>Ga0209181_10001220_pt1 | contig 45641 bp, 34 predicted proteins | sample MAT05_FD_187208 | JGI IMG/M metagenome (GOLD analysis project Ga0209181, IMG submission 187208) | Freshwater microbial communities from Lake Fryxell liftoff mats and glacier meltwater in Antarctica - MAT-05 (SPAdes) (version 2) | ecosystem: Environmental > Aquatic > Freshwater > Ice > Liftoff... | reverse complement strand
AATAGGCGTAATTTTCTCCTGAAAATTAATTTGTGGACCCGTTACATAAGCCTGGTCGACCCAATAAGGCCCTCCTTTCTTTTTCCGGTAAGTTACCCTAAGTGACAGGCCTTCGGGCATTTTCACGAACGACAGCAGGTTAGGGTTGTTCCATGTATTCCAGCCAGGCAAGATACTCTCTTGCAGGGAGGATTTGTCCTTGACAGTCTTAGTTTTTTGGTTGTTGCAAGCGGATAACACGCAAACCATTAAGGTTAAAATTGCAAATTTCTTTAAACTCATAACTGGTTGTTTTAAATATAGTTAGTTTTAAATATTTTGTTTATTCACCAGGTGCCTTACTAAACTTTGAGGCATCATCGAGGACTAAAATCCAGTCGTTGTCATTGCCTGACGAAGGTGATTTAAAAGTTTTATACCTTTTCTGGCAACCAAAAGCCAGCCATAAAGCCGTATAACACAGAATTATTTTTTTATTTATAAATTGTATTAAAACATGACTCCACTATTATGCCATTAAATTTGTCATCCGCTACGTTAAAATTGATGTCAATAACAGGCCCAGCATCTTTCAGATCCTTTTCGTTAATCTCGCCAACAGCCCAGTTTAGCCCCGACCATATTACCTTATTGTAATTAATTGATACAGGGATATTTTTACCTGCTGATATAGCTTTTATCTGAAGTACTTCGCCCATTGGTTTACCATAAGGTGGCGGACCGCCGTTAGCCTTCACCATGGTACCGTCTTCATTTTTTATCTCAAATACTAACCTGATATTTCCTTTTTCAGGTTTATTGATCTGAAAAGAAACACCGTTATTTAAAGCCTTGCGCTCCTTTATTTCAATGTTGACGGATTCATTGGGAAAACTTCCTTCACCACTCGTCCCCAGCGAGTATTTTTCGTTGGCATATTCATTAAACCCTATTAGTACCGACTGTTCAGGAGCCAGGGTTACGGTGTTGCCTTCAATGATATTCCGGTAGCCGGGCTGCGAAAACAGGATGCCTGCCGGTTGGCCTTGGTAATCCAAAGGAAGCTGAACCTTCTGCATTTGCTGGCTTGGGTTCACGGCAAATACCAAACCACCTCTCTTGTTTTTCAGGTGATAGGCAAATGGTAAGACTTGGTAAGGATAATCGCCGATGAGTAAAAGGGTATCCATCTGGTAAAACAACTGTTGAGCCTGTTTCATCCATACGGCATCCGAAGAATCAAGCAATTCGAGGTTTCCATAGTAGGTTTGAAACATGCTGCGCTTGGCCAGTGTTGAAACAAGCATGGTTTTCCAGTCCTGCTTTCCACGATAATTGCCCGTTCCTGTATTGGAGAGCATAAACTGGCTATTGTCGATAAATGAGATGGGAACCTTTTTTTTTGCAAAAGTCCAGAACATCTGGTCGGAATACAGGGTTACGCTTTGCACAAAATTGTACCCGGGAACCAGTCCGGGCTGGGGATCGCCACAAAACAGGGCATCGAAAACTTCGAGCCACCAATCAGTTTCGGCTTTTACAGAAGAATGATGGTCGAAAAGCCCGTTGTATGCAATGAACTTGCAATCGGGGTGTTTTTTCCTGAAATCGGCAACCAGTTTATGAAACACTTTTTTGTTCATTTCTTCGAGTTGTTCTTTTGAATATTTGCCTTCATCGCCGACTTTTACTGCATAAAATGCGGCAAAGTCAATTTTAAAAAGCGTGACGCCCTCGCTGTACCAGTATTCAAGCACCGAGTTGAAATAAGCAGGCCAAACGCCATCGTAAAATGCCATCCAAAGTTTTTCATTTCCGATACCATTGGCCAGGGTATCCTGATAATCGAGCCAGCGCATGTTTTCGTTCCAACCCAATACATTTGCCGATAGCCACAAACCGAGCTTAACATTATTTTCTTTGGCTTTCTTAAAGAAAGTTTCATATCCATTCGGCCATGTTTCGTTAAAACTTTTATATAGGGTATGTTTGCTAAACCAGAACATATCCATCAGAAAATAATCGAGTTTTACCCCTTGTTCGCGCAGGGCGAGGTAGGCATCCAATTCTTTATTTGCAAGTTCTTCAGTCAGTTTTACCGAATCGGAAAGCTGGTCATGGGCACCCCAGGTGATATAGATATTCGTGGGTTCATTCTGTCTGCTCTCTTTGCATTGAACAAGTGTAAGGCAAAGCAATATAAATAATAAAATTTTGAAGTTCATATTAGTTATTGTTTTATGTGATTAATTCTAAAAACCCTGAAATTATAACAAAATTCAGCGCTTACTAATATATATAATATTCTTTTTAACTCAATTCCTGATTCAATCCTCTTCCATTTACCTCTTGAAAAACCTTCGCTCCATTCAGCATCTAAATGATAATAAAAAGTTCCATCTTTGTCCAATTCTAATGTTGAACTTGTCATTACAGGATTCTCTACAGAATGCCAAATTCCAATATATTTATTTGAATTTGAAATATTGATAATTTTGCAGCCAGTTAAATAGTTTCGTTTATTTGATAAACATTAGTAGACCTTGGAAAATAAACATAAGATTTATAGGGCATTCCTCCATGTATCTTATCCCACCAATCTGAACCACTAAATACTTGAGTTTTACCATTCCCTGGTTCAATCTTACCCATAGACATATTCTCATGCCATGTATCAGGTTTTGCACGAGGATGACTATGAATAAACTTGTCAACATTTTCAAGGCCTAAACCTAGATCCGGTTTACTAACTTCATCACTTACTCTATCGCTCCAAACAGCAAATTTAAAACCATTATCTGTATATTGTGCAAATCCCCATTCAACTTTTGAATTATCCGTAGCAAACTTAAATACATTGAATGCATCATTACCACTATTTCCTGAAATTGATGTTGCAGTCCCATCTTTCTCCGACGCAGGTAAAATATCAGTATTTGTAACTGTTATTTGATTCTCTGGCTCAGGATTTCCAAACTCATTGGCTTCACCAGAAGCTTTTGCTGCTTCATATTCCTTCTTGGCATATAATACATCATATTTGTCACCTCCTGTATCATCAACTCTATCGATTTTTCCGGTTTTTTCATCAATTGTATAACCATCTATAAAGGTTCCATTCGGATCGATAAAAATAATTGGATTGTTGTCAACATAGTTATATGGTGAAAGATTTGCATAATTTTCTGCCAATGGATCTTGTACGTGCCACCTCCCCAAAGCTGCATCATAGAACCGCGCCCCGTAATCATACCAACCCAATTTTCTTCCTCCAAAGGGTATTGCCTTCATGACCTGCCTGTCCGCCCGGAGATTTGCCATCGGAAGTTCGCAAGCTTTTGGTTTTTGTGGGTCTGTTTTCGTCCTTGGAAGGATGCACAGAACTATTACGGCTATTTTTAGGATGTTTTAATCGCTCTATCTCTTGAATCAATTGTTGCACAAGCATTTTAAGTGAGGCCACTTCGGCCTTTAAAAAACTATTTTCTTTTTCAAGCTCTGCAATCCTTTTTTGGTCAGTCGTCAAGTTCTTGATTTTTTATGTAAAAGAAGCTAACGTTAATGAATTTCAAGCATTTAGAAAACGAATGTTGTTAATTTGTAATCAACAGGTGTTAGTAAAGTGGCGATTTTTCAGAAAATCAGAAAAAAACTTGCGCCGAATTGTTAATAACTGCCCAATTTTATAGTATTGCTGAATAGTTACAAAATTTTTAAATTTGTGTTGAATTAGAATACAACAATGATTTTGATTTTTCAATTTCAGACATCCAAGACCTATGCCTGATAATCAATATTTAACAGAACAATTGCCGTAAAGTAATAATCCTTACCTTGGCGGTCATGGGACAACTATTACTACCAATATTTCCAAGCGATACCCGAATGATCACCCTGACACTCGGAGTTCGTGATTACGATGGCACGGTCTTTTATCGTCATAGTGGTGTACCTATCGTAAAAACGTTAAAGATGAATGGGATCCTTCATTGTTCTATGATGTTAAAACACAGATATATAATACTGATGTAACGATGCAACTCTGCGAAATGGGAATCCAGTTGAACGGCCACCCCATTAAAATAATATGATTACTGATCAATGATAAAAGAAAAAGTATTCCAAATTTTTGGCAGGCATTAATTATCGTTTTAGCTATATAGGAATGATTTTATGAGATAGTTACAATAGTTACCCAATATAAAAAAATGATGTCCCAATATTTCCACACAAAAACAAAAGCATTCTTTTCGGTTCAATCCATTTCCGATTTCAGAAAGGATACCACACATTCAACTCCGAATAAGTGGTTTACAATCCTTATAAGTACGAAGGTAAATGGAGAAATGAACATTGATGATTATAAGTTGTCCTTAAATAAGCCTAATGCAATTTTTATAACACCAGGTCAGCATTTACATTTTCCTTCTAATACAATATTTGAGGGTTTTGCTATTTCCTTTAATAAAGAGTTTTATTGTATCGAATATCACGATAGTGATGTTTCGTGTAATGGATTGCTTTTTGTTAATAATTTCACTTCGGTTCATTTTGTACTGGAAGAACAGCAACTTTCCATCTATACCAATACCGCTAAGGAAATGATTGCCGAATTGGAAAACCAGGGCACTTTACAAGATGAGATGTTGAAGAATCTGCTCAAAAATCTTCTCATTCGTTCCAATAGACTCTTTCGTGCACAGATGAGTATTGGAGAAATAGATGATATAAATATTGATTTTGCCCGCAAATTTAGCGATTTGGTCGAAAAGCATTTTAAACAAATTAAGCAGGTAGAGAACTACGCCGAAATGATAGGTATAGCGCCAGCATCCCTAACAAAAAAACTCCAAAAACATGGCGTTGAATCGCCTTCGAAAATTATAAAGAACAGAGTTATCACTGAAGCTAAAAGACTGTTGATGTATACTGATAAATCAGTCAAAGAAATTGCTTCCATAATAGGCTATGATGACCAATTTTATTTTAGTCGGCTATTTGCCAAGGAAACGGGAATATCGCCAAGTGAATACAAGAAAAACCAATTAAAAGTATAAAAATTCCAAATCTGTCCATCTTATAAGAAAATCAATCCATTCCAAAAAAAACTATCCTACTTTACTTTTGTTTCATAATTAAATCTTTAAAAATTATGTATATGAAACAGAATGAAAAACAAACCTTAAGGCCGCTTTTATTAGCAGGTAAAGCAATTACATCCCTACTAATTTTCGCATTGGCATTTGCTTCATGTTCCAAAGATGAAGATGTTATTGAACCGATAGGAATTGGAACCATTGCTCCAGCATTCACATTAGAATCGTTAGATGGTGCAGATATAAGCCTTTCCAGTTTTAACAATAAAGTGGTTGTGGTTTTCTTTTTAGGCAACAACTGCCCATCATGCAAGGCAGCGGCTCCAAGTGTGGAAAGTATGCTGGTTACGCCGTTTGCATCCAGCACCGATTATATGGTGTTAGGTCTCGACCAATGGGATGGTAACGCAGCCTCATTGCAAGCTTTTAAAACCGCAACCAATGTGTCGTTTCCGCTCTTGCTAAATGCATCGGGGGTGGCTGCTGATTATAAAACTACCTTCGACCGAATTGTAGTAATTGATAAAGCAGGAAAAATTGCATTTTCGGGTAAGCAATCGGTATCGTCAGATATTGCAGCCGCAAAAGCTAAAGTTATGGAGCTTATAAATCCGGTTAATAACGATCCGATAAATTCAGCCGATGACGCACCCAATTTCACTCTTAAATCATTAGAAGGTGCAGATGTAAGCCTTTCCAATTTTAGCAATAAAGTGGTTACGCTTTTCTTTTTTGGCAACAACTGTCCATCGTGCAAGGCTGTGGCTCCCAGTATAGAAAGTATGTTAGTTACACCGTTTGCATCTAGTACCGATTATATGGTACTAGGTCTCGACCAATGGAATGGTAACACAGCCTCGGTAATAGCTTTTAAAACTACAACTAATGTATCTTTTCCTCTTTTGCTAAATGCATCGGGGGTAGCTGCCGATTATAAAACCACCTTCGACAGAATTGTAGTAATTGATAAAGCTGGAAAAATTGCATTTTCAGGTAAGCAATCGGCATCATCAGATATTGCAGCCGCAAAAGCTAAAGTTATGGAGCTTTTAGCAAAATAGAATAGGTTTGGCAATACTACTTAAGATTTAAAAATCTCGGCTATAATTTTAATTCAACATGCATACATTATTGCATGTTGAATTATATAAACAACTTAAATTGCTTACAATCATGAAAATAGTAACAATTATGGCATGTGCAATATTCTCATATTCAAGTTTGACAGCACAAAAAGTCAATAATTTCGAATTTAAGGATATTGAAAACAATACCCGGAATTATAACGAATTAAAAGGCGAAAAACTTACACTTATTGATTTTTGGGCAACATGGTGCAATCCATGTAACAAAGCAATTCCTGAACTTAACAAAATATACGATTTGTACAAAAGCAAAGGCGTTGAAATAATTGGAATTAATTGCGATGGTCCACGAAGCGTATCAAAAGTTGCTCCAATGAGTAAATCGTTACAAATTCAGTATCCTGTTTTGATAGATATTAATTCTGAACTAAAAACTGAATTAAACGTCATGGCTTTTCCCACCCTGATAATTGTTAATTCGGAGGGAGAAATCGTATGGGTGCACGAAGGATTTGTTACTGGCGATTCCGAAATTATAATTACTGAAATTGAGAAATTATTAAAAGAGAACAAAAGTTGAGAACTATTTATAAATCAGTTGGTATTATCATCTTTTTATTATGCCATGCAAATTTCTTGTATGCTCAGTTTAGTGGGAATAATATAGCAGAGTATCAATATGGACGATTACCAAGTGACTCTACTTCTATATCGACATTGTATGACAGATTGGTTGCAAACTACAATTACAAGTATGTAAAAGTAAGCGCTACTTTAGAGCAATTTAATACCCCTCTTGCGGGAAGTAACTATGTGAATCTATCTCAATTCTCATTGCAATATAAACAAAAGCCGTTCGAATTAAAAGTCGGAAATTTCTACGAAACTATTGGAAGAGGCTTATTATTACGCTCATTTGAAATACCGGGGGCAATTCTTGAAGACTTAAGTTATCGGTCGCGGCATTATTTTAATCGAGATATATTAGGTGTAAGTGCCAAGTACAATTATAAAAATTTCAATACAAAGTTGCTCTATGGTAGTCCGCTTAATTATGTCTTTCCTCCAACAAATAAGTTCAAAAACAGGAGGCCAGACACTTTTGCCGCTATATATTCTGAATATAGTTTGAAGAAACAGACAGTAGGAGTCTCAGCCATGAAACATTCGAATAATGGAAATGACAATGTTTACGTTATGGGTACCGTGTCGGGAAATATTTCACATACACTTTCTTATTATACCGAATTAGCCAAAAATATAAGCGATTTTTCTTTTGGCGATTTTTCCACACAGTCGTCGTATGCCTATTATAGTGGATTAAACTTTACAAAAAACAACTTTGGTATAAGTGCTGAGTACAAAAACTATAAAAATTTTCTTATCGGTTCCGGAATAAATGAACCTCCGGCTTTAGTAAAAGAGCATTCCTATAAAGTTCTTAATCGCAGTACACATGTACTTCAGCCTTTAAACGAAACAGGATATCAGGCTGAGCTTTTTTACAGCTTTCAAAACCTATCAACATTAACGTTTAATAATACCCTGGCAATAAATAATTTTGGGCGGAAATTCGTGTTTCAGGAATTCTTTCTCCAATACGACTTTTCTGTATCAGAAAAACATGATATTAAGATATTTACTGATTATGCTGAGGATCCCTTTAAGCTTGAGGAACAACGTGTATCGGCAGGAATAAGCACAGATTGGAAGGTTTTCAAAAATTCATCCGTTAAAACCGACTACGAATTTCAAACATTTAAACGATTAGATGAAAGGTATCAGAATCATGTATTTGTTTTAGGATATGCCTTTAAATCGAAGTTTATTTGCAATATAACAAGTGAGTATAGTGATGATTCATTTATTGTTACTGAAGGTTCTAAAATTTGGTTAGGAGCCAATTTGAAATATCAGGTAAATAACCATCATAGTTTACAGATTTTTGCCGGAGAGCGACGCGGAGGCCCAGCCTGTAATGCAGGAGTATGCTATGAAGTATTAGATTTTACAGGTATTGAAATGCGATTAACAAGCAGGTTTTAATCTTCTAGAGATGCAACTCTGCCCCCATTGCTTTTAGACGCTAGCGTTGGGAATCCAAATCAAAACAGCGGGTGTAATTGGTTTGGATATTCCATTACATGGTTTACTATGGTCAAAAGACGGCTCACTTACCTATTTCATAAAGCGGTTTGACAGGAAAGTGCAGAATGGTAAAGTTCCTGTTGAAGATTTTGCCCAGATGGCAGGATTAAACAGTTTTTGAGGAGTGTAAACCTTGATCCTTGGGACTTTTTCACTTCGGCAAGCTCACTTCGACTGCGCTCAGTGTAAACCTTTTTCCTTCATCAGGAACTTCCATCACGGTTTTTTTAAACCAATCCAAAATAGTACATTTGTCCGCAGATAACTTGTTTAAAAAGTTTGGGGCAGAGACCTATGGAAAGTATTTTATATGTTGATGATGAGTTGATTAACCTTAAATTATTCGAGCTGAACTTTCGGGATAAATATCATATCATCACAACTCCTTCTCCTCTGGAAGCCATTAATATTATTGAGAAACAAGATATCAAACTGGTAATTTCCGATTTTAAAATGCCGGTACTTAATGGGATGCAGCTTATTGAGAAAATTAAAGTTTTAAAACCTCAGATTGTTTGCTTTATCTTAAGCGGGTATCTGGAAAGTGAGGTTGTAACCGATAAATCAAAGGTCTTCAGGTATATCATGAAACCATACAATAAAGCCAGTGTTTTGTCGGATATCGAAAATGGCTTTGCTCACTACTCAGACTCCCTGAGTTAAGGGAAAAGTAAAAACAATGCTCGTTCCTTTTTCCTGACTCGATTTCACATCAATCGTCCCTTTATGTTCTTCTACAATTCCATGTACAATATAAAGTCCTAATCCTGTTCCTTTTCCTGCTGATTTCGTTGTGAAGAAAGGATCGAAAATCTTATCCATTATTTCCGTCGGAATTCCACATCCTGTATCTGAGAATTCAAATCTCACGCTGTCATTTTGAATCTTCTCTGCTTTTATGGTTATCGTTCCTTCTTTTTCAATGGATTGGATGGCGTTACTTATAATATTTACAAACAACTGATTCAACCTGCCCGGAATACACTCCATTTCAAGAATTTCCGGCATTTCTTTAATGATTTTAACGTGGTATTTATAATTATTATGCATGAGGAGGAGTGCGTCGTTAATGCAATCAATCGCGTTATATTTTATGAACTGCTTATCGTTGGTACGGGCATAATTTCTAAGACTTGAAATAATCGCAGTGGTTCGCTCAATGCCTGTTTCAATGGCATTTTGTATTAAAGCTATTTCATCAAAAAATACGGATATTTTAGGATCTTTAAGGTCGATTTTAGATTTAAGATTTTCAATGATCTGGAACAGTGCTGAAGAACCTGAAGAAATAAAATTTACCGGATTATTTATTTCATGTGCAATACCTGCGGTAAACACCCCGAGTGATGCCAGTTTTTCTGATTGTATAAGTTGTTGCTGCGCATCCTTTAATTTGCCTAAAGTAGTTTCCAGTTCTTCTTTCTGGTTTTCAAGATGCATATTTACTGCATTTAATTCATCAATGGTTGAAACCAATTCAACCGATGAAACCTGAAGTTCCCGGGTTCTTTCGTCAACCAGACTTTCGAGGTTCTTACGGTAATTTTCCAGTTCAATAGATATTTTTTTCTTTTCGTCGATATCACGAACTACAGCTAGTACTCTTTCATCTCCCCCGATATTAGTGTTTTTCAATGCCACATCTGCCCAAAAAAGCTCGCCATTTTTCTTCCGAGCATACCATTCAAAGTTAAGCTCTCCCTTTTCCATGGTTTCATCTATAAGCTTTTGAGCAGCGGTTCCTGTGTAAGGCTCTGTTCCTGCAATCAGTTCATTAAAGGAAATGCTTTTCAATTCATTGCGTTTGTAACCAAACATCTGCAACATGGGTTCATTAACATCAATTATGCTTCCATTTGAAATATCGTGTATAAAAATCGCTTCGGAGGTTGCATTAAAAATCTCCCGGTAGTTTCTTTCACTTGAAGCAAGTTTTAACTCGTAATTTTTTCTTTCTTCAATTTCTGAAACGAGCTTTTCATTGGCCAACTTAAGCTCAAAGGTTCTTTCCTCAACTTTCAATTCCAAAACAGAATTGTATTTTCTCTTATTGATGTAGGCTTTGAAAATCATTAAACCAATGATAAAAATGGCAATGCAAGCAATCCCAATGAGGTAGGAAATTTTTCGCTCGGCTTTGATAAGTCCTTCCTTTTGATTTATGGTTACAGATTGTTCTTTAATGGTGTTTTCGCGATCATGGATAATCTCATCAAGGTTCTGAAGGCGTAGGGTCTGACTTTCAATATCATCATTCAGGTGACTAAAGGAAAAAGTGAGTGAGTTGTATTTATTTTTAACGGAATTAAACTCCAGAATCTGATTTTGTAAGCGCTCATTTCCAAGTTTAATATGTTGATTTTGAATTCGTATTGTGTCGTTCAGTGACAATAAAGTATCATTTGCCGCCTGAATATTTATCTCAAGAATACCTATCTGTTTATTCTTGCTGGTGATTTCACTTTGTTTTTTCTGATTTTCAGTTTGCAGTGATGCAACATTTGAGCTTTCCTTTTCAAGCTTCTTCTGGGTTGCACGATACAAATCCTTAATGTCAACTTCGGTTCCTCCGTACAATAATAATTCTGCTTTATAATCAAATCCCGAAAGTATCAGATTCTGCTTATTAACCAGAAATGCGATTTTGCTGCTTCCCTCCTTTTCCACGAAATTAATCATGGTAAAAAGATTATTTTCCATTTTGTCAGAAACCAGAAGAATTCCTCTATTCGCTAATTCAGGAAACAGTTCGGGGATATCTTTATTATGCGCAGAGCTGATAAATAGCATATCCAGATTTTGAATTTCCTGAATTGTGCTATACTCGCTTATTTCAATAGTCTTCCCTTTAATCTTTTTGGATTTTGCAATAAGGGATAATTCATCTTTGATAATGTCATTTTTACCAAGTATACCAATTGCAAACACAGGCTTCTTATTTGCCGGCCAGATGATATAATCCGAGATATAATAAAGCATCGAAGCTTTTAAGCGATCTTCATTAACCTGCGAAAATACCGATAATGTTGCAGTTACCAGGATTAATCCTATGATGAGCTTCTTTATCATTCTATGTTTTTCATTCTCCCTTTAGAATTTTATGCCAGCGGATACGAGAAAACCAAATCTTTCGCCGGGAACTCCTTTGTCGATCCATGAATTTGATTGTGTTGTTGGGTAAAAATATTTTTTATTCAGCAGATTTTTAATTTTCAAACTCACGTAAACATTTTTATTCAGAATATTTTCCTTCCTGATATTCAGATCAGTTACAAAATATCCGTCTGACTTTTTTGCAAGACGCGAACCAAGTGCCGGAGTTGATTCGGTTATCCATTCAGTTTCCATTACTCCCACATAATGAAACACAGCTGAAACGCTTGTGCTTCCACAGATTTCGTAAAGAATTTTCCCATAACCAAGCGTATGAGGAGAATAGGCAACATCAATATTCTCGTAACCTTGCCTTAAGTCTTTACTATTTTGAATGGTTCCGCTTATTTCAAGGGATAAGCTTTTGAGAGCCTGATATTTCATGTTTATTTCTGTTCCTATTGTTTGCAGTTTGCCTGAATTTGAACTGTAAATATCCCATTCTCCGGTGGAGGTGTTTAAAAAATTAGTCAGTCTGATAAGATCTTCGAGTTGATTATAAAAAATACTCGCATTTAAAACGAACAGATTTGAAAAAGTCGAATAATAATTGATCTCTATGGTTTTAATTTTGGACTTATTTAACTGTGGCCTGTTTTGAGGTAGTTGCCTGTAATTTTCTGAAAATGAAGGTTGTTTTTGTGCTTCCCCATAAAGCAATTTGAAAAAATGATTTCCAGAGGGATTGAAAATTATTGCTGCACGCGGAACGAATGTAAAGCCGTGGTTATTAGGTTTATAGGTGGCTTCTATATTCACTCTATCCGCCAGATTATCGGGCGATCGATTATCAGTCGAATCTTCCGTAATAACTCCCCTGGAATAATACATATTATAAGAATCGAGTTTTTCGAGTCGCATTCCTCCAACTAAGCTAAGTCTTTCGGTTGGAGCATAATTCAACTGGCTATAAAAAGCATCTGTAGAGTATGTTTCGCCATCAGGCAAGCCTATTTTTCCATCACCGTAATTCAAACCATAATAACCGAAATCGGAAATCTGAAGGATACTTAAGGTAGTCCGTCTGTAGACACCGGAAATAAGATTTAATTTTTCATTGATATTCCATTGGGTATTCAGATCAAATTCGCAGGAATTAGTACGCTGCATGTCAATTTCATAATAAAACTTACGAAATTCAGAATAATTCAAAATATGTCCATGGCTAAAATAGCTGAATGACGCTGAAATATTAAAATTCTCGCTTAATTTTCTTTTGTAACCCAATAGAAAGTTAGATGCATCGGTACTGAGTTTTGTTCCATTGAGAATACTGGGTAATCCGTCGTACACCCCTTTTACACTCTGATTATAGGATATATCGCAGATGAAACCTTTAAAACCCAGTCGGATATTTCCAAAATACCGTGAATTGCTGAGGTGGTTGTCGGTTTTTGAATTTGGATTCAGTCCAACATATCGGAGCAGTGAGGTATCGCTTGTTAAATCGGTATAAGGGAAAATTGTTCCATTGGTTTTATCGGCTGAAAAGATTACGCTGTAATCGAGGTCTTCGAGCTTATTACTTAGCTTGAGAGTTGTTTTATAGGTCGCCGCCGACCCTCCGGATGCAGTGTAAAGATTTGATTTTGGCTGTTTTAGTTCAGTGGGATCAGTAATGATGTTTATAGCGCCAAAAAAGGCTCCATTTCCATACATAATAGCCATTGGGCCTTTAACAATTTCTATTCTTTCAATGGCTTCAATGGGAACGGTTATTTTTACATCGGGATAATCGGAATACTTATCAGATAGCTGATTTACTCCATTTACCAGAATAGAAATATTTGAAAAGGGACCGTTTTTAAAATAACCACGCACTCCAAAGCTTGAGCTCCCAAGCCAGTAATGGTCTTCGATCTGGTAACACCCTGTAATATGGCTAAGTAATTCGATAAGGGTGGAAAAACCGGAGTTTTCAATATCTTTTTTACTCAGAATCACCATACTTGCAGGCACTTGTTCAATACTTGCCTCGTGTTTATCGGCAGTGATAACTTTCAGGTTTATTAATTCATCGAGGGAGTAAAAGTCGATAAGGCTTTGCTTGAAAGTATCTGTCTGAGCTGAGACAAGGGATGAAAGAATCAACAGGAATGATACAAGTAGTATATTCAATTTCGCTATTCTATATACCATGATTCTTGTAAGCATATACAGCATTTAAAGTTCGGGTAATTTAGGCAATTTTCATTTAGACTTTATACATTATTACTTTTTAGTGAGTAATGGTAATCAAAAATAATGTTTACTATCAACTATGTAATCAGAAAAAGTTTAAAAATAGATGTAATTGAAGTTAGTTTTGAAAGTAAGACTTTCTTTTCGCATTGCCCCACCTTATTGTTTAGTCATCCCTCATGAAAACTCCTGATCCGGAAAGAAAATATAAAAGACAGTTCCCTTATCTATTTCGCTTTCGACCCAAATACGACCATTATGCTTATTGACAAAATCCTTTGAAAGGTTCAAACCTAAGCCTGAACCTTTTTCACCCAAGGTGCCTCTGGTTGTTTGTAAATTGGAAAAATCCCACAGTTTATTGATCGCCTCTTCTGACATGCCTATTCCATTATCTTTTACCTCAATCACAACACCTGAATCTGCTTTATTTGCAGAAATTTCTATTTCCCCTCCTTGTTTAGTAAATTTTATTGCATTGGAAATCAGGTTCCTAATAATTGCCTTCAACATATTCAAATCTGCCAGGATAAATAAGTTATCTGTGGATTTAAGAGTAATATTAATATCTTTTACTACGGCATTTGTTTTATGAACTTCAATAATAGCCGGCAGAATTTTACTTAGATTTAATTTGTATGGCTCAAAGGAAGTTTTTCCGGATTGTGCGGTTGCCCAAAACAAAACATCTTCCAATAATTGGTAGGTATTCTGAGCTGAATTTTGAATTATTGTAAGCTGATTTTCAATGGTTTTATTATCGTAGGTATAAACATTGCTTTTAAGCAAATCAAGATAGCCAAGGATAGCGTTAAAGGGACTTCTTAAATCATGAGCAAGTATTGATATAAACTGGTCTTTATCGGCATTCAGCTGCATTAGCTTTTTTTCACTTTCTTCAACTTTAATCCTTTCTAAAGTATAGTGCTTATGCAAATATTTTATTATTAAAAAGATGAAAACTGAAGCATAAATTAAGGAAATTGCGGCATCTAACCATCGCTCTTTTTCTGTGGGAAAACTGGTAATCATGTCTGGTCTGAAAAACTGTATCAGATAAACGAATAAGGTGACCGAAAGAAATACTAATAAAACATAAATTTTAGTTGAATCTGAAACAGCTACAAGTGATAATATTAAAACTACAAGTGCAAAAAGGATATTTGATCCGTTAAGCCCGCCGTTTGAAAGCCAGATTATAGATACTCCAATAAAGGATAAACCAATAGTTGGTTTAACAAATGGTTTGAATATTTTTTTAAAGCGCATGAAATAGTAAAGCACTAAAAGCATGACCGACAATAGAATTGGAATCACAACCGCAGTAACTGAGGTTGTAAGTAACAGGTTGATAATGGAACCGGTAATACTGGTTATTATTCCCACAATTATTGCAGATAAAATCAGTCTGTCTTCCAGACTAAAATCCTCATTGTCAGCAATGATGTAACTAAATAAACTTTTTATTTTTTTCTTCATACTTATATAATATCCAGAGGGATTTTTTTAAAAACTTTTCAAATAAAACGAAACCACATTATTCATCAAACCCGGGGCGTACAAATAATCTCGCATTCGGGAAAACAATTTCTGTTTGTTTTCTGAGGGATGACAAATCAATAAGTATTTTTAATACCTCATCTTCCAATGCCGGTAAGGCATTCATAATAACAGTCCATGAAGCAATCAGTCTGTCGATGGCTATAAGTGCAATTTTTGCAGAACCATCGGCATCAAAATGTTCGGAAATAATATCCTCATTCCGCAAGCCCGATAATGCCCTGGCGATTTTTGCAGGAGTAAAAAATATATACCAGTTAATGACTTCAACTGCATCATTGATATCAAATTCTTTTTTATCCTTTTTATTAAAGGTCTGACGGGCATCTGCATGTTTGATATTCTCGCTATTTTGTTCGAGCCACTCGTGCATTTCGGAAGTAATTTTTCCGGCCATCAGTAAAAGGGAATGTTTTTCGGTGTCAAAATCCGGAGTGTTGGATACTATTTCCAAATCTGGCGGATGAATTCCCATTTTTACCATTATTTCATCCAGCATTAAACTGGTGGCTTCAAAAACATTCTGCAGGTAATCCCAGATTTCAGGCCCATCAGCTGGTGGCGCATCTTTTTCGAATGAATAATTCATACATCGTGATGTGAAAGAACATCTTTCGCACCAGCGATCACAGTAATTATAAATACCGGAGATAAAACGTTCATCCTCTGACAATTGTTGCAATTTGTCTTTCATCTCGGAAGGAGTGCGCATAATACCTGTTAAAATTCGATTTGAAATTATGAAGATTTTCAGAGAAAATGATACAAATATTCGAAATCAGGTAAAAATACGCTTGATAAAAAGTTGATTTGAATTAAAGGTATTGAAGCGGAAATAAAACCTATAAAACTCCTACTTAAAAACATACCCAATGCTAATACGAAGGCGACTGTATGCCTCTGTTCTGTCGCGTTCAACTATCCAAGCCTGCAAGGGAATAAGATGATAATTCAATTGCTGGTAATGATATGCGAAAGTGAGCAAAAAAGATGTTTTATTGCTGATGATCTTTTCGAATCCTACACCAAAAGAATAATGAAGTCCGCCGACAGGGATGTACCGGTATTCCCAGTCAGATACCCTGTCTTCTGCAGGAATAGTGTATCCTGTTCTAAAAAATAAAACTGGTGATACTATCCTATCGCTTGTTCTCAGTCTGATTGATGCGGAAACCGGTATCTCCATCCAGTTATAAAACTCGATACCAATTTCAGTTCCAATTGCCAAAAAGGGATTTGGACGGTAGGCTATTTGCGCATTCAATCCAGGGATTACAGCATTTCCCACGGCATTTACACCCGAACGCATCAGCAACTCCCCCTGAAGTCCGAATTCAAATCCCGGTTTACTAAACTGCATCAACTTATAATCGAAAGCTTTTTCGTGACGAACTGAATCAACTTCGCTTTTACTAAAAACCCAAACATCTCCTGAATGGTTAAGAATTCTAACGATTTGTGAAGAGCTGTCAGTCAGCAGCGTACCACGAATTATGCTTCCTGTTTTGAGATAAACCACATCTTCCTTTGACTGGGCAGAGAGCGGGGATGAAAACATGAAATTTACAACAGATAAGAAAACCAAAAGTGGCAACAACCGGCCTATTGACAATAGTATTTTCATTTCAATTCTTTAAATAAATTAACATAACTATTCTGTTAAAAACTAATTATTGGGTATTAAATCTCACTATCAATATACTAGTTTTAAAATTAGGGTTGACAAGAAAACGCACATTTCTAAATAAGGATGCATATATAAATGAAACGGTTGCGTTTATATAAATTCTGACGCAACCATTTGCGCTCTGGATTCATCTTAGTGAAAACATCTTAAAATTATCCTTCCTCAAAAAATAAAATCCCATGAAAAACTTAAAAAATCTTTTATTAATTGCCTTACTAGCGCTTATATTTGGCGGCTGTCAGGAAACAATTACCGACAAGTACTTAGTAAATGTTCCTGTTTATATGGATCGTGCCGAATTTAAAAAGTCTGTGAAAGTCAGCGCAGCAGAGGATATCTTGCAGCCGGGGAAAATGTATTTTAAAGATAATACCATTTTTATTAATGAGACTCTCAAGGGAATTCATGTAATTGACAACACAAATCCTTCTGCGCCTGTGTTTGTTGCTTTTATAGAAATTCCCGGAAACGTTGATATGGCAATAAAAGACAGCATTCTTTATGCCGACAGTTTTGAAGACTTGGTAGCTCTTGACATTTCCGATATTCATAATATTTTTGAGGTTGGTCGTATCGATAGTATTTTCCCCTATACCCTTCCTCCGCTTATGCAGGAAAACAGGCTTGGATTTGGACGTGTTGATGTGAGCAAAGGAATTGTTGTGGGTTGGGAAACAAAGGAAGTTGAAGAAGACATGGGTACTTTGCAAAATAATTTCAGGTTTTTCAACCGTTGGGAAACTTTTGATGCAGATATGAATTTCAACAAAACCAGTACTACCGGAGGCGCTTCGAACTCAATGTCGGTTGGCGTTGGTGGTTCCATGGCACGGTTTTCCATTTATAGTGATTTTCTTTACACAGTGGATAGTTATCGGCTAAAAACCTTTGATATCGGCGATCTTACGCATCCACTACTTATTTCTGACAACAGCATCGGTTGGGGAATTGAAACAGTGTTCCAGTATCAGAACAAGTTGTTTTTTGGCACTCAGACCGGAATGTTGATTTATTCATTAAGTAATCCACAGTCACCGGTTTATGTCTCCACATATAATCATTTAAAAAGTTGCGATCCGGTAGTTGTTGAAGGCAATTACGCCTATGTTACGCTAAGATCCGGAAATTTGTGCGGAGAGGCCACAAGTATGTTGGAAGTGATAAACGTAAGCGATTTTACAAATCCGAAATGGGAAGAATCGTATCCCATGCAGGAGCCATACGGACTAGGTATTGATAATAAAACTCTGTTTGTTTGTGATGGAGAGGCCGGATTAAAAGTTTACAATGCTGAAGACCCTAAAAACCTGATAAAAATTGCCAGTTTTGCAGATGTAAATGCTTTCGATGTGATCCCTTTTAACGGGATATTGATGATGATCGGAAAAGAAGGTCTTTACCAGTATGATTATTCAGGTCCAGCAAACATGAATCTTCTGAGTTACATTCCTATTGTTAGTCAGGGGAATTAGAGTGTTAAAGTCTTTTTTGTTTTTGGCTTAAGCAACAGCAATGCTTCCTGAAGGGTTATATCTCCCACCCCTTTCTATATTCCCTCACAAGGAATCTGTTTGCTTCGGGATTATTGGTGATTTTCATGGAGGTTGAGTCATATTCCACTTTTTTGCCGGCTCTGAGGGCAACTGCACCAAGAAGGATGGTTTCAGTTACCGGTCCCGCATAGATGAAACTTCCGGGTGATTGTGTTTTGGTTTTAAAGGCATTGATCCATACATCGTTGGTGCGTTGGCCGTATGCTTCAGGGGTTTGTTCCACTGCCACAGCAAGTTTGTTTTCAGGATAGAGTTTTGGTTCTTCTCCCCTGAAACCGCCTATGATTACGCCCTTTTCTCCCACAAACATCATTCCTTCGGCATCGAGTGATTTACCAATAGCGTTTAGTTCATCAGGAGTGTTTGGTTTCATACCGCCGTCGTACCAGAACAGATCAAAGGGCGGCATTTTTGGCTGGGCAGCGAATTTGAAACGAATACTGCACGACAAAGGAAATGCAACGTTATTCTGTATTTTGTATGATACGTTATCCTTAACTGCACAGGTGGTAGTTGCATTCGCTTCTGCGCTGATTGCCGGGGCATTTATACCAAAGGCCAGGAATAACGGGAAGAGACTGTAATGTCCCATGTCGGCAATGCTGCCTGCTCCAAAGTCGTACCAGCCGCGAAAAACAGCGTGAGTAAAGTTCGGATGGTAAGCACGTTGCGGAACCGGACCCAGCCACAATTCCCAGTTAAAATCTTTTGGGACGGGTACTGTTTCTGTGGGGTTAGACTGCCATTGTGGCCATACCGGTCGGTTCGACCAATTATGAATTTCTTTAAGTCGGCCGATATATCCTGCATCGATCCATGATTTTATCACATCATAATCAGGGCGTTGACTCCAAGCCAGCAAATGCGTGCTGATACCCGGTTTACGAGCCATATCGATAGTGAGTTTTGCCTCATGCATACGGTTTGCAATGGGTTTGTGCGTTACCACATGTTTTCCTTTTTTAATGGAAGCAACAGCGATAGCAGCATGAAGATGATCGGGTGTCATAATTTTTATTGCATTCAGATCGCTTTCTTTCTCAAGCAACTCACGAAAGTCTTCATAGGCCGAACATCCCTTGAAATTGCCTGAATCTGAGGATTTTCCATAGTATTTCTGCACCATCTCCTGTGCCACATCGCGACCTCCGGGAATACCTTTAATTCCTTCACCCCATGACTTTTCGCCCGTTGTTCTGCGCATGGTATCGCGGATATCGTTCAATGACCAGTCGACGTAATCGGTGCTGTATTTGTTTGGATCACAAACAGAAACAATCTGAATAGCAGGATTTGCAAGCAGTGTAGCAAGTTCTCTCAAACCTTGCGTGCCACAGCCTATATATCCCATTGTAATTTTATCAGATGGAGCCACATAACCGGGTCCGCCGAGCACGTGACGGGGAACTATTGTAAATGCGAGTGAAGCAGCGGCAGTAGTTCCCAGAAATTGGCGGCGATTGATTTTGTTGTTTGAAGACATATTTTATTTTTTTGAATTGTTTACTAATTGATTCGTACTAAAACGTAAAAAATAACGTGACTATTTTCGACAACATTCCAGTTCTTATATACTTTTTAGAAAATTTGCGCTTTCTTTAAAGGTATTCATTTCCATCTCCACAAAAACATTCTGCACTCCACAGATTTTAGCGCTTGCAAATAATTCTTTCCAATCAACTGCACCTTGTCCAATAGGTACTTGCTTATCTGTTTTAGCTGACCAATCGGCAAGATGTGCTGAAAGAAATCTCCCGGGATATTTGCTAAAATAATCTGATGCTTTGTATCCGATATTAATGACGGCAACCTGAAACTGCATCTTAATGTATTCGGGATCGAAATGTTCCATCAGTGTGTCGTAGATTAGTGTTCCATCAATTTTTTCGAATTCCATGTGGTGGTTATGGAAGACCATTTGCAAACCGGCTTTTTTGGTTTTTTCGCCAATCTTATTCAGTTCTTCGGCGCTTTTCTGCCAATCGGCAAGACTTGCATCTTTTGGAAGCCAGAAGCTTGCCAGTACCATCTGAGTCTGACCCGATTCCAGTGCGAACTCAATACGTTCATCGAGACTTTCTCTTAATTCGCCAAGTCCATAATGCGAGCTGTGGCACACGAGTCCTGCATCGTTGATAATCTGCTTCATCTCTTTTGCTTTCATCTTCATCAGAGGTCCGAAGCCGGAGGACTCATATCCCGGAGGAGAACACATTTCGCAACTTTGGTAGCCTAAGCCAGCCATCATTTTGAGAGTGCCGGAAAAATCTTTAATGAGCATGTCTTTAATGGTCCATACCTGAAAGCCGATAGGCATTCCCAGTGATGCGGGAAATGAGGCTGCCTGAAGGTTTAGAGGGAATTGTGAGGCGATAAGAGCTGTGCCCAGACCGATTGCGCTTTTACCGAGGAATTGGCGACGTGAAATGGAGTTCATGTAAGTTAGTTTAGAAGTTTTGAGGACAATGCACTTATTACAAATATATACGAAACTTGAATTAAAACCTATAGAATTTTACCTCTTTTGGGGTTGGAGTTTCTTTACCCAAACCCCATAGCCGTTGCCCATGGATGAAGTGATCTGCTCTTTCAGGGCGAGGTTGAAGCGAGATGTCCTTTCAGTGCGGGTTGAAGTGAGATGTCCTTTTAGGGCGGGGGGAATATGCTTATTTACTTAATAGGTCGTTAGATTTTGATGGCAGTTTGGGTTTTCTGAGTTTGACCGCAAGTAATCAGTCATTTCTGAGAATAGTGGCGGGGTTTCCTTTTATGGCGCTTTTTGAGGGAAAATATATCCAGATAAAACCGCTTAATAACAGAAGGATAAGTATTAATATTAGAGGGAGTATCTGTGTGTTAAATCCGGGCGAAAACAGTGAGGGTATTATGGAGATAAACGCAGCAACAATACCACATCCCATCCCGCTGAAAAACAGGAAAAAGTTCTCTGTCATGATTAAACTGAGGATTTGTTTGTCTCTGAAACCCAGTGCTGAAAGTAAAGCAAACTCCTGCTTGCGCTCCAAAATATTACGGAATAGTACAATTGCCATTCCCAAAGTGCCGATCAATAAACCAAGTCCGCCAAGAATCATAAATACACTGAGATAGGTGTTTTCAACAGAATTGAAAGTTGCAAGTCGCAGTGAGGCTCGTGTGATTTCGATTCCATAGTCTGTGAAACTCTTATTCATCAGTTCGGCGATGCCTAAATCATCAATTGCAGGAGCATCGATAAGCATTACACTGCTTCCACCCGATGAAGGAAAATGGTACAAAAACAATGAATCATCAATGAGCAAACTTCCCTGAAATATAGAATTTTCAAGTCCGCCGGCGAGTACAAGGTAAATTTTCTCACCGCGTTCATTCAGGTATTGGAGGGTGTCGCCTAAGGATTTTTTAAGCCCGTACTGAATAACCGACTGATCCGCAAAAGCAGGAATGATGTTAGTTGCAGAGGTATTTTTAAGCTGTTGCCAAGGCTGATTTTTTGTTTTCTTATCCAATAAAGAGATAAACGAAAAGGCGCCTCTTTTAGCAAAAACTTCCGACCGGATACCAAGGATGCGTGGTCTTACCACCATGTTCAGGTTCAGGCAACTGGCATCATCTCCCGCGAGACTATGAAATTGCTCGAAATGCGTAGATTTATATTGTGAGGTATCTGCAAGTAGATATTTCAGTCGCATTTTAGGATCATTCAGGTCTGCCGGAATGGGAAGACTTGTTTCAGCCCAGTATTCATAGGCACCACTGCCGGATTCTTTTCTGTTTTCCTCGCCATGATAGGTTTTTCGATATGAACCGGTTAGTATAATGCTGTAAACGCCTATTGCCAGAAGCAAAACCACACTCAGACTTCTTTTCTTGTTGCGACCTGCATTTTTCAGCGCAAGGATTCCAATTCCAGAACCGGAATAGTTAGCTTTTCCTTGCATTATTGCAAGAAACCAGGATACTCCAATTACTGATCCCAAAAGAAACAGCGCTCCTGCTGTAAGGAAAAGAGCAGGATTCTCATAAGCTCCAGAAAACAGCGAATACAGACTTAATAGCAAAGAAATACTTAATGATGATATTGAAATGATCTTATTTCGAATGGGAAAAATATTTTGATTTTCTGAAGAATTTCTGCTGTTTCCCTTTAAAAGTACGGCAACCTGAACGTTCAGGTTTTTACGTGAAATCATGAATATGCTCAGAAATGCCATCATAAAACCTATTCCAGCGCCGGTTGCAAGACTTTCAAAACGCAAATGAACGCTGAGAACACTGGTCTGCACGGCTCCCAGCCAAACGGTATTCAGAGCTTTTATCAGGATAAAGTTGTAAGCTATGCCACCAAGTGCTCCGAAAAGACTTCCAAAAAACACAATAACAAACGACTCAGCAATGCGGATTCTAAGGATTAATGCCGGGGCAAGCCCTAGTCCGGAAAGTAATGCAGTTTCGGTTGATCTTGAGGCTGTGTTTAAAGAGAAAATCAAAACGATCAACAAAATCCCAGATGCGATAATAAAAAAGCTAAGACCTAAAAAAAGTTGTCCGAAATCTACTCCGTTGCCCGATGATACCAATCCCTCTGAATAAACCGGAAGCACCCGCATTCCAAGTTGCTCGGGGCGTACAGAATGCATGAGGGTATTCAGCAGAGTTTCGGGATGTATAGATTCTCTGGAGAATCGAATGGAAGTATAATTTCCAAAGGGATTTTCCCACATCTGCAAGCCGTCAGGTAAGGCTATCAAGGCTTTTGGATTTCCACGGTACTTATTCCAGTATTCCTCATCTTTATCACGAATTCGTTTGAGGTCGATGGGTACACCTGTGTTCCAGTTGCGGCAACTGCCAGCCTCAGAAAGTCCAGGAAAATCGGGCATTAAAGTGCTATCGGAATAACTTCCAATGTTTGGAATAATTGATACAACCTTGAATTTGGCAGATTTTTCAATGAGTTTTCTCAGCGAACCAATTACGAAATAATCCATACTCAGCGAATCGCCTGCTTTTACATTGAGATCATCAGCCAGCCAATCATTGATGATCACTTCTCCCCGCTTCATAGGAACAATGGATTCGGGCAAAGCCGATACAAACGAATAAGGCGTAGAATCAGCTTTTGAGCGAAAGGTATTAACAAGATAGCTTAAAATGTTATGATGCGGAATATTAAGTTTCTCAATCTCATTGCTCACAGGGACATCGATAAAAACCCTGTTTGAAACCAGTTCAAATTTCCCAGTATCCGGAAGATCTTTCAGTTCTATGCCGGCATCAATTGGCCTCCAAATGCTTGCGAACGTGTCACTTATTCTCAGGGAAGTCAATTCCTGGTTACTGTTTTCGCCTATCAATATAATATTGCAAAGGCTCGTCAGTTCCAGTTTCCATGAAAGATTTTCTCTATTTATAAAAACTGTGAACGGTGCTACCTGATTGCTTTTCAGACTAAACCGTCCAAGGTTTTTATCATTTGCAATCTCTTTTATTGTAAGCCTAAACGCTACCGAGGGTCGGTTTTCGGGGGAGAAAGGTGCGTTGAGAGGAATCAGACTGGCCTTTTCGACTCTAAGAAGTAGAGCATCTCCGATTTTAAGTCCCAATTCGGTAGCAGTATTTTCGCTTATTACTGCTTCGTCTATACCCGGAGAAAATATTTTTTCGGGGGAGAAATTCCAAAAGCTGCTATCGACTCCAAGGACTTGAACGCGGTTAATCCGCTGCTGACTTTCCTGATTTATTGCTATCCCCTGAAGCATAAGAATCGCTGATGCCGGCGCTTCCAGAGCAGAGGAAAGTTCAGTGGCAAGTTCTGACCTTACGAACCTTCCTCCGGTTGACAGGCTATAACGAATGCTCCCCAAACGTGTTTCCGCGAGATTTTGAAGACTATATTTTACCGAATCACCAATTATCAAGGCTCCGGTCAGAACAGCAGTAGCCACCAACGTTCCAGCAAAAAGTGCGAGATGCTGCCTTCTGAAAAATATCAGACTCCGGAGTATAAATTTCAGGATAGTCATTTTACTTCAGGGAGTAATGTTCCGTTCTGCAGTCGGAATCTGGTTTGCATTCTTCCGGCAAGTTCTTCTGAATGAGTAACCACCACTAATCCAATGTTGAAGTTTTTGCTTATATCGGAGAACAGATTGGCCATTCGGTTAGCTGATTCGAAATCCAGCGAGCCTGTGGGTTCGTCGGCCAGAATTAACTCAGGTTCATTGATAAGGGCACGTACCACGGCTGCACGCTGACATTCGCCTACAGACAGCTGACTGGGATGCCGGCTGGATTTGTCGGCCAATCCAACGTGAGCAAGTAGTTCCATGCCACGATGCATGGACAGTTTTCTTTTTGTTTTGTCTTTTTCGGGGATCACCGGAACAAGGACATTTTCAATAAGATTCAGCTGAGGCAAAAGGTAATGAAGTTGAAATACAAAACCGATATGTTTATTACGTATTTGAGCCATTTCATCCTTGGTACAGACGGTAGTTTCAATCCCCTGAAACAAAACTTTACCTGAATCTGGTGAATCCAGTAAGCCCAGAATGTTAAGTAAAGTGCTTTTCCCCGAGCCAGAAGGACCTGTTATCGCTGTTGATGTACCTGCAAATACAGAAAAACTGAGGTCTTCCAGAATATGCCGGGCAAGACCGTTGTTTTGGTAGGATTTGACAATACCGGTAAGTTCAGCTATAGGGATATTGCTCATGGAAGATGTTTTTTTCTGAATCAAAGTTAATAGAAAAGCACTGATATTGTGAATCTTTTGTTTTAGGAGTTGCCTTTGTGAAATTGCTATTAATCATTGCATATCAAAGGTATACAAAACTTATCTCGACCGGGCTCCTATCCTTTACCGTAACATCTGCTCATAAATACCAATCATTTTTTCGGTCAGAACCCGGTTATTAAAATGATTTTCTACGGATGCCCTGCCATTCTTGCCCATTTGAACAAGCTGTTCCGGGTTTCCCAGCATTTTTGCCAAAGCCAATGCGAGAGTTTTTCCATCATTTGGACTGTAGGTAATTCCGCCGGAAGTACGTTCAATAATTTCAGGAAAAGCGCCCAGGGCAGGCTGTACCAGAGGTATTCCGGATGAAAGTGCTTCCATCTGGTATAATCCAAATGCTTCACCTGCCAGAACAGGCACTGACATGAGAGAAAGTCCATCGAAAAATGTTGATAGCATTTCAGGTCTGAATTCGTGCAAAATTTCCAAATCATGCAGAATTCCTTTTTTCTTTAGCTTTTTGGTTTGTTGATGCAGAAAACGCTTATCATCCGCTGTCATCCCGCCTGTGAGACGAAGTCGGGCATGTGAAAATTCAGGCATAGATTTAAGCTCAATAAATGCATCGATGAGAACTGCAAGTCCGTTTTCCTCGCACATACGCGACAAAAATCCAATTGTGGGAGGATTCAGAGAAGGAGTAAAAACTTTATAATTTGAGGGATCAACTCCGATATGCACCGTATGAACTTTCGCTGTGGGGAGTTTCATCTTCTTCTTCATTACCTCGGTATAGAAATTGCTCACCGAGATGAAAGCATCGACGTGGCGGGCATTATCTGACATTAATTTCCATACTTTCTCTCTGTATGAAGGTTTCATGACATCAACCCAAACGTCTTCATCCTGCAATGAACACACTACTTTTGCTTTCAGTTCATTTTTAAGTTTTTCAGCCAATCCCAGGAGAAGTGCATTTGAAAGATGAACAATATCAGGCTTTTCGTGATGTTTGAGATAATCGATCAACTGCTGTAATTCTTCCTTTTGAAACCCATCACTTCCCATTAGCATTGACATGGTCATTTCTTCAAGGCCGGTTGCTCTTGTTGAGCCAGCTTTTGATGCGGCAAAGCGGAGTATCGGCCCTGAATCGAGCAAATGCTCCATCCACTGAGGCATGTGTCTGAAAAGCTTATAATTCTGTTTGAGGTATATATTTACAGCTCCATAAAACACGGGAGTATCTGTCTGGATTGGGTTTCCGGCGCTAGTTAGTGGGAGATAAATAGGCAAGGTGACTGATTCATGGCCGGACGACTGGAGAGTTTTAACCAGCACGCTGTCGCGCAAACAGTTACCGCAATAGAACGTTCCGCCAAAACCAGGGACGATATTAACTATTTTCATTTGTAAGATTCATTTGGTTTTCCAGCATATCCTGAATTTTTTAACTAAATGGATATATGCACTTTGCATTACAGATTGTATTTCAAAATTGATTATTTTTTTCTTAAAATCCATATATCCTGAGGCAGCCATTTACCCGATTCAGGTTTATTCTCAATATGCTCCAGAACCTCAAGGTTTTCAAAAAGATTAAGCATAAATCCTTTGGGATGAAAAGCAGAATAGGTTCTATGTCCTTCCTTGACGTTCCCCCTGACAATCAATTCATTAGCATTATACTTTGTTAGTTCAGATTCCGTTAGCTTAACCTTAAAATTGTCCCCCTGAGTTGTAAGAAACATTATGCCATTGGGTTTAAGAATTCTATAAAGTTCATTATACCATTCGTAATGAAGCTGTTCCGATAAATGAGTAAAAATTGATATCCCATAAATCACGTCAAAGAAATTATCTGAATAAACCAATTTAGCGTCAAGAGCGTTCAGATTAAAACTAATATTCTTTAAGTTTTTAGAGCACCAATCGATTGATTTCTTATTGTAATCGGTGCCGAAAAATTCACAATTATTGCCAATCACTTCGGGTAAATGTCGGATAACCCTCCCCGGACCACAACCCCAGTCGAGTATTTTTTTATTCTTTAATTCAATGTATTTCTCAAAATAATTCTTCAACCATTTCGCAGTATCGATGCTATCGGTATAGTATTTCTGATAATTTATTTGAAAGGATTCATAAAGAAGGTAATCGGGAGGAAGTTTGATGTTGGGGTTCTTTGATTTAAACTCTTTATTTATTCTCCTATTCTGAAATCTCTGAATATAATACCGGAGGATATCAGTAAAATGCATTAGTCCGAATTTTCTAAGTGCGAGAGAGATTTGACCTTTATTCATAAGTACAATAATTATTTAAAGGGACGATAAAATCTTAATTACAAGGACATTCCTGTCCACCAGCAAAATTACTTTAATAATTTGAAAGCAAAAACACTCCCATCATCTGCCACAACCACAAGCATGCTTCCTGAAACAGCAGGTGTGCAGGATGAAGGGCTTCCGAAATCGTACGACCAACTTTCCGTACCTGTGGCAAGATCGAGAAAATAAACTCTGCCGTCGCCTGAGCTAATAACAACGGTTTGCCCTGCTATTACTGGTGATGCAGTGATACTTCCAAGTGTTTTGTGCGTCCATTGTATTTTTCCTGTGGTTTTTTCAAAACAGTACACATATCTGTCCTGCGAGGGCATCACAACATTTTTGCCCGAAACAGCCGGTGATGCAGTGTAGGCTCCAGCGCCTTCTTTTTTCCAGACCACTGATTTTTTAGGAATATCAACGCAGAAAAACTCCCCATCATAATTACCGAAATAGGCATTATTTCCATCCAAACAAGTAGAAGATGCAATATAGGTGACAAGGTTTATTTTCTCGGCAATTCCTGTATTCACATTAACGAGGTGTAATTGCCCGTCGCAGCCACCAAAAACTGCGAGTTTACCATCTGTAGCAGGAGAACCATTAATATAGTTTTCGGAGGTGTATTTCCATGAAAGCTTGCCATTTGAAGCATTCAGGGCATAAAGGGAATAGTCGTAACTGCCGGTTAGAATTTTTTTCTCTTTGGAGATAACCAGGTTAGAGGCTCCGGATATCTGTCCTTCAGTGGTAAATTTCCATTTCATCGTACCGGATTTTGCATCCACAGCATAAATAATTCCTTCAAGTGTGCCGAAAAACAAGGTGTTGTCAACATACAAAGGCGCTGCTTCAATAGAATTTCCTGCATTAAATTTCCACAATAGTTTTCCGTCGAAACTAATGGCGTATAAAAAACCATCATTACAACCTATAAAAATTCCTTCCTTACCTATTACGGGGGATGATTTAGTACCATCACCCATTTTGTAAACCCAGGTCATTTTGGGTGATTTTGGAAGCTGCACAACTGCAACGCCTGTTAGGGCTGGATTACCGCGAAAAGATGGCCAGAGCGGATCGGACTGGCAAATCGCTGAAACGCTTAATGCAAGAAGAAAAAGAGTGAATATCTGGGTTTTAAGGTTCATGTGATTTTCTGAAACATATTTTTCTATTTCTTAGAAAGTGCACCCGTCGGACAATACTCAATACATTTCTGAGCGGTATGAGTAAGTCCTTCTTTCATTGTTTCACGAAAAGGCACATTCATTCTGACATCAAATCCCCTGCCAAAAAATGACAAGCCAGTTGGTTCCTTTTCCTTCAGCGTAATATCGATACACAAGCCACATCGAATGCACTTTTCAGGTTCATAAACCAAAGTCGCATGCTGATCAAATTTCAACATTGAATTTCGCTGTGCAATTAGGTATTTCCTGCGGTCTACCTTATATTCATCAGAGTAATTCCGAAGTTTGCAGCTGTCTATTTTCCGGCAATCGCAATGCAGGCACCTTGCTGCCTCTTTTAGTATCATTTCGGTACTGAATCCATACACCGCATCTACTGGCTCGTACCGACTATCTCTAACAGATTCTTTCAGATACTCTTCAAACTCTTCTGGGAAGAGCTTGTCAAATCGAGAATTGAACTTGCGTTCAGTTTTCGAGGCATGAATCCCCTTAAGAAAAAGAACTGCCGACATTGCTGCCATTCTGCCTTGTGCAGCAGCCCTGACCGCCATTTTTTGTGATCTCAAAATGCTTCCGCAAGCAAAAACTCCCAGAACGGAGGTTGCCATGCTTCCTTCTCCGACAGTCACCCCTGTTTTTCCGGTTTCCACCGATTTAAGAAAAAAACCATCACTTCCAACTTCACCCGTAGCAAGAATAACCGCTTCAAATTCTTTTTGTATTTCGTTGCTGAACTTGTCTTCTGTAACTGTGTAATTGAGCCTGAATTCCCCTCCCATTGACTCAATCAGCTTAACTTCTGCATCAAGCACATTTCGGGGGAGCGCATCTTCGTTAATGCTATAGCGAAGGGCACCTCCGGCAAGTTCGTTCCTGTCGAACAAGGTGCAGGAAATTCCGTCCTTCAAAAGATAAAACGCAGATGAAAGTCCTGCAGGACCTGTTCCAATTATGGCAACTTTTTTAGAATTTCCAGAAGCAATATCCACAGTTTTTTTAATCTGCAACAAATGACCTTCCGCAGCGCTTGCCCGTTTTAACAGGCAGATTGATACAGGTTCATCGATTTGTTTGCGACGGCAGGCTTTTTCACAAGGAGCAGGACAGATATATCCCAGAATATAAGGTATTGCGATGGTTTCCCTTACAACTTCAAGAGCTTCTTTAAATTTTCCTTCAGCCAGAAGACGGTTCATTACTGGGATATCCATATTAGCTGGACAGGCCAGACTACAAGGTGCTTCGCAATCTCCAACATGATCGCTCATCAGCAATTCGAGTGCTTCTTTTCTGGATTGGATTACATCCTCATCATTTGTGACAATATCCATTCCCTCTGTAATATTGAGTGCACAGGATGGAAAAAGATTTCCTGTTTTGCGGTCTTTAACCATACAAACCATGCATGACGGGTGGTTTGAATATCCCCTGAGATAACACATCGAAGGAACAGTGATACCGGCCGATTTAGCAGCTTCAAGTACGCTGGTACCTTCAGGGATTGAGAGATTTATGTTATCAATTTTTAAATTAATCATCTTAGCTTGTAATTACTGCGTTTACAGGGCACACCTGTCGGCAAATATCGCATTTAATGCACTTTTCCTGTTCCACAATATGGAGTTCGTATGGTTTTAGCTCAATTGCTCCTGTTGGACAACGTTGCGAGCATTTGGTACAGCCAATGCAATCGGTTGTGATAGAATACTTCACCATGTTTTTGCATTTGCCGGTCGGACAAACTCCATTGATATGCGAAATATACTCGTCACGGAAATAGCGCAAGGTTGATAGCACGGGGTTTGGCGCTGTTTTACCTAATCCGCAGATGCTTCCTTTCTTTGTTTGCAAGGCCAGTTCTTCCAGAAGTAACAGATCATCGGCAGTTCCTGTGCCACTGGTTATTTTGTTGAGAATTTCAAGCATTCTCCGGGTTCCCACACGACAAAACGTGCAACGACCGCATGATTGATTTTGGGTGAATGAAAGGAAATACCTAGCAATATCTACCATGCAATCGGTTTCATCAAGAACAATAAGTCCTCCGGAACCCATCATTGCACCTGCATTTGTGAGGGAGATGTAATCAATGGTAGTGTCCGACATCGAAGCAGGAATGCACCCTCCGGATGGTCCGCCGATTTGAATAGCTTTAAACTTTTTGTTATCGGGAACTCCGCCTCCAATATCCTCAACAATAGTGTGAATACTGATTCCCATTGGCACTTCGATGAGTCCGCCTCTTTTAATTTTTCCGGCAAGGGCAAAAACTTTTGTTCCTTTGCTGTTTTCGGTACCCAATTTATTGAATTCTTCTGCTCCGTGAAGAATAATCCATGGAACCAGAGAAAATGTTTCTACATTGTTGATCAGGGTTGGCTTCTGCCATAATCCTTTTTCAGCGGGATAGGGAGGCCGCATCACAGGAAGTCCACGTTTCCCTTCCACAGAAGCAATTAGCGCTGTTTCCTCACCGCAAACGAAGGCCCCTGCTCCCTCGAAAATCCGAAGTGAGAAAGAGAAATTGCTATCAAAAATATTTTTGCCGATTAAACCTTCATTTTCGCAGATAGTAATGGCTTCCCTGATTCGCTTTACTGCCAAGGGATATTCAGCACGTATATACATCAGTCCTTCATCAGAACCAGTTGCATAGGCTGCAATGAGCATTCCTTCTATAATGCGGAAGGGATATGATTCCAGCAACATACGATCCATGAACGCACCCGGATCGCCTTCATCGCCGTTGCAAATCACATATTTTTTTTCAGATACAGAATCGTGAACAATTTTCCACTTAATTCCTGTTGTAAAGCCCGCTCCTCCACGTCCTCGCAAGCCGCTGTCTTTTATAGTATTGATTACTTCTTCTCTGGATTTACTTCTCAGACACTGCAACAATGCTCTGAATCCGCCTTTGGATTTGTATTCACCAAGATCAGTAGGCCGGATAACACCTCTGTGTTCGGTGGCGATGCTCAGTTGTCCGTTCAAGAATTCTGCAACAGGAGTATCGGGCCGATCGGATGGATAAAGTTTTACGGAACGGGGAATTTCATCTGCTGCCAGCCGATCGAAAAAGGTGTATAAATTCGATTTCAGGCGATTGAGAGCTGAAGTGGATTTAAAATGACTGCTAATAATGCGGTTTACTTCATCTGGTTTTATTTTCGCGTAGAATGCAGGCAGCTCGCCGGGTTTATGGATTTCCATAATTGGAACCTGATTGCAAATCCCCACACAACCTACCTGTTTAACATCAACGTGAATGTTGTTACGGTAGAGGGAATTTTCAAGTTCGATTTTCACTTCAGCGCTTCCACTGGCAACACAGCATGAACCCAGGCCAATGCGTATTTCACCCTGAGATTCTCCACTATTTTTTGCCTTTCCGGAATTTTTATCTGCAAGTCTGTGGCTTCCTGAGAGGAAATCTTCAATGATTTCGGAAACTTTTTCAGATTCAACATGACCGTATGTTTTATCATCGATCTGCACAACAGGTGCCAGAGTGCAACAACCGAGGCAGGCAACTTTTTCGAGAGTAAATAAGCGTTCACGGTCGGTATCCTCCCCTTCTGAAAGCTCCAGCTGACGGCCAAAAGCGTCATACACAAGCATAGCACCCTTTACATGACATGCGGTGCCAATGCACACTTTGATAAGATGTTTTCCAATTGGTTTTAGTCGGAATTGAGAATAAAAACTTGCGATTCCGAAAATGGAAGCCGGAACAATATCCGTTTTCTCCACAACACGTTTGAGGGCTTCTTCGGGAAGATAGTTAAACTCGTACTGAACAGCCTGTAATATTGGTATCACCTTATCAGCCGAGGTACCAAGATTCCCGATGATCAGATCAACAACTTCCTGTATATTTTTTTCCGGTTCGCTCATTACATCATTTCTCTTTTCCATCATTTCCCGATACAATACAGATTTTTTTCTCCCCTGATATAAATTCTTCCATTTGTAAAAGCAGGAGTGCAAGCCGTTTTCTCGCCCAGTTTTGGTTCAGAGAGAATAGTTAGTTCCTTATCTGCCTTTAAAATATGCATCACGCCTGTCCTGTCGAGCAGGTAGACTTTATTTTCCACAATAACTGGTGAAGAATAGATGGAGTTGATAAATTCCTTTTCCCAGTATTTGGTTCCGTTTACAGCATCGTAGCAGACTGCAACGCCGTAGCTGGTAGCCAGAAAAAGATATTTATCAGTTGCCACAGGGCTTGGAATATCCGAAAGGTATTCATCGCTTTCCCAGAGTAGCTCAGGGCTGTCGCCAATTCTAACTGCTGCCAGTTTTGAATAGTCATTTACTGAAAACACAATACCATTTGCATAAGCGGCAGAAGGTCCAACTTCTCCAGCGACGCAATCAATTTTCCATAGCTCCTGTCCGTTGTCGGGATTATAGGAAGCAACATAAGGTTCGGCCGCCAGAATAAGCTCTGTTCTTTGCCCAGTGTTGACAATAATTGGAGACGCCCATGAAATCTTCACCTGACGAGGTGTACTCCAGACTGTCTCTCCGGTTTTAACCGATAGAGCCATTATTCTCGGTTCCACCCTCTGATCCCACTGAATGATCAGCAAATCTTTCCAAATCATTAATGAAGAAGAGTGACCATAATGATTCTGGGGCATTCCGAGGTTTTTCGCCCACAGTTTTTTCCCATCCATCGAAAGGGCTATCAAATCTCCATTTGAAAAGATTGCATATACAGCTTTGCCGTTTGTGGCGGCTGTTGGTGCAGAGTGACCGGTTTCACTTGCTACTTTTGCAACTGTTGAAGGAGAGCCGGGAATATTGTCGACCGGAGTTGTCCAAAGGTTTTTACCTGAATTGATATCGTAACAATAAACTTCGCGTTTTGTGCCGTCTGAACCTGTAAGAAATAAGCTATTTCCCCAGATAACCGGCGAATTATAACCGGCAAGTGGCACGGGAGTTTTCCACAATACATTTTCTCCGCTGGCACCATCCCATGAAGTAGGAATATTTTTTTGTGAAATGATACCAAGACCTCCTGGACCTCTGAAATTTGGGAAATTATCGTTTTTGTTGACTACTGTTTTACTTATTGAAACACTACTTTGGGCTGAATCTGAAATTGTGGCCATTTGTTCAGCTACGGCAATTTGTGAGGTTGTATCAATGATTTCGACCGGTTCGGTTTCAGGTACCGAATCATCATTTAACAAACTGTCTGCCGGTTGTGAAATAGCAGACACTTTTTCAAATGTGCTTTGAATTTCTTTTTGAGAGATCCATGCCAGAATCAGCGCCAGTGCAAGAAATGCAGCTCCGGATACTGTGATCCAGAGTCGTGCGTTTTTTTTGGAAATGATTTCGTTCTCCTTATCGTCTTCAGAAAGCATAGGGTCTTTTTTTCGCGACATGCTTAACACCTGAAGGGAAATTATGAGCAGAATCACACCTGATAAAAGCAAAAATCCACCGGTTTTTATTTGCCAGCGGTTGGTGAAATATGCTTTTCGTGCAAGTAGGTCGAGAATGCGGATTTCATCGCGTAGCTTAGTGTCTGTAGGGTTTTCGCTTAGTCGTTCTACCAGACTGTTGATGACTGTCATGTTTACAGGATCAACTTTTTTAATCTGCGCAAAATTAGCAATAAGCAAAATGCAGACAATCCCTGAGAAAATACCAGAAACCCAGGCAATGCGCGTCCAAAGCTGCACATTAACAGGTGTAGCGTTGCGGTGATCGGTGAAAAAGTTTTTTAATAGACTAGCCATTATTATATTTTGTTATCATCAGCTTTTTTTAGCATTTCATTATTTATAACCGGTTGGCCATCAACAAGACTACCGGGCATTACAGGGCAAAAATCGATACATCTTGCACAGCTGAAACAGGTTCCTTTATTTGGAGCATAACCTACATGATGTCTGTAAACTGATAAGCGCACCAGTGTGAGTCCGAAAACCAATCCTAAAAATGCGCCCAACAGGATTCCACCAAGGTGAAACTTTTTCATTAGAAGCTCAGTTTCAGCATAAAACTGGTCAAGATCGTTTCCTGAAGATTTAAAAGTCGTAATTTCCATGGAAGGCGGAAGACCTGGCACTGCAGACTTGTTCAACTCAATTGCCAGACGTATTTTCGGGTTAACTTTTGCCAGTTTTTCGTGAAATGAAGAACCTGCCCACGCACCCAATCCCACGAAAAGAGGAACAATCAGCAAATACATAATATACCGGTTCACGGTTGTACTTCTTCTCTCCATATTCCTCAATGGACTAGGCTTATTGATTGCTCCAAAAGGGCAGGAATTCGTACAGAGTTTACAGTCAATGCAGGTTGTAGGAGTTATGGTAAGATGATTTTTTGAGATACGGCTAATCAGGTTTAGAAGGACTCCATACGGACACAAAAAACGGCAATATGGCCGGGCAATGAATATGCCGATTAGCAGCAACAAACCTCCGATTGCAAGCATCATAAAAGGTCCGCTAAATCGCCAGAATCCGACAAATGGATCGTATCTGCAAATAACAAAATCGGTACCTGTGGCAGCATAAAGCACTGCAAGTCCGAGGTAGAGATACGGAATCAGACCAAGCAGAGATTGCAGCCAAGCTTTCATGCTTACAGGCTTGAAGGCAACAATGTCCTGGATGGCTCCCAACGGACAAACAGCCGCGCAAAATGTACGACCAAAAAACAAAGTGAAGAACAAGGGAATCAGGAAAAAGGCAATGGCAAGTATGGGTATGTGATATTCGGAGTTAAAAAGTCCAAGCGTTACGTTTTGAATTGAGCCAACCGGACAGATACATCCTTCACGGTAAAAACCAAAATAGGCCAGCGAGAATAACGAAAGCCAGAAAATTCCGTTGCGTGAGCGTTTTTTTATAGCAAGCCAGGAAGCAATGGATAAGGTAGAGATGAGAATCGTGAGATCGAGAATTCCCATATATGAGGAACGTGCTGGGGGTGTGTGGACGGAAGGTTGCTGGTATTTCGATTCGAATTCAGGCTTTGGGAAACGCTGAGCTGAAACAGTAAACGCCATCAAGGAGAGTATTACTATTAGTAGTATGGCTTGTGCTTTTCTTTTCATTCTTTTCCATGAGTTACACTCATAGTTTTGTTATTTGGCACTTACAGTGTCTTGGGTTATTTTTCGATTATTTTTCGGGGGATTTAGACTTTTCGCTTTTATTGGCATAGCCACGAAATTTGTAAGGATCACTGGCCGGAACGCGGGAATAGGCATCTGCAGGGCAATCGCGGGCTATTGCACACTGATTGCAGTTAACACAAAGTTCATGATTTACCTGAAGTTGCAATGAGCCGTTACCAAAAGCTCCACACCCTTTAACGCATTTGCCGCAGCCAATACATAGTTTATCGTCAATCTGATATTCGAAAAACGGCTCTTCAATGAATTTTCTTCGGATAGCGCTGGTTGGACAAAGCTGGTTTTCGGCAGCGGTGGTTATTTCTTTAGTTTCGGGTCTGAGATATCCTCCACAGAGATCGCAATATCCGCACATATCATAAACATGAGTGCATTTCACGGCACTCTGAGCAAGTACGCAGTTAGTTGCACAACGGCCACACTGCACGCATTTTGCTGGATCTAGCTGCCAAACAGAATTTCCGGCAAGGGAGTTTTTGCTCAGTACAATTCCCACTCCACCCAAACCAAGAGCGACGCTGAGCCGGAGTCCGCTGGCAAGAAAATCACGACGGTTTAATTTCTTTTCTTCTTCCATTTTGGTCCTATTTTTTTTGATAAACTCTGATCATTTTCGCATCATCATCGAGCGCATATATTTTGCCTTCTGCATCAACAGCCAGATCGTGAACTTTTGCACCGATGCTGCAATTGGTTAAGGCCGCTTCATCAATGGTTGTTGGTGCACTTACCACACACTCAAAAACTCCCGCCCGGTTATATATTTTTATGCGATCCATTCCCTTTTCATAACTTACAAAACTCCCATCAGGAAGAATGGCAAAGTCAACGGGATTGCAACATCCGGCAAAACCTTCCAACCGAATGGATGCTTCTCCCCATGAGGTATTCAGCTTGCCATTTTCATCGAAATTCTGTAACAAATGTAAGCCAGGATTGCTAACCCATAAATCTTCACCTGGGCCCATGGCAACATCAAAATACAAGCTGGGCAGGATGAAACCCGGAATTCCTCTTGCGGTATCTTTTCTTCCAATTTCCGCCAGAATTTTTCCGGATTCATCAAACTTAAGAACAATTTTATTCCCAGCGTCTGCGGCATAGATGAAATCTCCGATCTGAACAATAGATGTGATATAGCCTTCAGAACTCTGAGAATCCCATTTTCGGATCAGCTGGCCGTTCATAGAGTATTCCACAATCTGAGCACCTGAACCAAGCAGAATCGTGTTTTTTGAACCTACAGCGATACAGTTAGCAACGGTGTCGATTTTAAAACCTCCATTTCGCTTAAGCTGCGGATCATAAATCTGAACCTCCTGATCACCGGTAAAATAGAGATTTGAATTTTTATCAAAGCATATCCCGTTAAATTGTTCAAGTAACAAGCGAATTTGGATGATTTCCGAATAACAGATTTTCGACGAATCAACCATTCTGTATTTGTCGATATTGTATTCGGCAGGATTTACCTGACTTACAGAGCCACCTGTGAAAAGATCACGTCCCATGAAATACACAAGTACAAAAAAGAGGAGTACCAGAAATGCAATGATGATTTGTTGTTTTTTCATGTTTCCTACTTCTTTAGAATGTCAATACACACTAATGTTTTATCGTCTCTCAGCAAAAGTTTTCCATCAGCAATTGCCATTGGTCCCCATGCATCTTGTCCGTCGAGGATCTGTGCTTTATCTAGAAAGACGAAACTGCTGGTGCTGGCTTTTGCAATGTTGAGCGTGCCATCATCGCTGAGAATAAATAGTTTCCCGTCGGCAATGATATACGGACCTAATCCATAACGATCTGTTTTACTGCTGGTCCATAATATTTTTTTACAGTCAGATGGAGAAAAACAGGCAAGCTGGTTTCGTGCAGGACCGGCATCTTTAGGGAGAATACCAAAAATAAATCCCTTGTAAAATAATGGAGTCTGCTGCTCAGAAGCAAGACCTTCGCTGGGTTTATAAATCTGAAGTACTTTTGCGTCGAATGTTTCACCGCTTTTAACGAGTTGAAGCATTGCAGCACCTGCACCGTAGCCTGCTGTAAGAAAGATTTTCCCATCTGGCAAAACCAATGGTGAAGGAGCCATAACAGAAGGATTGAACTTATTTTGCCTCCATAAAATTTTACCCCGGTCTGAACCTTCGGCTGAAATACCGCAAACACCGCCAATTGCTGCGTAAACATACATCTTCTTCCCGGCAAATGTCATAGGCATTATAGAAGAATGCGACATTTTCATCCCACCCGGATTTGGCGTTTTCCAAACAACCTTTCCGCTTTTAAGCTCCACCCCAATCAACAGATCTGTGCCGCCGGGAGCGAGAACCACAATATCCTTATCAATAAGCGGGCATTGACCAGTATACCAGAGCGGCACTTCGGTTTTGTATTCCCTGACCAGATCGATTCCCCATTTCAAATCCCCCGAAACAGGATCACAGCACATAACATGACATTTAGGACCCATAGTAACAATAAACCCATCGGTGATGGCCGGAACAGTGCGCGACATTCCATGATTTCGCTTCACATTCACTGCATACCAGCGTCGCCATAATTCTTTACCCGTTTCGAGGGAGAAACAGCGGAGAGCATCGTTTTTTTTGCGCTCATCATAATCGAGAAGGTATACCCGACCATTAAAAATTACAGGCGCAGCATGACCTTCACCCAATTCCACGGTCCAGAGAATATCGGGTCCGGAAGTATCAAATTTCTCAATTAACTTATCCTGAGATTTAAGAATGTTATCGAAATCGCTTCCCCTGAAACGAGGCCATTTCCCGGTAAGAGAAGAAGAAAAAGTCTCATATTCCTTGAATTTCTCACCGATAATTACCGAATCGATTGCGGTTGTGTCTACCAGAGGACGGTTATCGAGACCCGGCATGCTGGTGGAAAGTGCTTTAACGGGATTATGAAAAAACCAGAAGAAAAACACGATTATTCCCACCGAAATTATCGATGTGAGAACAATATATTCGATCCTTTTCTTTTCTTTCATTTAACACTTCCCAGCAGTCTCCAATTAATATACTTAGCTTACTTTTGAATTTTATATGCCATCAATGCCTTACCGTGTCTAATAAAAAGCATCCCTTCCCCGATCACAGGATGAGCCAATGCTTCCTTGGTTCCCAGAGTACATTTGAAACTACTTACTTTTTCCATTTTCCCTTTTTCGAGGGATATAAGACTTACTTCATTTTTTCTTGAGTAGCAGTACAAATTACCATCAGCATAAATTGTAGCCGCCCGGCCAATTCTGAGTGAATCGGATAAAGCACCTGTATTTACATCGACACCTTTTAACTTTTGATTTGCGGAAGTTCCATAAATATTGTTGTTTACCAACACGAATCCACTGGTTCCATTGGTAATTTCATTGGATCTCCATATCTCTTTAATGCTGCTTCCATCTTCTGAAAGTGCAAGCTTTACGAGACCATTGCTATCGCCTATGTAGTATAGATTCCCATTTGCAAATATTGGAGTATTTCCCTGCGTACCGTAGATAACGGTATCTTGTTCTTGTGACCAAAGCAGTTCACCTGTTTTAGCATCCAATCCGAATATTGCCCGGATTGAAAAAGTAACGAGAACGCTGCGTTCCTTTAATTTTATTAAGAGTGGAGAGCAGAATGACACTGTATCTGCAAGAGCTTTGGACGTCCAAACCGGCTTTCCTGTAAAACGATTCATGGCAACAACATTGCTTTCGGCTCCTCCGGGATAACAGAAAACTATATCTCCGTCAACCAGTAAAGATTCGCTGTACCCAAATTCATTGGCAAGACCGCGAAGGTCGCTAAGCATATCAGTCGTCCATTTCTCAGCGCCGGTGGAAGTTTCAAAGCAGACGATCTTTCCTGTTCCTGACAAAACATACACCAGGTTTTCAACAACTGTTGGAGTAGACCTGCCACCGGGGAATCCAGCAGAAAATCCACTTCCAGTATATTCTTTTCCATACGGGGATTTCCAAAGTAGTTTCCCCTGAAGGTCAAAACAAAACAGGTAAGCAGTGCTATCTATTTCCCCATTCACAAAAACTTTTTTGTCGCTAACTACTGCTGTTCCATAGCCATTTCCGAGTTCTTCGGTTGACCAAAGTAATTCGGGACCATTCTCAGGCCATGACTTAAGAAGGTTTTGGTCGTTGTAAACTCCGTCGCGGTTAGGCCCACGCCACTGGCTGGTATTACTGTTCTCGTTTTTACACGATGTAAATGCTGTAATAATCAATAATCCAAGTGAAAAAAATTTAATGATCTTCATAAAATTAAATATGCTTTATTATTATTTAAAAAGGATTTTTCAATTATTTCTGTTTGATATCATAAGCCATCAAAGCCATACCATGTCTGACATACAGAACACCGTTGGAGATTACAGGATGCGCCCAGTAAGGACCAGTACCAAGTGGAATTTTGAATGAACTGGTAACTTCAAATTTTTCAGGATTAGCTTTTACCAAGGCAAAATTGCCCTTTTTTTCATCCTGACAATACAACATTTGGCCATCTGAAATTATTGGCCCTTTATTATTCCATTCCGTGTTGTACATTGTTTTCCCGGTATTCCAGTCCAGACAAATCCAGTTACCCATACCATTATTTAGCCAGTTGGAGCCATAAATATACTCCCCTATTCTTACGTAACCTCCATGATGAGTATCCAGATCAGTGTTTGCCCAAGCAGGTGTAACTGAAGATCCATCGTCCGATAATTTTAGCAGAACTCCGCAGTGATTATAGCCATTGCTGACGAAGATTCCACCATTATAAAACAAAGGAGAATTTGTATTGATGTCGGCATTTTCAGGATTGGTGTAATGCATGTAATCAAACTTCCAGATGATTTTTCCGTCAATTGGAGAAACTCCATAAATATAGGATTCAGAAACATTAATTATTTGATTCTGACCATTATGGGTGATTAAAATTGGAGAAGTGTAGGCTGGCCGGTCGTTAAGACTTTCAGACTGCCAGATAAGATTACCGTTCGATTTATCGAGGGCGATCATAGCGGTTTTATTTCCCCCGGGAGAATAAATCAGCTTATTATCAATTATCAGGGGAGATTCAGAAATGCCCCAGGTTCCAAAGCCGCCTTCATACTTTTCGCTTGCCCTGAGGCTCCATAGTATTTTTCCGTCGTTAGCATCAACACAAGCCAGATCGCCCAATCCGCTTGAGAGGTATAGACGACCGTTTTCATAAGTTGGAGCACAGCGGCTTTCAGGGAAAGATTCATTCCATGCCCGACCATAGCTTATTTGCCACAGCTGTTTTCCGGCTTTATCGATTGCAGTAAGGATATCCATGGTGTCTTTTCTACCGGTAATAAATACAGTGCCATCAACAATTACAGGAGACGAATAGCCAGTGGGGATTTCCGCTACAGACCAGAGTAATTGCGGGCCAGCAGCCGGCCATTCAGTAAGTAATCCCGGTTCATTGTAAACTCCTGTTCTTCCAATTCCCCTCCACTCGGTAACCGACTGGGAAAAAACGTTTACAGACAGAAAGATTCCAAAAATAAATGTAAGCGATTGATTTTTTGATATTTGCATTGTTTTTGTTTTATACTGATAAAAGTTATTTTGAAGAGATATCATAAACCATCAGAGAATTTCCGTGTCTCACATATAGCTTTTTGTTAACAATAACAAGATGCGCCCAATGCTGACTACTTCCAAATGGTACTTTAAAGCTACTTATTGTTTTAAAGCTATCAGCCAGAGGCTCGATAAGGCCTACCATTCCCGCCTCTGAATAAACATAAAGCAGTCCTTCCGCTGAGATGATATTTGCCGGAGCAAAAATCGATTCAGAAAAAAGCAGGTTTCCGGTTTTCTGATCGATGCACTGAAGTTTCTTTGTCTTATCACCCGATCCGTATATCTTTCCGTTTTTCATAATTACTCCACCCATCCTGCTGTCGAGTGAAGAATTTCTCCATAATTCTTTAACGGTTTTGCCATCGGGGGAAAGCTGAAGCATCACTCCACCTTTTCCGTAACCACTCAGGCAATATAACATCCCATTATCATAAACAGGCGTATTTGGGTGTACCGACCATTGGTTGGTTTGTTCGTGTGACCATAATAAGCTACCGTTCTCTGCATTAATTCCAAGAATGGATTTTTCGGTCATGGCAACCAGAATTTTTATTCCTGGGAGTGTAATAAGTATTGGTGAGCCGTAAGCGCTTTTTTCGCCCTTTCCTTTGCTTTTCCAGATTAATTTACCGGTGATTTTATCAAGCGCAAGCACATTTGCATCAGGTCCGCCGGGAGTGCAAAACAACTTATTGCCATCAATAAGCAGGTTTTCAGTTACTCCCCATTGGATATTTAAAGCACCGTAATCCTTCATAAGATCCACGTTCCAGATAGTCTTCCCACTGGCTGCATCCAAACATACCAGTTTGCCAAAAGCACTCATGATGAAAAGTTTACCTTCATTAATTACTGGGGTTGACCGCACGCCGTCCCAGTTTTCTGTCCATTCTGCACCATATTGAACTTCCCATAGTGGTTTTCCCGTCAGATCAAAGCAGTATACAGTTCCTATGCCTTCTTTCATTCCTGCAGTATAAATCCGATCCTCTGTAACAGATGCTGAGGAATGGCCATCACCTAGCTGGTCGAAATGCCAAAGAAGTTTCGGGCCTTCAGCCGGCCAAGCTTTTTGCAGACCCGTTTCATTGTAAATACCATCACGGTTTTGTCCGCGCCATTGGATGGAGTTTTGGGAATATGCGGAGATTGTGAGAATTAAGGCAGAGATTAGGAAGATTAGGTGTTTCATGGTTTGGGGGTTTTGATGAATCGCCCTTTCAGGGCATTTTGGTTTTTTTAGCTTTATACTTAGTGTTGTTTTTAATTAATTAGGTAGAGATATTTATCTGAACGGAGGACAATGGATTCCCCTGAAACAGCTATACTTGCCCAGAATTCGGAGTTTAGTTTGTTTTGAGCTAAGATTTCAAAAGTTTGCCCTTCTTTAAGTACATAAACCATGCCTTGTTTGCTGGGGAAATAAACTTTTCCATCTGCGCAAATTGGGGAAGAGTAAAAATCTCCTTTAAGTTTTTCCTTGTAGAAAACTTTTCCGGTTGCCGCTTCGAGACAGGTAAGTTGTCCTTTTTCCTGAATCATGTATACAAGTCCATTATGCACAACAGGGGTATTTATTCCGGGGACATCAATATTGGTTTCCCAAATCTTTCCGGAATTGGTAATATTTCCGGTTCCCTGCGGATTAACGGCAATCAGACGAACAGATGCACCGCCAAAACCAGTAGAAAACAAAACTAAACCGTTTGAATAAAGAGGCATTGCGATTGCTGAATCTGACGAATAATTAACTCTCCAGATTTCAACGCCTGTAAGCGGATCATAGGCAATGCAAACCTCTGACCCCACGCTAATTAGCTGGTCTTTTCCATTTACATTTATGACAATAGGTGTAGAATATCCTTTTCTTGCGATTGGAGGTTCATTAACATAATATTCCTGTGGGCGAGGATTTTGCCAGATTGTTTTTCCGGTGGTTTTATCCAGAGCAATTACATACTGAACATCAACACCTTCAAGGTTAAATATCAAAAGATTTTTATAAAGTATTGGGCATGAGGCAGGTCCCTGAACATGGTCGCAGTATAGATCAGTGCGTTTCCAGATAATTGCGCCAGTGGAGGAATTAAGACATGCGGTACCCATCGATCCAAAATGGACGTAAACAAAGCCATTTTCTAAAGCAGGACTAGGAGTTGCGTAGGTATTCAAACTGTGTTTTTGAGGAACCTTATCCGGACTGAAAACCATAATATCATGGATAATCTTACCGGTTACGAAATCTATACAAACAGCATAAAGTTCTGTCCCATCATTTTTAGCCGTTGTAAGCCAAATCTGATTGTTAAGTATAACCGGAGAAGAGTTGCCTAAATCATGAACAGGAGTTTTCCAAACTACCGAAGTGTCTTCTCCCCAAAATATTGGAAGTCCTTTGTTGGGCGAGCATCCGTCAAGTTGTGTTCCCCTGAAAAAACGCCAATCTGTTTCCTGAAAAGTAACTGAGGATTTACAAGAGAAAAAAAACAGAATCACGACTTGCGTCGCTATGCGTAAACCCAAATAAGTCAGTTTTTTTAAGCTCATAAAATTTATGTGGAAATTCAAAGTAGTGCAAGTTAATAAATTATGATTTCAAGGAATTCCAGCATAAGTTAAAATACTGTTAAAGGAATAGGTTCACTATCCATCAAACCCTCACTGTTATTGAATAAATTCAATCTAAATAGAACTGTTTTAAATAAGAATATTTGGTTAATATCTGAGCGTTTTTATTACAAAACCCAGATTGTTAACTATTAGTGGAAATCAAAATCAAAATGGATTGTTATAAAATTTATATTTGCTATCAATTAAATCATTGTCGTTTTGTGAGAAGAATTCTGAAAATCAGTGGTTTACTCCTGTTGTTTGCCTGTCTGCTATTCGTGGCTGCTTATCTTATCAACCCAAAAGTAGTTCGTCGGTTTGTTGCCAGAAATGTATTTGGAATCAAATGTATAGATTACAGACAGCCGGTTTACAGTAAAAAACTCACAGATAAAATTCCAGAATATATTGAATATTCGCGAGCATCAGGAATAAAACAGTGCAAAAACGAGGATGAAATATCTGAAAAAGTTAATCAGGGAAAACTGGTAAAAGTTAAGGATGGAAATGCATTTATCGTGGAGAGCATGTCGCATAGTTATCCATATCTGACCAAACCCGCAAAAGACCTGCTGATTGAAATAGGGATACGATTCAAAGAAAAAATCAAGAATTCACGTGTCAGGGATGCGCAATTCAGAATTACCTCTATGACAAGAACCTCGGAGAAACTAAAGAAACTGAGAAATACCAATTCAAATGCCTCCATAAACAGTCCGCATCTTTATGGAAATGCATTTGATATTTCCTATATAAATTTTAGAACGACGACTTTCTTTCTAACAAATTGTGACGAGAAATACTTGATGGAAGCACTAGCCGATGTTATCTGGCAAATGAGAAAAGAAAGAAAATGCTGGGCAACTTTTGAAAGACAACAGAATTGTTTTCATGTGGTTGACAGGTAGGGAATTCTTTGCAGTAAGTTGTATGTGCAATAATGACAACTACGGAATTAAATTCCAGGATCATGACTGTTTTTAAGTTAAAATTTGTGATTACCTTTACATTCTTACTCTCGAAAAATGGCTGTAGCAAAAAAAACTAAAACGAAAGCACAACCGCCCGCCACAGTGCAAAACTTTCCCATTGTAGGTATTGGTGCTAGTGCAGGCGGGCTTGATGCCTTCAAGAGATTGCTCGCTGCAATACCTGAAAATTCAGGAATGGCGTATGTGCTAGTGCAGCATCTCGACCCTACGCATGAAAGTATTTTACCAGAGATTTTACAACGGGTAACAAAAATTCCCGTGCATGAAATTACCGAAGATATTCATCTTGCACCCAACCATATTTATGTAATTCCCTCCAGTAAAATGCTTTTCTCAACCGATGGCGTGCTCAAACTTATCGAACGAGAGAAGAAAGTGCTCAACCTGTCCATTGATATTTTTTTTACTTCTCTTGCCGAAGTGCATAAAGAGTTTGCAGTAGGTGTTGTGCTATCCGGCACAGGCAGCGATGGTACATTAGGCCTGAAAGCCATCAAAGAACACGGAGGTATTAGCATGGTGCAGGATT
>Ga0209181_10001219_pt1 | contig 45661 bp, 55 predicted proteins | sample MAT05_FD_187208 | JGI IMG/M metagenome (GOLD analysis project Ga0209181, IMG submission 187208) | Freshwater microbial communities from Lake Fryxell liftoff mats and glacier meltwater in Antarctica - MAT-05 (SPAdes) (version 2) | ecosystem: Environmental > Aquatic > Freshwater > Ice > Liftoff... | reverse complement strand
GGCATGGAGCGCTCAGTCAAAACCAGGAGAATAAAGTGAGACAACAACAATCCGGCTTCACGTTGGTTGAAATCGCCATCGTGCTCGTCATCATCGGCCTGCTGCTCGGCGGCGTGCTGAAGGGGCAGGAGTTGATCAATAGCGCGAAGGTGAAGAACTTCGCAAATGACTTCCGCAACATTCCCCTGTTTATTTATGGCTATCAGGACAAATATAAAGCTCTTCCTGGAGACGATGCCAATGTGGTGGCGCACGTCGGTGCCTCGGCACAAGCTGGCCCCACAGGAACCACCCTTGGGAACGGCGTTATCAACGGAGATTGGTTTTCGACAGACGTGGGCGCCACGGCTCCTGAAAGCGTAGTGTTTTGGCAGCACGTCCGTTTGGCGAATCTCGCTGCTGGGCCAACGACGCTCAGTGACGCGTCGTACTTTCCAACAAATGCCGATGGCGGCCGGATAGGAATAGAGTCGGGAACAAGCGCCAGTCAATATATTAGCGGTCAAACGGGTACCTATATCGTCTGCTCAGACGGGATACTTGGTAAGTTCGTCAAACAACTTGATAGTACGATGGATGATGGCAATCCATTTACAGGTTCAATGCGTGCTACGCCAGGGAAACCAACCACCCGAGCCAACGCCGCGCACTGCGCGGTAACCGGGACGCCGGCAGCTTGTACAACAGCGGTAGATGATGCTGCGGCGTATACAGTGTGCATGTCGCTTTAAGCACAGCGAATACAAATAAATAGCCCGCTTCGGCGGGCTTTTTATTAGCGCAACGCCCTTAGGGCGCATGCCAACGTACAAGGGTCAAACCTCCAGCAACACTAGCATCGCCCGCACATCCCCATGCAATGAAGTCAGCGCCTCCTCGAAACTCGAATGCGGCATCTGCTCACGCACCAGTTGCGCTACCGCCTTGGCCTGCGCAAGATCGCGCGGCTATTTTAGGGGGTCGCGCGTAGGCTGCTGAGCCAGCCAAGCCTTATGCGGCGCGAAGGCGCACGGATCGGGAACGTGAAACGCCTCACACATCATCGTCCAGCCCCCTAATCGACCTCGGGCGAATTGACCGCATTTGAGTTTCCGTCAATACGCACCTATTGGACGTTTTGACGGAAGCCATGGGTGAGCCTCGGCCAAAAATGTCCGGAACAAAGCCTCACCTTAAGTTCGACGATAGGGTGCTCAAAGCCTTTCCACTTGATATCGTGCGCTCATCGATGTCGCGACTCAGATGATCCTTAATCCAGCAGCCGAGGCCAAGCACTACCCCTTCAACAAACGCTTCTCGGCCCGCGCTAGCGTTTCCGTCACACCCACCAACACCACGACATCACCCGCCTCAAATCGCTCTTGTGGCCCAGGGTTCACCGCGCGTACTTCGCGGCGGCGAATGGCGGTGACGCTGACGCCCAGCGGTTCGAGTTCTAATTCGGCAATACTTTTGCCGACCGCGTGCGCCCCCTTTGAGAGGATGATCGAATGCAGGCGCGCCTGCTGCGCTTCGTCCAGATCCTCCGCAGCGTCGCTGGCGCCGTGAAAAAAGCCGCGCATGAGGCTATAGCGCTGGCTGCGCACTTCACGAAAACGCTTGACGACACGCGCGATGGGCACGCCGATCAGCACCAGCGCATGGGAGGCGAGCACGATGCTGGCTTCGAGCATCTCGGGCACCACTTCGGCCGCGCCGGCGCGCGAGAGGCGCTCGTAATCGGCCTCGTCCACCGCGCGCACCACCACTGGCAGTTCGGGGCGCAACTCGCGCACTTGAGCCAACACGCGCAAAGCCGATTCAGCATCACCATACGAAATGACCACTACGCTGGCGCGCATGAGGCCGGCGGCCATGAGGGTTTCGCGCCGCATGCCGTCACCGTAGAACACCGTGTCGCCGGCGGCTGCGGCTTCGCGGACGCGCTCGGGATCGAGGTCGAGCGCGACGTAGGAAACGCCTTCCTTTTCCAGAAAGCGCGCCAGATACTGTCCGCTGCGTCCGTAGCCGCAAATGATGGCGTGCTTCTCGGTGGTGATGGCGCGCGCGGCGATGTTGGTGAGCTCCATCGCACGCAGCATCCATTCCGACGCGCAAAAACGCATCACGAGTTTTTCGCTTTGTTGCACGATCACCGGCGCCAGCACCATGGACAACACCAGCGCGGCGACCACCAACTGCATGACGGCCGGCGACAACAGCGGCAACTGGCGTATTTCAGCCAACAACACGAAACCGAACTCGCCGCCGGCACAAAGCCACAAACCGCTGCGCATGGACGTGCCCGCTACCGAGCCGAAAGCCCGCGAAAGCCCAAATACGAGCAAGAACTTTACGGACAACAGCGCGACGAGCAATAACACGACATAGAGAAATTGACTGGCCACGGCGCGCACATCGAGAAACATGCCCACGCTGATAAAGAACAAGCCCAGCAAGACGTCGCGGAAAGGTTTGATGTCCTCTTCCACCTGATAGCGATATTCCGTTTCGGAAATCAGCATGCCGGCGAGAAAGGCGCCCAAGGCCATGGATAGTCCAGCCAACTCGGTCAGTCCGGCGAGACCCAGCGTCACCAACAACACATTGAGCATGAACAATTCGGTCGAGCGCCGTTTGGCGACCATGTGAAACCAGACGCGCATCAAGCGCTGACCAAAAAACAGGATCAGCGAAAGTACCAGCACCGCTTTGATCGCCGCCACGCCCAACGTCCCGGCCAGCTCGCCCGGCGCTTGCGACAGCGCCGGCACGATGATGAGGAGCGGCACCACGGCCAAGTCCTGGAACAACAACACGCCCATGACCTCGCGACCATGCTTGGAATCAAGTTGCATGCGCTCCACCAGCATTTTGCTAAGCAGCGCCGTCGATGACATCGCCAGCACCCCGCCTAGCGCCACGCCGGCCTGCCAGCTCAGTCCGGCTAACAGCGCCACCGCCACGGTGAGTAGGATGCCCAACGTCACCTGCGCTAAGCCCAGGCCGAAAACGATGCGCTGCATGCGGTAAAGTCGCGCCAGCGAAAACTCCAGACCGATGGAGAACATCAGAAAGACCACACCAAACTCAGCCAATTGCCCGGCGGCGGTGGACTCGGGAATGACATCCAAGGCGTGCGGCCCAATCACCGCGCCGATCAACAGATAGCCCAGCACGGGCGACACATTCAACCAGCGGCATAAAGCCACCACGAATACCGCAGCGGCGAGCAAAACGAGGACAAGTTGCAATGTGGTCATGGCGCTGACGATCCAAAGCCAAATAAGGGTAGCAAAGGTGGCAAATGCATAAAGGGGGGTTTGATATACTTTGCGCCAGTTTAACCTCACTTTAACCTCACCTCGCACCTACGCCTCCACCCTAGAAGCATTCATGAACACTCCATCCGCCGGCAATAAGGCGCTAGAACTGGCCAGGAAAGTATTACGCATAGAAGCCGCCGCCGTCGCCGCATTGGCGGAACGTATAGACGGGGCGTTTCTGCAGGCCATAGACCTGATACTTGCTTGTCATGGCCGCGTCATCGTCTCCGGCGTGGGCAAGTCGGGACATGTTGCACGCAAAATCGCCGCCACCTTTTCCAGTACCGGCACACCCGCCTATTTTGTCCATGCCGCCGAGGCCGCTCATGGCGATCTCGGCATGATCACGCGCGATGACGTACTGATCGCGCTCTCCAACTCCGGCGAAAGCCATGAACTTTTGACCATCGTGCCGCTTATCAAGCGCGAGGGTGGACGACTCATCGCCATCACCGGCAATCCTGAGTCGTCGCTGGCACGGGAAGCCGATGTGCATCTCGACGCCGCCGTGGCCGAGGAGGCCTGCCCGCTCAATCTCGCCCCCACCGCCAGCACCACGGCGGCGCTGGCGCTGGGCGACGCCCTGGCCGTCGCGCTGCTTGATGCGCGTGGTTTCGGCCCCGAGGACTTCGCCCGCTCGCACCCCGGCGGCACGCTGGGGCGTCGCTTGCTCACGCACGTGCGCGACGTCATGCGCCCGCTGGAGCGCGTACCGACCGTGGGCGAACATGCGAGTATCGCCGAGGCCGTCCTCGCCATTTCTCGTGGCGGCATGGGTATGACGGCAGTGGTGACGCCTGCAAACAAGATCGTCGGCATCTTTACGGATGGCGATTTACGGCGCACTCTGGAGAAGGTCACCGATTTCAAAGGCACGCCGGTATCGCAAGTGATGGGGCGAAATCCGCGCAATATCGGGCCCGATCGCCTGGCGGTTGAAGCCGCGCAATTGATGGATGAATTCAGAATTTCGCAAATCCTGGTTATAGAAAACGGCGTACTGATCGGCGCGCTAAACACGCACGATCTCTTTCATGGCAAGGTGATCTGATTGAGCCTAAAACCCAGCTTGGCAAATGCCTACGCCAAAGCGAGCCCACTCAAGCTGATGGCCTTCGACGTCGACGGTGTGTTGACCGATGGGCGGCTCTATTACAGTTCGACGGGCGATGAGATGAAGGCGTTTTCCACCCTCGACGGCCACGGCCTGAAAATGCTGCGCGAAGCGGGCGTGCTGCTCGCCATCATCACCGGTCGACGCTCCAAGGCGGTGGAACTGCGCGCGCAAAATCTCGGTATCGAAATACTCGCACAAGGTATAGAAGACAAGCGCCTCGCCATGAGCGATATACTACAAAAACACGCTCTCACCTGGCCGGAAGTGGGTTACATGGGAGACGACGTGGTGGATCTGCCGTTGCTGCGCGCTTGCGGCTTCTCGGCCACTGTGAGTGAGGGGCACGAGCTTCTTAAATCGCATGTCGATCACGTTGCGAGCAAGCCAGCCGGTTTGGGCGCCGTGCGCGAAGTCTGCGAACTGATCCTCGCCGCGCAGAGCAAGCTCGATGCGGCAATGGCGAAGTACTTACGATAAGAATGAGCGACACAACAATGAGCCTGTCATGAAGCTGCGCGCCCAAAGCTTCTCCGCCCTGTTCCCCCTTGCGATACTAACGCTGCTCGCGGGCCTGACTTTCTGGTTGCAGCGCGCTGTCGAGCTTGGCGATCTGCGTAAGAATGGCAATATCCGTCACGATCCGGACTACTACGCCGAGAAGTTTTCAGTCCAGCGTTTCGGGCCGGATGGCAAGCTCCTCAGCACGATGTCCGCGCAAAAAATGCTACATTACCCCGACGATGATACGACTGACGCCACTGAGCCGCGTGTCGTACATTTCGGTGGTGATCGTGTCGTGCGTATCAGTGCCAAGCAAGCCTTGGTTGCACCGGATGCGCGCGAAATCGGGTTAGTGGGCGATGTGCATGTGCGGCGTGAAGGTCTGGGCAAGGACCCGGCGACGGAATTGGTCACCACTACACTGACCATACTGCCGGACGACGAAACCGCGCGCACCATCGCGCCGGTTACTATCACGCAGGGCCAGTCCATCATGCGCGGCACTGGCCTCGAAGCGGACAACAAGACCGCCATCTACAAGCTACTGAGCCGGGTTACCGGCACTATCGTAAAGCACCCTTGACCATGACCTTTGCAAAACATAGCCACCTTGCCTGTACTTTGCTCGCGCTGCTCGCTTGCTCAACTGCTTATGCTGAGAAGGCCGACCGCGACAAGCCGGTCAATATCGAAGCCGACCGTGTGACCGTGAACGAAGCCGACAAGATTCAAGTCTTCGAGGGTAATGTCACGCTGGTGCAAGGCACGCTGGTTATCCGCGGCGATAAGATCGTCGTGATCCAGGACGTCGAAGGATTTCAGAGCGGCGTGGTGACTGGCAACCTCGCGCAATTCCGCGTCAAGCGCGAAGGCAAGGACGAGTATATCGATGGCGAGGCCGAACGCATCGAACATGTGGCCAAAACGGACATGACCAAATTCTTCAAGCGCGCCCATGTCAAAAACGGTGCAGACGACGTACGCGGCGAGTACCTGGAATACGACGGCCGTGCCGACAATTATCTTGTGACCAATGGCCCCGCCGGGACCGTGCAGCCCGGCCGCGACAATCGGGTGCGTGTCGTGATCCAGCCCAAGAAGCCGCAGACGGCGCCTACGGGCGAGCCTGTGCGTCTCAAGGCCGCGCCTGGCATCGCCAATCCCACGCAGGAGTAGTCATGGAATACGAAAATATCATCGTCGAGACGCGCGGACGCGTCGGCCTCATCACTTTGAATCGGCCCAAGGCGCTCAATGCCCTGAATGACGCATTGGTCGATGAACTCAGCCGGGCTCTGGATGCTTTCGAGGACGACGACGGCATTAGCGCCATGATCATCACCGGCTCGGAGAAAGCCTTCGCCGCCGGCGCCGACATCGTGGCCATGAAAGACTGGGGCTACATGGATGTCTTCAAGCCCGATTACATCACGCGCAACTGGGAACGCGTCAAGAAGTGCCGCAAGCCGGTTATCGCGGCAGTGGCCGGGTTCGCCTTGGGCGGCGGCTGCGAGTTGGCCATGTCCTGCGACATCATCATCGCCGCCGACACCGCAAAATTCGGCCAACCGGAAATCAAGCTGGGCATACTGCCGGGCGCCGGCGGCACGCAGCGCATGCCGCGTGCGGTCGGCAAAGCGAAAGCCATGGATCTGTGCCTGACGGCGCGCATGATGGACGCCGCCGAAGCGGAGCGCGCCGGCCTGGTGTCGCGCGTCGTGCCCGCCGACAAGCTGCTCGATGAGGCGCTAGCCGCCGCGGAAACCATCGCCGGCTATTCGCTGCCCGTGGTGATGATGATCAAGGAGTGCGTGAACCGCGCTTACGAGAGCCCGCTGGCCGAAGGCCTGCTGTTCGAGCGCCGGGTTTTTCATTCCGTCTTCTCGCTGCAAGACAAACAGGAAGGCATGGCCGCTTTTCTTGAGAAGCGCAAGCCCGAATTCAAAAACCGCTAGGGCGTGTTCCCCGCCTAAGCGCCTAGTCGTTATTTTCGTATAGCGACCGCCACCCCCAGCGCCGCTACCGCCATACCGGCCAGGGCATACCCGCCTAGCGCCTCCCCGAACAACACATAGCCCAGCATGGCCGTCGTCGGCGGCGTGAGGTAGAAGAGCGCGGAAACCCGCGTGGCGGCACCATTGCGTATCAGCAGGTGGAGTAGCGAGATCGCACCTATCGACAGCACAAAGATCAACCACGCCAAAGCAAACAGGAATGAGCCGCTCCAGCGGATTTGCATGGTTTCGAAGCCGATGGCGAAAGGCAGCAAGACCAGGGCCGCCGCGACGAACTGGATCACCGAGCCGCTCCACAAATCCAGTTCTGCGCAATAGCGCTTCTGGTACAAGGTACCCAGCGTGATGGACAGTAGCGCCATGACTGCGGCCGCCAGCCCCACGCCATTCATGCCGGCCAAGCCCACTTTGTCGGACACCACCAATGCCACCCCGGCAAAGCCCAGCAATAAGCCCACCCACTGTCTGCGACTGACCCGCTCGCTCACCATCGAGGCGCCGAGTAAGGCCGTCAGCAAGGGCTGGATACCGACAACCAAGGCGACGACGCCGATGGCCATGCCCGAACGCACCGAGAGAAACACGCCCGACAGATAGCCCGCATGCAACAGCACACCAGCGATGGCGATATGCAGCCATTGCACCGGACGGTGCGGCCAGGGACGACGCAGCACCAAAGCAGCGCTCAACAGCAACGCAATTACACAGACAAAACGCAGCAGTAAAAAGCTCAGCGGCTCCGCATCAGGCAGGCCCAAGCGCGCGCCGACGAAGCCGGTGCTCCAGAGCAGAACAAACAAGCCCGGCGCAATGCGCAGCGCCCAATTTTTTGCGTCGACATTAGCGCTCACTTACAATTATCTCCATATTTAACGGGGTATTTAAGAGCCACCTAAAATAATTGCTGCACAGCACCAAAATCTTCTTGACATGCTCCCGACGAGCTCTATAATGGGGTTGTGCTGCGGTGCAACAAGTTAGTTCTAGCCGCCTACATTCGTCGTCGTTTGTATTTATTAATCGACTCAAGGAGAGAACCATGCTAACCACCCCCGAACAATTTGCCACTACTAATAAAGCCAACGTTGAAGCCGCCCTGACGCTGTTCAACGTTGCTTTCGCCAGCGCCGAACGCTTGGCTGCCCTGAATTTGAACACCGCTCGCGCCATTATGGAAGACAGCATGAACAGCGCCAAAGTCCTGCTCGGCGCTAAAGACATGCAAGAGATTATCGGTCTGCAAAGCAGCTTGGGCCAGCCCGCCGTGGAAAAGGCCGTGGCCTATTCGCGCAGCGTTTATGAGATTTCGGCGCAAACCCAGGAAGAGTTTTCCAAGCAGATCGAATCCCAGTTCGCCGAAGCGAACAAGAACGTCGCCTCGTCGCTGGATCAGGCTGCCAAATCGGCCCCCGCTGGCTCTGACGTCGCTGTTGCCGCTGTGAAGTCCGCCATCGCGGCCGCCAACTCAGCCTACGACACCATCAGCAAGGCCGCCAAGCAAGTTGCCGAAATCACTGAGGCCAACGTCGCAGCCGCCACCAACGCCACGGTCAAGGCCGTCGGCGCGACCGCGCAAAAAGCCAAGAAGGCCGCCTAAGCCGCGCTTTCAAGTTTGCCCGCGCTGACAGAACTTTCAGCGCGCATTGCTCCTCCTGTCCCGCATCCCCCTGCGGGACATTTTTAGACCCCGGCCTCCCCCGCCGGGGTTTATTTTTTCTGCTCCCGCTTCTCCTCCCACTCCAACCCGCGCCGCGCCACCTCGCCACGGATTTCCGCCATCGCTCGCTCGACGGAATCCGGCTCACCGCGCACGCCCAGTTCGATGTGACGCCGTCCGCCATCCTCCCCCACGGAGGGAAGGCTGAACAAGGTCGTCTTGGGATAAGCGGCAACGATGTGGTTCATGAGGTCTAGCAGCGCCGACTCCTGGCCGTCATAGACGATGACCGCTTGCTCGATGCGCGTAACGATGTGGTGCAAGTGGTTGAAGCGCGTATCCAGCACCCATTCCAACATCGGCCAGGACATCACCGGAAAACCGGGAAAGAAGAAATGCTGGCGCAACGAAAAGCCGGGGATGCGGTTATAGGGGTTGGGGATGATGTCGCAGCCAGCGGGGAACTCGCCCAGCATCAGACGCTGTGGTGTGGTCTGGTCGCCGAAGCGCTGGCGAATTTCACGCTCCGCATCGGCATGCAATTCCAGCTCTACGCCCAGCGCCGCAGCGGCAGCCTGGCGCGTGTGATCATCCGGCGTCACGCCGATGCCGCCAAAGCTGAAGACGATGTCGTCAGTAGCAAGCGTCTGGCGCAGCGTTTCCGTCAAATGCATGCGGTCATCGCCGAGATAACGCGCCCAGTCCAGCGCCAGCCCACGGGCAGCGAGCAACTCGATGACTTTGGCGAAATGCTTATCCTGGCGTTTGCCGGAGAGTATTTCATCGCCGATGATGATCGCGCCGAACGCCATATCAGCTCTGCGCAGGAATCGCGCTGCCCGCGCCACGATGGCGCCGCAAGGCATCGAGCGAATAATGGATGAAAGCCAGACCGGCAAATGCCGGCGCCAGCAGATTCACCACCGGCACATAAGCCAGCAAACCGGCCACAATGCCGACAACATACAGTTGCCCACGTTCGCGTTCAATGAGCAGCGGCAGCTCCGCGGCATCAGCGTGCTCGGCGAGGGCATCGTAACGATAGGCGCGCTGGTTGATATAGGCGGCGAGCAGTACGGGCAACACCACCACCATGCCCGGTATCAGCCACAACGGCAAAGTGACCACCCAGGCAATAAGAAAAACAATCAACGCCACCAACGCATTCCACACGCTACCCAATAGCGAACCGCCATGGCGCTGCTCCAGGTCAGCGTAATCCTTCGCAGCGACGCGCTCCAGCATAAACGGCAGGGCAAAAACGGCGACGATGAATAACGTCGTGCCGTAGATCAACGGCAGTAAGAGCAAGCCCAGCACAATCTTGAAGAACACCGTTGCAGCCAGTGCGGAAGCCTCCCAACGCGCCTGTATCCAGTTGAGCCAACTGACTTCCGCGAAGAGGCGCTCTATGCCGGCGCCGACGGTATCCCAGCTCAACCAGGCCACGACCACCCAGAAAATAATCGCCACCACCATAGGCCAGAGCAGATGCCACAGTATCGCTGGCTGCAACAGGCTGCGCAGGGCGCGGCCGTAGGCTTTCAATACACCGTTCATAGTCTCACCTGAGTATGGTCGGAAAGTCTCCGTCGTCCCATCGTCCCATCGTCCCATCGTCATCAAGCACGCGGCACCCAGCGGCGTTCGTCGCAAAACTTCAACAGCATCGCGCTTCTAAACGATGTGTGTCAATACCGCTGTCGACTCTCCCAGAACTTTTGCAAACGCTTCACGGAAACCGGCGAGGGCGTGCGCAGTTCTTGGGCAAACAACGCGACGCGCAGCTCTTCCAGCAACCAGCGAAACTCTTCCAGCGCCGGATCGCTCCCGCCCGACTTCAACATGGTCGCACGTTCGCGCTCAAAGGGTTTGGCAAGCGTGGCGTAGTCTTTGGACAAGCGATCATCGCGCGCGGGATCGGCGCGCAATTTGTCCACGCGCAGCGCCGCCGCCTTCAGGTAGCGAGGGAAGTGTTGCAAACGTTCGAAGGGTGTCTCAATCACGAACTGCTTCTGCAACAACTGCGCGCACTGCGCCTTGATGTCCTCCACCACCGCAGGATAAGCCTTGAGTTGCGCCAGTTTCTTTTGCAAGCTGGCGTGTTCGCTGAGGATGGCGCCGACCAGGCGCGCGATCTCCTGCGCCACCAGGGTGATGCGACTGCGGCCTTCTTCCTTGCGCGCCGCGAAATCCGCTGCGGTGCGCGGCAGCGGCGCCATCATGCAGGTGCGTCCCAGCGTCGCTGCCACGAGCTGCGCTTTGAGTTCCGCTTCTGTGCCTAGCGACATATACAGCAGCGCCATATCGCGCAAGCCCGACAAACTCTTCTCGATGTACTTCACTTGCTCGCGCAATTCCAGCGCGAACAGCCGGCGCAGACCGGCGCGATGCGCCGCTTCGGCCTTTTCGGGTGTATCGAAAACGCGCAGCGCCACACTATCGCCCTCGTCGGTAAGGGCGGGGAATCCCACTACCGTACGGCCGCCGATGTCCACTTCCAGCAGTTCCGGCAATTCGCCGAAGGACCAAGAAGTGAGGCCTTCGATTTCTCCCGCGCCACCCATGCCATGCCCGCCGGCCTGTTCGGTCGCGACAGCGGAAAACACCTGTTCCACCTGGTCCGCCAAGCGGCTTTTCAGCTCGCCCAGATTGCGCGATTGCGCCAGCATGCGGCCGTGCTCGTCGATGACGCGGAAGTTCATGGAGAGATGCTGCGGCAACATCTCCGGGCGGAAGACGTCGAGCGGCAGTTTCATGGCGAGTTTGTTTTCGATAGCGCGGGTAAGCGTACGCAACAACGGCTCGTCTTGGTCATGCTGAGCAGCGGCAAACTCCGCCGAAAATTCGTCCAACGGCTGCAAGCGATGGCGATATTTTTGCGGCAGGGTCTTGATGAGTTGCAGCGCTTTTTGCTCCACCATACCGGCCACCAACCACTCACAACGCTGGGCGGAAATCTGGTTCAGCGCTGCCACCGGCACGGTGAGTGTTACACCGTCATCGGTCGCGCCGGGATCGAAATGGTAGGACAGCGCATGCCGCGTGCCATGCACTTCCATCGCATTGGGGAAGCGGTCGCTGGTCACGCCGGCTGCGTCATGGCGCATGAGTTGCTCACGTTCCAGAAACAGCAAGCGCGGTTCGGCCTGTTCGGCACTCTTGCGCCACACCTCGAAAGAAGCGAGATCAACTACATCGGATGGAATCTTGCTGTCGTAAAAGGCTTCGATGAGCGCTTCATCGACCAACACATCGGGGCGACGCGATTTATGTTCCAGCGCTTCAATGTCGCGCACCAGCTTCTGGTTGTGTTGCAGGAAGCGCGCACGACGCAGGAAATCCTCAGATAGCTCACCCTGCACCAGACCGTCGCGGATGAAAAGTTCGCGACAGAGCTTCGGATCGATGCGGCTATAAGTGACTGGACGCCTAGCATAGAGCACCAGCCCATGCAGCGTGCCGCGTTCCCAGGCGCGCACCTGGCCGCTGCGTTTTTCCCAATGCGGCTCGAAGATGTGCCGCTTCAGCAGATGCGCGCCGACCACTTCCAGCCATTCCGGTTCGATGCGCGCGAGACAACGTGCGAAGAGTCGTGAGGTCTCCACCAATTCCGCTGCGACGATCCACTTGCCGGATTTTTTGGCCAATGCCGAACCAGGGTGCGGAAAGAACTTGATGCCGCGCGCACCGAGATAGTTGTTGTCTTCCTCCACGCGCAGACCGATATTGCCGAGCAAGCCGGCGAGCAAGGCGCGATGTATCTGCTCGTAGCTTGCCGGCTTCTCGTTCTCGCGCCATTCATGTTCGGCGCACAAGGTATGCAACTGCGTGTGGATGTCGCGCCACTCGCGCATGCGCAGGTAGTTGAGAAAATTCTTGCGGCACCAGTCGCGCTGCTTGCGCTGCGAGTCGTGCGCCCATTCCTCGTCGTAGGCTTTCCAGAGTTTCAGATAGGCGAGAAACTCCGAGCGTTGCTCTGCTTCCGCGCCGCGCCATTTCGCATGCGCCTGATCCGCCGCAGCCGCCGCTTCGCTGGGTCGTTCGCGCGGGTCTTGCAAAGATAGCGCCGAGGCAATGATGAGCATTTCGCGCAGGCAGTGTTCGTCGCGCGCGGCGAGGATCATGCGGCCGATGCGTGGGTCTAGCGGTAGCTTGGCGAGTTCATGGCCGACGCGCGTGAGTTCTCGCGCCTCATCCACCGCGCCGAGTTCACCGAGTAACTGGTACCCATCGGTAATCATGCGCGGCAGCGGCTTGTCGATGAACGGAAATTCCTCGACATCGCCCAGGTGCAGCGACTTCATGCGCAGGATCACGCCGGCGAGCGAGGAGCGCAGCACTTCCGGTTCAGTGTGTTTGGGTCGCTTGTTGTAATCCTCTTCGCTGTAGAGGCGGATGCAGACGCCGCTCGCCACGCGACCGCAGCGTCCGGCACGCTGATTGGCGGCCGACTGCGCGATGTCCTCGACCTGCAACTGCTCAACCTTGTTGCGATGCGAATAGCGTTTGATGCGCGCCAGCCCGCTATCCACGACATAGCGCACGCCCGGCACCGTGAGCGAAGTCTCGGCCACGTTGGTGGCAAGCACCACGCGGCGACCGTTGGATGACGAGAACACGCGGCTTTGTTCCTGCGCCGATTGGCGCGCATAGAGCGGCAGGATTTCCGTTTCGTGGGCGCCTGTCCTGCACCCGTCCGGGTGTCTCCATCGAAGTCTGTCGAAGGAATGTTTGCGCAGGGCTTCCGCCGCTTCGCGTATCTCACGCTCGCCGGGTAGGAACACCAGCACATCGCCGGGGCCGCTACGCTGGCACTCTTCCACGGCATCGACAATGGCCTCGGGCAGATCGCGCTCGTTGCGGCGCTCGGTGGATTGCGTTGTCAGTGGAATGTCCTGCTGCACCGGACGATAGCGCACCTCAATGGGATACAAGCGCCCCGAGACCTCAATCACCGGCGCAGGCTGATCGCCAATCGCAAAATGTCGCGCGAAGCGTTCGGCATCCAGCGTCGCCGACGTGATGATGACTTTGAGGTCGGGCCGGCGCAGCAGCAGTTGCCTCAAATAGCCGAGCAGAAAATCGATGTTGAGGCTGCGCTCGTGCGCCTCGTCGATGAGCAGCGTGTCGTATTGCGTGAGCAGTGCATCGTTCTGCGTTTCGGCGAGCAGGATGCCGTCCGTCATCAGCTTGATATAGCTGTCCGGGCTGGTGCGATCGGTGAAGCGGATTTTGTAACCCACCACCGTGCCCAGCTCGCTTTTCAGTTCCTGCGCGATGCGCGTAGCGGTGGCGCGCGCGGCGATGCGGCGCGGCTGGGTGTGGCCGATCAGCCCGGCTGTGCCCCGCCCCAGCTCCAGGCAGATCTTCGGCAACTGCGTGGTCTTGCCCGAGCCGGTTTCGCCGCAGACAATAATGACCTGATGCTCGGTGATGGCACGCGCGATCTCCTCGCGGCGCAAATTGACCGGCAGGTCTTCGGGGAAATCCGGCCGCGGACGGTTGGCGAGACGCGCGGCGATTTGTTCAGGCGTCAGTTTCCGCGTCACGCCCTGCTCAACATATTGAAGGTCACAATGCCCAGCGCCGTCATTGCCAGCGAGCCGAACAAATGGCCGCTGGCCGCTACCGCAGCCCACGCATATTCCGCGCGACCCAACAAAGACACCACTTCAGCGGAGAAAGTCGAAAAGGTCGTCAGCCCGCCGAGAAAGCCGGTGATGAGAAAGAGCTTGGCCTCGGGCGGCAGGCCGGCATGCTGATGAAACAGGGCGACAGCAAAGCCGACGAGATAACCGCCGATCAAGTTCGCCGCCAGGGTGCCCATAGGCACTGAGGGAAACAGCGGGTTGAGCGCGAGGCCGAGCCCCCAGCGCATCCACGCGCCCAGCGCTGCGCCGAATCCCACCGCGAAGAAGCCGCTCAAGTTCATGATCGTCCAGATTTTTTGCAGTGGCGATTGTACCTTGTGGGCTGCACCGCACAGAAGAATCGCAATTGCCCTGTAAGCTTGGCCTGGGCTTGCCGGTCTACCTGTATGAGAATCTGCGTTCGTCCCGCTTACAGCAAGCGCACCTCGACCTTCAGACAACTCGCCATCCGGTCTGCACCACCCACCCTCCCCAAACTTTATTTCAGACGAGGAACAACACAATGCCAACAAAAGCTTATTGCGTCGACGCGCGCAAATTGCCCCGCCAATCCCGCTTCGGCGGCCTGATGGGCGAGACCGCCGTGCTCATGGACAACGCCATTTTGAAATTCGCCTGGGCCAAGCCCTTCAGCGGCGAAATGACCGGCCGTACTGCGGCACCGATGAAGCCCGACCAGCACCCCTGGGACCAAGCCATCCTGCTCATCACCGGCAAGGTCGAAGTCACGCTGGGCGAGAACGGCAGCGAAGGCGTCTATGTGCTGGAACCGGGCTGGATTGTTTACATCCCCAGCAACATGCCGCATATCGGCCGGGTGTTGGGCGACGAAGAGTCCTTCGGCGTGGATATCTTCGCGCCGGTGCGTCAGGACTATCTGGACATGGCTCAACATCAACTGGATCACGAAAAGGCCTGAGTAGCCTGAGCTAGCGCTTTCCGTTCGCCCCTGTCGAAGGGACCTTGTGGCAGGGCGAACGGCTTTGCGCCGCATGTCGTGAAATTGCGCAATGCCGATCATTTAAGTTTTTCTGTAAGGTTTGCCGCCACGCGCCGGTCTCATCCCACGACAAGCCCACTTGTCATCAACCCAAACAAGGAGATCACGCATGAACCATAAACAAATCGCCATCCGTTCCGCCATCGCCGGTGTACTCGCCCTGGGCCTTGCGGCCGCCAGCCAGTCCGCCCTCGCCGCCAAGGGCGATATGGAGCATTGTGCCGGTATTGCCAAGGCCGGCAAGAATGACTGCGGTTCCGCTGGCAATTCCTGCGCCGGCACCACCAAGATGGACAAGGAAAAGGACGGCTGGATCGCCGTACCCAAAGGCACCTGCGAGAAAATCGCCGGCGGTATGGTCGTCGCCGATGCGAAGCCGGCTAACAAGCCCATGGACACCATGAAGAAGTAATTGCAGGAAAGCACAACGCATCATGCGCACGCAGACCGACATCACCACACGTCAGTACTCGTCTGTCCACTCCCATGCCAAGGGAGTCGGCATAGGGCTGCGTGCGCCTCATTCCCGCGAAATGCTCGCCACCCAACCTGCGGTCGGCTGGCTGGAAGTGCATAGCGAAAATTATTTTGGCGATGGGCCGCCGCTGCGCGTGCTGGAACGCTTGCGCGAGCACTACCCCGTTAGTCTGCACGGCGTGGGTTTGTCACTAGGACGTGCTGACGAATTGGACCAAACGCATCTGCTCAGACTCAAGCGCCTGGTCGAACGCATTGTTCCCTGCTTCGTTTCCGAACATCTGTCGTGGGGCGCTATTGGTGATCGGCACCTCAACGACCTGCTCCCACTCCCCTACACCGAGGAAGCTCTGAACAAAGTCTGCGCGCATATTGCCGAGACGCAGGAATTTCTTGGTCGCCGCATTCTCGTCGAAAACATTTCCAGCTACGTGCGCTGGCGGCACGATGCCATGCCGGAATGGGACTTCATCGCCGAAGTCACACGCCGCACCGGCTGCGGCCTGCTGCTGGATGTGAACAACATCTACGTCAGCGCCGTGAATCACGGCTTTGACGCGCGGCTGTATCTTGCCGCAATGCCGGCCGACGCAGTGAAGGAAATCCATCTTGCCGGTTTTGACGAAGGTGCCGGCTGTCTCGTCGACACCCACGGCCAGCGCGTGGCCGAACCGGTCTGGCAGCTCTATCGCGAGGCCATCGCCCTGCTCGGCCCGCGCCCGACCTTGATTGAATGGGACACCGCCCTGCCCCCGCTAGAAGTTCTGCTCGACGAAGCCCGCATCGCGCGGACGATCATGGAAGACGAGCATGCCTACGCTGCATGAACTGCAAGCCGCTTTCGCGCGGCACATGTTTGATGCCCAAGCCAACGACCTGTTCGGCGCGCTCATTCCGGCCCGCCGTATGCACGCGCAAGGCGGCCTGGATGTTTATCGCAACAACGTATTTCAGAATTATCTCGGCGCGCTGCGCGACACGTATCCGGTGGTGTTGCGCCTGATCGGCGATGATTTCTTCACGCAAACAGCACGCGACTACGTCCGCGCTACGCCGTCGAGCAGCGGCGACATCCACGACTACGGCGCAGAATTCGGCGACTTCCTGCGCAACTATCCCGGCGCGTCTGAGCTGGTTTATCTACCCGATGTGGCAAAGCTCGAATGGGCAGTGCATCGCTCCTATCACGCCACCGATGCCGACGCCCTGGACATTTCGCAACTGGCGCATGTGCCTGATGAAACGCTCCCCGCCTTGCGTTTCGATCTGCATCCGAGTTGCCGTTTGATCGCTTCACGCTGGCCGGTGCTGACTATCTGGCGGGCCAATCAGGCGGATGCCGATGGCTCGGCTGCGATCAATCTCGACCATGGCGGCGAACAAATACTCGTCATGCGGCCGGGCACAGAAGTCGAGTTGACGCCGCTGGCCCCAGGTAATCACGCGGCGCTACTTGCACTGCATGAGGACAAGAACCTCGCGGATGCCTTGGACTGTGCACTGACCATCGCACCTGATTTCGACATCAACCAGTTTCTGATGCAGCACGTACTGGATGGAACCCTGGTGGCGTTCCATTCGACCCCCGAAAAAACAAGCCCCACTCAGGATTAGCCCATGAGCCTGTTCTCCCGCATCGCCCAACCTTACGCCAAACTCTGCGCCGCATTGGATGTGGTCGCGCCCGTTTTCGATCTCGCCGCGCGCGTCTTCGTTGCCCTGGCGTTTTTCAAATCGGGGCTGGTGAAAATCCAGAGTTGGGATGCGACGCTCTATCTGTTCGAGAACGAATACGCTGTGCCCTATCTCTCGCCGGAAATCTCCGCTTACCTTGGCGCTGCGGCGGAACTCACGCTGCCCGTGCTGCTGGCGCTGGGCCTCGGTTCCCGCCTCGCCGCCTTCGCGCTCTTCGTCTTCAACATCGTCGCGGTGATCTCCTACCCCGACATCAGCCCAGCGGGCGTGAAGGATCACTGGTTGTGGGGCGCGCTGATGTTGGTGACTGTCTTTCACGGCCCCGGCAAACTGTCGCTGGACCATTGGATAGGTAAATCCGTAGCACGATGATTTTCAATTTTCCCGGCAGATCGGCGGAAAGCCAGTTCGACCAGACAGTGCGCGCCTACAGCGCGGACCTCTATCGCTACGCCTACTGGCTGTGCCGCGACCGTTTCACCGCCGAAGAGTTGGTGCAGGAAACCTTCGCCCGCGCCTGGAAAAGCTGGGAGAGCCTGAACGACATCGCCACGGTGAAGACCTGGCTCATCAGCATCCTGCGCAACGAACGCGCGCGCATGTTCGAGCGCAAACAGTTAGACATGGTTGACAGCGATCCCGAAGAACTGGATATCCCCCACACCGCCCATCCCGGTGCGCACATCGAGCTGGAGCAATTCGTCGGCGAGCTGCCGGAGACCTATCGCGAACCGCTGCTGTTGCAAGTGCTGGGCGGCTATAGCTGCGACGAAATCGCCGCCATGCTCGGCACCTCCGAAGGCGCCGTCATGACTCGTCTCACCCGCGCGCGGCAGGCGCTGCGCGCCAATCTTGAATCACTCGACCGCAACAGGGTGTCGAAATGAACTGCCTCGAATTCCGTCGTCTGAAACTTGCCGATCCGCGCCACCTCGCGTCTGATGCACGGGGACATATGAGCGGCTGCGCCACCTGTCAGACTTTCTCTGTGGAAGTTGGCGAAGTCGAAGAACATCTCGCCACCGCGCTGGACGTGCCCGTGCCGGATGGCCTGGCCGAACGCATCATCCTGCGACGCAAGACCGGTGCCCGCCTTGGTGGCAAGAGCGGACTATCGCCGCGCCTGTTGGCGCTGGCGGCGACTATCCTCCTCACGGTCGGCGTCATGTTTAACTGGTCGCAGGATTACACCTCACAAGACTATGCTCAGCTCGCCATCAAGCATGTGCTACACGAGCCCGAAGCCTTAACCAAAACGCGCGACGTGGACCCGGCCTATCTCCGCACCGTCATGCACAACTTCGGCGGCACACTCGAAGCGCCACTGGGGCGCGTGCGTTACATGACGCTATGCCCCGTCGCCGGCGGCACCGGCTGGCACATTGTCTTCGAGACGGAACAAGGCACCCTCGCCACGCTAATCCTCGTGCCAACGCAACAGATGAACGTGCCGCTGGCGCAAGCAACGATGAAAGGCTGGACCGCCATCGCCCGCCCCGGCGGCCAAGGCTACTACGCCATCATCACCGACTCGGAAGACTCGCTGAAGAAGGTCGACGAACTGGTGAAGTCGCGCATACGTTGGAATGGGTGAGTGGCGGCAAACATCGGACAGGCACTACTGAAATAGGCGCGATTTAATCGCGCTAGGCAGTATCGGGTTCGGGTCCTCCAAGCTGATCCTTTTTAGACCACGATTGAGACCAGCGAAAATTATTCTGCCTTGCCCATGGCTTTTTGCACCTGCGCCGCAAGGCTGTCGGTAGCCGCAACCAGATCAGCCAGCAAGATATCGTCTACGTCCATATAGCCTTCGTACTCTGCAAGATTTCGACGTTCATGGCATAGCGCGAACAGGCGAACCTGTGGCTTGTTCAAATCAAGGGTATGCACCAGGCACTGAAACACCAGATAGCGCTTATCCGAACGATACCCGTGCAAGCGCAACGCCGTCAGCGCCAGCGCATGGGCGGCGTTTAGGCCAAATCGAAGCGGCTGGCGAAAGACAATGCCGGGTTGTGGGCATCCTTGAGACGGTCAATGGCGGAATGCAGCAAGCCTTCGCACTCTTTGCGGTCCGGCGGCTCCGCTTTGAGGCCGCCGCTGCGCACCAGGTTTTCCAGGTTGTCCTTACCGCTCATTCGCAGCCTCCTCCGGCTGGCTGCCGATCAAGTTGATCTTGTCCTGCTCTGACACGCGCTGGACAAAGCTGTTACCTGCGGCCTTCTTGGCCCGCCAATCGGTCAGCGTGTAGAGGGTCGGGTTAATGGTGCGGACTAGGCGTTCTTCCACTGGCGCCAGGCGTTCCATCAAGTCGGCGTAGCTGAGGTTCTCGCCAATCAGCATCAGGTCGATATCGCTGCCGGCATGATCTGAACCCTTGGCGATTGACCCATAGACGAAGGCCCACACCAACTGACCAGCGAGGGGCGCGAGCGCGGCACGCAACTGCTCGCCGATGCCGAAAGTCTTGCGCACAATGCCCAGTAGTTCGGCGTAAATTGGGCAATTCGGATTGGCTTGGTAGTGGGTCTGGTTGCCTTGGCGGATTAAGGTCAGCACGCCGGCCTTATACAGGCGGTCCAGCTCGCGCATCAGGCTGCCTTTACCCACCTGTGCATTGCGGGCTATTTCGTTGGCATAGAAACTCTGGTCCGGCTTGCCATAGAGCAGGCCCAGCACCTTTTGCTGGGTTGCGGTAAACAAGGCATCGCTCAGTGGAATGGTCTGCATGAAGGCCCTAATAGGTCGCAAAAAGGGAACGATAAGTCCCTTTTTGGGAATTATCAAGTGGTTGAGGAATCGCAATATCTTGATTTCGGTGGCGGACGACTTGCGCGCCGCGAGTGGCCTGACGAAGTTCTCGTCTACGCCAGTCTCGACGAAGGCAACTGCGTCGTTCAGGAGGCTGCCCGACTTTGACGTTGTCCTCCAACGCCATCGCCCGCCCGGGCGGCCAAGGCTACTACGCCATCATCACCGACTCGGAAGACTCGCTGAAGAAGGTCGACGAGTTAGTGAGGTCGCGCATACGCTGGAATAGCTGAACGCCGGCAAACACCGGGCTACTTCACAGATCTTAAAGTCTGATCCACAAAGTGCGCTCGAACAAAGGTGTCCGCATTGGTTGCGGGGACGGCGCGTCTTTGATTGCTTTGGCAGCGCGGGCAGCGGGTGCTATCGGCTTGATAGAGGTGGCCGCAAGTTTCGCAGCGGACAGGGTGATTCGGCTTGGTTTCGCGCTTGGTGTCGAGTTGCATCCTCATTGCTCCTGACTGTTGCTTTGACAGTCAGGAACTCTATAGCGCCAAAGTAACTGGATGATGACAGCGGCGGTATGCGAGTTGAACAGCGGCGCAATTTTGGTGGAGGACTAAGTCTGTCGCTTTCCGGTTGAAAATGGCGCGCACCTTTTGTCGGCGCCCCTTCGCCAGATTTACATTCCATTACACATCATCGCCCGGCTGAAATACTTTCGAGACAGGCTGTCGCTAACCTAGGCGGCGTGTTCATCACTTGTTGAAAGGTCTCATCATGATCAGGCTCCAAAAACATGCCGGGCTCACTATGACCGGCCACACTGCGCCGACTTCCGCGCCCGTTGCCGCGCTCGCTGCTTTCATCACCACGACGCTTTTGCTTTTCATGCTCGCCGGCTTGGCTCACGCCGAGGATGCGGCACAGCCGTCGCACCAGGGACCGCGGGCTATGTGGTGCCAGAACAACCCGGAGCAATGCCAGGAAGTGAAGGAACGCCGGGAAGCATGGTGCAAGGAAAATGCGCAGCGCTGCGCAGAAATGAAAACCAAGTTTGAGCAACGGCGCGAAGCTTGCGAAAAAGATCCCGAAGCTTGCAAACAACAACGCGCCGAATGGCACGAAAAAATGCAACAGCGCAGCGCGGCCATGGAGGTGAAATGCAAGGCCGAGCCGGAAGCCTGCAAGGCCTGGCGTCATCACGGGCCGCAGCATGGCGTTCCGCTAGCGCCCGCCCCTGCCAGTTAGACAAAAGCCGCCGTGTTATGCGGCACGCTCAAGCGGCACTTCCCAGCCAGGAAATACGAGCACGGCAGGATGGCATTTGAGGGCCCGCGCAAAAACCTTTGCGCGCTCTACCCCTAAATTCACCCGCCCGTTCTCGATGGCTGAGATGGTCGCTTGCGGGATGCCCGTGAGCTCGGAAAGTTGGCTTTGGGTCAGCTCTTGGAGTTCGCGCACGATACGCAGGGACTCCCCCACCGAGACCTCAACTCGTTTTTTTGCAGAACGAAACTCTTTCATCTCATGGCTTCCTGTAATCGTGGGCGGTGACTTGGATAACCTGTATTTGCAAAACGTTCGCGACAACCCGGTAAATCACCCGCCACTGAAGTCCGAGGCGAGAGGAACGATGAGACTTCCATTCTCCAGACAATGCTTCATCGTGAAACCCCTTGATGGCCCGTAAGCCTTGTGGCCCTGAAATCCTGGCGATGTCTTTCCATTTTTCGTAACGTTTCAGAACCTCGATAGGAACTGCACCAGAAAGTTGTTTGTCGACGCGCCGATGCTCTTGGACTTCCCACATCCCGCATTATGGATATACTATAAATAGCATGTCAAGCGTGCTGGCTGCTTTCTGACGCATAGCCTCGCATATAGCCGCAGTCGAAGATTTCGTTGGCCACGACGGAGAGGGCATAATGCTCACCATGACACTCAAACGCTATCAAATCCATCTCGCCATGGGCGTGGGCTGCTTCGTCGGCCTCGCCATCGCGCTCAATTATCTGCAAGCCAAGCTGGGGCTGCTGCCCTGCCCGATGTGTGTTATTCAGCGCATCATTTTCATCATCCTGGCGATCATCGCGCTGATCGCCGCGGCGCACCGACCTCGCGGTGTGGGCCGGCGGGTGTACGACGCGTTGCTCGCGCTCTTCGCCTTAGCCGGCATCGGCGAATCGGGCTGGCAGGTGTGGCTGACTTATCACCCGCAACTGGCGGAATGCGGCATCAGCGCTGAAGAGAAATTCCTCAACTCGATGCCCATCGCTAAATGGTGGCCGGCGATGTTCGAAGCGAACGGCGATTGCACCAGCGTCACCTGGACGCTCTTCGGCCTCTCGGTGCCGGAACTCTCGCTCATCGCCTTCGCCATCATGCTGGCACTCACCGTATACGCCGCCACGCGCAAAGCCTGAGCGGGCTCTGTAAGGAAAGTGCTGTTGTGCCGGTCTGATGGTGTGTAGCCCACACCATCAGACCGCCATGAACCAAGCTGCTCGCCGCGCCGCCATCGTTGTTCTGCTTTCTTGTTACGTCTCCCTCTTGCCAGCCGGGGCGCAGGCGGCGACTTGCAGCGCCACCTCTCCTCCCGGCACCACCGCGCTCATCGAGCTATACACCTCCGAAGGCTGCGACAGTTGCCCGCCGGCCGACCGTTGGCTGTCCACCTTGAAGCGCGGTAAGGCGTCGTCTTCGCAAGTCGTTGCGCTGGCCTTTCATGTCGATTACTGGGACAGGCTGGGCTGGCAGGATCGTTATGCCTCGCCGCAATTCAGCCGGCGGCAAAACGAGCAAGTGCGGCTGAGCGGAGGCCGCACGGTGTATACGCCGCAAGTCTTGCTGAGCGGGCGTGAGTTTCGCAATTGGCAGGACGGCGACGCCTATGCCGCCGCCGTGCGCGCGATCAACGCCCGACCAGCCAAAGCGACACTCACTGTGAAATTGCGCAGCGACCCTGGTGGCGCGTGGTCAGCCGATCTGTCCGGGACTACTCAGAATGCGAATGTCCTGGCCTATGTGGCGGTTTACGAAAATGGGCTGTCGTCGGACGTCGCTGCCGGCGAGAATCGCGGCAAGCGCCTGGCGCATGATTCCGTCGTAAGAGACTGGATCGGCCCCTTGAAGATCGTTTCTGGTAGCGGCTTTCAAGCCACCGCCCCGCTGCCACAGCGCACCGGCATCAACTACGCCCAGGGTGGTGTCGCTGCGTTTCTTCAAGACGCGACGAACGGTGAAATCCTGCAGGCCGTCGCTCTCGACTTCTGTCGTTAATTAATTGTCACGCCATCCCGCGCCGCTTGAGGCTGCACGGTAAAATGCTTCTTTTGACCTACGCCGGTCGCCTACACGGCGACGTACGCAACAAACCCAACACCGCATCCCGTCATGAGCAAGCCCAACACCCCGCAAACCGCCGAAGTGCAGGTTTCCAATTTCATCCGCCAGATTATCGAGGGCGATCTCGTTGCGGATAAATTCGCCGGACGCGGCTGGGGCGGCCAGCCCGGCCCAGCCGCGACGCATGCCAGCGCGCCGCCCGATGCGGCGAAGATCCGCACGCGCTTTCCGCCAGAGCCGAACGGCTATCTGCATATCGGCCACGCCAAATCGATCTGCCTCAATTTCGGCCTGGCGCGTGATTACGGCGGCGCCTGCCATCTGCGTTTCGACGACACCAATCCTGAGAAGGAAGAGCAGGAATACGTCGACTCCATTATCGACGCGGTGAAGTGGCTGGGCTTCGATTGGGGCGGCAATCAGTACTTCGCTTCGAACTATTTCGACTGGATGTATGCCTGTGCCGAATATCTCATTGAAGCCGGCCACGCCTATGTCGATACGCAAACCGCTGACGAGATGCGCGCCAATCGCGGCACGCTCACCGAGCCGGGCAAGAACAGCCCGTACCGCGACCGCAGCGCCACGGAAAACTTCGACCTCTTCCGCCGCATGAAGGCGGGCCAGTTTCCCGACGGCGCGCACATCCTGCGCGCCAAGATCGACATGGCCTCCGGCAACATCAATTTGCGCGACCCGGCCATCTATCGCATCCGCCACGCCGAGCATCACAACACCGGCAACAAATGGTGTGTGTACCCGATGTACACCTTCGCCCACCCCATAGAAGATGCACTGGAGCGCATCACCCACTCCGTCTGCACGCTGGAGTTTGAAGCGCAGCGGCCTTTCTATGACTGGCTGCTGGCGCGGTTGGCTGAAGGAAAGCTGTTTGCTCAGCCGCTGCCGCAGCAAATCGAATTCGCGCGCCTCAACCTCACTTATGTCGTGCTCTCCAAACGCAAGCTGATCCAGCTCGTGCAAGAAAATCATGTCGAAGGCTGGGACGACCCGCGCATGCCCACGCTGGCCGGCGCTCGCCGGCGCGGCTACACGCCCGAGGGCTTGCGCTTGTTCGCGGACCGCATCGGTGTTTCCAAAGCCGATTCGTGGATCGAATACAGCGTGCTCGAAGACTGCATGCGTGACGACTTGAACGAGCGCGCCGAACGCCGCATCGCCGTGCTGGACCCGCTCAAACTCATCATCGACAACTATCCCACCGGGCAGGAAGAGGAATGCCACGCGCCCAACCATCCGCAGAAACCGGAGCAGGGTAAACGCGTCGCACCCTTCTCGGGCGAGCTATGGATAGAGCGAGAAGATTTCATGGAAGAACCGAGCAAGGGCTATTTCCGCCTCTTTCCCGGCAACACCGTGCGCCTGCGCTATGGCTTTGTCGTCAAATGCACCGGCTGCGATAAAGACGCCGCCGGAAATATCACTGCCGTGCATTGCGAGTATTTCCCCGACAGCAAATCCGGCACACCCGGCTCGGACAACTACAAGGTCAAGGGCAACATCCACTGGGTGAGCGCCAAGCACGCCTACGAGAGCAAGGTGCGGCTTTACGACCGTCTCTTTACTACGCCGAATCCTGGTGCGGGCGATAAAGACTATCTCGCCGACCTCAACCCGCATTCCAAGGAAATCATCACCGCCTATCTCGAACCCGCGCTGAAAAATGCCGCGCCGGAAGACCGCTACCAGTTCGAGCGTCACGGCTATTTCGTCGCCGACCGCGTGGATTCCAAACCTGGTGCGCCGATATTCAACCGCGCCGTGACGCTGCGCGATTCGTGGGGTAAAGGCGCCGCATGACGGGTGACGTCATATAACGCTATACGTTATAGTCCGCCTAGTGATCAAAAGCTTTCAAAGCCAGGAAACTGCGTCCATCTGGGAAAGGCGACTCCCGCCCCAGCAGCTTGCAAATATCACAAAAGGATAGCTTCCGTGACTAATACCCTGCTGCCCGCCACCTTGCTTTTGATATCGCTATCCGCGCAAGCTGCGGGGCCCGCCCAATCGCTCGACGAAAAGCCGCAATCGCGCGGCGCGCTGCTCTACGACACACACTGCACCGCCTGCCACGATCGCGAAGTTCATTGGCGCGACAAAAGCACCGTCACCGACTGGAAAAGTTTAGTTGCCCAGGTGCGGCTCTGGCAGGTGAATGGCGATCTCAAGTGGAACGAGGAAGACATCATCGAAGTCTCGCGCCATTTGGATATGCGCTATTACCATCTGCCCGAGCCCAAAAAATAAGCGCGGCTCACCCCTAAGACGGCCTCTCACAAGCCGATCTACCCCTCCTGCAGACTGCGCCGCGCGTTACCGGCTTTTTGCGCAAGATTGTCGACGTACACCCTTAGGTCAGCGGGCTCGGTGCAGCGGCGGCGGTAGTGCTGTTCAAATTAGTGTCGCGGGTCTCTTCAAAGTGTTCAGCGTTGAACCTTAATCCGGCCGTTGACCGCTACCGAGTTGCTGCTTCGAATGAGAAATGACTTCGCCAATTGAATGGGCCTCCGGCGCATAGATTGTCATGGCCCAACCAGAAGCGGAGACGATTGCGGCAGTGAGCGCGAAGGGCAAAGCGGTGTGGCGCAGCGCGGTTTCGAGCCAGTGATTCGTTTCGAGACCGCGAAGCTTTCGATATAGGCTTGCGGACAACACACCGTCAACCAGGAGCTCCGCGAAGAGCACCGGGGCCGAGTAAATCATGAAGAAGGACGAAAAAACCATAGCGCCCAAGAGAACCAGCACGATCAGCGGAATAGCGAATTCCTCAGCCTCCGCAACCGTGCCGAGAGCATCACCGACAGAGCCACCCGAATCACTGACTACTGAGATATTTTCAGACGGCGCATCGAACGAACCACTAGCGCCCCCACCGCCCAAATCGCCGCCTTTGCCGCTGTAGCCTGAACTGCCTGAACCATAGGATGGTGACGCTGAAAGATCCGGGAAATCGGCGTAGTCCTCCGCTCGTGTTCGTAGCCAAAGCCACAACAGGAATAGGAACATCAGGTACGCAACACCGAAGGAAGCGAGGTACCTAAGCCACATCTCAACGAAGCCAGCGTGAAGAAAGATGTATGACGCGACAAAGCCAGATGCGCCAGTGAGCGCGACGAGCAGGAACATCTGGAGCCGAGGAAAACTGTCCCGCTCAAGATCGCCCCGAATTCTTCGGATCTCGTGGTGGCGATGAAACCTCGGCGATACGCTCATTGCGCCGGCCAAGTCAAAGTGCAAGGACGTGACGCGGCGCTTTTTCGCGCAGCGGGCGCCTCGAACGTGGTGTTAGCCCTTGGCTTGAAATGCCGGATGGAAGTGGACATTGCCATGTGCGGAAGAAGTGCCAAGCGATAGAGAAAGGAAAAACTCTTGAGGGACACCCTCAAGCACGAGAGCCGGATTGTTCGCAAACCCAAAACGAATGTAGAACGCTGGGTCGCCAACGAGCACACACCCATTTGCTCCGATCTTGCGTAGTTCGGCAAGACCTCTCTCCATAAGCGCTCGCCCGATGCCACGGCGTTGCAAGTCGGGTTCGACCGAAATTGGGCCAAGCCCATACCAGCCAGCAACACCATCACCGATGGTCACCGGGGAAAGCGCGATATGGCCAACGATGCGGCCGGCAATTTCGGCGACAAGAGAGACTGAAAGCGCATGATCTGCTCGCAGAGCGCGGATGATGAACTGCTCAGTTTGATGGCTGAAAGGATGAGTGAGAAAAGCACGTCGAGTGACTTGCTCAATTGCATCTTCGTTTGATGGTGTTTCGGGGCGGATAGTTGTGGTCATAGTGTAAATGGCTACGCCTGACTTCACGGGCTGCCTCAGTCATATGGAAGGAAATGTTAGGTACCTGTGTCCTTCGGCGGATTCTTTGCGAACCACTCTGCAATGGCAGGCATATCCGGTTCGAACGGACCAGGCACTGAGAAATTGAGAACGCCAGCACGAACACTTTCCCGATTTTCGAAATTATGCATGACACCTCCAGGCACAAGCACAAACGAGCCCTTGGCAGCCTCAACCCATACTTCGCCGACCAGAATACTCATGATTCCTTCGATGACGTAGAACAAATCGTCTTCGTCATGGGCATGCGCTCCAGGACCTTGGGTGCGCGGCTCAAGCCACCACTCCGACACGGAGTAGCGTGATTCTGTTTCAGGTCCATCGGCCTTGAACACCGCGCTTATGCGACCCATTGGATAGGCGCGGCCTTGACCCGGAGCCAGAACAACAGGCTTTCGATCTGCGGCCTTCGAAGTACTCATAGCTCTTTCCTTTTGCACCGAGTCACTACTAAGGCACTCGACGTGGAGCTAAGGGGCGCGCCGTTTTTGGCGCGTCCCGCTTGAGCGCAGGGTTAGGGCTTGAGCATCAACATAAGAGTCAAGGAGCCGACGAATCATGCGCTGGTATTGGGTGTGATGCTTCGTGGCTTCGGACTTGAAAAACTCAAGGCTTTTTTTGCTCAGTGCCAAAGTGACCTTCACTCCTTCCTCACGAAACGCCAGCTCGCTCGGAGAGGGAAGAAAGTCGGTAACCACCTGAGTCTTGCCCAAGGGTTCATCGGTGTATTTGATTTTAGTTGCGGCGTGACGCTGTTCAGCGCCAGCATTAGCCTTCACTGAAACTTTACTTCGTTGCGTTTTCGCGCTCATAAATTGCCTTTCCTTTGCGCCAATAGCCAGCGCCGATAATTCGAATCACAGAGGCGCGATATGTGAATCGCACAGTAAGAACTCCACCGTCAACCTCGCCGAAGCAATAGAACCGCTCTTCGGTTTGACTGTGTGTGATGTCCTTGGCAATCACGCGCTGTGGATCGGCGAAGGCTTGCTGGGCACGGGTAAACGCAACTCCATGCTTCTGCTGGTTCTCCGCATCCTTATCGGTATCCCAATCAAAGCGAGTGTTCGCCATGAGCAAAGATTAGCACCTGGCAATATAAAACGCCATACGAACGTATGGCCGCTCTAGCGTTCAAAACCCCGGCCGACGCGGCCTTTCGCGCAGGTCCGGTGCGTTGCAGGGTAGGTCTGGGGATGTTCATTTGTATGCGAGATAGAACGGGAAACCGGCGGCGCAGAGCATGACCAATGACGTGTACAAACTTTGCCGAAAGTGTGGGCCGCAGAATTTGACATAGACAACAAACAGCAAAATTGGCCACAAACAAAACAATGTGGTGTTGATAGACGAGCGGGTAGGACTTAGCGCAACCATCGACGGCGAAAACCATGCAAGGACAGCATAGAGTAGGGATAAGGCGCTGCCGAATACAACAGCTAAACCCTCAAAGGTATGTAGAACCGGCCCGCGAAATAGAGCGCCTAGAGATTCTCCATACCAACCGAGACCACTCGCAGCCTTAAGCGCGGGGCTTGTTTCGCGCTTAGCGGCGGATCGAAGGGAGTGCCAAAAGAACGCAAGAATGGCCACGAACCCGACCATGATGAAAACGCCATACCAGTCGTGTTTTGCGAAGGCCACAACGATGCCGAATGAGGCGATCGCTAGCAATAGTGCGATGCCGAAGTATCCGATAGCTCGGGGCAAGTTCATAAAGACCTAACGAATGAAAAGGACTTCCCCGTCTCGAGGCTGCGGCGGAAGCCGCGTTCGGCAGCGACCGACGTCATTTGTTCGCACCGAACTTCGTCAAAATTCGTTTGACCTTCATCATTTCGAATGGCGCCCCGGGGTCGGAGCTATTTGAGAGAGCTGACAAGAGCATGGCTAGCTGCGGCGCCACAGACCTTATTTGAAATCTGTCGATCACGGCGAGTGCGTCGAATCGCTTTCGTTCATCGGGGGCCAATGCCCAACCCGTAATCACTTCATCTGCAGATGTTCGTTCCGCCGTTGCTAATGCCTCAGATAGTGTGATCATCTCGATGGTAGCAGCTTGAGAGTCCTTTCGCGCAAGAGCGTCTGCATCGCAGATTGTCCACCAGCTTTCCATGTTCTGGCGAGACTCGTTGGTCATATCGGTCATTTCCCGTCGCTGCCGAACCATTGAGGTACCCGGCCTTTGCAAGCGAGGCGAAGCCACGCTTGCAAAGGCCCGGGTTGACCGAGATGTCAGGTGTCTGCATTTTGGCGCACGCGGAGCCGAGTACCGAGAAGAGTGCCCGAAAGAAGAAACAGTGGCAACTGCAGCGAGTCAGTGATCGAAATCCATGACCACGTCTCTGCGGTTAAACCAACGCACATCAAAAAGGCGCGGGCCACTTAACCGATGAGAACGGATAGCTGTACGCCCAAGTGGTGTGAGATCACTCCCATTGGAATACCCACGATGACCGCCATTAAAAGAGCAGACGCGGTACCGTTTAAAAAGAACGCCGTTTTCCCTATGTACTTGTAGCCGTCGACCGTCAATAACGCCATGTAAGCCAGAACAAACACGTGAATGTAGCCTAGGAGCAGCCCACCAAGCACGCCGCCTATATTGATCACAACATTAGTCCTCAATGCTTTGGCGCTCGGCATGCGAAACCTAAAGAGGCTGTAGAAAAAGTAGTTGAGGGGTGCGGCTCCAACGATTTAAGGGGTTGGAATGACCATTCCCCTGACCCTGATCGCTCATTGCTGGTCTTTTTGGAAGGTCGATTTTTTCGATCACTCATGGTCAATTTTCAAAATGGATTTTTTCTAAGCCTCAGCGTAGAGGTGAGGGCGGCCGAAGCGCGGAGGGTACCTGCAAGCGCATCTTGCAGGTCGTCCCTCGCGACCGCCGGGTTAGCTACCGGAGATGCGCTGAGCCAGTGCATTTCGAACAATGACCGTGTTTGTCTCATTCATGCCATGAAGGCGGATACGGCTGTTGAATCCTTCAGCACCCAACTGCGCGTATAGCTTTGCAATAAATTCGTCGGCGAAGCTTGAACTGACAATGCCGACTTCGGTGAAATCCACTACAACCGACGCATTCGTTTCGTTCAGCAGATTTGCCGTGTAGGCGCGGACGAAGTTGCCAGACTCGCGTGTGCCGGCACCGAACTTCATTTTCTTGAGTGCGACCCGAAGGGCACCGTCTTCATCTTCGAGGCGCTCAACCCGAAGATTCACAGGTGTGGCCAGATAGTCAAACATCTCGCTCATTTGAACCTGTACAGAAGCGTCGACTTGAGCGTCTAGGAACGTACCAGGGGCGTCCTTGTCCAGAACGGACACGTGTGGGATCGACTGCGCACGCCCGGTTACGCGGTCGAAGAACAATGCCGCGCCACCACTGCTTATTGTGAGTTGGCCTTTGCTGCGCGCGACGATCTCGGTAGCACCCCAAAGGCCATTTCCCATGTTTGTCTTTGCGTCGCGCGTTACGCCTCTCTTCACGGCAAGAGTGATTGCGTCCGCAGCGGTGGTTGGTCTGTATTGGGACTTGCTGAGGGATTGATAAATGCCACACCCTTGATCTGCGACGCAGTAAGAAAGGCGGCGACGTTGCTGCTGAATCTGAAACATGAAGAAGCCGGCATTGACGCGAGCGTGTTGAAACACGTTATCGAGAATTTCGTAAAGAGACCATTCGAGCGCATGTAAGGTGCCGCGCTCCCATTCCAGATTACGTGAAAGGAAGTTGATCGTGTGGTCAAGAAGCAGGTAGACGTCCTCAGGCGTTTCGTATTTCCATACCTTCCCGGCTGGCATGAGAAGCTCGCCATCAGGTGGCGCAAAGGTTTCAACGTTCAGGTAGCCCGTTTCTTCGAGTTCATCGAAGGTCTCAACAACGCGAACATCTCTTCCTGATCTGCGGATGTGGTCTATCGCGCAGGCGAGCGGTGTAACGATGTTGGGGAACGGGCGAAATCGTTCCTTGAAATAGAGGACCACTTCATAGGTCTGCGGATTCCGGAAGACAAATTGGATTTCGTTCAGGAGTGCGCTGAGGTCTGGATGCTTTTCGAGCGACGTGATGAAGAACCGCTTTCCCTTGCGGCTGAAGGCATCACTGAACTCATGGGCGGCCATTGGTTCCGGTGGCTACCGTTTGATATGAACGGACTGCGGAGGCAGGCAAAGCCTGCCGGAGTGTGTCCGCTCGATGGAAGGATTGGGGCGCTTGCGGCACTGGTGGGGCATGGCTATGCTAAAGCTTGGTGACTTGCACAGTGGCACGGTAGACCGGGAGCGCGGCAGGAGCGGATGCAGAGTTCGCTGGCTTGAGGCCAAGGAGAGTGAGCCGATAGGAGCCGTAGGTTGCCTCATAGGGCAGTTTCATGCGCGACGGCGCCCGAGTGCCGATGACCAGGGTTTCGGACGGAGATCCGACCTTGCCGACGTGAATGGTTGCAGTGGCATGGCCTGCCCACACGCATTGAACACCCGACGGGCAACGACTGTCCTTGACTGCCAGTAGCTCTACCGTTAGGGCTTCTTCCGAGATGACGACTTTGTTGCCTTGCGCGAGCGTGATTGTGTAGGGCGGTGAACTCGAGCTGGGGAAGGGAGCCTTCGGGTCAGCCGCGCAGGCGGACATGATGCTCAAGAGGCTCAGCAAAGGTGCGGCGAGAGCCAGACAGAACGCGGATCGGTGCATTTGGAGCGCCCTAACGAAGCTGTAGAAAAACTAATTTCATGTGCCGCATTCTGCGGCGAACCAAATGGAATATCAAGGCTCCAAGAGTTGCTGACTTTTTGGAGTGCCTTTTTTTGTAGTGCCTTTTTGAGTGCCTATGGCCCGCTACAAACACATCGACACCAGCCCGCGCTTGCTCGCCGTGCGTGAATGCGATGCCGTCGCGGGCGCGCATCTGGCTCTGCTGGACGACCTCGGCAAGGCATGCGGGAAAAGCTACCCAGCGGCGCCGAGCGCGACATCCATCTGGGTGAGATCTGTTTCACCGCCATGGGCGAGCCGGAGGCGCTGTTGTACTTCACGCGAAACAATGTCGACATCAAGGTGGCGCACGCCACAGGCTGCGAAGCCACCGTGCCGCCCATCGCCAGGCACATCGACGAAACGCTATGCAAGCGCTTAGACCCAAGCCTCGGCGGGCCGGACATCAACACCTTCGGGCTCCCCGCTACCGCGAAGCCCGGGCTCGATGTGCCCATCAACCTCAACATTGGCACGCGCGACGGCGGCGCCTGGGCCGCCCAGCTTTCCAGCGAGGCCGTCGCCATCCGGCGCGACCACGGAGGCCTCTATCTGCGCTGCGAGCGGGCGGGCCATTTCGAAGTTCGACTGGAGGCCGTTGCCACAATAGGTGGGGTATCGATGGCAGGCAAGGGACTATTAGTAGTGTAAACACTGTTTCGTGCCGGCGACAATATGTGGCATAGTATTGCTCCATCACCCCAACCAGAGGAGGGCGTATGGGACCACAAGTTTCGTTGTCTGGAATGGAAGCGGGCGCGATCAACAGCCACCTGATTCTGATCCTCGGCATCATGGTGACGACCGGCATACTCGGCGGTGTCGCCAATTACTTCCTCAATGAGCGCGATAGCGCCTCGCCTTGGCGAACTTCCGCCCGATACGCCGTGCTGGGGGTTGTAGCCTCGCTCACCGTCCCCCTGTTCCTGAATATGATTTCCAGCCATATGCTGGAAGCCACGCGGCTCAACTCCAGCGAGCTCTTTGTCTTCGCCGGCTTTTGCCTGCTCTATGTGGTGGTGTCGCGCCGCTTCTTCGAAAACCTGGCGGTGAAGCTGATGCGTCAGGTCGAACTGGTGCGCAAGGACGTGCAGCACTTACAGGAGGTCGGCGGCCATGCCGCGTCGGTGGCGCCGGTGTCCGTGAAAGCCGTTGAAACTGAAGCGCCCGAGAGCAGTACTGCCTCTTCGGTGGTGGAGTTGCCGCGCAATGCGGTGAGCTACGGTGACATCGAGTTGATGCGCGCCGTTGGCGAAGGTAATGCCATCTATGGTGCTCTCACGGCGCTCAGCGCCAAGACCACGCTGCCGCGCGACCAGGTGGCACCCCGTCTCGCCGCGCTGAAGAGCATGGGTTTGATCGAATCAAAAATCGACGACAAAAACGTGGTGCGCTGGCATTTGACGCCCAAGGGCAAGTCGCTGCTGGATGGCATCTCCGCCGCTGCCTCGCTGGAGGAAAAACGCGACGCGAGCTAGCGGGCTTCACGAAGCCGCTCTTCTCCTCCGGTGCTATTTGCCGATGCGCTGGTTGTCGCTGGTTCTTTCCCTCCTTCTTCTCTTCGTCGCGGCTGACGCCAGCGCCGGCGGCTTGCCACGCCAAGCCGCCGTACCGGGCGGCGTGGCCATCGCCGCACTAGGCCCCTCGCCGAGTGCACCACAAGCCTGGTTCGGCGAGCGCCGCGTGGCGGTGTTGCGCGACGGTAAAAACTGGGTGGCGCTGATCGGCCTGCCCTTGAGCCTCGTGCCCGGCGAGCATGAACTGCGCGTCGTCTATGCCGCTGGCAGGCAGGCCAGCCAGCGCATCGTCGTGCGCCCCAAGCGCTACGCGGTTCAGCGCTTCACCGTGTCCGACAAACGCAAGGTGGAACCACTGCCCGAGGATGAGCTGCGCATCGCACGCGAACAGCAGCGCATTGACGAGATCAAAGCGCACTGGCGCGACGAAGCGCAACTCGATCTCGCATTTCAACTGCCCGCCAAGGGCCGTCCCTCTAAGGATTTCGGCCTGCGCCGTATCATCAACGGCCTGGCGCGCAACCCGCATGCGGGCATCGACCTCCCGTTGCCCGAAGGCACGCCTATCGTGGCGGTCGGCGATGCGCTGGTGCTGGAGACCGGCGATTATTTTTTCAATGGCAACTCGGTGTATCTCGATCACGGGCAGGGTGTCGTCACTCTGTATTGCCATATGCAGCACGTAGACGTGCGGCCCGGCGATCATGTCGCTCGCGGGCAGCAGATTGGTCTCTCCGGCATGACCGGCCGGACCACCGGCCCGCATCTGCATTGGACGGTGCTGATGAATGGCGCCGCCGTAGACCCGCGTCTGTTTTTGGGCCGAACCAAATGAAGCCGCAAACCGTGCTTGATTTCTGGTTCGGTGCGCCCGACAGCGCGGAATACGGCCAGCCGCGTAAATGCTGGTTCGAGAAAAACCCGGTCTTCGACGAGGAAATCCGCACGCGCTTTTCCGACACGCTGACAGCCGCCGCAGGTGGCCGGCTCGCCGACTGGGAAAACGCCGCGGGTTCGCTCGCACTGATCATCGTGCTCGACCAGTTCCCGCGCAATCTGTTCCGCAACGACGCCCGCGCTTTCGCCACCGATGCGCTCGCCCTCTCGCATGCGCAGCGTGTGGTGGAACAAGGCTGGGACGCGCGCTTGACGCCGCTGCAACGCGTCTTCGCCTATCTGCCCTACGAGCATAGCGAAGACTTGGCGATGCAGGATCGCGCCGTGAACCTTTTCGCCGTGCTCACTCAGGCCTATGCGGGCTTCGACGGTTATCTCGACTATGCGGAGCGTCATCGCGAGGTGATCCGCCGCTTTGGCCGCTTTCCTCACCGTAACGCCAGTCTGGGTCGCGCCTCCACAGCCATGGAGAGCGACTATCTTAGCCAGCCCGGCGCGGGATTCTGAGTCCACACCATGCCGCTTGGTAGAATGCCGACATGAGGTTCCCGCATGGCATCTAGCATCACCACCGTCGCCCACGTCATCCAATTGGCCGTGGCGCCGGTCTTTCTGCTCACCGGCGTCGGCGCCGTACTCGGCGTGCTGGTCAACCGGCTGTCGCGGGTGGTCGACCGCTTTCGCCTGCTCGAAGGCCGTCTGCCCAATATAAGCGGCGAAGAACATGAGCTACAGCGCACTGAGATGTGCATCCTCGAACGTCGCGCCCGGCTCATACACTGGGCCATCAGCTTGTGTACCATCTGCGCGCTATTGGTGTGCGTGGTGATCGCCACGCTGTTCATCGGCTCGGTCCAGTCTGTGGATGTCTCCGATGTGATCGCCCTGCTGTTCGTTACCGCCATGGCAACACTGATTCTGGGGCTCTTAAGTTTCCTGAGGGAGATTACGCTGGCTACCGGCAGCATTCATGTGAAGAAGAATTAGATGAAGCTCACCCAAGGCAAACCGACTCGGCATGAACTCTTCGCTTGGATCATCACCGGCGTCGCCCTATTACTAGTTATAAAAGTGCATCTCCTGCCGGCGCTGCTGGCCGGCTTGCTGGTGCATGAACTGGTGCATATGCTGGCTGAGCGGCTGCGCGTGACCCGGCTTGACGATCAGCGCGCCAAGTTGGTGGCTGTGGCATTGATTTCTGTTTTGATCATCGCCGCGATGACGCTCGCCATTCTGGGTATCTCGGCCTTTCTCCGCAGCGAAGCCGGTAGCCTGCCCATGCTCATGAAGAAAATGGCTGAGGTCATCGAGAGCGCGCGGCCCATGCTGCCGAATTGGGCCGCCGTCTACGTGCCGACCAACGCCGACGCACTCAAGGACACTCTCGTACAATGGCTGCGCGAGCATGCCAGCGAAATGCCGCTCATGGGCAGAGAAGCCGGCCGCGCCGCTGCGCACATACTGATCGGCATGGTCGTCGGGGCGCTCATCGCCTTGCGTGAAGTCGCGCCGGACATCACGCTGCAACCGCTCGCCGCCGCGCTGATGGAACGCGCTCGCCGCCTGGCCGACGCCTTCCGTCGCGTGGTTTTTGCCCAGGTGCGCATCTCCGCGCTCAACGCCATTTTTACCTGGCTTTATCTGGACGTAGCCTTACCGCTGATGGGCATCCACCTGCCGCTCGCCAAGACGCTGGTGGCGGTCACCTTCATTGTGGGTCTACTGCCTATTCTGGGAAATCTAATCTCGAACACCGTGATTGTCATCGTTAGTCTCAGCCATTCCTTGCCGGTGGCCATCGGTTCCCTGATGTTTCTGATCATCATCCACAAGCTCGAATATTTCCTCAACGCGCGCATCATCGGCTCGCAGATCCGCGCGCGAGCATGGGAACTACTGCTCGCCATGTTGGCGATGGAGGCCTCGCTGGGAATGGCCGGCGTGATCGCCGCACCTATTTATTACGCCTATCTCAAAGATGAGCTGGCGGATCGGGGTTTGGTCTAGGAGCCTGTTTGTCGCTTGTTTTTCGCTTGTTTGTCTTATCGTCGGTCTGACGGATAATGGCGTCTTTGCCTATCCGCCTTCGCAATGATCCACACGCCCCCCGGCCAGTGGCCCGAACCTGGCCCGGCCTACCTTGAAAGCGCTCGTTTCATCGACTCCGCCCATCCTGAAATCCGGCGCTACGCCGAGCAGGTGACCGCTGGCGCGAAAGACGATGTCGAGCGCGCCGTGAAACTCTTTTACGCCGTGCGCGACAGTTGGCGCTACGACCCCTTCGCCATGCATGTCGAGGCCGAGCAATACGTCGCCAGCACCGTGTTCAGTGCGCCCGCCGCTTATTGCTTGCCCAAAGCCATTCTGCTCGCCGCGCTGGCGCGCGCTGTGGGCATCCCCAGCGCCATCGGTCTTTCCGACGTGGAAAACCATCTGACCACCGACAAACTCAAGGCGCGCATGGGCGGCAAAACGCGCTTCATCAATCACGGCTACGCAGTGCTGTATGTGGCCGGGAAATGGGTCAAAGCCGCGCCCGCTTTCAATATCGAGTTGTGCGAGCGCTTTCATGTGCATCCCACCGAATTCGACGGCTTGAGCCATTCCATCTTCCAGGAATACGACGCCAAGAATCGCCGCCACATGGAATACGTGCGCGACAACGGCGTGTGGTCCGATTTTCCCTATGAAAAAGTAATGGCCGACTTCCACGCTTTCTACCCGCCGGAAACGCTGGGCAGCGGCGATGCGAGCGAGCGCTTCGAGGATGGCGCGCCGGCCCTATAGACCGTAAATAAGCCCCTAACAGAGTCGAGTTTTTCAACCTTAAGGATGATGAACAACATGTCTGACCGCAAATTGTTTACGCCCTACCGCCTGGGCAATATCGAACTCCAAAACCGCGTCGTCATGGCGCCCATGACACGCAACCGGGCCAACAACCCCGACTTCGCGCCCAACGACATTATGGTCGAGTACTACCGGCAGCGCGCCTCGGCCGGCCTCATCATCACCGAGGGCATCCCGGTTTCCGATCAAGGGCGCGGCTATGCTTTCACCTCGGGCGTGTACTCGGATGCCCAAGCGGCCGGCTGGAAAAAAGTGACGCAAGCCGTGCATCAAGCCGGTGGCCGCATCTACGCGCAGATCTGGCATTGCGGTCGCATCAACCACAGCAGCCTGCGCGCCGACCGCTCGCCGCCCGTCGGCCCCAGCAGCATCACTGCACAAGCCAAGACCATGGGCCTCAATCTGGAGACCGGCGCACCGGCCTTCCTACCCTGCGAACCGCCGCACGCGTTGACCATTCCCGAGATCAAAGCCGTCGTCGCCGACTTCGTGCTGAATGCCAAAAACGCCATCGCCGCCGGCTTCGACGGCGTGGAAATCCACGGCGCCAACGGCTACCTGCTCGACGAATTCCGCTGCCCATTCATCAACGACCGTCAGGACGAATACGGCGGCTCGCTGGAAAACCGCTGCCGCCTGCACCTGGAAATCGCCCAAGCCGTGAGCGACGCCGTCGGCGCCGAGCGCGTCGCCATGCGCCTCTCGCCCTATGGTGCGGCCAACGACATGAAGCCCGACCCCGACCCCATCGCCACCTATGGCTACCTCGCGCGCGAATGCGAAAAAATCGGCCTCGCCTATCTACACTTCTACGACCAAGGCATGACCTGGATACACGAAGCCGGCGACCCGCTGCTCAAGACCCTACGCGAGTCCTTCTCCCGCGCACTGATCCTCTGCGGCGGCTTCGACGGCGACAAAGCCGAAGCCGCCCTCGCCGCTGGCAGCGGCGACCTAATCGCCTTCGGCAAACCTTACGTCTCCAACCCCGATCTCGTTACGCGCCTGCAAACGGCGGTTGAGTTGGCGGCGTGGAATACCAAGACGTTCTATGGCGGCGGCGCGGCGGGGTATACGGACTATCCGGCGTTGGTGGCGTAGAGCGAAAATACTTTGGGCTGCTTGGGAGAATAGTCCCGCCAGAAATGACAAAGCCCTCCCCGATTGGGGAGGGCTTTTAAAGGAACCGGGGTTCCAAATTACTTCAGGTGCTTGTTGACCAGCTTGGTCATCTCGAACATGGAGACCTGGCCCTTGCCACCGAAGATGGCTTTGAGCTTTTCGTCGGCATTGATCATGCGACGGTTGATCGAGTCCTGGAGCTTGAACTTTTTAATGTAGTCCCACACCTTCTTGGTGACTTCCGTGCGCGGAATCGGCAGGGCACCTACCACGGCGGCGAGCACGGAGCTCGGGGTCATGGGCTTCATGAAAGCGGGATTGGGTTTACGTTTGACTGCCGGCTTCTTGGGAGCGACGGCCTTCTTTACTACGGGTTTCTTTACTGCCGCCGGCTTTTTGGCAGCGGCCGGCTTTTTGGCGGGCGCTGCTTTCTTGACGGGAGCGGCTTTCTTTACTGCGGGTTTCTTGACAGCCGCCGGCTTTTTGGCGGGAGCTGCCTTTTTGACTGCCGGTTTTTTGGCAGCGGGTTTCTTAGTCGTACTTTTCTTGGCTGTGGCCATCTTCACCTCCTAAAAGTGATTTCACCGATACACCTCGAATCCTCTTGCTATCTCTAGCAAGAATGGCCGAAGCATGCTGATGCCAGAACAATTTGTCAATGATTGAGAGAGGAAATTTGCGAATTCTTCAGAGGAGAATGACGGCGGCGCAACACTGGCGGTTATTCCCATGGAATACATCGACACACTAAGCGCCAGCTTCAAGCCAGGCTTCGAGGCCTTGCGCATTCAATGTTATGTCTCCGGCAAACACCTGAAGAATGGCTTCTGTAGCCAATCTCCAGTTATATCGTCGCGCTTCTCCGAGGAGAATTTCTGTGACGCCACGAGCGAGTCTGTCCAACCTGTCGGCGCCCGCGGCGCGCTCGGCGCGCGCCATTTCGGCATGGGCGTCGATGAGACGATGCAGGTCGGCGCCGAGGCGCGGAATGTCGCGAACCTGCCCGTAATGAGTGACGTAGACCGCTTCCGGCCGCAGCGCGAGCAAGCGGTCGATGGAGCGATGCAAGGCCGCCGGGTCGAATTGTATGGGCGTTGCGGAGGGGAAAATGAATTGGCGGCCGTCGCAATCCAGCTCGCGATAGGACAGCCCGAAGGTGTCGCCGGTGAAGATGTGGCCTGACAAGGTATCGAGTATGCAAGCATGGTGGCGCGCATGGCCGGGCGTATCGAGGAAGACGAACTCGCGGCCGGCGAGAGATAGCCTAGCGCCGTCCGGCATTTCGCGGATGCGCTCGAGTGCGACAGGCAGTATCTCGCCATAGGTTCGATGCGCCACCTCGGCGCCATAGACCGCAATAGTGCCTTCGACCAGCCGCGATGGGTCCGCCATATGCCGTGCACCGCGCGGGTGCAAGGCCAGCGTGGCCTTCGGCAGCGCCCGCATCAGCGCACCGGCGCCGCCGGCGTGATCAAGGTGGACGTGGGTCAGGATGATGAAATCCACCGCCTCGGGGCGCAATCCCTTTTCATGCAATGCCTCAAGCACGAGTGGGAGGGAAGCATTAACGCCCGTATCGACTAGCGCGGCACGACCTTGCTCAACCACCAGATGAATGGCGTCCAGTCCTGGACGCATCAGACCGGAATCGATCGCGCTGATGCCGAATTCGTAATCGGTAATAGCGGCCATGTTTAGGTGCAACAATCGAAGCGCTCAGGACGCTAAATAAGGTATGGCGTGAGTGACCTTGTTGCCGTTCTTCGCTATGGTCTCAATCTTGTAGGCGCGGCGCTCGACATCGTCGAACGTCTCCATCAGTTCAGCCAGCTCCTGGCTGGCCTGCAAAATCAATTCGGCAAGATCGACGACGTGCTCGACGAACCTGCCTTCGGTAGGCATGAGGCGACCAAACTAATAGGCCTTCTCGTCTTAAGATTAGGGCGATGCGATGCTGGCCGACTCTCGCGATGCGGCCATGGCATCAAGCGGCGGACTAGCTGATTTTCAACAACTCAACTTCAAACACCAGCGTGGCATTCGGTGGAATTAGGCCACCGGCGCCGCGCGCACCATAGCCCAACTCAGGCGGTATGGTGAGCTTGCGTACGCCGCCCACCTGCATGCCTTGCACGCCTTCGTCCCAGCCGCGTATGACGTAGCCGGCGCCGAGCGGAAACTCGAAGGGGTCGTTGCGGTCCTTGCTGGAATCGAACTTTTTGCCGTCGGTCAGCCAGCCGGTGTAATGCACGGAAACGGTTTGACCTGCGGTCGCGGCATCGCCGGCACCTATGCTGATTTCTTCATAGATCAGGCCGCTGGAAGTGGTGGTCTGGCTCATGCTGTCATCCTTCTAAAAAGTGAGGCGCCATTCTAGCCGGCCTTGCGTCGTGCGGCGAACTTCTGCCGAAACTTGGCCAGCTTGGGCGCGACCACGAATTGGCAATAGGACTGGGACGGGTTATTGCGGAAGTAGTCCTGGTGATAATCTTCGGCCGGATAGAAAGTCTCGGCCGACGCGACTTCGGTGACGATAGGCGCGGCGAATACGCGTTGCGCTTCCAGTTCCGCAATCAGGCTGTCGGCGATTTGTTTCTGCTCCGCCGAGTGGTAGAAAATCGCCGACCGATACTGGGTGCCGATGTCGTTACCTTGCCGGTTGCGCGTCGTGGGATCATGGATAACGAAGAAGACTTCGAGTATGTCGCGATAGCTGATTTGCGCGGGGTCGTAGCGCAATTTCACGGCCTCGGCGTGACCGGTATCACCATTGCAAATCTGTTGATAGCTCGGGTTAGGTATCTGACCAGCGGTGTAGCCGGAAACCACATCGTCCACGCCCTGCAATTCATCGAATACCGCTTCCAGGCACCAGAAGCAGCCGCCTGCCAGAGTCGCATAGTCGCGTTCCATAAAATCCTCCGCTTTAACTGAGCGGATGGTAGCACCCGGCGGTAAAATTGTCGGCTCTCCAAGGTACTCATGCATGCATGTCATTGTTCTAGGCGCAGGTCTGGCCGGCGTTACCAGCGCTTGGTATCTGCGCCAGGCCGGCCATGAGGTAACGGTCATCGACCGCCAGCCCGGCCCGGCGCTCGAAACCAGCTTTGCCAACGGTGGCCAGCTCTCGGCCAGCCACCCGGAGCCGTGGGCCAATCCTGGCGCGCCGGCGCAAGTATTGCGCTGGCTCGGTAAGCCCGATGCGCCGCTGGTATTTCGACCGCGTGCCGACTGGCGCCAATGGTCCTGGGCTTTGCGCTTTCTGATCGAATGTCTGCCGCAGCGCGCGCGCCGCAACACGTTAGCAATCGCCCGCTTGGCGCTGTTCAGCCGCGAGATGCTGGCGCAATTACGCGCCGAGACGGCGATTACCTGTGAAGTAAAGCAGAAAGGCATCCTGCATCTCTTCTTCGAGAAGCGCGATTTCGCAATGGCGGAACAACGTGCCGCGCTGCTGCGCGACCTCGGCATGCGTGCGCAGGTGCTTGATGCGCGCGCCTGTCGGGCGATCGAGCCGGCGCTGTCATCTTGCGACCTGGCCCTGCTGGGCGGGCTGTATGCACCCGATGACGAATCGGGTGACGCCTACTTGTTTACGCAAGCCTTAGCCCGGCGCTGTGCCGAGCTGGGCGTGGCTTTCCGCTTCGATACGCATGTCGAAGCGCTGGAGCGGGACGGCGAGCGCATTGCCGCAGCCGTGCTGCGAGCAGGTCAAGGCGGCCGCGAGCGCGTCGTCGGTGACGCGTATCTGATTGCACTGGGCAGCTACAGTCCGCTGCTGCTGCGGAGGCTAGACATATCGCTGCCGATTTATCCGGTCAAAGGCTATTCGATCACCATTCCGCTGGCAGAACCGAGCGCCGCACCGGAAGTCAGCATTACCGATGAGTCGCGCCGCATGGTGTACGCGAGGCTGGGCGCCCGACTGCGCGTCGCTGGCACGGCGGAGCTTGCCGGCTATGACAACAGCGTTGATCGCACGCGCTGCGATGCGATTCTGCGGCGAGTTTACGAGCTTTTCCCACAAGTCGAAGCGGCAGGCGACATCGAGTACTGGGCCGGTCTGCGGCCGGCCACGCCGAGCAATGTGCCCGTCATCGGCGGCACGCGTTATGGCAATTTGTATTGCAATACGGGGCACGGCACGCTTGGTTGGACGCTGGCTTGCGGTTCGGCGCGCGCCATTGCCGATATCATAGACGGCAACACGCCGCCTATCGACTTTCCATTCAGGGGCGAAAATTAGGATGGACATGGACCGCGCCAATTCAAACGCATCAGCAGCGCCGCGTGACAAGACACTATGGGCAGCGGTACTCGCCGCGACGCTGTGCGGCGTCGTGGTGTCGATGAATATTGGCAAGCTACCCATCGCGCTGCCGCAGTTGCGCCAGGAGTTCGGCCTTTCGCTGGTTGCCGCTGGCTGGCTGATCGCCACCTTCAATACCATTGCCGTCGTGGCCGGGGTTGTCATCGGCATCTGGGCCGACCGCGTCGGTGCATTGCGCTTTTGTTTGCTAGGCCTGTTGGCGAGCGCTGTGGGTGGTCTGATCGCAATTTTCGGAAATAGCGAAACTAGTCTGCTCGTCTCGCGCGCCATCGAAGGCTTTGGATTCATCGCAACCGGCGCAGCGGCGCCCGTATTGGTTTCGGTTGCTGCCGCCTTTGGCCAGCAACGTCTCGCCTTGGGTTTGTGGAGCGGCTACCTTCCAGCCGGCGCCAGCCTCAGTGTGCTAATGGCGCCGCCTCTCGTGGCGCTAGGCGGCTGGCGCAGTCTGTGGTGGCTGGTGATAGCCATGCTGGGAGTTGCCACTGTCGTTCTACTGCGTCAGCGGCGAAGCTACGCGGCCGCGACATCTCGCAGACATGAAGGATGGTCCGATGTGCGTCATGCTTTGCAAAAGCCCGCACCGTGGCTACTGATGCTGGCCTTCGGCTGCTACTCGTTGCAGTTCTTTGCCGTAGTCACCTGGCTGCCGACTTTTCTGGCGGAGCGGCGTGGCTTATCGCCTATGGCCATTGCGGCATTGTCGGCCCTGTGTATCGCTGTAAATGTGCCCGGCAACTTCCTCGGTGGGGCCTTGTTGCATCGTCACTTCAACCGCGGCCATCTGATTGCCTCGGTGTGCGCCATCATGGGCCTGTGCGGACTGGGCATTTATACGGATATGCTGCCGGACTGGCCACGCTATCTATTGTGCTTGGTGCTGACCGGTTTGGGCGGCATCATTCCGGCCGCAGTATTGTCCTCGTCATCGGTGCTGGCGCCCACGCCGCAGCAGATCGGCACGTTGCAAGGATTGTTCATACAAGGCTCCAACCTCGGCCAGTTTGTCGGCCCGCCGCTGATCGCCAGTCTGGTGGCGGCCAGCGGCCATTGGCATTCCGCACTCGGCGTGACGCTCACGGCATCGGCACTGGGTATCGTGCTGGGCATGATCGTCGGCCGTTTGCGGGTTTAGATGGTCGTCATACCGCGTCGTCCGTCATGGAGCGGTCGGTCAAGGTGTACCAATTCAGATGACGCGTCAGCGACATGGTTGCAGCCAAAAATCCGAAGACCAATAAGGCGCCCAGCAGCAATGCGTTGTCCTCGGAAATCAGCAGGCCATACAGGGCGCCATACAGGGCGGTAAGCATCGCCGAGAACATCAAGCCGCGTCCGACACTCCGCAATACGGCCGTCAAGTAGTAGCCCAGCAAAAGAATGCAGCCGATGGACGCGGCCAGATAAGCGACCCAAAAATGGAAATGCTCGGATAGGGCGATCAGCAGCAGGAAGAAAACGCCGAGCGCCAGCCCACCTAGAAGATATTGCGCCGGATGAATGCGTAGTTCCTTCAACAACTCCACCAGTATCAGGCAAACAAAGGTCAGCGCGATGAATAGAAAGCCGTACTTCAACGCTCTGTCGGTCAGCGAATAGATATCGACTGGATTTACGAAGCGCACCTCGACGCGTTCGATGCACTGCCCGGAAGGGCAGTCTTTGCTTGCGTTCAGCAGAGTGCCCATCTGCTGCTGCGCATTGGAAGACAGCGCGCTGATATGCCATTGGGCGTTGAAGCCGTCCTTGCTGACAGTCTGCGTTTCGGGTCGTGGCAGGAACTGGCCGCCAAAGCTCGGATGCGGCCAGGTTGATTGCAGGCTAATGCTATTTTCAGCAGCCAGGGGTAGGAAGGCCAGCGACTCGGTGCCATGTAATTTGAGATCCATCGCATAGTTGAAGCGCTGCGGCTTGGCCGGGTCGAAGTTTGGGACAACGGTATGCAGTCCGCTCGGCGAATTGGCTAAACCGCTGCCTCGCTCTAGCGTCAGGCTCTGTCCACCCCACTGTAGCTTGAAGGCGCCATCCAGACCGCGCGGATCACTGACCGGCAAGCTGACGAAGGGCACTCCCCAAGTAATCAACGAGTCCGCACGGCTTCGAGATAAAGATGGCACGACGCCGTCAAAAGCGAAGTGGCCATTCAACTTGGCGTTCCAGTCGTACACGCGCGCCTTGAACAATCCGCGTGATTTTGTACTGACGCCGACAGCACCGCTGCTCGAGCTCATGCTGGGAAAAACATGAAGCACGCGCTCGAGACGTCGATGTAGTACTTTTGTTCCGGGGCCTTCGGGCACCTCGTTGTATTCCTCTATGTACGGAATAGTTAGGATAGGGCCGGCAAATACCTGGCTACCGTAGCTGCTCGTGGAAATTTCACGGACGACGTCTTGCTGGCGCGCCGCGCGCTCGACAACCATACCGCCGATCATTTTGAGTGGTATCTGCAACAGCAGAAATATCAGCCCGACTACCGCCGCTTTGATGAGCAATCCTTTTTGCATCGCATTCTCCCTGTTGGCTTTAATGCGTCGAGCTTAGGAGGCGATGCAGGCCTTAATGAGACTGAATAAGGAGAAACCGAGGGCGGATCATGTCGGCAATGTGATTAGAAAACCACAAAGCAAAAGCCCCCGAGAGCGTGAATGCTATCGGGGGCTTTTTAATAGTTAGTCTGACGATGACCTACTTTCTCACGGGCAATCCGCAATATCATTGGCGCGGAGTTGTTTCACGGTCCTGTTCGGGATGGGAAGGGGTGGGACCAACTCGCTATGGTCGTCAGACTTTAGG
>Ga0209181_10001218_pt1 | contig 45664 bp, 38 predicted proteins | sample MAT05_FD_187208 | JGI IMG/M metagenome (GOLD analysis project Ga0209181, IMG submission 187208) | Freshwater microbial communities from Lake Fryxell liftoff mats and glacier meltwater in Antarctica - MAT-05 (SPAdes) (version 2) | ecosystem: Environmental > Aquatic > Freshwater > Ice > Liftoff... | reverse complement strand
TCATAAAGCGAATGAACTTTGCTATATTGCCAATTCCTGCAATTTTCCCATTCTTCATCGGCCTGAGATAATCGTAGCTGCGTTTTAATTCGTGCCTTTCCTGCCGTTGTTGGTGTTCGTGCCGTTGAATTAGCGGCCTGGCAATTACCAACAACTTTGCTTACACTTCATGTTATAATGCTTTCACTCTTACGTGCTGGTTGTTGGTGTTGCCGCCCTGCAAAGCAATCCGCACAAATACACAACAATGGCGGAAAGAGGGTGTTCCTGCCGTTGTTGGTGTTCGTGCCATTGGATTTGCGGCCAGGCAATCACCCTTCTACCCGGGAATAAAAAAATGTATGCACAAAAAAATGGGCAACAAAAAATGCAGCCCATTTATATTTAAAAAACAAAAAATTATAACTCCATTTTCTTCTTCAGGTTTTCATCAATTGCATCCAAAAATTCTTCTGTGTACAAATAATGTGCGCCATGACTTACTTTATTGCCATGAATACAAACGGCCAGGTCCTTAGTCATTTTTCCACTCTCCACCGTTTCAATACATACAGCCTCCAGTGCCAGGCAAAAGTCAATCAATGGCTGGTTATTATCCAACTTACCTCTAAATGCCAAACCCCTTGTCCATGCAAAAATAGATGCGATTGGATTGGTGGAAGTAGGTTTGCCTGCCTGGTGATCCCGGTAGTGACGGGTTACTGTACCATGTGCGGCTTCTGCTTCCATGGTGCTGCCATCGGGTGTTATCAAAACGGAAGTCATCAGTCCTAAGCTGCCAAAGCCTTGTGCTACGGTATCGCTTTGTACATCACCATCATAATTTTTACAGGCCCAAACAAAATTGCCATTCCATTTTAATGCGCTGGCAACCATATCATCAATTAAGCGATGCTCGTAGGTAATGCCTGCTCCTTCGTAAGCCGCTTTAAACTCAGCCTGGTAAATGTCTTCAAAAATATCTTTAAAGCGGCCATCGTATTTTTTAAGGATGGTGTTTTTGGTAGAAAGGTACAGGGGCCATTTTTTGCTAAGCGCCATATTGAAACAGCTTCTTGCAAAACCCATGATGCTTTCATCTGTATTGTACATGCTCATTGCAACTCCATCGCCTTTAAAGTTGTATACTTCAAAAACCTGTGGCTCGCCTCCACCTTCCGGAGTAAAGGTCATGGTTAATTTCCCTTTGCCTTTTATAACGGTATCCGTAGCACGGTATTGGTCACCAAAAGCATGACGGCCTACAATGATAGGAGCGGTCCAGTTGGTTACCAGCCTCGGTACATTCTGCATTACGATGGGCTCACGAAAAACAGTGCCATCCAGGATGTTACGGATGGTTCCGTTAGGGCTCTTCCACATTTGTTTCAGGCTAAATTCTTTTACCCTGGCTTCATCCGGGGTAATGGTGGCGCACTTGATACCTACACCAAATTCCTTGATGGCATTGGCTGCATCGACAGTAACCTGGTCGTTGGTTTCATCACGATACTCCATTCCCAGGTCGTAGTATTTAATGTCCAGTTCCAGGTAAGGAACAATCAGTTTGTCTTTAATAAATTTCCAGATGATTCTTGTCATCTCATCACCGTCTAATTCTACTACGGGGTTTGCTACTTTAATTTTGGCCATGTTATTTTTTAGCGTTTGAAATTGTTGCTATTGTTGTTGCAAATATTTTTTTATCAAAAACAGCTTCTACAGGGATGGTGAAGCCCTTAATTGTTTTACTGCTAATATCTCCATTGGTGCGCTTTTCCTGTTGTGCAAATTTTTCACCTATCAATAAAAACTTTTCAATTATTTTTTGACATGGATCAATCAGCCAATATTCTTTAACACCATGTAGCGCATAGTCTTCAAACTTAATGCCTCTATCAAATTTTTCTGTGCTTTTGCTTGATACCTCAACGATAAAATCAGGCGTCGGAAATAACTTTTGACCTTCTATAAATCTCTTTGCTTTAGTCTTGTTAAAAAAGCAAATATCTGGCTCATAGCTGTTACGGGTTAGTGCTATCATAATCTTTTCATGCGATACCCGTCCATTATCTTTCATCGCAGAAAATACATTGAGCAAGGTAAACAGGTTGCTGGAAGCTAAATCATGTTCATCGGTAACAGGCGAGTGTATTTTAACTTCGCCGTTGATAAACTCTGCCTTTATATCTTCTGTTATAAAGTCATAAAAATCATTTCTACGTTGCTGTTCCTCTTTTATGTAATCCCTAAGTTCCACAAAATACTCCTGCAGTTTGGTTGATTCCAACAAAGGAGTAAGTATATTATTCATGGTTTTTATTCTTCAGGAACAAATTTACAGAAAACCGCTTATCATCATAAATTCTTTATAATCGCATCCGCAAACTCACTCGTCTTTAATAGTGTGCCTTCTTTCATTAAATTATAAAAATCGATGGTAACCGTTTTATTGCGGATGGTTTTTCCAACAGAGTTGGTGATCAGTTCTGCTGCATCTCTCCAGCCCATGTACTCCAGCATCATTACGCCACTTAAAATTACAGAAGAAGGATTCATGGTGTTGGTATTGGCAAACCTGGGTGCCGTACCGTGGGTAGCTTCAAATACCGCATGCCCTGTCAGGTAATTGATATTGGCTCCCGGGGCAATACCGATTCCGCCTACCTGTGCTGCCAGTGCATCACTGATATAATCGCCATTTAAATTTAGTGTGGCAATTACCGAATAATCCTGGGGTGCCAGCAATGCCTGTTGCAAAAAGTTATCTGCAATGGCATCTTTAATAATTACTTTACCTCCTACGGCGCATATTTTCATCTCTTCATTGGCTACCGCTTCACCACTTTCTTTTTTGGTACGTTCCCATTGGTTCCAGGTATACACCTCGCCGGAAAATTCGGTTTCAGCCAATTGGTACCCCCAGTTTTTAAAGGCGCCTTCGGTATATTTCATGATATTGCCTTTATGTACGATGGTAACCGACGGAAGTTTATGTTCAATGGCATGTTTAATGGCGCTGCGTATCAGCCGTTCGCTGCCTTCTTTACTCACCGGTTTGATACCCAGTGAAGTTGTTTCGGGGAAGCGAATGTTTTTTACCCCCATTTGATTGATCAAAAACTCAAGTAGCTTTTCTGCTTCCGGGGTGCCAGTCATGTATTCGATTCCGGCGTAAATATCTTCAGTATTTTCACGAAAAATGACCATGTTTACTTTTTCCGGCTGCCACATGGGGGAGGGAACACCTTCGAAATATTTTACGGGGCGCAGACAAACATATAGATCCAACTCCTGCCTTAAAGCCACGTTCAAACTCCGCATACCACCGCCAACAGGTGTTGTAAGTGGCCCTTTGATTGACAATAGATATTCTTTAAAAGCGTCCATGGTCGCTTCCGGCATCCAACTTCCGGTTTCGTTGAAAGCCTTTTCTCCTGCCAGTACTTCCAGCCATTCAATCTTTTTTTCACCTTTGTATGCTTTGACTATCGCCGCATCAAAAACCCTTACAGAAGCTGCCCAAATGTCCGGTCCAATTCCATCACCTATTATGAATGGTATGGTTGGATGGTTGGGAACATTCAGTTTCCCAATACTGCTCATGGTAATCTTTTCTGCCATCGGAAATTATTTTAAGTTGTAGAAATCAGGTTTATTGCAAAAATAGGAGAACTGGACTAAGTTTTTGAAAGTTTCATATCAGCATAAAACAACAATTGCTTCACTGTATCAGGGAAGCAATTGAAAAATAAGTTTGAATCTTTTTTATGAGCTTCGCCTTACCCTGAAACTACAGGTTACATTGTAAGCCATATTTCCGGGAGCCGGCCCGGTAAGCGTACCGGTGAAATTACCTGCAATAAACTGCCCGATAGCCCCGTATTCCGTTATTTTTACAGTGATGGGATTTGGAATTGTTGCAATAGTAGTTATTTGGGGGCAATTAAAAGAAATCAGGCTTTGTGAACTGTTTACCCCTATTCCGCTTTGCAGAAAATACAGCCCCAATTGTTGGGTAGAATTAGAATTCATTGCAGAAGCGGTGATAATCACAGACGGTGGCGTATTTTGTGGCTTGGCATATTGGTTCAAACTATCAAGGGGAGCTGTAAAAGAATAGCTAACCCCATTCACTGTATAATTGATAAACTGCTGGGTACTGATTTTACAGGCAATTAAAGTTCCCAGGTCATTGGCACCGGCAATTAAGGTGACCGGTATAGCGTCACTCGCCTTTAAGGCAGTTTTGTCCTCGGCAATGAAGGTTGCATTACTACTGCTGGCACACAGAGTGGTGGTAAAATTAAATGTGCCTGTTTTAGTTAACGGCTTAAAATAATTGAGTCCGTCTTTATACATTAAAAGATACCCGTTTGTAACAGGGGCGTTTGCGCAATCATTTACATTACCGCTGATGGTGGAGCTGTTGGCTATAGGAATCACTATTTTACCCAATGAAACATTGGAAGTAGTGGTAGTGAAATTTTTGGCATATAATCCGGTTAAACAATTGTATTCGCTAAATACTTCTAATAATAGGGTTGCATTTGCAGGCACTGCTCCGCCGGTATAACCGGAAGAATCGGTGTAACCCAAGCCGGCATTTTGCGGGTTATTTACCACGGATACCTTTACCAGTGCGTTTTGAACAGGTATTCCCTTGGCATTGGTAATGGTGCAGCTAAAACGTACATAATTAGATGGTACATCACAATTCCAAAAGGAAAAATGGCTCACTTGTCCTACATAACTGTTGCCTGTTTTTATCGCCATTCCTTGTTCCTGCCATAAGCCGGTGGTTTCTTGAAAATACCAGAGCGGAATGGAGGCCGGAGCACTTGCCGTTAAAACGGGCGGAAGCGGAAATGTAAGCGTTGCCTTTTTGCCGGTCGCAATCTGTAATAACTCGCCACCTGTGCCGGTTAGTTCAACCGCCGCCATCCCATAAGTGGTTAATATTTTTAATGCGCCTGCAGTATCGGTTCCCCTTAAATCGCCAGGCATTATACGGTTCAATTCTGGAGAAGTTGGGCTGATCCAATGAGCCGCCACATTTACTTGTCCGGCATAGGTTGCATTGGTTATACTGTTTACTACTGCATTGGCAGGGAGGCTGACTACCAATCCATTTATGAGGGCAACATTTCCGCCAATGTTTGCATTAATTGTTCCCACAATGGTTTTGGGCAATAATTTTATCCGGAAAAAAGCAGCTTTACCTGGAGTTGCGATAAAGGTTTTAATTCCTTTAAAATAACCGGGCGTAGCCACACTAACCACGGATGCTTCTTTTATCACCGAAACATTATTAAATTCAAAGAAACCATATTTGTCTGTAGAGGTTGAGCTGCTGCCAAAATCAACTACCGCGCCATCAACTGCCAATTCGTTTTCATCCGTTACAAAACCGGAAACTGAAGCATTAATCTTTGTAGTGAGATTTGGTGGATTAAGGGCAATCCCCTCACCCGTTAATTCCTTTTGGCAGGAGTAAAAAAATATGACCGGGATGGCTATGATCGAAACAAAAATGGCAGTCGCTTTGTGGATACGGGCAAAAAGCATCGGGTTAAAGTTTTAGCGTATTAAAAATGAAAACATCTTGATTTATAAATGTAAGCTATGCAACTCAACCGAAGGATTTATATTAGTTCAGTACTGCAGTTTACCCAGCCATTGTCAAAATTTACATTTCCCAGTTTTTTATAAAAATTAATAGCCGGTTCGTTCCAATCCAATACCTGCCAGGCAATGCCGCTGAATTTCTTTTGTTTCGCTTCTGCAAAAAGCTGGTCAAATAACAATTTGCCAACTCCCATTCCTCGAAGCTTTTCCGTTACCAGCAAATCTTCCAGGTACATTCTTTGCCCTTTCCATGTGCTGTACCGGACATAATAAAGAGCGAATCCTTCCACACTTCCATTAATTTCAGCAACAAAGGCCCACCAAACCGGGCTGTCACCAAAGCCGCTTTCTACAAAATGATCGAAGTCAACAATTACGGCTTCCGGTTCTTTCTCATAAACAGCCAGTTCCTGCACCAGTTCCATCATTCTTTGGCAATCTTCTTTTACTGCTCTACGTATTTTTATTTCCATTGTTTTTTTGTTTAAACCTTTTCAACTTTCCAGGTAGTAATGTTTCTTTTCTTCATGCTAAAACTCACTCCAATCAAAAATATAATTTTATTTAACTCAAGGTATTTTTCATGATATCTCATTTCTTTTATTTGCTGTATTGCTTTACTTGCCTTGTTAAGTTTAAATTCAAAAAGAAAAACTTTTGGATTGAGTTCGATGATAGTATCAATTCTCCCAACATTGGCTGCCTCTTCTGATTTGGAATTACTGCTTATAAGATGGGCTACTACATGAAAAATAGTGTGAAAATACGATTCCGTTTTCGAGTATAGATGATATGGCACAGAGGCAAAAATGGTACTTACAACACTGAAAAAATCGTCAAATTTTTCATTAAAAAGACTGTCCTTTAACCTTTTAATTTTGTCTCCTTCAATTACGGAACAAAACATCCTGCTATCTTCATACACGAATTTATCAATAGTCAAATCTTTTAAGGTTAATTCCAGTATTTTTTTATAATAATTCAAATGCTCATTCATCTGATTTTTTGTGTATGCTTCAAATGCATGTTGCTTTTCAATAAGTAATACAGTTTCCTTTATAAAATCGATTCTTTCTTTAATAGTAAAATTTTTGCCGACCTCAATAATAGCGTCAACAATCCACTCTGTAAAAATCTTTGTAAACATTTCATCATAAGATTTCCAGATTATATCATTTTAATTTTTAAAAATTCTTGATAAACATGCTCAAAGGAATCAAATTCAACTTTCTTTTTTTCAAAATCAACTATCACAATTTTATTGTCACCGGTTTTCTGCATATTCTCTTTAAGATACCCTTCCAACCATTCCATTTTCATTGTTGCTATTGAAGTGCTATTGACAGCAAAATCGTAAAGGCTTTTAATTTTGTTCACTATCTCTTCATATTTTTTTTCTGCGATGAGCTTATTAAATATTTGTCGCAAGATTTGGTTGTCTGCTTCTTTCGTAGCTTCTCTAAAGTCATCCCTTATCCGTTGAAAATGCTGTCTTTCAAATTTTATGAGGCTATTTTTTTCATTCTTTGGGAATTAGTTTTTGAAAGTAATATAATTTCTTCCGGATTTTTACCAAATAAAAATCCACCTGATGTTCACATTATTTTATACCAGTTTTTACTGGCAGTATTTGGATTATCTTGCGTCCATGGAACAATACCAAACACTTTTAAGACATGTTTTTTCAAATGGTATCCCTAAAGAAGACCGGACAGGGACAGGCACACTTAGTTGTTTCGGCTATCAAATGCGATTTGATCTGAATAAAGGCTTTCCGTTAACGACAACAAAAAAAATTCATACTAAATCTGTCTTTTACGAAGTTCTTTGGTTTTTAAAAGGTGATACTAACATAAAATACCTTAAAGACAATAAGGTTTCCATCTGGGATGAATGGGCCGATGTAAATGGCGATCTTGGCCCGGTGTATGGCAAGCAATGGCGAAGCTGGCAAGGTGCGGATGGGGTAGAAGTAGACCAGGTAAAAGACCTGGTTCATCAGTTAAAAACCAACCCCGACAGCAGGCGGATGATCATCAGTGCCTGGAACGTGGCGGATTTGCCAAAGATGAAACTGATGCCTTGTCATTGTTTGTTCCAGTTTTATACAACACCCCCTAACCTTCTAAAGGGGGAACAGAGACGTAAACTCTCCTGTCAATTGTATCAGCGTTCGGCGGATGTATTTTTGGGAGTGCCTTTCAATATTGCTTCGTATGCTTTATTAACGATGATGATTGCCCAGGTTTGTGATATGGAACCGGGAGAATTTATTCATTCCTTCGGCGATGTGCATTTGTACAACAACCATTTTGAGCAAGCCAATCTCCAGTTGACCCGAACACCGTTTCCTTTGCCACAAATGAAAATAAATCCCGAAGTAAAAGATATTTTTGATTTTAAATTTGAAGATTTTGAACTGGTAAACTACCAGTCTCACCCGGCAATTAAAGCGCCGGTGGCGGTGTAAATTTTTTTTGTCATTGAACTATGATGAAGTCTAAGCAGGATTGATATGAACAAGTTCCTCAAATATTTATGGTTTAGTAATTAAATGACATCCACTCTTACCAACAATGATAGAGACTAACGATATAAAAGCTACAAGAACCCCCCTTCGGGGGGCAGGGGGGCTGGGTGGCCCCTACATTGCCATGGTGGTTGCCGCTTCCACCAATAATGCCATCGGCAAAAACAACCAGTTGCTTTGGTGCCTTCCCAATGATTTGAAGTTTTTTAAAAATACCACCTGGGGATTTCCGGTGATCATGGGCCGTAAATCATTTGAATCGGTCAACAGACCTTTGCCGGGGCGTACCAATATTGTGATTACCCGTAAACCCGGCTGGAAGGCAGATGGTACAATTGCAGCGGCAGATTTGGAGGATGCCATAAAAAAAGCGGAGGAAACAAATGCCAAACAAATATTTATAATTGGTGGTGGAGAAATTTACAAACAATCCATGGCCATTACTGATACTATCTATATTACAAGGGTACATGCGGTTTTGGAAGGAGATACTTATTTCCCTGAAATAGATGAAAAGGAATGGGAACAGGTTTCAAATACTGATTTTCCGGCGGATGAAAAACACGCCTGGCCCTTTTCATTCCAGGTATGGAAGAAAAAATAAAACTGGTGAAAAAACACGAATAAAAAACAGTATTATTTCCAGGAATATAACCGTTTTTTTATTCATTACTCATCACTCATTACTCATTACTCATCACTCATCATTCATCATTCATTCCTCCTTGTACAACCATTTTCAACTAGCAAAAAAATACCTGCAATATTACTTGTCAGCATCCAACGGAAAAGGTCATGGCGTGCATTCTCCGTTTGTTTTTGATTTTATTCAACAGGTATTGAATGACAACAAGCAATATGATTGCTATCACCTGGTAGAAAGCCAAAGAGAAAAATTAAAAGCAAATGACCGGTTGATTGAAGTAGAAGATTTTGGAGCAGGATCTACGGTAATAAAGACCAACCGGCGAATCATAAGAGACATCGCCAACTCCTCCCTTAAGCCAAAAAAATACGCACAGTTATTATTCAGGATGGTTCAGTATTACCAACCTGCAGCTATCGTGGAATTGGGAACCTCGTTAGGCATTACCAGTTCCTATCTTTCTTTTGGCAATGCAAATGGGCGGGTGTTTACCTGCGAAGGATCGGAAAATATTGCAGCAATAGCTGCGGAAAATTTCAGTTCGTTGCGAGTAAATAATATTGAATTGGTAAAAGGAGATTTTGCAAAAACGCTTCCCTTGCTTTTTCAGAAAATAGGTACCCTTGATTTTGCATTTGTTGATGGTAACCATCGCAAAGAGCCAACGCTTCAATACTTTCAACAACTACTAACTCATTCTACCCATTCTACTATAATCGTTTTTGATGATATCCACTGGAGCGCCGAAATGGAAGCTGCATGGGATACAATTCAGCAGCATGCAGCAGTTACGCTTACGATCGACCTTTTCTTTATTGGTATCGTTTTTATCAACCCCGATTTTAAAGTGAAACAACATTTTACCATACGGTTCTGATTTTGCTTTACCTTTGCGCCAACTTTTTTTCCTTATGACTATTGGCGTTTTAAAAGAACCATTTCCGGAAACCAGGGTATCCATTTTACCTGAACATGTAACGATCTTAAAAAAATGGAAAGTGGATGTAATGATTGAAAACAATGCCGGTATCACAGCATTTGCCACTAATGAAAAATACGAAGCTTCAGGTGCGGTAATCGTAGAAAGAAGCGGGTTATTAAAAACAGCAGATATAATTCTCACTATAAATGAGCCCCAACAAACAGAATCCGGATTGCTACAATCTAAAGTAGTCTTAGGATTTTTTCAGCCCTTGTTTAATCATGATCTTGTAAAGGACTTTGCAGCGAATGGCGCAACCATATTTAGCATTGATATGCTACCCCGCACTACCAGAGCGCAAAGCATGGATGTATTAAGCAGCCAGGCAAATATTGCCGGCTATAAGGCGGTGCTGATGGCAGCGAATTTATTTCCTAAATATTTCCCCATGTTTATGACTGCGGCAGGTAGTATACCGCCGGCAAAAATGCTGATACTGGGAGCGGGTGTGGCAGGGCTTCAGGCTATTGCAACCGGCAGAAGACTCGGAGCGGTGGTAGAAGTGTTTGATACCAGGCCGGCAGTAAAGGAAGAAGTGATGAGCCTCGGTGCTAAGTTTGTAGAAGTGGAAGGTGCTGCGGATGCAAGTAAGGCAGGTGGATATGCGGTAGAGCAAAGCGAAGATTTTATGCAGCGACAGAAAGCGAAAATTGCGGAAAGTGTTGCCAAAGCAGATATCATCATCACTACTGCACAGATTCCCGGCAAAAAGGCTCCCGTGTTGATTACTACATCAATGATGGAAGCAATGAAAAACGGATCGGTCATTATTGATTTGGCCGCCGCCACCGGTGGCAATACTGAGCTCACCAAAAATGACGAGACCGTTATTTACAATGGGGTAAGTATCGTAGGTAATTCAAGGCTGCCATCGGGTATGCCCAGTGACGCCAGTAAATTGTATGGAAAAAACATGCTCAACTTTTTACAACTGATTATTGATAAAGAAGGAAATCTGAATTTGAATTTTGAGGATGACCTGGTGAAAGGAACCTGTATCGTTCATGAAGGCAAGATTACGAATGAGCGGGTACTCGCAGCCGTTAACGGGCAATAGAATGCGTGATGAGTAATGAGTTATGAGTAATGAGTGGGGAGTATTAGTGAATGAATGATTATTTTGGCGTTCGCTTTTACTGATTAACCAGATTTCCAGGTAAATCGGAATAGAAATTCTTTACATAAATATAAGCCGGTCGTAGCGTACACAAGGCGTTCAAAAAATAAATTACCTATGCAGTCTGTTTTAGATTTTTTTAGTAACCATATTGAAATTATATACATCGTAATTCTCTCCATTTTTTTAGGGATAGAGGTAATTGGCCGGGTGCCAAGCGTTTTGCATACACCTCTTATGAGTGGCGCTAATGCCATTCACGGTGTGGTGGTAATTGGAGCCATCATTGTAATGGGGCAGGCACAAACTGATAATTACACTGCACTTGTGTTGGGCTTTTTTGCAGTGGTGCTGGGCACTTTAAATGTGGTGGGTGGTTTTGTAGTTACCGATAGAATGCTGGAGATGTTCAAGAAGAAGAAAACACGCCCCTAGCCCCTCCCGATAAAAGATCGGGATCTTATTCCGGGGAATAAGGCAGGGGTTTGATGAAGGTATGGTTTATTAATAAAGGTGTTTTAAACGTTAAAATAAAAGCCCAATATCTTTACAGGGTAGCGGGCAAAAGATCTAAAAGCCTCTTCAGGGCCAGGGACGAAAAACTTTACAATATGGGAATTCACATACTTACAATTTGTTATCTTATTGCGTCTGTTACTTTTATTTTAGGGCTTAAGATGTTATCGCACCCGGATACCGCACGTAGAGGAAACCTGGTAGCGGCTGCGGGAATGGCGATCGGTATTTTCGGAACCATCTTTTTATTTGAGCATGAGGTAGCAGGAACCAAGGAGCATTTGAATAATATCGTATTAATATTTGTTGCATTAACCATTGGTACCGTGCTGGGATTTATCTCGGCAAAAAAAATACAAATGACGGCTATGCCTGAAATGGTCAGCCTCTTTAATGGTATGGGAGGCGCCTGCGCCATGCTGATTTCGTTAATTGAATTTAATCACTACCTGCATACAGCCATGCCAAAAGTGGGCGATTTGATCTTTTTGACTGAAGAGTTAACCACCGTTTCTATTATTGCCATTGTTGCTGGTTTAATGATTGGTAGTATTTCCTTTGCAGGTAGCATCGTTGCATGGGGAAAGCTCAGGGGCGTTATCAAAGACACTTCTTTCAAAGGTCAGCGAAACCTGAACATGTTTTTATTATTAATTTTAATAAGTGCGGTTGCTGTATTCATTATCAAAACTCCCATCACAAGCGATGAAGTCGGCGGGTTTTCACTGCCATTTGCAGATGGATCAAAATCTTCCTGGGCCGTATCTTCTTTTCATACCAATTTATTCTATGGGATACTGGCTTTATCCTTGTTGTACGGAGTTTTATTCGTGCTGCCCATTGGAGGTGCAGATATGCCCGTTGTTATTTCACTACTTAATTCCTTTACCGGTGTGGCAGCAGCTTGTGCTGGTTTTATGTACGATAACCAGGCAATGCTTACCGGTGGTATATTGGTGGGGGCCGCAGGTACATTGCTTACCATACTGATGTGTAAGGCAATGAACCGTAGTTTGCTGAATGTAATCATTGGTTCATGGGGCGGAGGGGCTGGTGCTGCTTCCGGTGCAACTGTTTCCGATCATGGTGCCGTTAAAGAAATCAGCTTAAGCGATGCCGCCATGGTTATGAATTTTGCCAATAAAGTGTTGATCGTTCCGGGATATGGATTAGCTGTAGCGCAGGCGCAACACACCTGTCATGAGCTGGAGAAGATTCTGGAAGAAAAGGGAGTGGAAGTAAAATACGCCATACACCCGGTAGCAGGACGTATGCCCGGTCACATGAATGTATTGCTGGCTGAAGCGGATGTGAATTATGAAAAATTACTGGAAATGGAGCAGGCCAATGATGAATTTAAAACCTGTGATGTAGTGTTGATATTAGGCGCCAACGATGTAGTGAATCCCGCCGCAAAAAAAGATCCTGCATCGCCCATTTATGGAATGCCGATACTGGAAGTTGAGCTGGCTAAAACAGTGATTGTAAATAAGCGAAGTATGAAGCCCGGTTATGCCGGCATCGAAAACGATCTCTTCTTTCAACCCAAAACAAGCATGTTGTTTGGCGATGCAAAAAAAGTATTGCAGGATTTATGTACAGAGATTAAGACGGTGTAGAATTTTTTATTTACGGTTTTCTGTTTTTTTGTTCGGGCAGTTGGTTTTCATGGCATCATCGTTGTGTCACTCACTTTTACCGCATACCATTTTGGAACTGTTTCGTGCTTGTGTTAACGAAACTAAGCTATATAAAAACTAAATTATTCACAACGTTGAACAAAAGGAAATACAATTGAAATAACATGCTGGCGCAAGACTCCAGTCCTGTGTCTGCAAGCTACTTCAATTGTAAAATAAGACGCAACTTCTCTGCCGTTTTATTCGCCTTAGCGCCTATATACATCTGTACATTTCACTAAAGAGCAATGCAGTATCACCAATAAAACTATTCCTTGAAAATTCCATCAGCCCTTATACAGTCGCTCCAAAATATCAAAGGCTTCAATAAGGAAGCCTTTGAAAGTGTGCATCAATCTGGTGAGCAAATAACTTCCATAAGAGTAAATACAGGAAAGCTATCCGGTACAAATGAAACCGCTGCAATTAGTGAAGGTTTTGAAAGTATTCATCCATCTCCCGTTCCCTGGAGTACAAGCGGATACTACCTTTCGGCACGTCCGTCTTTCACGTCTGATCCTTTATTTCATGGCGGCGCTTATTATGTACAGGAAGCCAGTAGTATGTTCCTGGAAGAAGTGCTGGGGCAATCAACCGATCTCACCCAAAATATAAAAGTATTGGACCTGTGTGCCGCACCCGGAGGAAAGTCAACTTTAATTCAATCCCTGGTTACCGGAAAAAGCTTGCTGGTAAGCAATGAAGTCATCAAAAGCCGGGTAACCGTATTGGCCGAAAATATCACCAAATGGGGTGCAGCCAATGTGATCGTCACCAATAATGATCCGAAAGATTTTCAGCGGCTGCCCGGCTTTTTCGATGTAATTGTTATTGATGCCCCCTGTAGCGGAAGTGGCTTATTCCGAAAGGATCCCAATGCAATCAATGAATGGAGCGAACAAAATGTAGCGCTCTGCAGCCAACGCCAGCAAAGGATAATCGCCGATGTATTGCCAGCCCTGAAAGAAGGTGGCTTGCTCATTTATTCTACCTGCTCCTATTCCGCAGCGGAAGACGAAGATATTTGTGACTGGTTGGTGGAAAATAACCAGTTGTCCCCAATACAATTGCAGTTAAACACAGAATGGAAAATAGTAGAAACAATATCGGCAGAGGCCCGGGCTTATGGTTACCGGTTTTATCCTGATAAACTGAAAGGGGAAGGTTTCTTTATAGCCGCATTTAATAAATTGCAGTCAGCTACTGAAATCCGGGAGACAGGTAAACCAAAAGGGAAATCTGAAAGGTTAACACCCAAAGAAATAGAAGTGGTAAAGCCATGGATCAAGAACCTGGCTGATTTTTTTTATATCAAACAACAGGAAGAAGTAATTGCGGTTCCCATCCATTTGGAAAGGGACCTGGCTGATATTCAATCGGCATTATATATAAAAAAAGCAGGGGTAAAATTGGGTACAATCATTCGGAATGAGTTGATTCCCGCTCATGAATTGGCAATAAGTACTATTATTGCATCCACCACATCTTCTATTGAAATTGACAAGGAAACCGCATTGCAGTATTTGCGCCGCCATGAAATAAAGACAGTGGTCAATTCAACCGGATGGTCATTACTCACTTACCGGAAATTACCCCTTGGCTGGATAAAAGTCCTTTCCAACCGTATCAATAATTACTATCCAAAAGAGTGGCGAATCTTAAACAAATAAAGTTGTCTTAATATAAAATACACTTTTTATGACAGCAACTGTTGCGCTTTTGATATCTAAACGTTTCTGCTCGTCAACCCGGCCCTATAGTAGCTGGGTAATGCCCAACTTCACATAAAAAAATTTAGTTAAACTAAAAAGCAGTCTTGTTTTAATATCGCCACTAACCAACAAAATTTCCCATCTTTGCGATGAAAAAATCAACAGACTATGAAGCGTTTACTGATCGTATTATTTTCTATTCCCTTAATTGTGTCGGCACAAAATAAACCATTGGTGGTAGAAGGGGTTGCACCAAATTTATATATCAATCATTTAGTCGTGCCCAAAGAAAATTATTATAGCATTGGACGTATCTACAATATAAGCCCTAAAGAAGTAGCACCTTTCAATAACCTGGTGATGGAAACTGGTTTACCCCTCGGGCAAACATTGAAAATTCCTTTAACTGCCAGCAATTTTTTGCAATCAGGTACTCCAGCGGCAGATGAAGTTTTGGTTCCTGTTTATCATACCGTAGAGGGAAAGGAAGGGCTGTACCGCATTAGCGTTAATTACAACAAATTGCCTATGGAAAAGCTCAAGCAATGGAATAATCTGAAAGGTGATGTGGTGAGCAATGGTACTAAGCTGATTGTGGGCTACCTGAAAGTTAAAAAGGAATTATCTCCATTGGCTAATATGGCAAAAGCGAAGCCGGCAGATGCGGTAGTTATAAAGACTGTTGAACCAACCAATAAAACGGTTGTAGTGAAAGAGCAGCCTAAAGCTGTTGTTACAAGTGAGCCGTTGGCTGCAGTAAAGCAACCGGTACTTGTGAAAGAAACACCACCGGTAATTAAAAAGGAGCCTGTTGTAACGGCAGCAGTTAAAGAAGAAGTTCCGGTAAAAAAAGTGGTTGTTGCCACAGGCGCAAAGAGTTTTGGTGGCGGCGCTTTTAAATCAGATTATGAGAAACAAACACAGAACAGTGATGTAGCAGGTGAAACAGGGGAGGCAGCAGTTTTTAAAAGTACCAGTGGCTGGGAAGACGGCAAATATTATTGTCTTCACAATTCTTCCACCCCGGGTACGATTTTAAAAGTCACCAATACTTCTACAGGTAAAAGTATTTATGCAAAGGTGCTGGATGTAATACCCGATATCCAGCAAAATACAGGATTGCTGGTACGGGTAAGTAATTCAGCCGCCGAAGAACTTGGAGCCGGGAATACAAAATTTGTTTGCAGTTTGAGTTATTCAAAATAGGGCTACCCCCATCCCCTGAAGGGGAGTTATTTATAGAGTTTACTTAAAATCGTGCAAGCTTCTAACTGAAAAGACATTCAAAAAAATTCCCCCAAAACATACATTATTTTGGGGGGCGATAAGTTGTTTCGATGAATGACCGCTTTCTTTTGAGGGGAATACGTGTTTATGGAAATATCCCCAATTCAGCATAACTGGTAGCCACTTTGTTGATCGCACTTACATAGGCTGCTGTCCGCATATCGGGTATTTCGGGGCTGCTTAGCCAGATGTACATAATTTCCCTTGTGGCCGTAATCATGGTTTCTTCGAGGCCGCTGTGCACCAGGTCTATTTCTTCTGCCCCATGCATAATCAACAGCCGTTCTTTTTCTGAAACCGCTTTGCCGCTTAGTTCTTCCATCTGCGCTAAAATACGGGCATTCATATTTTCAGTAAAACGCTTTTCCATGCGGCCATAACGCACATGGCTAAGGTTTTTCAGCCATTCAAAATAGCTTACGGTTACCCCGCCTGCATTCAGGTACATATCCGGTATGCATAATATGCCTTTCTGGATAAATATCTCATCTGCTTCAGGCGTGCAGGGACCGTTGGCGGCTTCGGCAATAATTTTCGCTTTTACCCTTTGGGCGTTGTCTTTATTAATTACATTTTCCAACGCAGCAGGGATTAGTATATCACATTCCAGTTCCAGTGCGTCGGTATTGTGCGCAAGGTTGATAGCGCCCGGAAAATTCAAAATGGAACCGGTGGTATTCCGGTGCTGAAAAACTTCTTCTTCATTCAATCCGGCTGCATTATAAATTGCGCCTTCAAATTCGGCCAGCGCAATTACCATAGCGCCATGCTCCCTGAAGAATTTGGCAGAATGATAGCCCACATTTCCGAGGCCTTGTACTACCACCGTTTTGCCTTCCACACCGGTAGTCATTCCAAGTTTCTCCATCACGTCCTTCATTCTGCATACCTCTCTTACCCCAAAAAAAACCCCCAGGCCAGTTGCTTCCTTTCTCCCTCTTACACCACCCTGGGTAATTGGCTTTCCGGTTACGCAACCGGCGCCATCTATTTCGCCGGGTTTAAGTGATTGATAGGTATCTACAATCCAGGCCATCTCCCTTTCACCGGTACCGTAGTCTGGTGCCGGTACGTCAATGCCTGGCCCAATAAAATTTTTCTTTACTAACTCTGAAGTGTAACGGCGGGTAATTTTTTCCAGCTCATAAGCAGAGTATTTCCTTGGGTTAATTTTAATTCCTCCTTTGGCACCTCCAAATGGCACATTTACAATGGCACATTTATAGGTCATCAACGCAGCCAACGCCATTACTTCATCCTGGTTTACTTCATCACTAAAACGGATACCACCTTTGCAGGGGGATTTATGCTGACTGTGCTGAACACGATAGGCTTCCATTACTTCAATGGTACCATCATCTCTCTTAATAGGGAAGCGCATTCTGTAAACACTATTACAGGCTTTAATTTGTTCAAGGATACCGATATCCCATTTTGTAAACCGGGCGGCTTTGTCAAAACTTTTTTCTACACTTTCAAAAAAACTGTACGGGGTTAATGCTGACATAAATTTGGTTTTAATTAAGCAATCGTAGTTAAAAATATAGCAACTGGCAAGTAGCTATGGCATCGTTCTGTAAACATTGCTGATGCCTACGGAAATATAAAAAGTTTAAATATTTATTGAAACCGGTAATTTTCTGCTTTTCTATTCGTGAAGTATATTCTGGCAATACTTCTTTCTTGGTTTCCTGATCATTCAGCCTTACCGATGCGTTAAAAGGTGAAAACTGTAGAAGCAATTTACTTCATCCAGTGGAAACTCATTTTTTGGGCGCCGGCAAAAAAGCCATTCCGCGTTTTTAAATTCATCTTTTATATAAAGTATGAATTATAGGATTATTGTCTGTCTTCTATTTTTGCGATTTTTTTGTCAATACTAACCAGGTATATAAAAAGTCCAACCAATATTGTTATACACACTGCCATTACCACATAAATCTTATTATTACTTCGCATGGTGGTTTCTACAACCCCATTGCTTTGTGCATATCCATCGAAACGGGTAAATAATAAACAAGGCAATGACAATAACCAGTAAATCTTATTTCGCATTTATTAAATTTTTATCCCTGATTAAATATAACCGAATATTGAGTGTGGTGATCCAGGTGCCTAATAATGTCCACCCAATTACCGCCGGCCAAAAAACCATCCTCATGGCAGCATCAAGATCTGCTCCATTCAAGCCCGGGTTGCCTTCCACGCCTTTGCCACCTGGGTGCAAAGATTCTACCATTCGCGGAAGTATCATAATAAGCGGTATATAAATAAAATAAGCAAAAATATTGTACACAGCGCTAATCTTAGCTCTCTTGTCAATATCAGGTATTGCATTGCGCAATACGAGATAGGCGAAATAAATGAGTAAAGCGATGGCAACACCAATTTGTTTGGGATCATTGCTCCATGGCGCTCCCCAAACGTAAGCCGCCCAAATGGCCCCGGTAAGCAGCCCCAGCACACCCATCAAAATACCCGTTTTGGCTAATGAGGAGGCATAAATATCATACCGGAGATCGGGTTTACGAAGGTATAAAATGGAATAAATCATTGAAGTAGTAAGCAGTATGATTTGACCAAACCACATAGGTACATGAAAAAACAGGTTGCGACTGCTTTCCTTTAAGATGCCTAATTCGGGAACTTTAATTAAAAAACCTGCTGTAAATGTATAAATCAATAATACAGCCGCTAATATTTTCCACCAACTTTTTCGCATTTAAATAATAATGTGGTTGCAAATTTAGGGGAAAGAAATTGTCACGCAAATTGTAAATTGATTTTCCATGGCTGGTCACATAGGAAGTTACCCGTATCATCCAATTTTAACTGTGAATTCTACTTTGTTAAAAATTAAGTTTGAATGGTTTAATTAGTGAGTATGTGAAAATCGGCTTTTTAAAGCTTTCGAGTGCTGCATGCAATGCCCGGTTATTTATTTATAATTTAATAACGAAGCGATTTCGGAAATTATATGAATATCAATCTTTCCACAAAAATGGGAATAGGATAATGGAGAGGGCTACTACCATAATGTCCAAACCTACAATAAGCAATGAGAGCTGCAACAGGGCACCTTCCCGGAACACTTCTCCAAACGCAGATTTTGAAAGCCTTATTAGCAAAAGTAATTGTGGAATGATCAGGGGAAAACCGAGTATTGCCATCAACGCAGCATTCTGTTGTGCCTTGGCGGCAATAGCAGCCAATAAAGTAAATACCAGGCTCAGGCTTATTCCTCCCAGGCAAACAATACCTGTAAAAAGCAGGGTGTTGGACAAAGGGTTTTGTAGCAGTATAAAAAACAGGCCCAAACTTAACAGGCTCATTATGAGCATGAGTATTATATTGTATATCAACTTTGCGATAACAAATTCCCTGGCACCTGAAATAGTGTAGAAGTATAACATTCGTCCACGGCTTTCCTGTAAAAAACTTTTGGCTACAGCATTAACGCATACGAACAATTGAATGATCCAGAACAGGCCATTCCATACTTCGCCTTCGGGATTATTGATGGACAGGTACAATACAAAAATGGTGGAAGCTACATATAATAAAATGCCATAAAAGCTATGCTGCTGCCTCAACTCGAGCAACAGGTCTTTTTTAAGCAAAGCAAAAATGGTTTTAATCATTGTGTAGATTTACCCGATTTCCGGCTGGCGGGATTTTACTGAATTAATTATTACGGAAGTAAAAGTTAATGTTTGCCGCCTTAATAATTTAAAATCAAATCATTCAGTTTAAAATAACTCTCAATCCAATATCAAGAAATCCTGCCGTTTAAATGTCTGTTCAGCTTCTAAGAGTAAAACAAAAGCAGCGGGTGTTTTTTTAAACTTCTTTCAAATTATTACAAACCCTGCACCTTGGTTCATACAAATCTTTTTCACCTAGTAACAACTGTCCCGCATCTGCTGATTTTCTATAACTGATATTGGCAATATTTCCACACCTTACGCAGATTGCATGTAATTTGGTTATATAATCCGCAACTGCAAGCAGGTTGGGCATCTGGCCAAATGGCTTGCCGGTATAGTCCATATCGAGGCCGGCAATAATAACTCTTATTCCACGCAAGGCAAGCTGTTCGCAAACATTGGCGATCTCCGCATCAAAAAACTGGGCCTCATCAATACCTACCACATCAGCATCCTGCGCCAGCAGGAGTATGTTTTGTGAACTATCTACCGGGGTGCTTTGAATAAAATTTGTATCATGGCTCATGATTTTCACCTCATCATACCTGGTATCAACGGCAGGTTTAAATATCTCCGCTTTCAAATTTGCAATCTTCACCCTTTTCAACCTCCTTATCAATTCTTCTGTTTTCCCGCTAAACATGCTGCCGCAAATTACCTCTATCCAGCCACGCCTTCCTCCTGATAAACTTGGTTCAATAAACATTTATATATTTTTTTTAAAATTCAGTTAGTAACTTTAATGCAATAATTGCAAAGATTAAGGTTTTGAAACCATTGTTCAAAACTAAATTTCTTCTTAATTTGTTAATCAATCATTTAATTGTGTTTTTATGGAAAGAGTGGAAACACTTTTACAAAAACTGCAGCAACAGTTTAATAACGGGGCAACTACAGAGCAGCTTTTGTTGACAGTACAAATGCTACAGCATGAATTAGCCCATCTAAAGGCGAATCAGCCTGGCGGGATAGCTAAATCTGTAATTGTGTCAATGCCTTTACAATCAATTGCATCAGTTCAAGAGCCCATAGTGGCTGATGTAGCGCAAAAAATATTACCGGAAGAAAAAATTATTCAAGTATTGCAAATTGACGAAGCGGAAGTAGCAGCAGAACTGGAGGAAATAAAACGCAATGCAACTAACATACAACAAATAAGCGGGCATAACAAACCACATTTGTTATTTGAACCAGAGGAAGATGATATTCCCACACTGACGCACCAGCTTACCGGCAAGGGCAATGAAATCAATGATACAATAGGTGAAGAACCTTCTTCATTGAATGAAAGTTTGAAGGAAAGAAGAATTGAGATCAGTGAAAAATTAACGGGATTGCCTGTGAAGGATCTTAAGAAAGCCATCGGAATAAATGATCGCTATTTATATATCAACGATTTATTTCGGGGGGATGAGGTGATGTATGAAAGAAGTATCAAAACGATCAATAGTTTTTCCATCTGGCCCGAAGCCGAATATTGGATAAGAAGAGAACTGAAAACAAAACTGGGATGGACAGACGATAATGAAACAGTAAAGCAATTTGATCAGTTGGTTAAAAGACGCTTTTCATAAATAAAATCAATTATTTTTCTACTTGCCCCTTTATTAGCGTACACATAGTTTTTGGCAGCTTCTCCCTTGGCAGTTAGTAAGTTTTCGTCTTCCCATAATTCATTTAAAACGGATTCCAGTTCCAGTGCATTCTGAATGGTGATGCCGCCGCCACAATTGGTAAGGTCAATTGCTTCAGCATATTTTTCAAATTCGGGGCCATAGATAACCGGCTTCCCGTACACAGCAGCTTCCAGTACATTATGAACTCCATCCGCCCCAAACCCGCCACCCACATAGGTAATATCCGCATAGTTGTAAAGCCTGGAAAGCATCCCAACATTGTCGATGATAAGTACATTGGGTGATGATGGTTCATCGTTTATGGTTGTTTGGTTATTGGTTACAGTTTGTTGATCCAAAGCCACCTCCCCATTTAATAAATCGGAGTAAAAGATCGAATTAACAAACTCCTTCTTTACATCCTTTAAATTTTCAGCGGTGGTTTCATGTGGTGCGATGATGAATTTTATTTGCGGATTCGCCTTTACATAATGGATCAACTCTGCTTCATCATCTTCCCAGGTACTGCCGGCAACCAATACATGGCTGTTGCCGCAGAATTTTTCAATGAGTGGAAGTGTTTCAAATTGTTCCGCTATTTCAATTACCCGATCAAATCTGGTATCACCGGTTATACTGGTATTCTTGTGAAACCCAATAGTGCGAAGCAGGTGTCCGGATTTTTCATTCTGAATAAAAAAATGCGTAAAACATTCCAGCATACTTCTCCAGATGCCTCCATACCATTTAAAGAATGGCTGGCTAATTCTGAAAATACCTGAAATCAATAATATCGGGATATTCCTGCTTTTTAATTCCTGCAGATAATAATACCAGAATTCATATTTTACCCACAATACCAACGAAGGATTCAATGCATTCACCAATTGTTTTGCATTGGATGCATTATCCATTGGTAAGTATAAAACCTGGTCAGCGCCTTCGTATTTTTTCATGGCTTCGTATCCTGACGCTGAAAAAAATGTGATCACAATAGCAATGCCTGGATATTGTTTTTTTAAAGATTCCAATACCGGCCTTCCCTGTTCAAATTCACCCAGGCTGGCACAATGCATCCAAACGAGTTGCCGGTTGCCCTTACCCGCCAGGGAACTGATGCCTGCAAAGGTTTTTTTTCTGCCGCTTAATCCAAGCCGGGCTTTATTATTAAATAATGCGGCTATCCTGAATGCGATTGAATATAGCTTTAAAAATAAATTGTAAACGAAAAGGCTCAATAGTGATTTTTTAACAAAGCTAACCGCAATTTTTAATCTTTTAAGAACCATATGTTCTTCCGGAAATTTATTTGTCTGTTTACCGGGTTCGAAAGGAATTCAAACAATAATGATAATTTTTATCAATAGGCTATCTGGTACCCGCATTTAATAGAAAACAATGTCTGATTCTGTAAAAGCTTCACAGGCAGCTATTGCTAATTGAAGTTCAAGTGATGATTATTCTGCATGTTTATCGTGAAAGCAAACCCTATACTTGGAACTTTAGCCTGATGCCCTATCTTTGCGGCTGAAAAAAAATGAATCTATGCGGCCCTTGCAAATGGTAGATACCAAAACTCAGTATCAAAAAATAAAGCAGGAAGTGGATGCGGCCGTCTTAGCAGTACTGGATAGTTCACAATTTATTGGTGGTAAAGTTTTAAATGATTTCGCACAAAACCTGGCCTCATACAACGAAGTAAAATATGTAATTCCCTGCGCCAATGGGACGGATGCTTTACAGATTGCCATGATGGCGCTCGATTTGCAGCCCGGCGATGAAGTAATTACGCCGTCATTTACCTATATCGCAACTGTAGAAGCTGCTGCTTTATTAAAACTGCAACCTGTTTTTGTGGAGGTAGATCCACAAACATTTTGCATGGATCCGGCCTCTGTTGAGAGAGCCATTACCCCAAAAACGAAAGCAATTGTTCCGGTACATCTTTACGGACACGCTGCGGATATGGAAAAAATTATGCATATTGCAGACAGGTACAATTTATTTATAATTGAAGACAATGCGCAGGCAATTGGATGTGATTATACATTCAGCAACGGGAAAGTTTCAAAAACCGGTAGTATCGGCCATATTGGCTGTACTTCGTTTTACCCCTCCAAAAATTTAGGTGCCTATGGAGACGGGGGTGCAATATTCACAAATGATGATACGTTAGTAGATAAATTAAGAATGATTGCTGCCCACGGACAAAGCAAAAGGTACTATCATGATGTAGTGGGATGTAATTCAAGGTTGGATACGGTGCAGGCGGCAATTCTGGATATAAAACTAAAACACCTTGATGAATACAATGCTGCCAGGAGAAAGGCAGCGGATTATTACGACAAGGGCTTTGCGAACAATGCAAAGTTAAGTGTACCATACAGGGCGCCTTACAGCAATCATGTATTTCATCAATACACGCTTATCTTAAATGCTGAAACCGGGGCGGCCAAATACCGGGACGGGTTAAATCAATTTCTTGCTGATAATGGAGTGCCTTCCATGATTTATTATCCTGTGGCATGCCATCACCAGAAAATGTTTGATTCCGTTGGTGGAAACAGTTTTAATTTGCCGGTTACAGATTGGCTGTCGGAAAGAGTCATTTCATTACCGATTCATACAGAACTGGATGAGGAGCAGCAGGATGTTATTATTTCAAAAGTATTAGATTATATAAATTTAAATTAAACAAAAATGAAAATTGCAGTAATCGGAACAGGATATGTTGGTTTGGTAACGGGTACATGTTTCGCAGAAACGGGAAATGAAGTAATCTGTGTGGACATTGATAAATCTAAAGTCGATAAATTAGCATCCGGGCAAATTACGATTTACGAACCCGGTCTTGAAAAAATATTTTTAAGAAATCAGAAAGAAGGTCGTTTGCATTTTACCACCTCATTGGTGGATGGTATTAAAGGTGCCCAGGTTATTTTTCTTGCCTTGCCAACACCTCCCGGTGAAGATGGCAGTGCGGATTTGAAATATATTTTGGGAGTAGCAAAAGATTTGGGAGCACTCATAAAAGAAGGCGATTACAAAGTAATTATCGATAAAAGTACCGTGCCCGTTGGAACTGCCGAAAAGGTAAAACAAGCACTGCTTAATAATGGTGGAGTAGAGGGGTCATTTGATATTGTAAGCAATCCTGAGTTTTTAAGAGAAGGTGTAGCAGTAGATGATTTTATGAAACCGGATAGGGTAGTGATAGGAACTTCGTCAGAAAAAGCAAAAAAAATACTAAACGATTTATATGCGCCCTTTGTACGCCAGGGAAATCCAATCATCTTCATGGATGAAAAAAGTGCCGAGTTAACAAAGTATGCCGCTAACTCTTTTCTTGCCACCAAGATTACTTTTATGAACGAGATTGCCCAGCTCTGCGAATTGCTGGGAGCTGATGTAGATATGGTGCGTAAAGGGATTGGCAGCGATGATCGAATTGGAAGGCGGTTTTTATTTCCGGGCATCGGTTATGGCGGAAGTTGCTTTCCAAAAGATGTACAGGCATTGGCAAAATCATCTACAGAAGTGAACTATAATTTTAAGATATTGGATGCTGTGATGGAAGTAAATGAAAAACAAAAGCTTCACCTGATACCCAAAATAAAAGCCTATTTTGATAATGACCTGAAGGGTAAAAAGTTTGCTTTATGGGGATTGGCATTTAAACCAAATACAGATGATATCCGGGAAGCGCCGGCCTTATACATCATTGATGAATTATTGGCTGCGGGTGCTACGGTAGCAACTTTTGATCCGGAAGCGATGAATAATGTAAAGCAGGTGGTAGGAGATAAAATAACTTTTGTGGATAGCCAGTACGATGCATTACAGGATGCTGACGCCTTGGTGATTGCCACTGAATGGAGTGAGTTTAGAACGCCTGATTTCAATAAAATAACTACGTTATTAAAAAACAAAGCAATCTTTGATGGTCGCAATTTATTCGATTTAAAACAAATGGAAGACCTTGGATACCATTATGTAAGTATTGGTAGAAGAGTCATCAGTTCTTAATAGGTAACCTGGTACAGACTACTAGTGCAAACAGTTAGGCAGGCAAATTTCAGGACTATTTTTCATCATTTTAATGTTTAAATTATGGCGACTAAACGGATATTAATAACTGGTGCGGCCGGATTTTTAGGCTCTCATCTTTGCGACCGGTTTATCAAAGAAGGATTCCACGTAATTGGAATGGATAATTTGATTACAGGTGATTTGAAAAATATTGAACATCTTTTTAAATTAAAGGAATTCGAATTTTACCATCACGATGTTTCAAAATTTATCCACGTACCAGGGGAGCTGGATTACATTTTGCATTTTGCTTCACCCGCCAGCCCGATTGATTATTTGAAGATTCCCATTCAAACATTAAAAGTGGGGTCGCTGGGAACCCATAATTGCCTGGGCCTCGCACTATCTAAAAAAGCAAGAATACTGGTAGCAAGTACCAGCGAAGTATATGGTGATCCTGCGGTACATCCTCAAAATGAAGAATACTGGGGTAATGTAAACCCGGTTGGACCAAGGGGAGTTTACGATGAAGCCAAACGTTTCCAGGAAGCCATTACCATGGCCTATCATACTTTTCACCAGTTGGAAACCAGGATCATAAGGATATTTAATACTTATGGTCCCCGGATGCGGTTAAATGATGGCCGTGCGTTGCCTGCTTTTATTGGCCAGGCATTACGTGGCGAAGATTTAACGGTGTTTGGAGATGGAAGCCAAACCAGGAGTTTTTGTTATGTAGCCGACCTGGTGGAAGGTATTTACCGTTTATTAATGAGCGATTATGCCCAGCCGGTTAATATCGGTAACCCGGATGAAATTTCGTTGAAGGACTTTGCCGAGGAGATTATAAGACTGACTGGTACTGAACAAAAAATAGTGTACAAACCATTGCCGACAGATGATCCTAAGCAACGCCAGCCGGATATCACAAAAGCAAAAGAATTATTAGATTGGCAACCAACGGTAAACAGGGCGGAAGGATTAAGAATTACGTACGATTATTTTAAATCATTGCCGCAGGAAGAGTTGTATAAATTGCCGAAAGAATTTTTGAAAAAATCTTAAAATTCATCCAACCGGTCATTTACCTTCCAAAAAGTAAAGGCCGGTTTTTTGTGATTGTAAATTATAATATTGTGTTGTGGCGGAGGATGAAACGATTTCTTAGAGATAAAAAATCAAACTAAGCATTTGTTGTGTTGAGTTTTAAAAATTAAAGTTATATTTTATACACGCATTCAGGTTGTTTTTTATAATTCTAAAATCCAATACCTTCTTAATTTAATCCGGGTAAAGGACATCGTTACCTTAAAGAAATGTATCAGCACTTAATAGATAAAAACAGCAAGCTGGCCGTTATTGGATTAGGCTATGTGGGCTTGCCGATTGCGCTGGAATTTGCAAAAAAAATCAGTGTGATTGCGTTTGATATTAATGCCCGGCGGGTAAATATGATGCGCAATGGCATTGATCCCAGCCAGGAAATGGATCCTGCTGAATTTGAAGGCTGCGATATTGAATTTACCAATGATCTGGAGGTGTTGAAACAGGCGAATTTTTTCATTGTGGCGGTACCTACTCCGGTAGATGAACACAATACTCCTGACCTGGTGCCGGTGCAAAGAGCTAGCGAGACAATCGGAAAAGTTATTAAGGAAGGTGATTACGTGGTTTTTGAAAGTACAGTTTATCCGGGCTGTACTGAAGAAGATTGTTTACCTATCATTGAGAGATTATCCGGGTTAAAAAATATAGTAAACTTCAAAACGGGCTATTCACCGGAAAGAATAAATCCGGGAGATAAAGAACATACGCTAGCCAAAATTATAAAAGTCGTAAGCGGATGTGATGCGGAAAGTTTGGACGTGATAGCTAAAGTGTATGAGTTGGTAGTAACAGCCGGCGTGTATAAAGCCTCCAGCATAAAAGTGGCCGAAGCTGCAAAGATAATTGAGAACACCCAGCGGGATTTGAATATCGCCCTAATGAATGAACTTTCCATCATCTTCGACCGGATGGGAATTAATACATTTGAAGTGCTGGAAGCAGCAGGTACCAAATGGAATTTTTTAAAATTTCAACCTGGCCTGGTAGGTGGTCATTGCATCGGTGTAGATCCATATTACCTTACTTACAAATCGAGGGAATTGGGCTATGATAGCCAGGTTATTCTGGCAGGCAGGGTTATTAACGATGGTATGGCGGGTTATGTAGCAAAAAAAGTACTGCAACATATTATTCAATATAATGGCAATATAAAACATGCAAAGGTATTAGTGATGGGAGCCACTTTTAAAGAAAATGTAAGTGATATCCGTAACAGTAAAGTGGCAGATGTGGTGAATGAATTGAAATCTTTTTCTTTAAACGTTGATATTACAGATCCACATGCCGACAGCGAAGAGTTAAAGCATGAATATGGCTTCTCGCTGTCAGCGGAATTGGCAAATGACTATGACGCAGTGCTGGTAACGGTTCCTCATAACGATTATAAAAATTTAGATGACGCTTATTTTGCAGGCATTACAAAACCCGCAGCGATGATCGCAGATTTAAAAGGTATTTTCAGGGGTAAAATTAATAGCAGGCGTTATTGGAGCCTTTAAGTATTTTGCTAATTTGATAATTTGCAGATTAACTAATTAGCGAATTTTATTGCGAATAGATTATAGCCAGAATGCTACGGTGATAAAAAAACGAAGTAAGTTTAAATTCGCAACAAAGCATTGACTATTGACCATTCACCATTAAATGTCGTTTACTTACCACTATATTTTTCACGCAAAGACGCAAAAGGAATAAAATAAGGCGCAAAGAATATATAAAATCAGCTTTGCGCCTTTGCATCTTTTTTTCATTGCGTGAAAGTTTTCTTAAGTCAACGACTTTAATTCACCATTGACTATTGACCATGACGTTTCATACAAAAGACATTTCACAAAGTAATTTCTTAATAACCGGTGGAGCAGGCTTTATCGGCGGCCACATTGCAGAATACCTGTTAAAAAATGGTGTTGCCAAAGTACGGGTGTTGGATAATATGGTAAACGGTTTTGACATCAACCTGGCCATACTCCGTCAATATCCTGCATTTGAATTTGTAGAAGGGGATATCAGGAATGAAGATACCTGCCAGCAGGTTTGCAGGGATATCAATTTTGTTAGTCACCAGGCGGCATTGGGTTCTGTTCCACGTTCTATAAAAGAGCCGGTTTATTTTAATGAAGTAAATGTTGGTGGTTTTGTAAATATGCTCAAGGCATCTGTAGATAATAATGTAAGCCAGTTTGTGTATGCGTCGTCGTCATCAGTGTATGGTGATGAGCCCACCTTGCCAAAATTAGAAAGTCGCATTGGAAATTGCCTGTCACCTTATGCCGCTACAAAAATAACAAATGAGTTGTATGCGCAGATATTTGCAGATGTGTATGGAATGAAAATTATTGGCTTCCGGTATTTCAATATTTTTGGCCCACGCCAGGATCCGGATGGAGCCTACGCCGCTGTAATTCCTTTATTTGTAAAAGGGATCATGAAAAAAACACCGGTTTTTATCAATGGCGACGGTGAGCAAACAAGGGACTTCACATTTGTAGATAACGCAGTTCAGGTAAACATTAAAGGCATGCTGACAGATAATAAAGATGCTTTGAATAAAGTGTACAACGTGGCCATAGGCGAAAATTTTTCTGTCAATTATTTATACAAAGCTTGTAAAGATTATTTACGAAGCGATTTTGAATCAACCTACCGTGAGCCAAGGACAGGTGACATCAGGAATTCACTGGCGGACATTTCGCTGGCAAAGGAATTATTGGGGTACCAACCCACCAAAAAATTTGAAGATGGCTTAATAGAAACAATTGAATTTTTCAGGAATAAATATTCAAATGAAAATGAGTAATGCAAAATTTTCAGTAGACTTATTTTTCAATTCTCAATTGATTGTTACCAACATTATCAAATTATCAAATTACCCAAATGCCCATACTTAAAACAGACTTTCCAGACCTGGTTATTTTTGAACCGGTTGTTTATGAAGATAGCCGTGGTTATTTCTTTGAGAGCTATAACGAAAAAGTATATAGCGCAGAAGGTATTGAAATAAAATTTGTACAGGATAACCAGGCAAGGTCATCGTACGGCGTTATTCGTGGACTACATTTTCAGTTGGCGCCTCATGCTCAAACTAAATTGATTAGAGCCCTTAGTGGAAGTATCCTCGATGTTGCAGTGGATATTAGAAAAGGCTCGCCAACTTACGGAAAAGTGTATACATTGGAACTGAGTGCGGAAAATAAAAGGCAACTACTCGTACCCAAAGGTTTTGCGCATGGGTACTCTGTAATAAGCGAAACAGCGGAAGTAATGTACAAATGCGATGCATTTTATCACAAGCAAAGTGAAGGAGGGGTATTGTACAACGACCCAAAATTGGCGATCGATTGGCAAATACCTGCCGATAAAGCAATTGTTGCGGATAAAGACCTTCTACATCCGGGCATAGATAGTTGTGTAAGTAATTTCATTTTTTAATAGTATCAATCGTGGCTGAAAAAAAGACAATCCTCGTAACCGGTGCAAATGGTCAATTGGGTAAGGAGATGCAGGTAATCGCTGCGTCCTTTCCCGGGTACAATTATTTATTCGTTGCAAAGGACTTATTGGCAATTGACGACACGGTAGCGGTAAAAGAATATTTTGCAGTCCACCCAATTGACTACTGTGTAAACTGTGCCGCCTACACTGCTGTTGACAAAGCAGAAACCGAAACAGAAAACGCAATGCGTATTAATGCGACAGCCGTAGGAAATTTAGCAGCGGTTTGCAGGGAGTACAATACTCAATTCATTCATATTTCAACTGATTATGTATTTGACGGTACCGCTACTTCGCCCTATAAGGAAGACAACATAGTAAGCCCTGTTAATTTTTATGGCGCTTCAAAATTAAAAGGAGAGGAGCTCGCTATTCAAAATAACCCGGCTTCAATTATTATCCGCACTTCATGGGTGTATTCTTCCTTCGGAAATAATTTTGTAAAAACGATGCTCCGATTAATGAGCGAAAGGGAAAGCATTAATGTAGTAAGTGATCAGCAGGGTTGCCCTACTTATGCAGCCGACCTGGCGGGAGCCATCATGCAGATCATTGAATCAGGTGTAACAATTGTATCGCCAGGCATCTTTAATTATTCTAACCAGGGCGTCATCAACTGGCACCAGTTTGCTACTGCCATCAAAGAACTGGCGGGAGCCAATTGTATGGTCAACCCGATCCCATCTTCCCAATACCCAACACCCGCTAAGCGGCCGGCCTATTCTGTAATGGAAACTTCAAAAATTCAGCAAACATTTAATATCACTATACCTTCCTGGAAAGACAGTCTGCAAAAATGCCTGCAATTGATTAAAGCCTGACCGATAAAATATTTTAAATTTTGAAGGCGGTATCCTTTGAAAAGATTGGTTGGATTTATAGCACGAAGTACGATATGATTGATGTAAAATTGATTGTTAAAGAAAATTACCGTAGCTTAATTCAGCTCTTTATTTCGGATATAAATTAACTTGGTTCCTCCCTTATCGCGTTTATCAATTTCAAACTGTGACAGCGAAACTACCAATGGGGTGAGCTTTGAAAACCCATAATTTCTTGGATCGAAATTGGGTTGTTTTTTCAATAACAGGCTGCCTACTTCCCCCAAAAAAGCCCAGCCATTTTCATCTCCCAAATCATCAATGGTATTGGCAATTAAATGCAACGTCTCTTTATTAAGCTTATCAAAAGAAGCAGCCGGCGCATGATGGGTAGTTTTTGTTTTAGCTTTTTTAGCCACATTTTCAGTCACATCCGGGTTTGCAATAATTTCCATATAAATGAATTTATCGCAGGCCACAATAAAAGGGTTGGGTGTTTTTTTCTGACCAATTCCAAATACCTTCATACCCGCTTCCCTAAGCCTGGTGGCCAGTCTCGTAAAATCGCTGTCGCTTGATATGATACAGAAGCCATCCACTTTGCCCGAATACAAAATATCCATTGCATCAATGATCAGCGCACTATCGCTGGAGTTTTTGCCTTGCGTATAGCTGTATTGCTGAATAGGTGTGATGGCATTTTCCAGCAGTACATTTTTCCAGCCGGATACGGTAGGCTTCGTCCAGTCGCCATAAATTCTTTTAAAGGTAGGAGTGCCATACTTGGTAATTTCTTCCATTACCCCTTTTACATTGCTGTACGGCACATTGTCGGCATCAATTAAAACAGCCAGTCTTATATCTTTTTGAAAATCCATAACACAATATACTTCTTTTTACAATTTCGTATGAAGCATATCTGTTGCGTATGCAACATCAGCATTGGTACTGAAAGGAGTCGAAGTGCCATGGCAAGATCTTGCGTCATAATCCGTTCACCGGCAGTGCAACTATTTGGCTTTTATTAAAGCGGATTTGTTAATAGGCTTGCATAGCAATTTGTAGTTGGATATTTTGTAATAAAATGATGATTCTATCGCCTTTGGTAAAGTAAACATAATGAAGGGCGAAACGGCTGAACGCCTTAACGGCAGTAGGGTACACTACAGAGGTGAAGCCTTTCAAAAAGCTGTCACCTCTAAGGCATGCTGTATGATTAAAATGCCATTGGGCCACAAAAATTCAAAACGCCTCAACGCCTTAACGGCAATAGCCAGTAACTGCGTGATGCCGGGGACAATTTGAAATGCAGCCAGTAATAAAACCGGCACCATCAACCCATTTTGATTGACTACTTTTGCAATTATTATGCAACTCTTCAACACTACCAGCCGCATCATCATTACGTGTAGCAATCGTTTATCACCCTTCCTTCAACAGGAAGTATTGGAACTCGGTTTTAAACCGGTTCGCATTTTTAAAACGGGTATCGAACTAAAGGGTACACTCGCAGATTGTATTCAACTGAATTTAAACCTTCGATGTGCCAGCCAGGTATTATTTTCTATTAATGAATTTACTGCCCGAAATGCTGATGACTTATATAATGCACTCCTTCATTTTGAATGGGAAGATATTCTTGCACCGGATGGCTATTTTTCCATCACCAGCAATGTAGACAATGATACCATTAACAATTCGCTGTTTGCCAACGTAAAAGTAAAAGATGCCATTGCAGACCGTTTTAGAAACAGAACCGGGCAACGCCCCAATTCGGGGCCTGAGCTGGATAAGGCGGTGATTCATTTATACTGGAAAGAAGACCTTGCAGAAATATTTGTAGATACTTCCGGTGAAACATTGTCCAAACATGGATACCGGAAAATTCCGGGTAAGGCGCCCATGCTCGAAGCATTGGCATCGGCCACTTTGCTGGCCACTAAATGGGACAGAAAATCACCCTTCATCAACCCAATGTGCGGATCATCAACACTGGCCATTGAGGCAGCATTACTGGCCACTAATCGCAAACCCGGATTGTACCGAAGCAATTATGCATTCATGCACCTGGCAGGATTTCAGGAAGAAATGTATACGCAACAACGCCAGCGCTTAGACGAAATGATAACCGAAGTGCCGGGCTTATTAATTATAGCAACAGACATCAGCGGTGATGCCATCAATATCTCAAAAATAAATGCCGGTGCGGCAGGTGTGGCCGACTTTATTAAATTTGAAGTATGTGATTTTGAATCAACCGAAATATCACCGGATCAGGCGGGCATCATTTATTTTAATCCCGAATACGGTGACCGCCTGGGGGTGGAGGCTGAACTGGAAATTACATACAGCCGGATCGGTGATTTTATGAAGAAAAAATGCAAAGGTTACACCGGCTATATTTTCACCGGCAATTTGGAACTGGCGAAAAAGATAGGCCTTAAACCAAAACGCCGGATAGAATTTTATACCAGTAAAATTGATTGCCGTTTGCTGGAGTATGAGTTGTATGCGGGAACGAAAAGGGATGCCCCCTAGCCCCCGAAGGGGGAATAAGGCAGACTTGAACAGATTTGGATGCCTTTTCTATACTCCGGGTTTGGTCTTGCTGAAGTTTCAAGTGAAGAATATTTTTAAATAAGTCGCAATAAAAAAGCACAGGATTTTTTCCTGTGCCTGTCTAGTTCTGTATTTAAATTAAAAACAACTTTTCAATCTCAAAAAACTTCCTGAATTTTTATTCTCCCCCGGTTCCCCCTTCGGAGGTTAAGGGGCTACTTCAGAGGGCGGAGGGGGTATCATACGCCCAATTCACCAGTGTAGCACCCCAGGTAAATCCACCACCAAAAGCGGCCAGCACAATCTTATCTCCTTTTTTCAATTGCTTTTCCCATTCCCAGAGGCACAATGGTATAGTAGCAGCAGTGGTATTCCCAAAGCGTTGAATATTCAGCATTACCTTATCGTGCGACAGCCCCATCCTGTTGGCAGTAGCATCAATGATCCGCTTATTGGCCTGGTGAGGAACCAGCCAGGCAATATCATCGCCGGTTAAGTTATTCCGTTGAAGCAGTTCGTAAGCTGCATCAGCCATGCCTTTTACAGCATACTTAAATACCTGTGGCCCCGATTGATAGATATAATGTTCTTTTGCATCCACCGTTTCATGGCTTGATGGCTTTAATGAGCCCCCTGCCTTCATGTGTAAAAAATCACGTCCGCTGCCATCACTTTTTAATAAACTGTCCATAATGCCATTATCGCTATCGGATGGTTCCAGCAATACAGCGCCTGCAGCATCTCCAAAAAGAATACAGGTGGTGCGGTCCGTATAATCTACAATGGCGCTCATCTTATCAGCTCCTACTACCACTACCTTTTTATAACGGCCACTTTCTACCAGCGATGCCCCGGTGGTTAATGCAAATAAAAACCCGGAACAGGCGGCGCTTAAATCATATCCCCAGGCATTTACAGCGCCTATTTTGTCGCATACAATATTAGCGGTAGCTGGAAAAAACATATCGGGGGTAACCGTTGCACAAATCATGCAATCAATATCTTCAGGTAGAATGCCTCTTTTTTTACAAAGCTCCAGTACCGCAGGTACACACATGTCTGAAGTGGCCAGTCCCTCACCTTTTAAAATTCGTCTTTCTTCTACGCCGGTCCTGGTTCTGATCCATTCATCGTTTGTGTCAATCATTGTTTCAAGGATGGCATTGGTAAGTCTGTATTCGGGTACATATCCTCCTACTGCAGTAATGGCGGCGGTAATTTTTTGCATATCGGTTTAAAGATTTGTGTTTTGGATCAGTATATTAATTTTCCGTTAAGTGGCAAAAATACATTAAAAAGTGCTTGCTTGAATTTTGTACCTTGCCTCACGAAATATCCTTATTTTCGCAGCAGACTAAAAGCTTATGTACGCATACTTGGAAGGCAAATTTACAATGAAGAACCCTGCACAGGTTTATGTGGACATAAATGGCGTGGGCTATGAAGTAAATATCAGTTTAAATACATATACCCTCATCCAGCAAAGTGAAAAAGGTAAATTATATACTTACCTTCAGATTAAAGAAGATGCCCATACATTGTATGGTTTTTTTGACAGAAGCGAAAAGGAAATGTTTATTCAACTCATCAGTGTATCGGGTATTGGTGCAGCTACCGCCCGTATGATGTTGTCTCATTTAAAGCCTGATGAAGTAAGCACAGCAATACAGCAGGGAAATATCAAACTACTGGAGAGCATCAAAGGGATTGGAAAAAAAACAGCGGAGCGTTTAGTACTGGAACTGAGAGATAAAGTAGGAAAAATAGAAAGTATTATACAAGTAGCTTCTATGGCAGGCAATACAATACAACAAGATGCGTTAAATGCATTGGTGGCATTGGGTATTACCAGGGCCCAGGCCGAAACAGCCATTAAAAAAATAACATTAACCGATACCAATACCAGCAACCTGGAAGATTTAATAAAAAAAGCACTCAAAGCCATTTGATCAAATTCTACCTTAACTGACATACCGGATGTTTCGTAAAAGAATTTTAGAACCAAGACTAATTGGCTTTAGGTTAGTGTATTTAGTACTTTTCTCCACTATTTCATTATCACTTACCGCTAATAATACAGGGAATCATATACCTACCTCGGGGAAAGGTATAAATGTACCAGATACCCTGCCATATCCCATACACGACCGTAAAGGAGATGTGATCAGCGACAATAAAAAAAGCACCTACGATTTTAAAACCCCTGCCAATATTACGGATTCGGTAGCCTACGATTTCAGAACCCGGCTTTATACAGTGTATGAAAAAATCGGCGACAAATTTTACCGCACACCTTCTACCTATACATTTGATGAATACTGGGCATTGCGTGGCCGCCAGGCAGAAATAGACTATTTTAAAAAGCGGGCCAATACCATGAACCTGCTTAACCGAAAGTTGACAAAGCCCCGCCTTTCATTGTACGATAACTTATTTAACCGCTTGTTTGGTAATGGTAAAATAGATATCAGTCCGCAGGGTAATGTGGATATTACCGCAGGCTACCAGGGTCAAAATGTGAAGAATCCTACTTTGCCTGAAAGAGCAAGAAGGAACGGGGGATTTGATTTTGATATGAATGCCCAGGTAAATGTAAATGCCAATATAGGAGATAAACTAAAGTTCCCCATCAATTATAACACCCTGGCCAACTTTGGACAGGATAACCAGTTGAAACTGGATTACAGTGGCGTGGATGATGAGATTATTAAAAGGATCGAAGCTGGTGCGGTGCAATTTCCCTCCCGTAGTACTTTTATACCGGGTGCCCAGCAATTGTTTGGTTTGAAAACACAATTGCAATTTGGTAAACTGAACGTGACCGCCGTATTGGCCAACCAGAAATCACAAAGGCAATCCGTAAATTTACAGGGCGGCGCTGCGGCGCAGGTAATTGATGTAAAAGCAGACGAGTACGAAGAGAACCGCCACTTTTTACTGGGACAATATTTCAGGGATAACTACAACAAAGTATTATCCAGGCTGCCTGCCGTTACTACACCGGTACAAATTCTGCGTTTGGAAGTATGGGTTACCAACCGCAATGGCAGCACTACCAATACCAGGGATATTGTTGGATTAATGGATCTTGGGGAAAAAAATCCTTACCTGCAACCACCTACTATTAATGTGCTAAGCAATTTTGCACCTCCGGCTAATAACACCAATGACCTTTATAGTAAAATTGTAACCAATACCGGCAACAGGAACCCGGCGCTGGTGGTTAGTAATTTACAAAACCTCGGACTTTCGCCCGTACAGGATTTTGAAAAAATATTTGCAAGAAAATTAGATTCTACCCAATACATATTCAACAGGCAGGCGGGTTATATTTCCATCAGCCAGCCCCTGCAACCGGATGAAATACTGGCGGTAGCCTACCAGTATTCCTACAATGGAAAGATATACCAGGTAGGAGAGTTTTCACAGGATCTGCCACCCGATAGTTCCTCCGCTACACAAAAGGTGTTGTTCCTGAAATTATTAAAAGCTACCTCCCAGCGTACCGCATTGCCCATCTGGGATCTGATGATGAAGAATGTATATTCCGTTGGGTATGGCACATTAACTCCCACCGATTTTAAACTGAATGTATTGTACCAGGAACCCAGCCTTGGCTGGAAAAGGTATGTGCCATTTGGCGATAAAAACCAGGGTGTGCCGATCATTTCACTGGTCAACCTCGATAAATTAAATAACCAGCTCGATCCGCAACCGGATGGTGTTTTTGACTATGTGGAAGGTTTTACAGTGATATCTCCGTACAGCAGGATTGTGTTCCCGGTATTGGAGCCTTTTGGGCGTGATCTTGCAGAACAGGTGTATACCGTTCCCCCGCCCAATGCGAAGGATACTTTGTATTATGCACTGTACGATTCCATCAAAGCGGTGGCACAGCAGTTTCCCAATCTCAACCGTTTTGTATTAAAGGGTTCGGCCCGTACTACGGGTTCATCCGATATCAGTATCGGCTACAATATTCCGCGTGGAAGTGTAACCGTTACGGCCGGGGGGCAAACGCTGATTGAAGGTGCAGATTATGATATCAATTATGATCTTGGAACCATTAAAGTAACCAACCAGGCCATATTAAATGCCGGGCTGCCCGTGCAGGTAAATTTTGAAAACAACGCCGCGTTTGGAATTCAGCAACGCAATTACCTGGGTCTTCGGTTAGATTATCTTGCCAAAAATACTTTGAAGGAACAACTGGCAATTGGAGGTACAATTGTACGATTGGGCGAACGTCCCTTCTTTACAAAAAATAATATTGGTGAAGATCCCATCCGCAATACCATGTATGGCGTGGATGTTAATTACCGCAAAGAAATGCCCCGCCTTACCAAATTATTGGATAAACTGCCATTTTATTCCACTACTGCGCCATCTACCATCAATGCGTATGCAGAGGGTGCTTTTTTAAAGCCTGGTCACGCACCACAAATTGGAAGAGGAGCTGCCGGCACGGTGTATATTGATGATTTTGAAGGTAGCAAATCCGGCATCGATCTTCGTTTTCCGGCTATTAGCTGGGGCATGGCTTCCACCCCGCAAAATGCAACCGATCTAAGTGGTAATGTACTATTCCCGGAAGCGGTATTAAATAACAACCTGGATTATGGTAAAAAGAGAGCGAAGCTTGCCTGGTACCAGATTGAGCCGGCACTGCAGGGTTTTAAAGGCGTAAACAATCCTTTAAGCGATAACAGGGCGGAGCTAAGTGATCCAAGGGTGAGGCTTGTAAAGCAGAGCGAAATATTCCCGCAACGTACTACCGACTTTGGTCAGAACCAACTGATCACTTTTGACCTTGCCTATTATCCTACTGAGAAGGGGCCCTATAATTATGAATCCTCCGCTTTAGGAATTGATAATAATAACCGCTTAAAAAGCCCCAAGCAAAAATGGGGTGGTTTAATGAGAAATATCGACCAATCAGATTTTGAAACAGCCAATATTGAATTCATAGAATTTTGGGTGCAGGATCCGTTCATCAATACCGCTACCAGGCCAAATGCAGATAAGTCTACAGGGGGTAAATTATATTTCAACCTCGGAAATATTTCAGAAGATGTGTTGAAAGATGGCAGAAGATTTTATGAAAATGGATTGCCTACACCCACCGCTCCCGCACAGGTAGACAACTCCTCCATTTGGGGAAGAGTTCCGCTCAATCCCATACAGGTGACCAATGCATTTAGCAACGATGCCGGAGACCGGGTATTCCAGGATTTGGGTTTTGATGGAAATAATAATGATTCGGAGGCGGTAAGAAGGGCCCCTTACCTGGCCCAGTTGCAGGGAACGGTCAACAATGCCGCCCTTCAACTGGCTTCAAAGGATCCTTCGGCCGATGATTATATCAATTACCGAGATGCAGTATTTAGCCAGACTGATGGTATTTTAAAACGGTATAAAAATTTCAACAATCCCGAAGGAAATTCAAAAGTGAATGATGGTTCCATCTTTTCTTCAGCAGCCACGCTTTACCCGGATGCAGAAGATCTTAACCGGGATAATACCATGAACGAGGCTGAGGAATATTTTCAATATATAGTGGATATAAAGCCGGTAAATGATCCCGCCATGCAGATTGGGGTAAATTATATCGTTGATAAAAAAACAGTAAACATCACCGGCTTGCCGGATGGAACTACCCGCCCGGAAACATGGTACCAGTTCAGGGTGCCCATCGGAGCCTATAACAGGAAAATTGGCAAGATCCCCGATTTTAAATCAATCCGTTTTATCCGGATGTTTTTAACTGATTTTGAAGATGAAGTGGTAATGCGTTTTGGCAAACTGGAGCTTACCCGCAATATCTGGCGGAGGTTCCCCAACAAGATTGATTCTTCCGGTATTTACTCACCTGTTACCACCAGTGCAGAGTTTAATATTAACGGGGTAAACATTGAAGAGAATGACAAACGCACGCCGTTGGCTTACCGTACACCAAGAGAAATTCAGCGCCAGCAAATACAAAGCAACAATGGGGTGAACCTGTTGCAAAACGAACAAAGTATGTCACTGCAGTTTTGTGGTTTAACAAAAGGCGATGCAAGGGGCGTACAGCAAACATTTGCCAACAGGGATATCAGGCAGTACGGCAATCTATCTATGTTTATTCATGCGGAAAATAATGTAAAAACGCCCAACAATATCAGGGACCGCGATTTGAATGCGGTAATCAGGATAGGTACCGACTTTGTGAGTAATTATTATGAAATTAAAATACCACTGTATTTAACTCCATTGGGTGCAGGCTCGTTAAATGCCAATACCGATGCCTATAACGATACGCTCTGGAGGGCCATTAATAGTTTAAATGTAGACCTTACAGTTTTACCAAAACTAAAACAGGAAAGAAATATCAATGGGGTACCCACCCTCATATACCGGAGGCCGCAAAGCAATGGGCAAACCTATTCTATTTTAGGCGACCCAAATTTAGGCGAGGTAAGAGGTATATTGATAGGAGTGGAAAATGTAAATAACAGCAATGCCTGCGGCGAAGTATGGGTAAATGAATTGAGGCTCAACTCCATTAACGAAAACGGCGGCTGGGCGGCTATGGCAAGAATTGATATGACATTAGCCGACCTTGGTACCATCACAGGATCGCTGACCAAACATACTACCGGCTTTGGTACATTGGAACAAAGAGTAAATGAACGCTACCGCGACGACTTTACTCAATTTGATGTAGCAGCCAATCTTGAGCTGGGAAAATTACTACCAAAGGCTGCCGCCATTTCTATCCCCATGTTTGCAAGCTATTCGCAAACCATCAGCAAGCCGGAGTATGATCCTTATGATCTTGATATCAGGCTGAAAGATAAATTAGGTGTATCTCCTGCCAATAAAAGGGATTCTATCAACGAGGCTGCCATTGATTTTACCAGTACCAAAACCCTCAATTTTACCAATGTAAGAAAAAACAGGACCAGTGCAAAAAGCCCGAAGATTTACGATATCTCCAATATCGATTTGAGCTATTCATACATCAACATTACTGCACACAATCCATTGATTGAAAACAATGAAATTACCAGGCACCGGGGTGGTTTGGGGTATAATTTTGCGCCACAGCCTAAATACATTGAGCCGTTTAAAAAGATCAAATTTTTCACCAAAAGAAAAAAACACTGGTTCGACCTGGTAAAGGATTTTAATGTCAATCCCGTTCCTTCGCAAATCAGTTTCAGGGCAGATATTCACCGGCAGTTCGGCGCCATCAGGCCACGTAGCGTAGGTTCTGATAAATATAAGATACCGGAAACCTATGATAAGTTTTTAACCTTCCAGCGTGATTATATTTTCCGCTGGGCATTTACCCGATCCATTAACTTCGATTTTACCGCCACTAATAATTCGAGGGTAGATGAACCTGCAGGCAGGATTGATACCAAACCAAAGAAGGATAGCTTATGGAGCAATCTTATAAAAGGTGGAAGAAATACGCTGTACAACCAGGCAGCCAATATTTCTTACACATTGCCCACCGCCAAATTCCCATTGTTGGATTGGACGACGGTGAATTTGAAATACCAGGCAGTCTACCGCTGGATTGGTGCTTCAAGACTTGCCGTAGAGTTAGGCAATATCCTGGAGAATGGCCAAAGCAAGGAAGCAACTGCCCAGCTTGATTTTACCAGGTTGTATAGTAAGAGTAAATTCTTTCGGGCCATTGAGCAACCAAGGGATAGCAGTGCAAGGTCAAGAGCAAAGGAATTTAGAAGGGATTCTGTTTTCAGAACCATTACAAAAGGTGGAATCACCACCAAAAAGTTTAAGCGTATTAAAGTAACCAGGATAAAGGATCCCAATCAATTGCCTGATGTGGGTACTATCGGCAGGGTGTTTGGCAAATTGATAACCAGTGTAAAGCAAGTCAATATTTCCCTGTCGGAAAATGCGAATACCCGCCTACCGGGTTACCTGGACAGCACCCAATTTGTGGGGCAGAATTTCCGGAGCATGCAGCCCGGCTTTGACTTTATTATGGGCCGGCAACCAGATACCAACTGGCTAAACAATGCAGCCCGAAAAGGCCTGTTTACACAAGATTCTAACTTTAACAGCATATTGCAACAGTCCTTTGACCAGCGCCTGACATTATCCGCCCAGGTAGAACCGGTAAGAGATTTGACCATTAGCATCAATGTAAATAAAACCTTCAATAAAAATTATTCCGAATTATTTAAAGACACCACCAATACAGGTAATGCATTTGGCCACCTGAGTCCTTATTCAGGCGGTGGCTTTGATGTAAGTTATATCTCATACAAAACCTTGTTTGGTAAGTTCGACCCCAACCAGATATCTGCCACCTTCCTCCAGTTCCAGGAAAACAGGAAGGTTATTTCTCAGCGGTTGGGTGCATTAAATAAATATAGCAGTGGCCGCCCGCTGGAAGCCGATGGATATGCGTATGGGTACAACCGGTATGCAAATGATGTATTGATTCCCGCATTTATTGCGGCCTATTCCGGGCAGGATCCTAACAATGTAGGCTTGATAAAACAAAGCAATCCCAATATAAAATCCAATCCGTTCAAGAGCATTATACCAAGGCCCAACTGGAAGCTGGATTACAATGGCCTCAGCCGGATAAAGGGCCTCGATAAAATCTTCACCAACTTTACTGTTTCGCATGGTTACAACGGAAGCCTGAGCATGAATGGTTTTACATCGGCACTATTGTACGAGGATGTTTCCCGGTTTGGATACCCTTCCTTTTACGATACCATTTCTAATAACTACATACCTTATTTCCTGGTGCCCAATATTACCATACAGGAACAATTTGCGCCATTGGTAGGGGTGGATATGATGTTCACCAACCAGTTCCAGTTTAAGATTGATTATACCAAGCAACGCACGCTCAGTCTTAGCCTGGTAGATTTTCAATTGAGCGAAACACGGAGTACCGAATTTTCCGTTGGTGCAGGCTTCCGTAAACGCGGCCTTAAATTATTCGGCGGATTAAAGTTGCCAAAGTTTTTAAGCAAGGATCAAACAGGTAAGCTCGACAATGAGATCAACTTCCGGCTCGACTTTAGAATAAGGGACAATGTAACGGTAAACAACCGTCTCGATCAGAACTCCACCTTACCAACCGGTGGCAGTAAAGAGATTACCATTTCACCCACCATTGATTACTTTTTAAACAACCGGGTAAACCTGAAACTCTTCTTTGATCAGCGCAGGGTAAACCCCTATATCTCATCCAGTGCGCCCACTACCAATACCAGGGCGGGCGTGCAAATAAGGATATCGCTGGCGCAATAGGGAAAAGAAATAACCCGTTGCGTGAAGGGCATTTATTGACGAACGGGTGTTAAAATTGTTGTCCGGGCATAGAAGCTATGTGGGACTTCGGTGGCGTCGCACACTTCGACTGTCGGCCATTTTTGTGGAGGCGTTGCAACATTCCGCAAAAACAAAATAATAAATTGACTTCAACACTATAAATTTAGCGACATGGTAATTGAAAGAACAAGTAAAGAAGTTATTATTCGTCTTCCATTATACGTTGATACGAAAGGGATGCAACGTTTGGTTGACTATTTGACCTATAAAAATAAGCTACAGCAAAATCAAAAGCTAAACAGTCCGATGTTGACACTTTAGCTAAGGAAGCAAAAAAAGGTTGGTAGGCAAATAATCGTAGCCGATTGGTTAAATGAAAATAGTAGCTGACACCAATATTATTTTCAGTACGTTATCGAATTCTATAATTGCAGTTATATGCGTTACGAAACTCACATTGGGAACGACTAAAAAAGAAGAACAACTTCAAATATCTTACACACAAGTACTTCCAAAACTCAAGTTCATAAACGAAGAAATAATTCCAGTAGAAACATGGATTGCTTAAGAACAACTCACCAAGGGCATTGACATTGACGACACTGATTTTGTGGCTTTAACCAAATTATTACGTGCCACTTTATGGACAGGAGACAAAGCACTTTATAATGTATTGAAAAAACTCAATTTCAAAAGGCTTCTCAGCACAACTGAATTACTTGCACATAGAACAACAAAGGACAAAGGATAAAACGGCTCTTTAAAAGTTTTTGCAAAAGCTGTACAAACGGAAAGTCAATCGATTGTAAATCTATGCTGCACTGCATCCGGGCTTTCTTCCTGGCAACATGTGTTTGACATTTTTGTAAGAAACCTACGACAGGAAATTACTGATAACTTGTTGCGTATATCCGGCTATATTTGGTGTATTGCCGCCACAGAAGATATTATTTATATGGCAATGAAATTGTTGTGTGCTATGCGTTTTGACACCCTATAATTGGCGCAGCGACAGAAAAATATTATCTTTATGCCAGAAATTATAAATTTTTAAGATGCAAAGATTTTATTTTGAAACTTCTGTTTTTGGTGGTGCTTTTGACAAGGAATTTGATGAAGTAACGCTACAACTTTTTGAGAGAGTTAAATTGGGGCAAGTTATTTGTGTATTCTCGGACTTAACAGAAACCGAATTATTAAATGCACCTGAAAATGTCAAAGAGCATTTTAAAAATTTGCAAAAAGAGAATATTGAAAGAGTAATTGTAACAGACGAAATATTGACACTTGCTTCTAAATATGTAACCGAAAAAGTTGTAGGACAAACAAGTTTTGACGACTGCATACATATTGCGACTGCGACAATTTATAAGGCAGACATTTTAGTAAGTTGGAATTTTAAGCACATCGTAAATGTTTATAGAATTCGAGGTTATAACTCAATCAATATTCGTTCAAATTATCAATCATTAGAAATACGTTCACCAAAAGAAATCATAGAATATGAAGACTGAAACTAAAAAACCAGCAAAAGAAAAAGAGTTTGACACAGTCAAAACCTTTAGAGCCATCAAGGACAAAATATCATTAGAGATGGCTAACATGAACTTTGAGCAAATCAGAGAATATTTGAAAACAAATAGTGCCAAACTCTACCTGAAATAGCACAGCACACAACAAAAGTATTTGCAAAAGCAGGACGTTGTTATCTTCGGCTGTAGTTCTCTATCAGCTTCAGTTTCGGCTTGACGTTAGTAATTTGGCTTTTAGTTGTTATCTTCAATTTCAGTTTTTCAATCAGCATTTGTTCCGGGCAGACGAGCAATGAATCCCCTGCCTTCGCAAGTACTCTAACGTTGTACGTCACCCTAAACGAAATCCTGCAAACATTTAAACATCCATGACTTTGCCGACACGACCCCTCGCTATTTTTAGCACATTGCAAGGCACACAAAACCCACACACAAAAGCCAACCTTGCAAAGAGCTAAAAATGCCAACGCACAGCCCACCCACCCCAGCGGACGGAATTCTTATCGGCTTCAACAAAATACATCAGCAAATAACTTTGCTTAACACCAAAGCCCACCCACCACCCACAAGCAGACAAAGTGCTATTTTGCAACCAGTAATAATGTAAATTTGAAACTTAACTAATAACCAAAGCCAACGAATGTTTGAACAGACCTTTAAAAATATAGACGACATACTGCACAAAGACGCAGGTTGCGGAAGTGAATTGGATTATGTAGAGCAGACCTCTTGGGTGTTGTTCCTTAAATATTTGGACGACTTAGAAAAGGATAAAGCCACAGCAGCCGAACTAACAGGCAAAGCCTACACAAACATTATTGACAAAGAATATCAATGGAGCAAGTGGGCTGCACCCAAAATCTCCTCCCCCCTCGGGGGAGGCAGGGAGGGGGCACTTGACCACCACACAGCCTTAACAGGTGACGACCTTTCTGACTTTGTAAATATTAAACTCTTTCCCTACCTCAAAAAGTTTAAAGCAGATGCAGTAAGTGCCGATACGATTGAATATAAAATTGGTGAGATTTTTAGCGAATTGAAAAACCGCATTCAAAGCGGCTACAATTTACGTGAAGTAATAAACCGAATTGACGAACTGCGTTTTAGAACCCACGCTGAAAAGCACGAAATGAGCCACTTGTACGAGGACAAGATTAAAAATATGGGCAACGCAGGGCGTAACGGTGGAGAATATTATACGCCACGACCTTTGATTAAAACCATTGTAAAGGTAGTAGCACCCGAAATAGGAAATAAAATTTATGACGGTGCAGTAGGTTCAGCAGGTTTCTTGTGCGAAGCATTTGACTATTTGCAGCACAGTAAAAAACTAACCACTACCGATGTAGCCACCTTACAGAAAAAAACATTTTACGGGAAAGAAAAAAAATCATTGGCTTACATCATTGGCAC
>Ga0209181_10001217_pt1 | contig 45695 bp, 36 predicted proteins | sample MAT05_FD_187208 | JGI IMG/M metagenome (GOLD analysis project Ga0209181, IMG submission 187208) | Freshwater microbial communities from Lake Fryxell liftoff mats and glacier meltwater in Antarctica - MAT-05 (SPAdes) (version 2) | ecosystem: Environmental > Aquatic > Freshwater > Ice > Liftoff... | reverse complement strand
TGGTAAGAATCGATCCAAGTTGCACTCAAATCTGCACACAGTTGGGCTTTTTCGCGGCCCTAATTTGGAGCAAACTACTGTCCGACAAGGACTAGCAATGTGGCTCCTGAGGTAGGGATCGAACCTACGACCGATCGATTAACAGTCGATTGCTCTACCGCTGAGCTACTCAGGAATTTCTTCCACTAACGAAAGGGCGGGGAAAATGCCGCAGTCAGGAAAAAACGGCAAGTGCTTTTTCACGCAAAAACACTCTCACTTACATCAACATCAGACTGGGCTGCTCGATGAGCCTCTTCAACTCCCCAAGGTAAGTCGCCGCGACTGCACCATCCACCACGCGATGATCACCACTGAGGGTGATGTTCATGCGCTGTCCGACGACGATGTGATCACCCACGACAACGGGCTTTTTCACAATCGCACCCACGGCAAGGATGGCTGCCTGTGGAGGATTAATGATCGCGCAGAACTGTTCGATGCCATACGCACCGAGATTGGAGACGGTGATGGTGCCGCCGGAAAATTCCTCGGGCTTGAGCCTGCGAGCCTTCGCTCGGGTGGCGAGGTCTTTGACGGATTCGCTGATTTCTTTAAGCGACTTTTTGTTCGCGTCGCGGATGACTGGTGTCACGAGACCGTCGTCAATCGCCACAGCAATGCTCACATGAATCCCGGCGTACCGAATGATCGCCTCCTCAGTATAGGCCGAGTTGACATCGGGCGCTTTCTCGACGGCGACGGCGACGGCTTTCAAGACGAGATCGTTAACGGTGAGCTTGGGGCCACCACTCGCTTCGTTCGCCTTGTTGAGCTCGGCGCGGATTTTCATGAGAGGACCGGCGTCCATCTCCATACTGAGGTAAAAATGCGGGATCTGCGTTTTGCTGGCGAGCAAGCGCTTGGCGATGATCTTGCGGATTTGTGAAAGCGGGGTGACGACATCATCCGGGCCGGCAGGCATCGCGGGGATAATCGGCAAGGCGGATGGCTGCGGCGCTGCGGCTTGACCGCGCGCTGGTGCGGCGTCGAGATCGGTGGCGATGATACGTCCGCCGGGTCCGGTACCTGTCAGTGATGAAAGATTAAGTCCGCGCGCGGAGGCGATTTTGCGGGCGAGCGGGGAAGCTTTGACGCGGTCATTTGCCGATGCGCGCGCGATTGCAGACGCAGCACGCGGAGCAGGCTGGGAGGATTTTTCAGAAGACGCAGCAGGCGCTGCCGCCGGAGCCGCCTTCTTTTCGGCTGCGGGAGCTGGTGCGCTAGGATCGGGAGCTTGTTCGCCTTTCGCGAGTAAAAGAACGATCGGGGTGCCACAGGGAACCTTCTGCCCGACCTCCACCATCAGCTTATGAACCGTTCCTCCGTCGAATGTCTCCATCTCCATCGTCGCTTTATCCGTTGTAACTTCAGCCACTACATCGCCTGGGGAAACTTTGTCGCCTTCTTTGACGCACCACTTCTGGACCGTTCCTTCAGTCATGGTGTCGGCGAGCTTGGGCATTTCGATATATTTAGGCATGATGGGAAAGTGATAAATCCGCTTTGCGCGGGGCAGAGGATTTAACGGGATTTCTTGGGAAGGGAAATAAAAAGGTTTCGCCGATTTATGATTTCTCCCGGCAATCGCTTTCGATGCAGACGATCCAAGACGCGTACCCGCTTTCGTATTCCTTTTTAAAAAGGGGCTGCTGTCTGTGCACTCTTTCTCCAAAACAACAAGTGTAGAGTAGGCGGGAAGCTAATGATAAAGCAGATACGGAAAATCAAGTGAACCTTCATCCTTTAGTTGAAGGCGGTCACGACTGACAGGGAGGATGTAAAATGAGATTGCATTTGGAGAGGTCAAAACATGCATTGCCATGCTCTCCTTCCAACCAATGTCTGATTACATCTTCTGCTGCCGACTGATTTCTCTATTGGTGCTTTCCATGGCCGGAATAAGCAGCGCCGCCTCACAAGTTGCAAAATCGCCGGCAGATGAAGCTGCCAGCTTTACGCTGCCAGATAGATTTGTGGTGGAACTGGTGGCTGACGAATCTGTGATGAAGAAAGCGGTGGCGTTGAACTTCGACAGTGCAGGCAGAATGTGGGTGACGACAGCGGATGAATATCCGTTCGACGGGAATGAGCATCCTGAAAAGGCGGCAGCACTCTATCGGGAAGGAGGGCGCGACGGTGTGCTGGTTTTTGAAACGCCATGTGCGCCAGGATTGCAAAAGCCACGCTTGTTTGCCGGAAAGGGGCTGACTGACACTCAAAGCGTCCTCATGGATATGGCGATGCCGATGGGTGTGCTACCTTATAAGGACGGCGCAATTGTGCATCACGGCAGTGAATTGCTTTTTCTCAGGGACACGAATGGAGACGGAAAAGCCGACAAGCGCGAAGTGCTATTGAATGGATTCGGAGTGCAGGATTCGCATCTTATGACGCATGGCTTTACGCGGGGTCCAGACGACTGGATTTATTTCGCCCAAGGCGCGTTCAACAACTCCACCGTGCCCACCAAGGAAGGTCCTGTGGTCGATGCCCCTCACTGTAAAGTGTTCCGGATGAAGCCAGATGGCTCGCAGTTTGAAGTAGTGGCGTGGGGACACGATAATATCTGGGGATTCGTGATAGATCCGCGTGGCAATATGTGGTTGCAGGAGGCAAACGACCGCGGTTATCCCGTTGCGCCTTTCGAGCCGGGGATGGCCTATCCTGGAGTAGGTGAACAAAAACCGCGCCCCTACGCCCCATTTATCCCTCCACTCAAACAGCGCAATGATTGCAAGATGGGCGGCACGGGACTGAGTGGATTGGCGTTGAGTGAAGACATGACAACATGGCCACCGCCTTGGAATGATGTGTTCATGATCGCGAATCCGATCACCAACAAACTCCAGGCGGTGAAAGTGCATGGATATCGCGAAGGGTATCAATTGGAACCCGGCAAAACATTGCCGGACGGCTATCGCGAGATGGAGATGGAAAAACTTCCAGACTTTCTCACCAGCAGCGATCCGCAGTTTCGTCCGGTGGCGATTCAGTTTGGCCCGGACGGTGCGCTGTATGTGGTGGATTGGTACAACAAGATCATCTCCCACAATGAAGTGGATCGCTTCCACCCCGAACGCGACAAAACCAGCACGCGCATCTGGCGGATACGGTATAAAAATGCGGCTATCGGAACCGTTCCTAATCTCGCCAAAGCAGATAATTGGTCTCTGCTGGATCATTTGAAATCCAGCAATCAATGGCAGGCGAATCATGCGAGATTCGAGTTGATTGATCGCGGGGCGAATAAAACTACAGAAACTCAACAAAAGCTTTATGAGATTTTAGCTGCATCGCTTTCCGATACCAAGGACGCAAACAGGCTACCTAAATCGGAATCCTCCTTGAATCACCTGCTTCAAGCACTCTGGACAATAGAAGACGGAAGGGATCTCACAGGAGAGCAACATGATGTGTTAGCTGCCTGCAATGGACAATCTCCTTCGATAAACAAGGCGTTGATCGCTATGAATGAATCAACTCATGATAGCATGAACGAAGGTTTTATAGGGTTTTCGCCAAATGTTGATCCGAGTATCGGGTGTTCGATTGCAGTCCATGCTGCCCGTCTTCCCTCATCGGATGCGGTGTCTGTTATGCTACGGCTATGTCGCGATGCAGCCCCCGTTTTTACCAAACCCCAGTATCACTACGCCTTCATGCGCTTCCTGATCCGCCTTGGTCTGGAAAAACACGCAGCGGAACTGAAAAAGCAGTTTGAAGACACGACTAAGGTGGCCTCATGGGATGTCGAAACTCGCGCGCTGGCGTGCCTTGCACTGGATCCCCCAGAGGCAGCGGCTCGCTTTGTGAAAGTCGCGCCGGAACTCAAACGCACCCTACTCGGAGACGAAATCGCACTGCTCGCTAGCCAAGTCAATCAACCCGAAGTCGCCCGGATGTTCGCCGACATCCTGACAAATCCTGACAACCAGCAGAGCGCACTGGATGCGCTCTTGAAGACCGTTGTTCCCAGCAGTGATGAAACTGCAAAACTGATTACTGAAGCAGCCCGCGCACTGGTCAAACGCGAGCCTTCCCCGGCAAATTCCTTGCTCATGGTAAAGCTCGCCAAGACGTATCAAGTCCGCGAACTCGAACCGGATGTTACCGCGTGGCTGCTCGACCCCATTCGCACTCCCAATGAACAAGAGCGCGGCTTGCAGACACTGAGTGAACTCGGCTCCAATAATATGTCTTTGTTCAAAACATATAGCGCCTCGGCCGATGAGGGCATCAAACGTGATGCGGTGGTCGCGATGGCCAGCTCGGATTCTCCTGAAGCCGTCCCCACACTGGTCGTGCTGTGGCCACAAATTCAAAAAGGCGCCCGGATGATTGCACTGAGCCGCCTCGCAGCCTCCAAAACACAGGCTCCCCTGCTCGCAGAAGCAGTGCGTGACGGAATGATTCCCGATCTCACACCCGATGCTTTTACCGCGCTTTCCAAAGTGCTTGGCGCGGAGCATCCTGACGTCGTTGCGCTGGCGAAAGACATGCAGGCTACAGAAACGCTGACGCCAGAGCAGCAGAAAGCTTTGGACGAGAAATTTGTGAAATTTCGGGCACTGGCCGAAAAGCCCGGCGACTTTGAAAAAGGGCGTAATCTCGTCTCGGGTGTCTGCATGGGATGTCACACGATTAATGGAAAAGGTGGCAACCTCGCACCCAATCTGAGCGGCGCAGGTGCTATGGGCACGGAGTCCCTGCTGCGAAACATCCTCACCCCCAACGCTCAGTTGGAAAGCGGCTATTACCGTTACGACGCCGAACTTAACAACGGCGATCTGCTTTCCGGTTTCATGGTAAAACAGGACGACAAGAGCGCCACCATCCGCCAACTCGGCACAGAAGATCGCACGCTGCTGCGCACTGAAATCAAAAAGCTGACCGTGACCAAACGCTCTCTCATGCCCGAAGGATTACTCGACGGACTCCCTCCTGAATCGATAAGCGATATTTTCACCTATCTAAATACCTTAAAGTAACGCGAGGACTTTGATTTTGGTTGGTCTCGTTCCTAACTAAGCTCCTGCTTGAGTCGGCTCGCTCGCAACAGCAAACGTTTATCCTTAAAACGGTATTAGATTGTCCACGAAACACGGAAGGACACGAAATACGGGCTTTTCAAAAGTTAACCCCATCACTTTTTTGGGTGAGAAAAAGGAAACTCATTTCAGTTGCCTGTAATATTCAAATTAACCGGATTCATTACGAGCGGATTGACCTACAAAAACGATACAGCGCATATGGCACTCTCTTTAAAACCCAAACACCTTAAGCTTTATGCAGATGTCGTCTGGTTGCTTGGCAAATACGGACGAGGGGATTTGGTAAAGGGGGCGCCGATTGTGGATGATCCGCTTGATCGGGGAACTCCACCTTCCATCCCGGCCGAGGCAAAGGAGCTCGCGAGCGACTTGGAAAAACTCGGTCCCACCTTTATCAAGCTGGGTCAGATGATTTCCACGCGGTCGGATTTCATCCCACCCGCCTATATGGAGGCGCTCTCCCGCCTCCAGGATCACGTCGAACCCTTTTCCTTTGAGCAGGTGGAAGCTATCGTCGCCGTTGAGATTGGGGCGCGGCTTTCTCGGGCGTTTAGTGAATTTGAAAATATCCCCCTTGCCGCAGCTTCGTTGGGACAGGTTCATCGTGCCGCATTGCGCGATGGCCGCCGCGTGGTGGTGAAGGTTCAGCGTCCTGGCGTGCGCGAACAAATCGCCGATGATCTGGAAGGCTTGCAGGAAATCGCCCATGTGCTCGATGCGCATACCGATGCCGGAAGACGGTATGAATTCACCGAGATCGTGGAGGAACTGCGCAAGTCACTGCTCCGGGAGCTCGATTACCGGGAGGAAGCCGGGAATCTGAAACTGCTGGGGAAAAACCTGGAGGAATTCCCAAACATCGTTGTTCCCCAGCCAGTGACCGACTACTCCACGGGCCGTGTTCTCACGATGGATTACATTGAAGGTCGCAAAGTAACCAAGCTCAGTCCCCTCGCCAGGCTGGATCTGGATGGTGAAGCCCTCGCTGACGAATTGTTCCGGGCATATCTCAAGCAAATTCTCGTGGATGGCTTTTTTCACGCCGATCCGCATCCGGGAAATGTCTTTTTGACCGATGACGGAAAGGTCGCGCTTCTCGATCTGGGAATGACTGCACGTCTCGAACCGGTGATGCAGGATCTTCTGCTTAAACTTCTCATGGCAATCGCCGACGGGCAAAGCGACAAGGCGGCTGATGCGGCGATCCGGATTGGGAATGCGAAGGACGAATTTGATGATGTTCAATTCCGCCGGAGAACAGCGGATGTCGTCCAGAGGCAACAGCATAGTTCCAGCGTCGATAAAATTCGCATGGGACACATCGTAATGGAAGTGAAACAAATAGCTGCCGACTGCGGGATTCGTGTTCCTCCTGGGCTGACCATGCTTGGCAAGACGCTCCTTCAGCTTGATCTGATCGGACGCACGCTTTCACCTGGCTTCGATCCAAATGCCTCTATTCAACGCAACTCTGCGGAAATCCTGCACCAGCGGACGATGAAAAGCTTTTCCACAGCGAACATCTTCGGAGCGTTACTCGACACCAAGGAATTTATCGAAAAGCTCCCCACCCGGCTCAATCAATTTTTCGAACTCATCGCCACAAACAAGCTTAAGGTGGAAGTGGATGCGATTGATGAAAACCAGCTCATGGTCGGTATGCAAAAGGTCGCAAACCGCATCACACTCGGTCTTATTCTTGCCTCGCTCATCGTTGGTGCAGCGCTGATGATGCGCATTGAAACCTCCTTCCGTATTTTCGGTTATCCAGGCCTTGCCATCCTGTTTTTCCTAGCCGCCTCCTTTGCTGGATTCGCCCTAGTCGTCCAGATTCTCCGCTCTGACCGGCGAGGCAAGTAATCATTAGGAGCCTGTTTGGAAGTGCTTCATTAATCGGTTTGTTTCCACAACGCATTTGTGCTGGATGATAACGTGAAGCTACTTTGGAGAAATAGCTGGCATCCGCTTCGCTATTGGTTGCATCAACTTTCTAAAAATGGTCGTAAAACCTCTTGTCAGCAAAACCAGAAAATGCACACTGTGCGGTTCGGCTGTGAGACTTGTCTCACACGTTGTATTTTCCGCAATGGCACAGTCCTTTTAATAAGGGGTACAAAACCGGGGTACAATGGACCAAAAAACGGCTCTCACCGAGGAGCAGTTTACAGAGAAAAAGCACCCGTAGCTCAATTGGATAGAGCATCTGACTACGAATCAGAAGGTTTAAGGTTCGACTCCTTACGGGTGCACTCTCCCAACTCCCTGTAAATCAACGGCATACTGAGCAAGGCGCTCAGGCGTAGGGCAGTTTACCAAATGGCCACTGCCATTCTGCTGCCAAAACATTTCTAGTTTATAGCAATTGCCAAAAGTAACTTCCGGCTACGAGCGGGGCAAACGGAACGCGGATGTATTCCGCAGGCGCGGATAGGGAAAGGAAAAAGGAGGAGGGAAAAAGGATAAAGGGATGGCGCTTCGCGTTTGGAAAAACGTGGTGATTTTTATTAAACGCGAAGCGCTCGCCCTTCTTCCTTCTTCCTTCTTCCTTCTTCCTTCTTCCTTCTTCCTTCTTCCTTCTTCCTTCTTCCTTCTTCCTTCTTCCTTCTTCCTTCTTCCTTCTTCCTTCTTCCCTCCTTTTCACCTGAGCAAAATCCACAACGTCGTCGCGCCTTGACCAGCCGGAAAATCGATCAGTTGCGACTCCCGGTGCATCGTGCCTCCTCTTCGCGTCGTCTTCATCGCAAAGCGGCCAATGGCCTCAAGATCGCGTGTCTCCAGCTTGGTGCAATTGGTCGAAAGCAGGATGCGCGCATTCGGCGCAGCCAGCTCCATTGCAGACATTAGAAGACTTTCCATCCCGTCCTCCACCTGCCAGCGGCGACCGTCAACTCCCCGGGAAAACGTAGGAGGATCAAGCACGATCGCGTCGAACTTCTCCGCACGTCTGCCCAGTCGCGGCAGCACATCAGTGACATCGTCTGCATAGAAACGGTGATTTTTCCCCGCATCCACGGCATTGAGTGCGAAGTTTTCCTTGCCGCGCTCCAATGACTTTTTCGAGAGATCCACACTCACCGTCTCCGCACCTCCCAGTGCCGCGACCACACTAAACGAGCACGTGTAGGCGAACGTATTCAGTAGGCGCTTCGGTTTTACCTGACGCACAAAAGCCCGGTTTGCTCGCTGATCAATAAACAGTCCGGCGGAGTATCCCGCTTCAAAATCCAGCCCGTATTTTACACCCGCCTCCTCCACCACCGTCCGCAACGGCAGATTCGCTTCACCAGAAATCAGCGTCGGCGCGATCCGATCCTCATTCTTTTTTGGCAGAAATTTCCCAAATACCCTTGCCGGATTCCATCCCGCTTCGGTGCTCCAATTCTCCAACTCAGACAGAATCGTCTCCTTAAAAGAATTCGTCATGAACGAGAGCAGGACATCATCTCCGAGCTTTTCCACCCAGCCATCACCCCCCGTGGCAATCCGATGCGCCGTCGTCCCATCCGCACTAAACTTCGCGACTTGTGCAGGTGGCAGCCATTGAATCGCATCCAATTTCGGGTAACGAATTTTCCGCAATTGCAAATCTCTATAAGGAACGGCCATTCCTCTCTTTAAATGCGAAAAGCCGGTTCTGAAATCCAAAATCCAAACTGATTATCGCGATTGCCTACCCCGGATGAATTGGCTAGGGTCCGCGACTTTTATGCGCCGAAGTCTAGCCCTCCTCATTTTAATCGTCTCAATCTATGCCGCCCCTGTCACATCACGGGCACAATCTGGAGCCGAGTCCGAAACATTCGTCAGTGCGTTTCTCGCATTCCGCAAAGCCGAGGACGTCGAACGCAGCGGCAATCTCAAGGAAGCGATGCGTGGATACCGCGAAGCCACTGAATTACTCAAAAGTGTACAACAAAAATGGCCCAACTGGCAGCCCCACATTGTAGAGTTCCGGCTCAAGCGCACGCAGGAAGCCATCTCAAATCTCCAAGGTCAGATGGCTAAGAAAGGAATCAAGGACAGTGAAGCTCCCGCAGAAAACAACAGCGGATTGTCTGAAAATATGCTTTCTCCTGAAGATGTCCTGCCGCCGATTCCGGACAACTTTGCTTCTACTTCCAAGCCACCAAAGGCGAAACCGGTCAATACCGGCAGCGATCCTATTGCCCAGATTCAGGAGCAAATCAAAACACTGACCTCACAGCTTCAGAATACGAATGAAAAGCTAAAGGAAGAGCAGCAGAAAAACACGGAGCTCACGAAGGACTTACTCGAGTCGCAATCCTCCCGCACCAAGGCCGAATCTTCCCTCAAGGAAGCTCAAGATCTTGCTGATCTTTATAAAAAGAACGTGCTCGATTTAAAAACATCCAGCGAACGCAACGGCACACGCGCCAAGGAATTGGAAATCGCAATGGAAAGCGCAAACCACAAGCTACTTGCAGCACAGGCCGAAGCCGCAGCCGCAGAAGAGCGCGCAACCCAGCTCTCGGAACGCGCCAAGGCAATGGCAGTCAAAGTCGAGGAAGCGGCGGAAATGCCAGGACAAATCAAGAGTCTTCAAGCCAAGCTCGATGCCGAGCAGAAAGCCAGGACCGAACAGACCGCGGAATTTGGTAAAGAGAAGGAAATGCTTACGGAGAAAATCGCGCAAGTCACCAGCGAACGCGATACTGCGATGGGGGAAATCACCAAGCTGAAGCTGGCCAACAAGGAAGCGGACAAACTTGTGCAGGAAAACACGAATCTCCTACAGAAGCTCGGCGAGGCCGAGAAACAGATTCTGGCTTTCAAGACCGATTCGCCGAAGAAGGATGAAGAAATAGCCGCGTTGAAAAAACAAGTGACCGACATCCAGAAGGACCTCACCGTTTCCCAGGAGAAAAACATCACGATGGAATCCGATCTCGCGAAGATTCAGAGCAAGGTCGCCGAGTACGGCGAAGAGCTTAAGCAGGCAAAGGTCGACAAAACCGCCACTCTCGAAGAGCGCAAAAAGATGGAAGAGGAAAACGCATTGCTCAGCGGGATCGTGATGCGCGTCATGAAGGAAGACGCCAACCGCGCAGTCCGCCGCAAGATCATCCAAAAGGAACTGGATCGCCTGCAAGTGAACTCCGAAGTGCTCCAGAAACAGCTCAGCATCCATTCCCAATCAGTCGTAAAACTCACCTCCGCAGAGCGTCGTCTGTTTAAAAACCCCATCCTAGAAGTACAGGATTTAAATACACTGATCGCTGTAAAATCAGAGCCCTCCGAGCCACCGCCAGTCGCACAGCCGCCCACAAATCCAGAGCAGCCTGACGACACAGCCTCTGTTCCACCGATCAATAATCCAGCCGGAGAAGAAACGCTTCCACCGCTACCGGACGACCCGACCAAGCCCGAGATGCCACAGCCAGACAGCTTGCAAATCACCAAAGTGGACCCCGTCACCCCGCCATCAGCGGCGAACCCAACCGAAGTTCCTGCCACACAGCCACCGCCAGATGCCAACCCAGAGACTCCGGGCACACCTTCGACTCCCATGGTGGTTACCACCATTTCAAACGCCAATCTGCCAGATGCACTGAAGCCGATCGCTGATCAAGCCAAGCAGGCTTTCGAACGGGATAAATTCCCAGAGGCCATCAAGCTTTACGAAAAAGCGCTCATACAGGCTCCTAACAATCTGTATCTGCTTTCCAACCTCGGTGTTGTCCAGTTCCGAGGCGGACAGCTAAAACCAGCTGAAGCCACATTTAAAAAGGCCATTAATATCGCTCCTGAAGACGCTTTTTCGCACTGCACTCTCGGTATCGTCCAATACAGCCAGAAAAAGTATGACGAGGCGGTGACCTCACTTACCAAGTCACTCGCAATTAATAACAAAAATCCGACTGCGCACAATTACCTCGGCATTACCGCCGCGCAAAAAGGATGGATGGAAGCCGCGCAAAGGGAGCTCGACACCGCGCTTCAGCTCGATCCGAACTACGCAGACGCGTGGTTCAACCTCGCAGTCATTCACGCCACCAAGCAAAAGCCGGACAAGGAAGCGGCACGCATAGCGTATAAAAAAGCGGTTGAGCTCGGCGCCGAAGCTGACTCCAGCATGGAACAGATGATCAAGTGATCTGCTGTGATCAGGGGCAAGTTTGATTTCTACTGCTCACTGTACCGATGGGCGGCATGGGAATAATGGGAGTTATGGAGCCACCGAGGTCAAAATAAGCGCATAGCGCCACGCCCTTTCTCCTTCCTCCTTTTTCAACCCTACACCGGACGACGTTGGAACCACCACCACTCCAGCAGCAGCACCCAAAATCCCACACAAGCTGCCAGCCACCAAAGGGAACGATCAGACTTAAGCGCAACTGTTTGTGCGGTCACTGAAATCTGATCCGAAAACTCGATTTTCTCCACCGTCGCCAACGTGGTCTCCGATTCCGCTAAAAGGCTGACACCAATACGCGGCGTATTACCGCCGGGTGTAATACGGTATTCTCCGATTCTCGTCGCTGGAACACCGGCAAGCGTCCCGCGCGCGTCGGTCTTTTCTATCCGCTTTTCATGCCCAGGGCCTTCGATAGTCACATCGGTATTCGCTGGCAGATTGGCGACAGAAAAAATCCCACTAGAAACTGCATTCGCCTCCTGCAAACCCGTTTTACGAAGCGTCTCCTGAACGAGATTGGTCACCAATATCGGAAACGCCACCCGATAAGGAAGCGTGGAACGGTCTGGATGAAACAGCAGATGAAAGCGCGTGTTATCAGGATCGTTTTTACCAACGATCAAAGGCCCCGCAGGCGCATAAGCCAGCACTTCATATCCAAGGGCATTGAGCGCATTGTCGTCGGATCCAGCCACAAAATGTGGCTCCTCCATAAAAATAACCTCCTCCAGTCCGGCATGTTGCAAAAGTGGCGACTCCCGTTGCCAATCAATCGCGCTCACGCTTTTCGGTTCGGTCTTCACGAGGCTCGCAATCTCCGCAGGCACAAAACCCATCGTGCAAGTCACCCACGCAAGAAACGCATCGCTTTGTTGGTCGGTAATCACGAGATCAAAGGAGGTCGGGGTCGCAACATCCTTTGCCGGGTAAATACGAATGCCGTCGATATTGCCGAGCGCGTGACGAAAGGTCGCGAGCGATTCCGGCACATACACATCCAAAGTCCGGATGGCTGGAAGCTGAATCCACGCTTCATTGTCGGTCGCGAGCGCGTCCTCCCCTGAAGGCGACAGTGTTACTTTGAGCAGACGGCTTTTTTCCCCAGGCACTTTAATAATGAGACGAGGTAAGGCCTCTGCACTGATAGTAAGTGTCTCCTCCGCCACAAGCTCGTTTCCTTCCTGCAAAACCAATCTCGCGCTGCCCGCCGGAATCTTTTCGCTGGCTGCAAGTTGGATGAGCACATCCCACACTTCATTGGTTGCCCGACGTGCACTGAGCTGGCTGATGCCGATATTGGAAACGCCAGGCGGGAGCTTTTGCAAATCCACCTGAAATGGGAGATCGAAGGATGTCTTCTCCGGCAGATTGCCATCAGTGATAATCGCGATGCCATCAAACGGTGCGGTGCGGGAGATGGCTTCGGTCATCCGGAGCGCCTCGTCCAAATCCCCTACTATATCCTGCACCTCAAGCTCTTTCACCGCCTGTAAAAGATCGCTTTTATTATTGGTAAAACCAGTGAGCTTCCGCGCGGCTTTGCTGAAGGCGATAATGCAAAGCTCCTGATCTGCGGGCATGTTCTCGATGCGCTCCCGCAGGCGCTCTTTCGCTTCCTCCAGCCGTGTCTTCCCCTTGATGTCTTTCGCCGCCATACTCGCCGACACATCCACTAGAATGGGAAGACGGTTTGCGCGATTCGTCTCTCGCTTTAAAAACGGCTGCATCGCCGCCAGCACCAACAAGATCAATAGGAGAATTTGCAGGAGCAGCAGCAGGTTTCGTTTGAAACGCTGAAACGGAGAGTTCACACGCTGATCGCTCAACACCTGTTTCCACAAGACAAGCGACGAAATGATCTGCCGCGGCCGCTTGAGCTTCAGGAAATAAAACGCGATCAGCGGAACCAACAACGCAAAGAGCCATGCACTGGAAAGAGCGGTAAAACTCATGGCATTGCGGATCGGCGATTGTGGATTGCGGATTGTTTTCGCTCACGAACCAAACATTTCACCCAACTCTCACGACAAAACATGACTATCACCTCACGGGAAACGGCCCCCCTCTCACACGCAACCCCACAATTCTTAAATCCTAAATCGTAAATCATAAATTCACACCACCCATCCTTTCCGTCTCAGCAGCTCAAAGAATATTTGGTCGAAGGGCGTGGCGGTGCTGACATTAATAAAACGTCCCGAGCGCTGCTGGCAAAGGGCGGACAAATGCTGCTCAAGACGGAGTCGGTAGTCCTGATACAACGCGAGCAAATCGCGTCCGGATGAAATATCGAGTGTTGATTCGGTCTCAGAATCCAGCAGCCGGAAGTCGCCGTTGATCTCGGGATTGATCTCTCCCGGGCTGAGGATTTGCAGGGCGAAAATCTCGAGCCCTGCCGAACTGAGGAGATTGAACGCACGGCGGATATCACCCTGAGTCAGGAAGTCGGAAAGGATCACCACCGCGCCGCGTCCACGGTGCTGTCGGAGAAACCCCTCGATTCCCACATCCATCGGCTGATCTCCGCCTTCCGTAATATTTTCTAAAAAGCCAAATAGCTTAGGAAGCCCGCCGCGACCGCTGCAAGGACGGAGCCGCGCGCCGTTGTTTCCCAGCACATAGGCACCGACTTTCTCGGCATTACGGAGACCGAGCGTTCCGATCGCGGCGGCAATCCGTTGTGCGAGCTCAAGCTTGCCTTCAAACAGCATGGAGTTCGACGCGTCCACCAGCAGCGCAATGTGCATTTCCTCCTCCTCATGAAACTGTTTCAGGTAGGGACGGTTGATGCGGGCAAAGATATTCCAGTCCACAAACCGCACATCATCGCCGGGCGAATAATCCCGGAAGTCACAGAACTCCGTGCTCGTGCCGCCTTTGGCCGCCAGATGTTCGCCCCGACTCCGGTTGGTGAAGCGCCGCGAAGCATTCAGCCGCAGCCGCGCGAGACGATCCAGGTCCCGGTTGGTGAGCAGTCTGGTGATTTGCGCGGCGTCGGGCATGGGTTAAAGTTCTTTTGAGTCAGCGAGGACAAGCTGCTGTAACTCTGTCGAAAATCCAAAAACCAGCATCAGTTTGCAATGCATCTATCAGATCTATCAGAGGTTTGATTGCCGATATAAATCCTTTGTCTTTAGGCAGCTTTAATACTCCTAGCAATCCGATGACTTTTAAACCCCGTTGTCGTGCAATTTTGCGGCCACCTGTTTCATCAATAAGCAGGTAGTCAGCATGCAGCTCTTCCCCAAGAATGATCGCCTCAGCTTCACCTATATCTAGAATGGTTCCCAACTGCTCGACAGCAGAAGTATTTTTAACAAATTTTCTGATCACAAAGCTCGGAATGATTGAGTGCACTTCCTCCAGTTCAAGAATGACTGCATGGGAGGTGTTACTAATTACAATCACTTGCCTGGCATTTCGGCTATAGTGATTAAATCACTCTCAAATTCGGCAACATCGTAGTGAACCGAAATTTTCCTCTGCGCGAGTTGATGCTGAAACTTCAGACGGGGCAGGCCGGCGATAGAAGCGGCGCGGCCAAGTGTTGCACGGTGACTAGCAAACAATCCCACCGCTAGCTCAATTCGAGCCTCTTCTGATGTTAGGTGCAAATTGCCAATCGCATCATCTGGAATCGTGATAGTCATGAATTAGTTTGTATCTCCCAGATTGGTTTTCAAGGTCTCTCTTTGATTAAGCTGCTTCCTTAGGCAGCGCGTTGGCAATCTCATCCACTAGGCCGGGGATGCTGAGATTCTCCGCGAGTCCGTCGTAATTGAGAAGGACGCGATGCGCCAGCACCTCGGGCGCGTAATGTTTGATGTCCTCGAAGGCGACATGCACGCGTCCTTCCGAGAGCGCACGAACGCGGGCGGCGCGGATGAGCGCCTGCACCGCACGCGGAGAAGCTCCCCAGCGCACAAATTTCTTCACGATATCTCCGCTTTCCTCAGCCGCAGGGTGAGTCGCAAGAACGAGCCGCACGGCGTAATCCCTCAACGGATCCGCCACGACAACTTTCTCCAAAATCACACGAAGCTCCATGATGCGCGGACCATCCATGACCTTCTCCACGGCCTGTTGATTCCCCAGCGTCGTGCGTTGAACCATGTCGTTGAGTTCGGCCCGGTTCAGAAATGGCACATTCAGCTTGAACATAAACCGGTCGAGCTGTGCTTCAGGCAGCGGATAGGTTCCCTCCTGCTCCAATGGATTTTGCGTGGCTAAAACGAAAAACGGCTGCTCTAGAATATGCGTCGTGCCTCCCGCAGTAACACTCCCTTCCTGCATGGTTTCTAGCAACGCCGACTGGGTCTTGGGCGTGGCGCGGTTGATTTCATCCGCGAGTAGCAGCTGGGTGAAAATCGGCCCTCTCTTAAACTCAAACTGATAACGGCCATCCGGTCCGCTGCTCATCACCGTGGTGCCAACGATATCCGCAGGCATCAGATCGGGGGTGAACTGGATGCGTTTAAAATCTAAATTCAGCGCCCGCGACATCGCTTTCACGAGTTCAGTCTTACCGAGCCCCGGCACACCTTCGAGAAGGACGTTACCACCGGCTACAATGGCAGTGATCACCCCATCGATCACCCGCTTTTGCCCAACAATCACGCGCCCAACACTATCGCGCAGGTTTTGAAAATCTTTATGGAAACGGTCGGCTTCAGCTTGGAGTTGGGAAGAATCGGACATGACAACTCTGATTCTGTCGGCAAAACCCCGGATGCGTCGAGGCTGGAGTCTTTATTGGCGCGCGAACTTTCCTGTCACGAAACAGGATTCGCGCTTGCCCTCCTGCCTGTGATTGCCTAACAAGCGGCCTGCATTTTTAAAACCATGGGCAAGCAATACAACAAAACCGAAAAACAACGTCGTCGCAAAGCATACCTTGAACGCCAAAAGGTGAAGGCAAAATCCAAAGGAACTGCCAGCATTCCAAAGCCAAAAGCAAAGAAAGCTCCGGTCAAAAAAGCTAAGGCTGAAGCTGCCGCTTAAAGAACGACCATCCAATTTCCAAAAAGCCGTCTAGCCAAGTGCAGACGGCTTTTTTGTTTTAGCACGATCCCTTCGTCCTTAATCCTTTAACCTACTTCCTTTTACCCCCCCATGCGCATCCTGCTTGTTGACGCCCACAGCATCATCTTCGCATGGCCGGAGCTGCGTAAGCTGCATGTGCGTAAAATGATCCTGGCTAGGGATGAACTCACCCGGCTGCTGACGGCCTATCAGGATTCCACCGGGATAAAAGTCGTGGCGGTCTTCGACGGCAAAGGAGCGAAAACCGAGGAGGAAAGCCAGCCGGGCGGCATTCAGATTTTTTATTCCTCAGTCGAGAAGACCGCCGACCAGATTCTAGAGCGACTGACTGCCAAGTATGGCAAGACCTACGACATGACGGTTGCGACCTCCGATCACCTCGTGCAACAGACGTGTATTACGTTCGGCGCCTTCGCGATCAATGCGGAGGAGTTCAAAAGCACCCTAACGGCTGCCGAAAAGGATTTCTCTAGGGAGATCAAAAAGCACCGGCGGAGGTAGGCTGGACTTGGCCGAAAGAAGCTTCTGGATAAGAAGTGAAACAAACGGAGCGTGACTGTGTTCGGAGGATCAGTCGCAGCCATCTGAGGGGCAGAGAAGACTTGTGAAGTCTGGCAGATGCTTGCTCATCCCGAGTTGTTGCGGCTGATCCCGCACCTGCGGGACACAGCCGCGCTCCGTTTGCACCGCTCGTAGCCGGAAGTTGCTTTGGCTTCCGCTATATGATTAAAGAATTTTTCATTCACTACGCGCGAAACGCCTCGCCCTTCTTCCTTCTTCCTTCTTCTAATAATTCAATCACTCAACCGTCACGCTCTTCGCCAGATTGCGCGGTTTGTCCACGTCACAACCAAGGGCAACCGCTGTATGATAAGCCAGCAGTTGCAGCGGAATCGCTGTGAGGATCGGCGAAAGGTAGTCCGGACATTCAGGAATGAAAATGATGTCGTCCGCTACATGCTTGAGCTTGTCGCTACCTTCCGTGCCGACCGCGATGATCGGACCCTTCCGGGCACGAACCTCTTCGATATTGCTCACGTTCTTTTCAAACACCGAGTCGTTCGGCGCGATGAACACACTCGGCACCTCCGGGGTGATGAGCGCGATGACTCCATGCTTCAACTCCGCGCTCGGATAGCCGCTCGCGTGAATGTATGAAATCTCTTTCATCTTCAGCGCGCCTTCCAACGCCACAGGATAGTTAAACTGCCGCCCCAGATACATCATCGCTTTTGCATGCGCGTATTTCTCCGCGATTTTTTTAATGTGATCACTCTGATCCAAAATGCGCTTCACCTTGTCGGGAATTGCCTCCAGCTCGCTGATGATACGCAGCCCCTCCATAGTAGAGCGGTCCCGGATCCTGCCGAACATCAGTGCGATCAGTGAAAGGATCGTAACCTGTGAAGTGAAAGACTTCGTTGCCGCGACGCCGATCTCGGGTCCGGCATGCATATAAACGCCCCCGTCACTTTCGCGCGCGATCGTGCTGGCTACATTATTACAGACACCCAGCGCACGGATGCCCTTCCGCTGCGCCTCGCGAAGCGCCGCTAGGGTGTCGGCAGTCTCCCCGCTCTGGCTGATTACAAACGCCAGTGTGCCTTTGGAAAGCGGCAGGTTGCGGTAGCGAAACTCGCTCGCGTATTCGATCTCTACCGGTATGTGCGCAAGCGCCTCGATGATATACTCGCCACACATCGCCGCATGAGATGCCGTTCCGCAACCGATGAGAACGATCCGCTCCACATCGCGAAGCTCGGCACTGGTCATATGAAGACCGCCTAGTTTCACGCCCGCTTCCTCGCGGGAGAGACGTCCGCGCATTGCATCGCGAATGGTCTCCGGCTGTTCATAAATCTCCTTGAGCATGTAGTGCGCGTAATCACCTTTGCTCACGTCGCTCTCCGTAAACTCCACCTTACTGACCTCGTAACCGCTCGCGCCGCCGAGCAGGCTCGTGATCTCAAACTGATCACCAGTGAGCGTCGCGATATCGAAGTCCTTTAAATAAACCGCCTCGCGTGTGTAGGCGACAAGCGCGCTTACATCGCTGGCAAAAAAGTTTTCTCCCTTACCTATTCCCAGCACCAGCGGGCTTCCCCGCCGCGCTCCAAAAATAACGCCTGGAACATCCTGATGCATCAGCACAATACCATACGTCCCCACGACTCCCTTTAAAGCGCGGCGCAACGCTTCGACGATATGCCCCGGTCCGGGAGCTATCTCCTTCTGCTCCCGCGCAACCTCATCGTAATGCTGCCCGATCAGGTGTGCGAGCACCTCGGTATCGGTCTGCGAATGAAAGACATGCCCTTCCTTTGTCAGTTGCTCGCGAAGTGTCGCGTAGTTTTCAATGACACCGTTGTGGCAGATGTGCAGCTTGCCACTCTGGTCGCTATGCGGGTGTGCGTTTTCGTCGGTAACACTCCCATGTGTCGCCCAGCGTGTGTGAGAGATGCCGATCTGCCCGTCAGCGGGAGACTGCTGTAAAAGCTCGGTGAGATTCGCGATACGCCCGACTTTTTTACGCACCTGAATTTTACCGTCAACTAGCGTGGCGATGCCCGCCGAGTCATAGCCGCGATATTCCAGACGACGCAGTCCATCGAGCAGGATGGGGACTGCGGGTGCTTTGCCGATATAGCCAACGATTCCGCACATAGATTAAGTGGCGCGAAAAGTGGCAGAGCCTCCGAAGCTTCGCAAGCGGCAAGAGGGAGGGGCGAGCAAAGGAAGTGCTTCCATAAGCACTTCCTCGCGGCATACCGACCCATCACCGCCCCATACAGCCAACTGGGCGGACGAGACTTTCACTCGCTTGCTCACTGGCTTCCCCGGCGCACCCACGACCCCAAAACGAAATGCTCGTTTTCATAAAAACTATGAGTTTTTGAAATTTTTCATAGGCTCGAAAATGAAACGTTGTGCGATTATTGAGTATGAAAGCAAAACCAACCAACTCACGCAAAGGTGCCATCGGCTGGGCCCTTCTCTGGCTCATCGGCATTCCGATTCCAATCCTCTTGATTCTATTTCTGCTCCGCGGATGTACTTAGATGCACTGATATTGCGGGCTCAGCGTTTACACAGTAATCGCATATGGGCTCGTGGTATTTCCCGCTGTGCACAGGGCACAGCCGGGATTGGGTAGATGGTGTTAACGAGAGTCACGGAAATTAAACACCTTCAGTTTTCACCCACACAGAAAGTAGGTGCCATCACCTCTTACATTACTAGTTATGTCCGCCCAATAGATCGTTAGGCTTGCTTATAATAGGGATCGACGCGCGGAACGATTACTGCAGGAACAACCCGAGAGCATACGAACATCTAAATGATTTGGCTGAGATTCTCTGCAACCCGGGACCTATTTCGTTGTTGAAAAGGCCTCATGACTTTGCAACGACATTCCTATTTGATTTTTGCGATGGTGCTTTTTACAGGTGGAAACGGAATCGCGGAGGAAGCGATGGAGGATGGCAGAGAAACGGAAACGAAACACACGGCGGCGCAGATAGAGTTTTTTGAGAAGAAGATACGTCCGGTGCTCGCGGACAAATGTTACCAATGCCACTCGCAGGAAGCCGACAAGTCGAAGGGCGGTCTCCTGCTCGATTCGCGCGAGGGAATCCGCCGAGGGGGCGACAGCGGCGCTGGCGTTGTGCCGGGAAATCTGAACGAGAGTCTGCTGATTGAAGCAATCCGCTACACCAATAAAGACTTCGCCATGCCGCCGAAAAAGGAAGGCGGGAAGCTCGATGCGACTATCATCCAGGATTTTGAAACCTGGGTAAAAATGGGCGCGCCCGATCCACGCGAAGGGGTTTCTCCAGTTAAAAAAGCCGATATGCAGGAGGCAAAAAAATGGTGGGCTTTTCAGATTCCGCAAAAGCCCGTGGTTCCATCAGTAAAAAACAACGCCTGGTCCAAAACTGAAAGTGACCGATTTATCCTAGCTGCACTGGAGGCAAAAAACCTCAAGCCTTCCGCCGATGCAGACAAGCTCACGCTCATCCGCCGTGTTTACTTCGATCTCATCGGACTCCCTCCCGAGCTCCCTGAGATTGACGCCTTTCTCAAAGACAACTCCGCCACCGCCTACAGTAAGGTCGTGGATCGGCTCCTTGCTTCGCCGCAGTTTGGTGAGCGTTGGGGACGACACTGGCTCGATGTTGCACGCTATGCGGAAAGCAGCGGCAAGGATGTAAACATCAACTACCCGCACGCCTGGCGCTATCGAGACTACGTTATCGCCTCCTTCAATGCCGACAAACCGTATGATCAATTTGTCAAAGAGCAGGTGGCTGGAGATTTACTGCCTTCGCAAAACGACCGTCAACGCGCGGAGCAAATGATCGGAACCGGGTTTCTTGCGATTGGCACCAAGAGCCTGAATGAGAACAACTCGAAACAGTTTTACCTCGATCTAGCCGACGAACAGATCGACACCGTTTCACAAGCCTTCATGGGAATGACCATTGCCTGCGCGCGCTGTCATGATCACAAATTTGATCCTGTCTCGCAGAGTGAATACTATGCACTGGCTGGTATATTTCTCAGCTCGGACACCCGCTTCGGAATCGTGCCCAGCCAACAAACTCGCAATGTTTCGGACTTACTGGAGCTTCCGTCCAATTCCGGCCTGCCGGTCGTTGGAAAGCCGTTGAGTTACGAGGATCGCAATACAAAAGAGCGAAAGCTCGCCGCGCTAAAGAAGGAGCAGGCGGAATTCATCAAAGAGCGCGCCCAGGAAAGGGCAAATGGAAAGGACCAGAAGAGAGATACGAACCGTCGCGGAATCCAGCTTGCCACTCAAATCGGCCAGCTTGAAGCCGAACTCAAAAGCTATACTAAAACCGGTCAGCCCAAACTGCTTGCCATGGGCGTTCAGGAATTGCAACCCAAGGAGAAGGACCCGAAACGCAGCGGCGAGAGTAAAATCGAAATGCGTCTTCGCCAACGAAACAAGCAGCGTTCAGGACGTCCGGCTGTCTTTTCCATGATCGCCGATTCCCAGCTGTATGTACGAGGTGAGTTGAACAAGCCGTCTACGAAAGTCCCTCGTGGTTTCCCTGCCGTCTTTTCGCAAAGCACCGAGCCTGTCTCTAAAAGCGTAAGCGGACGCAAGGAGCTTGCCGAGTGGCTGATTTCATCCAACAACCCGCTCACTGCGCGCGTGATGGTCAACCGCATCTGGTCCCATCTTTTCGGACGCGGCATTGTGGAGAGTGCAGACAACTTCGGAACCAGCGGACACAAGCCCGGCAATCAGGCATTACTGGATCACCTCGCGATCCGTTTTGTGGAACAGGGCTGGAGCGTTAAGAAAATGATCCGCGAGATTGTCATGAGCCACGCCTACCAACTTTCCTCCACGCACGACGCAAAAGCATTTGCAGCCGATCCACAAAACACACTCATTTGGAAAATGAACAAGCGTCGCCTAGAAGCGGAATGCATCCGCGACACGATGCTCGCAGTTGGACGCCAGCTCCAGCTCACCCCGCCTGTCGGCTCGCTCATTGCAGAAGCGGGAGACGGCCCGGTCGGAATACGACAGAATCGCGGCATTAGCGAAGCTAGGCTTTTGAACTCCGGCGATACGATTCTGACACGGAGTGTCTATCTTCCCATTGCCCGCGAGGTGTTCCCCGATCTGCTTGGCGTCTTTGATTTTGCGGATTCCAGCGTAGTGGCCGGAACGCGCGAAACCACCAACGTGCCATCGCAGGCCTTGTTCATGTTAAACAGCGATTTCTCGCTGAAGCAGGCTCAAAAGCTGGCCGAGCGTGTGATGCTTGCTTATCCCGCTGACGGCAATAACGCCACTGCCGTGAGCTTTGATGCACGGCTCAACTTTGCCTACTGGCTCGCACTCGGACGTCCACCCAACGCAAACGAGAGAGACGCTGCGATGAACTTCCTCACCAAGTTTCCGAATGACTGGAAGAAAGGCGATAATTCAAAAGTGGCTTTCAAAGACAATGAAGCCATCACAGCCGCATGGATAAGCCTTTGCCGCGCGCTCTTCGCCTGCTCCGACTTCCGGTATTTGAATTGAAGGTTCTTACGCTTTGCACAAGCGGAATGCATCGCCGATTATTTCAACATCCTGCAAGATACCGCCCATAGGTCAAAGGCGCACGCTTAGGCAAAGCCAAGAAATTTAGTCTGCAAATTTGGCTCCAAATTTTCAGCTGTGCGATATCCACTGGATGGATAGCAATGCGGAGCAAGGGCGCGTTTTCTAAGCGGTGAAACAGGAAGGCATTCCAAGCGAGGCTCATCCAGCGACGCCATGCTGCGCGAACGCTCCAGCAAAGCGACTGGCTTTGATGGTAGCGATTGGTTTTCAGCTCAAGAATCCCACCGATACGGGTGGTATAATCCACTCCTAAATCACGCAGCGCTTCCTCCGCTTCCGCACCAAGCAGCCAGGCTGGAGCAATAAAGCCGGTGGGAAAAAGCCCGATACTCGCGAACTCCTCCCGTGATTTAGCCACCAATGTTTTAGCCTCTTCACGGCTGATACTGTGAAACTCCCCTTCTCCCGCCGTGTAATAGCGAGTCGTAAGCATGTCGCGTAGCGTATCTCGTGACTGAATCCGATCCCGATGGAAATAGCCGTGCATCACCACCTCATGGCCTGCAGCGACACATTCCTTCAGCCATTCGCAAAAATCAGGGTAGTCCAAAAAATGACCCCGCTCATGGTGGTTTGGTATCACGAGTAACGAGACTTGCGAGACACCAAGGGTTTTCAGCCCGGATAGAATCGCCACACATTCCTTCCAGGTATGCGGAGACACGTCGTGCAGAGAGACGATCAACTTGCGAGACTCTTCATCTGAAACACTCACAGATTTGCGTGAGTTTAATCCCCAAAGCTCTCCAGTAACTCCTCACGCGTAGCGACTGCGGTTCCCGTCTTGGCCACCACAATCCCGCTCGCGTGGTTGGCGATTTCGGCGGCTTGCACGGGGGTGGCTCCTCCAGCCAGCGCTGCGGTAAAGACAGCAATACCGGTGTCGCCTGCTCCGCTCACATCCACCACTTCCTGTGCGCGTGTCGGGATGTGGTAAGGCGCCTGGCCTGGATCGAAAAGAATCATCCCGTGCTCACTCAGCGTGATCAATAAATGTTCGCACCGCCATTTCTCCAAAAGGATTTTGCCGACTTGAAGCAGCGCCTTGTCCTTTAACGGCTCTTCAATCGGCTCGTTCCAGGGAATTCCCGCCGCACGAAACGCTTCAGAGCGATTGGGCGTCACCGACGTCACATCATGCCAGGTGATCGGATTCGAAGGCTTCGGATCCACCGTCACGATTTTCCCCGCGTTGCGAGCCCTTTCGATGATCGCATCTACCAGCTCCTGCGTGAGAAGCCCTTTGTCGTAGTCTTCGATAATAATCGCGTCCAACGAAGGCAGTAGCTTTTCAAAATGCGAGATCGCCTGCTCCTGCTGGGCGGGAGTAAGGCTGCGACGCGATTCGCGATCCACTCGCACAACTTGCTGATTCCGCGCAACGATCCGCGTCTTGCGAATGGTCGTATAAGTCGGATCAAAAACCACGGCGTCCAGCTTGATGCCATTCGACTCCAGCACACGTTTGAGTGTTTCTGCGTCCGCACCCGTGCCTGCCAGGCTCAGCAAATGCACGTTTTCTACAAACTCGCGTAAGTTACGGGCGACATTCGCTGCGCCGCCAGGATTGAATGTCTCGCGAATGACATCCACCACGGGAACGGGAGCTTCTGGGGAGATGCGCGAGACTTTCCCCCAGATGAATTCATCGAGCATCATTTCCCCTGCGATGAGGATTTGGCGGGACGGATTGAGCAACTGGGCGACAAGAGAGCGATTCATACCAATATAAAATTACGCCAACGCTTCATTCACTCCGGCGAAAAGCAGCGGCAGATTGATCTCGTGATGTCCCACGATGTAAACGCCCTTGCCCCCCATCGCGGTGGGACGGCGCTGCACGTTTTCACTTGGACGGTAATGGCGCACCATGTCGAAGGTCGCAGTCGTGAACTTCTCCACCTTGTTTCCCAGATTGCGCGCAATCGTGAGAGCTTTCAAAAACACCTCAGGCATGATCACCGTGCTGCCGACATTCAGCACAACGCCGCCTTCAAGTTGGGAGCAAACTCCTGCGAAAATCTGGAAATCACGATAGCTCCCGGCACCTAAATCAGCACCACTAGTCGTCGGATGCTGATGAATGATATCCGTCCCGACAGCGATATGAACCGTCACAGGAATGTCCAGTTCCGCGCCCGTCGCGAGAATGCTCAGATGCTGATTCGGAAACTCACGTGTCGCCTCACCAAACGCCCGTCCCGCTCCGAATCCTTTCGCCACACCAGCAGCCAGCGCAGCATTCATCCGGCGTCCAGTCTCATCCACCATTCCAAACGAGCCATCATTCAGCCCCTTCTGAACGTCCTCGCTTGTCTCCCCCTGGTAGCACAACTCGAAATCATGAATCGCCCCTGCGCCGTTAAAAGCCACCGCATTGATGACCCCCCGGCGCATCGCATCCACAATGAGCGGATTCAATCCGACCTTGATGACATGCGCGCCCATCATGAGAACCACAGGCCGCTTGTTGCGCACCGCTGTAGCGGTGGCATTCACGACATACTTCAAATCTTGCACCGCGAGAAAGTCCGGCAGGTTTTCGAAAAAAGTGCGGAAGCTGCCTCCTGCCTCCTGCGGTTTCGCAAAAGCCTCCAGCGCCACCTTGTTCGCACGATCTGCGACGGGATATGTCTTAATTTTCGAGAAATCGAGGTCAGGAAATTTCATGGAGCAACGGCTAGTTTAGCGTCGGAGGAGGTCCTTCCAGCTCATCCCGCATCGCATCGCTAAACGACCTTTCATAAAACAGGAAGCGCTTGGTTACATGGAGTGGATCGGTCTGTTCCGTAGTATCCAGATGCGTCTCTATAAACTCCTCCAACGTGTTCTCCTCAAAATCCTCCACATCGGATTTCCAGAAACTGTCTTTAAAAGTGAGCTTGTGCGTGGCTTCGAAACAGGTAAGCGCCAGCTCCAAATCGAGGTCATCGAAGTTGTCGTCGAAAAGCGCGCAGATTTTCGTCTCGGCATCGCATTGTACTAGATTGTCACTGACGCAATGCAGGATCTGGATCAGGGAATTGACGTAGTAGCTAGTAGGTGAGGAAGAAGGCACAGGAACGGCGACTTGTAGGGAAGGCGGAGAAATGGAGCAAGACGGAAGGTATTTATGATTTATGATTGGAACTACGCTGAATGCGAGCGACAGACCCAAATCGTAAATCATCAATCGTAAATCATAAATGACCGCCCCTTTCTACGATTCACATAATCATCTGCACGACTCCCGACTGGATGCGTGCCGCGATGAATTTTCGGAAACGCGCCCGACCCTTGGCATATCTGGTGTGGTGGTAAACGGCACCAGTGAACTGGATTGGGATGTGGTGAGCAAATTAGCCGCAGAGAATCCCTGGATCATCCCCTCTTACGGCTTGCATCCGTGGTTTGTTCGCGAGCGTTCGGAGGTATGGAAGGAGCAACTCCTCCATTTTCTAGATAAAGATCCGCGCGCTGGCGTCGGCGAATGCGGACTAGACCGCTGGATTGAAGGCTATGACATCCACCTACAATCCGATGTCTTCCGCTGGCAGCTTGAGATTGCCACCAGCCGCGATCGCGCTTTGAGCATTCATTGCATCCGGGCGTGGGGTGCACTCTTGGAGATTTTGCAGTCCGCACCCCTTCCAGCGCGAGGCTTTCTCCTTCATGCCTATGGCGGTCCGCAGGAAATGGTGCCCGCCTTTGCAGAACTAGGCGCTTACTTCAGCTTCTCCCCTTATTTCCTCCACCCGCGCAAGTCCGCCCAACGCGATGTCTTCCGCCAGATCCCTGCGGACCGTCTATTGGTCGAAACCGACGCGCCCGACATGGCTCCCCCGCCAGAAGCCAATCCCAACCCAGTCGCGGCTCCCGATGGTCTTGTCATCAATCATCCCGCAAATCTGATCACTGCCTACCACGCCCTTGCAGAACTGCGCGACACTCCGCTCCCCGATCTTACCGTGAAGACTGAGCAAAACTGGCAGCGGTTGTTTTGCCTAAAACCAATTGGACAGCTTGAAACGAGCATCCAAAAAACTGCGGTCCTTACAAAACGGTCTCCAATTATCCCGGAAGATTCCGGCGTAAAAAACCAAGGAAATTCCCGTTCATAATCCCGGTAATATCCGCCGCAGAATAACCCCGCGCGGACAATAATCCGGGCAGTTTTTGCAAATCAGCAATGGTCTCCAAATCGAGTGCGGTCTGCTCCCTGCCAAAGCATCCATCCAGATCCGTCCCAAGCCCAACATGCTTCGCGCTGCCTGCAATCTGGCAGATGTGGTCAATGTGATCCACCAGCGTATTGAGAGTCACCCCAGAGCTTTCCGGCGTGGTCTTTCCCCGCACCCAGCCGGGCACCATCATCCAGGCATCCAACGCGACACCAATCACTGCATCGCGCGCGACGAGTGCGCGGATCATGTCGTCGCTGATCTGCCGGTTGTGATCCACCAGCGCGCGGCAATTATGGTGACTCGACCAAATTGGACCCGAAAATGCATCCAGCATTTCCCAGAAGCAATCGTCGCAAAGATGTGTTGCGTCTAAAATCAGATCGAGCTCGGCTATCTTCTTCAACAGATCGCGCCCCTTTGCATTGAAGCCGCCCGAGGCATCCGTGCCGTTTGCATAAACACCCGGACCGTAATGCGCCGGACCAATCGCCCGCAGTCCTTCGGCATACGACTTTTCGAGATAATCCACAGTCACGAGCGAATCCGCACCTTCCAATGAAAGAATGTAACCGATAGGCAGCTTGCTTTTATCCGCACCGTCATCCTGCCAGAGCTTCAGATGCGACACCATCTCGGTTTGGGTTCGGATCTGTTTCATCTCACCCAGCGTCTCCATCGCGCGATACCATGCAAGCTGCGCCTGAGTCATGGCCCATGCCTGCGCGGACGAACGCCAGCCTGCAATCGGGCTCCATGCATTGTGCTCCACACGTGCGAGCTGCGTTGCCACCACCAGACCGATATTCCCCCGCCGCAACTCCGGCAGCGAGATCACTCCCCTGCCCCGATCCGGCTTGTCTTTCAAATGCGCTTCTTGATGCCGGACTGTCTCCAGCGACAGCGTATAATCGCGGTTCCATTCCACAGCGTTCATGCCGAGATCCAGATGTGCGTCGAAGATAAACATGCGGTGCTAGGAAAGTGGCTGGGAAATGTGACTGATGGGACGAATAGGACTTATACGCTGTGGCTGATTTCGTGAACTCATGTTTGGGTGAGCTTCCAGATGAAGTGAACGGCCATCGTGATGATCAATCCGGCGACGCCGATGAGTGTTTCGGTCACGGTCCATGTTCGGAGCGTTTGACCGACCGTGAGCCCAAGACAATCTTTCACGATCCAGAAACCGCCGTCGTTCAGGTGCGAGAGGATGAGTGAGCCGCAGCCGATCGCGATGATCATAAGCTCAATATTAGTGCCGGGATACTCGTGCATTACGGGAGCCAGCAACCCTGCGGCAGCAATGATCGCGACTGTCGCCGATCCCGTGGAAACCCGGATAAAAGCGGCTACCATCCATCCATATAATAGTGGCGACAAATTCAACGACTGCGCCATGTGCCCCATCGAGGTCGCGACGCCCGCTGTTTTCAAGACTGTGGCAAAACCTCCGCCTGCTCCTACAACCAGCATTGCCACACCGATTCCTGCGATACACTCCTCTGTAAATTTCAGAATACGCGCGGGAGTATAGCCGCAGCGGATTCCCAGCGACCACGTCGCAAACAGGACCGAGATCAAGAGAGCAATGGTCGGGTGCCCGACAAATTGCGCAAACTGGGCAAAATGAGGATCTGGATTCTTCGTCAGCTTCGCCGCAGTATCCAACAACATCAGAAAAACCGGTAACATCAGCGTAAACAGAGTCAGACCGAAGCCCGGTAGCCTCAGACCTTCCTGCCCCACTTTTGTCGGAATCACGGGCGGCTGCGCATCTACATACTTAATGGCACGTTTTGCAAAAATTGGTCCCGCAATAATCGCCGTAGGCAGGCCGATCAGAAATCCCCATAACAGCAGCATCCCCATATTGGGTTCATATCCCGCCAGCTTGAACGCCGCCATCGCCGCGACCGGCCCCGGATGTGGCGGCATGAGACCGTGCATCACTGAAAGACAAGACAGCAGCGGAATCGCCAGCATCAAAAAAGGCTTCTTTGTCTCCTGGGTCAGCGTGATCAGGATTGGTAAAATCAGCAGCAGCCCAACGACAAACCACGTTGTAAGACCAATCGCAATCGCCAGCGCCATGATACACCAGACCACCCGCTGAGGACCGAAGAAATCCGCGAATCGCTTCGCAAGCACCTCCGCGCCGCCTGACTCCGCAAGCAGCTTCCCGAGCATGGTTCCCAGCGCAATCACTGCTGCAATCCCGCCCAATGTCCTGCCCATTCCCGAGCCAAAATCATCCACAATCGTCATCAACGTCAGATCCACGCCCTTCGCATCCTTCACCCCCACCAACATCGCCCCGGCCCCCACAATCAGCGAAGCCAGCACCAACGAGATAAAGGCGTTGACCTTCAGCTTCGTAATCAGCAACACCAGCAAGCCAACCGCAGCAACGGCCAGCACAATGAGTTTGTAATCAGTGGGAGACATGAGAAGCCGCGAAGTCAGCCACGCTCATCCGATTATTGCGAGCAAAGAGTCCTCAAAACACCGCAGACAATCGCCGCCATAATGATCCGACTGATCGATCAAATCACGCCTTACGACGCCGCCGAATCATGCCACAAGCCGCGTCGAGCGATAGTAGGCAAATTCGTTTTTTAGAGGAATTTACATTATCAACTTACCAAGCATGCCTGTTTCCACTTTGATATTCGCCTAAAACAAGGGTTTTAGCCCGAATCCAAGGTCACCAGTCAGACTGGCTTCGAAAAAAAAGCCTTCACGCTGGTACAGGAGTCAAAAATAAAACACCCTCTTGAATGATCGGCTGCAGCCCCGAACTTACACCCCAGCACGCAGATTCTCAAACGCCGGGGCCTCCTGCTTTCTGAACGCCAAAATCTTTTCGTAAATCGCAACCCACGCAGAACGTTCCTCCGCCTTGAGTCCAGACATCAGATTCTCCACGTAGTTTGCTCTTTTACTCTGAATGAAAGAGAGCAGTTCAATCCCCTTGCTACTGACCGTAACAAAAACCATGCGACGGTCTTCGGTGGTCAGACTCCGTTTCAGCAATTTCTGACTTTCCATCCGATCTACGATTCCTGTGGTCGCCGCTGTGCTGTGTTGCATCAGATTCGCGATTTCAGTCATAGAGAGCGGCTTCTGTGCATCACGTAAAAGACCAAGAAGAAAGAACTGGGGGAGCGTCAGTGATTTCTCATCAAGCACTGGAAGAAGATTCTTCATCAACTCGTGCTGAAACGAGGTAAGAATGTCTGCGAGTCGTTTAGTGGCAGTCTGATTATCGATATCCATATCGCAGACTGAGCGGATTTACAGAGAGTCTTCAACAATAATGACAACTTATTAAGAATTTATTTTACCACGCTAATTACTTTACAGCGATTGCCAAAAGTAACTTCCGGCTTCAAGCGGTACAGTGGTCACTCCGATGAAACTGGAAGTGGCGTCGAACATGGGAAGAGCAATGGTAACCATCGTGATTTCGGAACCGCCTTCGTCGAAGTAGGGTTCGGTGACACAAATTGTCCCCTTGTTTTTAGGGCCTCTTTACCACTCGTGTTTCGGGTCGTGGTAATCGTATTCGAGACGAACACCTTTGGGCTGGGGGGTGATTGGAAGTGGTGAGAAAAAGATTAGGAGGCGAGAAGTGGAGGCGGGCAACCCGGAGGGTTGCGAGCCATTAGCCGTAGGTTGAGCCCAACAGGCGACACCTACGGATACTCAAAACGCAACCCACCCCGTAGGGAGTGGCAGAACCTCTCAAAGGCGAGTTTGCTTCCACGCCCTCCGGGGTGGTTCAGCGCTTTCACATGCACCCCGTTGAGGCATCTGATGAAGTACCGAGGAGGGGACTTGAACCCCTACTCCTTTCGGAACCAGATCCTAAGTCTGGCGCGTCTGCCAATTTCGCCACCTCGGCTTTTGAGTGGGGAGCGACCTTCGTCGGAATGCGGGACGTTGACTAGCGAAAATTTCAGGCCACTTCGCAGCGTCACAATACAAGATTGTCCACGGAAGACAGGAAGAGCGCGGAATGAAGGCAACGGGAGCGCGGCTTAATGTTGGCGCAATTGACTGGGGTTTAGTGAACGGGGTCTTGGAGAAGATGCCGACGATGATTAGAGCGACTCTCCGCGCTTCTCGCCAAACCCTGGGTGTCAATAGTAAGCCGTGACCCAGCCGTGACCCCAGAGAAGCCGCTACAACGATGCTTCGTTCTCAATCAATTACTTCAAGCGGCATTTTCAGTGTAAGACAAAGAGAAGGAACCTTCGGTTTCACGAGCTATGAGGTTTTATCGGTGAAGCGTGGGCGGATGGCGCCTCGATTCACTCCATTTGCTCACAGTTTATGAAATCTTGCCGCAAACATCCTCTATATGCGGCGTATTGTTCAACCGGTTGCGGCGTCTTCTTTGTATGCCCACAAGGACGCCAAATCCCCCTAGCAGCATGGAAATACTACCTGGCTCCGGAACGACATTAAGCACGACATCGGTTCCTCCACTTAACGAAAGTGTTACATCGAGGCCTGCAAACATTCCGGTAAGGTCGCCCGAGTCCAAAGTTCCGTTGATTGCATTTACTCCATCGAAAAGCGTGTAGGTGCCATTTGCGAAACCTCCCAAAGTGGTGAAGTCGAAATCACCAATACCAAGAAGCCCAGTGCCAATATTAAGAGTGCCCCCAGTTAATGTAATTCTATCGCTGGTCGAAGGAGTATCGAGAGTGAAGAGGAGTGCACCGGTATTTCCCCCGTCAATCGCATTGGCAAGATTCAGCTCACTGGAGCCCGTGTTGATCGTCAAACCATCGGGCGCATTGCCGGGATCTAATCCTCCACCACTTTCGACACTAAAACTCTGATTGTTAGTAATGATGGAACCCGTCCCCGCTAAAATTCCACCTGTGACTGCGATACTACTTCCACTGAGACTTCCATTGATTACGAGCCTGCCTGCGGTAACCGTGGTCAGTCCGGTATAATTATTTGCACCGCTGAGCGTTGCTGTCCCGCTGGTGGATTTATTGAGTGCCTGGCTGCCGCTCAAAGTGGAACTGATACTGCCGCTCCGGATATCAAATGGGGTTGTAGCGCTGACAATGCCGATCCCCGTAAGAGTGCCGCCATCAAGCGTGAATATCGCGGGATTTATTGAGACGGGTGTATTGACGGTGCCAGCAGTTGCAATTGTCAGATTGGAAGTGAAAATAGGATTGTTGAGATTGGTCGTTCCCGCGTTTGCAAGCAATGTGCCCGTGCCCGTAGCAGGAGCATTTAGATTAAAATCGCCGGCGCCATTTTTAGTCAAAGTCTTGCCGGCTGCGATGTTCACAAACGAAACGCTGCTATCAAAAGTGAAGCTCGCACTCTGCACATCCAGAAACCGGCTGTTGCTAAAATTGACTCCAGCCGTGCCCGAACCCGTGGCGTTGACAGTCATTGCATTTGTCTTCTGCGTCCAGCCGCCACCATCTACTCCATTGAAGTCGATGCCAATGCCCATGGTTTTATATAACGTCCATACAGAACCGTGGGTGACAAGATTGAGTCCACCCACTTGGGTGCCACCGTAACGAGCCTGTGCATTCCCACCGGGATAGAAATAAGCTCCCAGGTTCACCGTTGGGCTGGCGAATTCAATCATGTTTGAGGCATTGCCGTCTCCGCCCAGATTTGCGCGGACGGTATTAAAAGTTCCGGGTGTCGCATTGTAACCCATCGTGGCACTTGCATCGATGATAAGCCTGCCTCCGTTTGCAACATTGATTTCGGAAGAAGTATTAAAGCCGCGATACATCTTGAATGACGTTGTAACATGTACGGTGGTGGGATCGTAATCGAGGCCGTTCCATTCGCCTTGCACCGCAAAATTGGAACTTTGGGAGGCGCCGAGAAAGAGATTGGCGACATCGTTGATTGATCCGTTTTGGAAAACAATTCCTCCGAAACCAGTTTGCAGGCTGCCATTCTGGCTGCCCCCTGTGAACCTCGCACCATCAGAACGCAGTGTTTCAAAGCCGCTGCCGATGTAGGTTCCTGTAATATAAAGTCCGTTTGAAACGATGCTATTACTGTTGAGCTGCCCGGTGCCATTCAAAGTGATTGCCCCGATTCCCATCGCGCTGTTTGCAACGCTGGTAAATCCAATGTTCAAACCGCTGGCTATAGTAGTTGGAACATTCCAGAGGGTGTTATAATTCTTGAAATGTAGTGAATCTATCACAGTAGCGGTGCTGTTGTTTACGGCATTTCCGTTTAGCCCCAACGTGGCTCCTCCTGATGCATTAATAATGAGCGGTCCGGTGTAGTCGGAGTTAAATTGGATGCCGCTAATGCTCGTTAATGTGGCCAGGTCATTTGAAAGTATTCCTCCAAATACCGTTCCTCCGACTGTCGTGAATGTGAGGCTGTCATCATTGACTGGCGCGGTATCACTCCCCCAATTTGAGACGGTTGAGAAATTCCCATCGATTCCGCTACCTCCATCCCAACTGACATTTGCCGCCAAGGAGTGAGTTACTGCGGCAAGAAGGCAAACTTTCACCACAAGCAACGACCGATACAGGGCAGCAAATTTTCCGAAGCTAAAAAGTTTGACGGTAATGCGCATGATAAATAATTGACTTCATCTGAGTTCGATAACCAAGGATAGGAAACTTGATGTTATCGAGATCGGAATTGTTAAGGTTTCCCTGAAAAATCTTAAAAGCAAATTCTATTTAAGGTATTGATAAATAATAAATCAGTCAGGCGGATTGATAATATAGCCGTCGGATGCCAAGGATTTTGGCGTAATTCTTGCCTCTCAATTTCTCACGGTAGTAATCGCAAAGTTTACAGACTAAACGCACATCCACGTGGAAATCCGAATTTACATCGTAAGGAAAATGAGAGTGTTCCAGAGTCCATCGGAGCCATTGTTTTCAAAATAACCGCAGAAGTGCTGTAGCTGCGCTGGGTCGGCGGCGACAAGGGGCCGACCGCTCCGCAACGACCTCTTTTACTTGTAACTCAGTTTTGCGAGGGGTTGGGGGCCAGCATTCTCTCATGACGCGATCCTGGATTACGAATCGTCTCCACTTTGGAAATCCAATCAAACTATCTGATACTATGAGTAAAATAGTAGTATTAACAGTTAGATGCGCCCAGTAGTTTTCTAAAAATCCACCGAGAGCCTACATATGCAGCTGCGTAAAATCATTAAAATCGGGGTCTGCGGAACAACCCTCGACTGGAGGTCGGAGCCCAGTTTGGAATCACAGCACAGCATCGAAACTTGTAGATGATTCTCAGCACAGAGACGCCGCTAAAACGATAATTCCTTCTTAATCAATTACTTAAAGCTGGCATTTTCAGTGTAAGACAAAGAGAAGGAACCTTCGGTTTCATTCATCCCAACCCATCCCAACCCCATTTATCCAAGGTTTTGGAGAACGGCGATCCGTAGGCTCATAGCTTCTGGCTATACCCTAGGCACGGACGAGGTATTGGCCAGAATAGAAACGGGGTTATATACTTTAAAGAGACAAGAGGATCAAATCACCCCGAAATCAACTTAGACATAAAGAACGAAAAGGAACCCCCATGAAAACATATACTATAATACGTCCCATAATCAGGGATGATAATTTGATACCCACATACGGCTCCCGAGTGTGTGCAAGCGCGCAACGCATACTCAGATGCCTTATCGTGGCAATGACCGTGGCGGTCCCTTGCGGGACGTTGTTGGCGGTCGGCCCGGCGCCCATCCAACTTGGAACTTCTACTGATTTCGGAGCCTTGTCGGGTGGGGCTATTTCTGGAACCGGCCATGTGGAAGGAGATGTGGGGTCGGGTACTGGTGCTATCGCCCCAGCGATCACCTCGACAGGCACCATTTATCCCACTGGTGATGCTGTTGTAATGACCGCTTTGACCGATTTTTCTACCGCTTACAATGACGGTAAGAATCGAGCCTACACTATTCTATTGTCTGCGGCTGCCTATGAACTGGGCGGAAAGACTTTAACTCCAGGAGTTTATAAAATCGGAGCTGCTGCTACTTTGGCCTCCCCAGTTACTCTGAATGCCGGAGGAGACCCTGATGCTGTCTTTATCATCCAAATCGCAGGCGCATTCGGGACCACAGCATCAGTTGGTAATGTCGTGTTAACTAATAGCGCGCAAAGTAAGAATGTTTTTTGGATCGTTGAAGGTGCTGTATCCATGGGGGCAAGTACGCACATGGAGGGTAACATACTTGGAGGTGCTGCGATCTCATTTGGTGCTACTACAACAATAAACGGTCGAGTGATGGCTGGTACCCCTGCTGGTACCATTGCATTAGCCACGACTACAATTACAGTACCGGTGGAGCCTTCCGTCGTGGGTGACCGGGTCTGGTTCGACTCGAACGGTGACAGTATTCAAGATCTGAATGAAACCACCGGGATACCTAACGTGCCAGTCGCTCTGCTACAAATTGTTTCTGGCGGTTTGCCCATCCAACTTGGAACTGCTGCTGCATTTGGAGCCTTAGCAGATGCGGCTATCTCTGGAACGGGCCATGTTGAAGGTGATGTGGGGTCGCGTAATGGTCCCATCGCCCCAGCGATCACCTCGGATGGAACAATTTACCCCACAGGTCATGTTGTTGTAATGACCGCTTTGACCGATTTTGCTACAGCCTACAATGATGGTAAGAATCGGCCCTATAATGTTCTATTATCCGCGGCTGCCTATGAGATGGGCGGAAGCACTTTAACGAAAGGAGTATATAAAATCGGAGCTGCGGCGACTTTGGCCTCTCCCATGACTCTTGATGCCGAAGGAGACCCTGACGCGGTTTTTATCATCCAAATAGTCGGAGCATTTGGGACCACCGCTTCCGTAGGGAATGTGGTGTTAACTAATGGTGTCCAAAGCGCCAATGTCTTTTGGATCGTTGAAGGGGCTGTTTCCATAGGGGCAAATTCTCACATGGAGGGAACAATCCTCGGAGGTGCTGCGATCACACTAGGTGCGAACACAACGTTAAACGGTCGCGTGATTGCTGGGGCACCTGCTGGTACCCTCGCTTTAGCCACTACTATTTCAGAAGTCACTGCAACTCCTCCAGTAGTAATGCCACCGTCCAATGTCGTGGCGATCACAGTGACCGGTGCCAACGGCAACTATCTGTTCGAAGGTGTGCTGCCAGGCACGTATGTCGTCCGCTGGGATCTTTCAAGTTTCACAAACGATTTCCGCATCGCTACAGCCAAACAGGGAGTCGATGATGCGCTCGACAGCGACGGCGTGTCCGGCGGAGTAGGCGGATTTGTTTATACTGCGGAGTTTGAGGTGCTGGGCGGAACAACCAACCTCAATTTCGACCTCGGGCTGGTCGAGACGCTGCCGGCGATCAAGACGGCAGCGATGAACGAACTCACGGCGGCATTGGCTGCCTTTCTGGATGCGAACTACTACACCGCCGAGAACTGGACGACGCTGAGAGACGCTAGGACGGATGGCAACAGCGCGATTAATGCAGCAATTGATCCGGCAGGAGTAGCCACGGCGAAGAACTCGGCGCTGGCGGCGCTGGACGCGGTGCCGACGGGTGTCGAGACGCTGGCGACGGCCAAGGCGACGGCGGTGAACGAACTCACGACAGCGTTGGGGACCTATCTGGAAGCGAATTACACCGCTGGGAACTGGACGATGTTGAACACCGCCAGGACGGATGGCGACAGCGCGATTAATGCGGCGACCGATCCGGCAGGCGTGGCGGCGGCGAAGGACGCAGCGCTGGCGGCGATGGACGCGTTACCGACGATTGGCGAAACGCTGACGGCGGCCAAGGCGGCGGCGATGAATGAGTTGACGACGGCACTGGCGGCCTATCTGGAAGTGAACTACTACACCGCCGAGCAATGGCTGGCGCTGAAAGCCGCCAGAACGAATGGCAACAGCGCGATTAATGCGGCGACGGATCTGGCAGGCGTGGCGATGGCGATGAATTCGGCGCTAACGGCGATGGGCTCGGTGCCGCCGATCGTAACAGTGTTGGGCACGCCCGTGGCCTGGTACCAGACCTATGGCATTACCCCGCAGGGAGCAGACGATTGGGCAGATGTGGACTACTATGACTCCGACGGCGACTCTAAGCTTAATTGGCAAGAATACGTTGCGGGAACTAATCCGACCGACCCACAATCCCTCTTGAAGATCGTGACGATTCCAGCGGCGAACGGCGAGCTGCCCTATTTAGAATGGATTGGCGGTACATCAGGGCCTTCGGCGCCATATATCATCGAAAGCACAACAAGCCTCCTCGTTCCGGATTGGCAGCCCGTGGGAACGCGGGCGCGTGTCGACGGCATCAACGATTGGACCGGGGATCAAGTGCTGCCCGGCGAAGTCCGGTTCTTCCGCGTGATTGCGAATCACGATAATTGATTGATCTCACCATTTCCGATCACACCCATTTCCTGCTTCAAAAACTAGGGGTCGGTTCAAAAACTAGGGGTCGTGGCTTACTACTGAGACTGTTCACAAGGAGGATTTAGGAATTTCAGAAGGGCGGATGTCCAAGATCGTATGAGTGTCAATAGTAAGCGGCGACTCCTTTTAAATGGCCAAGCGTCGGGTTAAGGAAAATTACCGTTGTATAATGCCAAGAGTTCGTTGGAAAAACGCGAGAATTTTCTGATCAATGCCTTGCTCCTGAGGATAATGCCCTCCGCCGGAAGAAACGTGCAGCATTGCATCAACCCCCGCAGCTTTGATTGCCGCATAGAGCGCAGCTCCATGCTTGGCGGGAACTAGGATGTCTTTTTCAACATGGAGGATCAGGAAAGGAGGATCGTCTGAGGTTGAATAGCGAATAGGGTTTGCCTGCTGGGCGAGCGCGGCTTTTTCCGAGAGCGCTCCCCCGAGCAGCTTTGCGATCGCCCCGCTTTTCCGTTCCCCGTAAAATGAAAGATCCACTGGTCCATCAATGTCCACAACCGCCTGCACATTACTGGAAATATCCTTGTATTCACCTTGATAAAATTCCTTGATTCCACCGCTCGTCCCCAGCAGGGCAACGAGGTGTCCGCCGGCAGAATGTCCCCACACGCCGATACGTTTGCCATCATATCCATATTCCTCTGCATGCGCGCGGAGCCAGCGAATAGTCGCTTTACAGTCCAGTATCAGCGCGGGAAAAGGTGCCTGATCGCACAGGCGATAGTTGATTGCTGCCACGGCGAACCCTGCGTTGAGAAGGAAGTTCGACTGATCCAGGCTCTTTACTCCGCCTTCCCATTCCCTCCATGAATCCACACGATCAGAGGAGGTTTTTTCCCGGCTATTGTTGCGGGAAGGTAAAGATCGAGGCGTTGACGCGAACCGGCTTCGGGAACGTAGGGAAGATCTTTTAGGAGTTTCGGAGCTACAGGGGATTCAGATTCAGCGGCCAGGGCAGAGGCCGTAGAAAACAGTAAGATGAGAAAAATACGCATTCCTCGATCCATCTCTCAGAACGAGCAGCTTTGTCAAAATATGGGTGAGATACTTCATGCAGAGTGATTGTGCGTCGCAGGGAAAATTACGATGTTGGACTGTTCTTACGGAAGCCAAATGAGGGCCACAGCGTTCATCCGAGGGAGAGTTGCGTGTGAGTCACCAACCTCAACCGTCGCTCCCAACACTAGAAAGGCAGGAGCTTTTCCCGCAATTGCACTACCAAGCGGAAGCTTGTTAACGAGGTTGCTCGCACGGCTTTGCCTCCTCCTTATCTCGCCACTTCCAATCACATCCATCCACTGCTCCGATGGAACTGCTTTTACGTCGGGTCTTCGCCGTAAGTGTTTGGGCCTTGGGTTCCGCGCAGGCAGCCGTTTTCAATAAAGGCCCAGATCCCGCCGATAACGGGTATAAAGGTGATGAATATCCAGACCCAGGATTTATCGCGGTCATGCCAGCGTTTTATTGTCACTGCAAGAGAGGACCAGATCAGGAAAATCATCAGGGGAAGAATATAGATGAAAATCAGGGGCGAATCCCCTCCTCCAACAACTCCAATCAGAATAGAGGGGATGTAAGCAGCGATGTACACTAGCATCGAAGCCCATTATTGGCGGCGGGGGATGCGGCCTTGAAATGAGAACAGGATTTGTTTCCAGGTAAGTGGAGTATGAGTTCCAGACGGATTGATAATCTCGGCTTGTGGTGCCAGGTAGGGGTTTTCCATGATGAGGTGCGGGCGGGGGTTGAAATTACCACGCTGGTCTAAAAGCGGAGTGGGTTGAGGCAAGCCAAATCCCCGAATGGATGTAAAAACTTTAACCCTGAGCAGCATTGAAACTTTTGAATTGAGCAGATAAAGGCACGGCGCCGTGCGCTCCTCCGAAAAAATAGATACCCTCCAAACCATCGAACTTGCAGAGGGTGTACATATCCTTCTCCGTGCCGCCGGGCCGGGGGTGCGCATGCTCGCGTGGATGATTGATATGGGATGGTTTGCGTTGTGGATGTTAGGGCTTGGGGTATTGACCGCTCTATTGGGAGAATTTTTCGGAACCAAGGTGGGCGGTGGATTGTATCTGCTCGGGTTTTTCCTGTTGAACTGGTTCTATTTTGTTTTTTACGAAGTGCGGCGCGGAGCGTCACCCGGCAAAAAAAGCATGGGGATCAAAGTGGTGCGGACATCCGGTGCGCCGGTGGGCTGGGGCCCTTCTATTCTGAGAAACCTGCTGCGTTCGGTCGATTTGATGCCTTTTGGCTACCTCTTCGGAGTATCGGCATGTCTTTCCAACCGTTACTTCCAGCGCCTGGGAGATCTCGTTGCGGATACCGTGGTGGTGTATTCGAGGCTGGATGGAATGAATGACCATATCACGAAATTTCCAGGTCCCGTCGCGCATGAAGCGCCCGGCGTGGTTTTGAATCGCGAGGAACAGCAGGCGCTCGTCCAGTTTGCAGAACGCTCTTTGTTGTGGTCGACATCGCGACAGCAGGAATTGATCGCCCATATTGAACCGCTGGTTGGCACCGGACAGGAGGGCGTGAATCGCGCGCTCTCCATGGGTGCCTGGATTCGTGACTCATGAAACGTCACGCATTTGAGGAGCATAATGAGCCGGTCTGGGTGGAGCTGGAGAAAACCATGGAAGTGCTGGAAAAAGGCAAGCCCGTGGAGGATGCCTCCCGGGTGCCCGGGTTGTTTCGTCAGGTGTGTAGCGATCTCGCCTTAGCGCAACACCGCATGTATGGGCGCAAACTTTGCGAGCGTCTGAACACCCTAGTGATCACTACTTACGGACAGCTTCAACGTTCCACGAACAATGGGGGAATGCGCGCTTTGAAATTTGCAACCGTGACATTTCCCTGTGCGGTGCGGGCGGAGTGGCGGCTTTTCTGGCTGAATATGGCGATCTTCTGGATTCCCATGTTCGCGTTCATCGCGGCGGCGCATTTTGATCCCCGCTGGATTTTCACCATTGTCACACCTGACTTACAAAGGAACATGGATGAGATGTATGGGGCGGGTGCTTCCATGGATTCATTGCGAGCGCACTACGGATCGGACTTTATGATGTGGGCGTTTTATATTCAGAACAACGTGAGCATCGGGTTCCGGATTTTTGCGGGTGGGGTTCTGTTTACGTTGGGGGCGATTTTTTATGTGGGTTACAACGGACTGTATTGCGGCGCGATTGCCGGTTACATCCACTACGCGGGGCATACGGAAAACTTCTACCGCTTTGTCGTGGGGCATTCCTCGCTGGAATTGATCGGGTTCATCATCTGCGGCGTGGCAGGCATGCGCCTCGGGCTTTCATTGCTAAAGCCTGGAAGGCTTACCCGGCGGATCGCCCTGAGGGAGGCTGGCAAGCGTGCCCTGCCGGTGATGTATGGCGGTGCGATCATGATTTTTCTTGCGGCGTTTGTAGAGGGTTTCTGGTCCGCCTCCGATGCCACGCCCACGGCCAAATACATTTTTGGCATCACGCTTTGGGTGTTGCTCACGCTGTATCTCCTATTTGCAGGAAGGGGCAGAAATGAAGCTTGAGGATCTTTCCGCGGTGATCCGTCCGCGTTCGCCCTGGGAGGCGGTCGATCTTGGTTTCGCACTGGTGCGCCGTCATTTTCCGCGTCTCCTCGTGGCGTGGTTCATCTGCGTGGGATCGCTGTGGGCGCTGCTGCTGCTATCCTCCAAATGGGTGCCGATGGGCCTGGTGCTTTTTGTGATCTGGTGGCTCAAGCCGCTTTACGGTCGGGTTACACTATTTCATCTCAGCCGTTCGCTGTTCGGGGAAACGCCCACCATCGCCGCGACCGTTCGAGCATGGCCCGGGCTTTTATTTAAGCGGCTGCCCTACGCTTTACTGGGGGGGAGGCTCTCTTCCAGTCGGGCATTTTTACTTCCAGTCATCATGCTTGAAGGACTGACAGGTAGGGAGCGCAAAGCGCGGTGCAAGGTGCTCATGAAACATTCCGGAGGGATCGCTTCGTCCCTCATGGGGTGTTGTGCGTTATACGAATTCGTGTTGCTGGTTGCCTTGTATGTGCTCGGCATGATGTTCATGCCCGACGGGGCAAACAGGGAGATGTTTGAGTCGCTGCTCGATACCGGATTTCGTGAGGGCGAGATACCGCCCATGTTGTTGTGGACGGTGACCGGCTGCTGGCTTGCCGCGATCACGCTGGTGGAGATCTTTTATATAGGCGGCGGGTTTGGGATTTATTTGAACTGTCGGACACATCTTGAGGGCTGGGATGTGGAAATCACCTTTCGCAGACTCGGGCAACGGCTTGGAAAAGTAGCAGCCGTGTTGTTGCTGTGTCTTGTGCCATTTTTCTGTATAGAGAGCGCAAGTGCGTTGTCGCATGCCGTGAAGGCGGAGATACCTCCCCTAGCCAAAATCGAGGCACCAAACATTGAGGAAGAGACGACAGCTACTGACGGGAAAAAACACGCGGCGGAGTCAATCCAGAGCATCAAACAGCACGAGGATTTCAAAGTTCACAAGGTCATGCGCACCGAGTGGATTAATACAGCGCCAGAGGAAGCCTCCAAGCCTGCTTCTGAGTTCGATAAGAGCATTTTTGAAATCATAGGCACCATCATCTTTTACATCGTTGCCGGATTCATGCTCTGGAAATTGATCCAGTTCATCGTCAAATACTATGGCGAGCTGAAGCGAAGAGCGCCTTCCGTGGAGACGAAACCCGTGCTGGCTCCCCGGACACTAGTCGGGCTGGACGTTGCGCCCGAGTCACTTCCCGACGACATCGTTCGCGCTGCCTGGGAGCTCTGGCAGACGGGTAATGCGCAGGGTGCGCTCAGTCTTCTCTACCGGGGTTCGCTCAGTTGGTTTATTCATTCTGCTGCGTTGCCCGTGAGGGATAGCGATACCGAGGGGGATTGTCTCCGGCTAGTGAAGCGACTCGATGAGCCGCACCGACGCGACTATTTTTCCAGACTGACGAATCACTGGGTGGCTGTGGCCTACGCCGACCGTATTCCGCCGGACACGGAAATGGAAACGCTCATTCGTTCATGGCCGTTTGCATCACGGGGAGGTGGAGCATGAAAACGGCGTTTCGTTACATCTTACTCCTCGTCACTTTCTGGCTGCCGTCCTGTAAATACAAGAAGATCGAATACGAAGAGACGCTCGGTTACCGCGGTCCCGCAAGGACCAATGCTTTCCTCGCTGCGGAACGCTTTCTCGATAACGACGGTTACCACGTGATTAAAGATAGCCGCTTCGATAATGCGCTTAAAAACAGGGAGGCGATTTTGATCACCCCGCTACAGTCTTTTGTAAATTATGGGATGGCTGCCGACACACTGCACTGGGTGCAAGAGGGCGGGCACCTTGTTCTTTTTCTGAACGGAGGGCAGTCGTATCACAATGACTGGGATGATTCCGGAAGAATTTTCAGCCATTTCATCCGGAAGGACTCGGAGGAAAAAGTGTTACTGGAAAAGCTTGGCATTGAGAATGCCGTTACGAAAACTGAACCAAAAAAGTTCACCGCGACGGTCTTGGAAAACAACGTGGAGGTGGAAATCCCGAGACGGTTTTCCTGGAAAAATGAGCAGCTTCCTGACGATGCCGTGATCGGTGGAGACAAAGAGAATCTCGCGTTTGCAAGCTACACGAAGGGATACGGTCGCATCACGCTGATTGCCGATGCCCAGCCGTTTCGCAACCGGTATATCGACGCCAATGACCACGCATGGCTGCTCTCGCTACTGCTATTTCAACACGATGGCAGCACGGTCTATTTGGTGCAGGGAGTGCGGCTTTCCTTTTTTGGACTGCTTTGGGAAAGCGCTTGGATGGCGATCCTAGCCCTCGCGGTGGTGCTGATTATCTGGCTTTGGAAAAACTATCCGCGTCTGGGCCCGATGCTGATGGTGAATGATGGGGAGCAGCGGCAGTTTACCGATCACCTCACGATATCCGGAGGCTTCCTCTGGAAACATCACCAGTCGAAAGCACTGCTGATCCCCATGCAACGCGCCATATTTACCAGCTTCGAGAAGCTCGGCTGGCATCGTAACGACACCGGCTATTATGAAAAAATCGCCGCCCGCGCCGGACTTCCAGTGGAGCGCGTTCAGAATGCGCTCATGCTCGAAAGCGTGAGCGATCCGCAACTTTTTCAACGTATCACCCAGGACCTTCAGAAAATCCGAGAAACCATTTAAATATCATGGAAACAACACCCGAACAACCAACGCCTGAACAACCAATACCCACGCCGCCGCCGGCTGTCGCCGCACCCACGCCATTCCAGACGGCAGTTCAGGTCACGAATAACATCCGCGATCATATCCGTCGTGTGTTTATCGGGCAGGAGGATGTGCTCGATCAGGTCATGGCGGCGTTCCTCGCAGGAGGCCACGTGCTGGTGGAGGGCAAGCCCGGTCTTGGTAAAACCCATTTGGTGCTCGCACTTTCCCGGACGTTTGGCGGCGGTTTCCGGCGCATTCAGTTTACCCCGGACCTCATGCCCAGCGACGTCACAGGGCACACTTTATACGACATGGGAGCGCAGCAGTTCCGGCTTCGGAAAGGCCCCGTGTTTACGAACCTGCTGCTTGCGGATGAAATCAACCGCGCCCCGGCAAAAACGCAGGCTGCTTTGCTCGAAGTGATGCAGGAAGCGCAGGTGACGATTGATGGGGAAAGTCATGCGCTGCAGCCGCCGTTTATGACGCTCGCGACGCAAAACCCGATTGAGCAGGAAGGAACGTATCCGCTTCCCGAAGCACAGCTGGACCGCTTTTTGATGAAGGTGTTGATCAACTACCCCAACCAGGCCGATGAAGAGCGCATCGTCTCCTCTTTACTTCAAGAGAAGGGGCTGGATATCGACGGCATCCAGAAGGTGTGCAGTGTGGAGGATATTATTGCAGCCCAGCGCGCGGTGGCATCCGTGCAGGCCGTGCCCGAGGTGATCAATTACGCCGTGCGTCTGGTGCGCGCGACACGCGAGGCGCAGGGTATTGCACTCGGCGCAGGCACGCGCGGAGCGATCAGTCTCGTGAAAGTCGCCAAGTCATTTGCGTTTCTTGCGGGTAGGGACTTTGTGACCCCGGATGATATCAAATACGCCGCGCTGCCGGTGTTGCGTCATCGCGTGAGTATCGCGCCGGAGCTTTCGATCAGTGGACAGACGGTGGATCAAACGCTGGAGGTGATTGTCCGCAACACGGAGGCTCCGCGTAGGTGATCCCCACCCTTCGATTGCTGCGCCTTAGCGGTGTTTGGTTTGCGCTGGGCGTCTGTGCAGCACTATGGCCCCAATTCATGGTGCTATGGCAGGTTTTTGGAGGCGGGCTGCTTCTTGCAATCATTATGGATGCAGCAGGGGTTTTAACTTCAAAGCCGTTGCGCATTGAGCGGCAGCTGCCGTCCAGACTTGCACTCAGTATTCCCCATGAGGTCGGCCTCACGATTCATAATCCGAATGGAAGAGCAGTGACGGTGGAGTTTTACGACGGCCTGCCCGAGACGGTGGAAAGCGAGCAACTCCCCTGGCGCGGAACCGTTCCGGGGCGCGGATTTACGCAGGTGAATTACATCGCAACCCCGATGCAACGCGGGGAGGTGGTCTTTACCGGATGTCATACCCGTCTCGAATCACTGTTCGGTCTTTGGCAGCGCAAGGCGGTGGATCCACAGAGCTCGTCGGTGAAAATTTATCCGAACTACGAACCAGTGGTGCGATACACGCTGCTGACGATGACGAATCGCGCAAGCGAAATGGGGATTGTGGCAAAGAATCGGGTCGGACAGAGCCGGGATTTTCATCAACTGCGGGATTATCAAGACGGCGACGTTCTTTCCCAGGTGGACTGGAAGGCGACCGCACGGCGCGGTCATTTGATCTCCCGTGAATACCGTGAGCAGCGCGATCAGACGCTCATTCTCATGGTGGATAGCGGACGCCGGATGCGCACACTCGACGGCGCACTTCCTCAGTTTGAACACTGTCTGAATTCCGTACTGCTTTTAAGCTACATCGCGCTCAGGCAGGGAGATCAGGTGGGAGTCATGAGTTTTGGCGGCACCAATCGCTGGCTCCCGCCGGTGAAAGGTCAGCATTCGATGAACGTGATCCTAAATCATCTCTACGACTACCAGACCACGACCGCCCCCAGCGATTTTAGCGAGGCCGCCGAGCAACTCATGGCGCGTCAGCGCCGCCGCTCACTGGTGGTGTTGCTTACGAATCTGCGCACCGAGGACTCCTCACATTTGATCGTGCCACTTCAGCTTCTGCGTCGTCGCCATCTCGTGGTGGTCGCGAGTCTGCGTGAAAAGGAAATGTCGGACCGGCTCAAGGCACCGGTGATCAACTTCAACGACGCGCTGCTGAATTCGGCAGGGCACGCTTATCTGGAGGAGCGCGCCCATTTTCTCGCGAAGCTGCGAGATCATGGCGTGATGACTCTGGATGAAACCGCGGAAGGCCTCCCGTCCGCACTGGCCAATATGTATCTCGACATCAAAAAACGCGGGTCCCTGTAGCGCGGATTTTGCTAGCGAGAGGTGTTTGAAACACACCCTAAACATCCACACCCCTATGGAATCTCAAAAATTCGAAGCCTATCGTCACTCAGGAAAATA
>Ga0209181_10001216_pt1 | contig 45734 bp, 31 predicted proteins | sample MAT05_FD_187208 | JGI IMG/M metagenome (GOLD analysis project Ga0209181, IMG submission 187208) | Freshwater microbial communities from Lake Fryxell liftoff mats and glacier meltwater in Antarctica - MAT-05 (SPAdes) (version 2) | ecosystem: Environmental > Aquatic > Freshwater > Ice > Liftoff... | reverse complement strand
GGATGGCAAGGCGACGGTGAGGACCGCAGGGGAGCATCCTCGACGGAGGTGACCCGAGGACCGGAACCGGCAACGCAGCCAGCCGGGATGGATCGGCCGCGAGAACGGTCGACTTGTTCATTCGCGGGCCCTTACTACGACGATCTACGCGTGCAAGGAAATCCGTTCGATCACGACCGCGCCTTGAAGTATCAGCCGCTCGGCGCCGGCGAGTTTCACGAAACGCTCTACGACTTCAAGACCAAGGACAAGACCTCACCGCCGATGCAGCTCGCGGATCTCGCGCTGTGGCCCATGTGCATCGGCGGCTACGACCCAACGAATCGGGCGTTGGTTTCGCTTGAACAGCGGAGAACCTTGATCGATTCGCGACTCAACGCCGCGGATCGGCCCAGCCAGGGCATCAAATACAGCTGCTGGGAGCTGCAGGATGCCGAAAAAACCAAAACCCGGTCGTGAAACCGGGTTCGGCCAGCCACCTACGGTGACCTCGTGGGCTAGGCCCACGCACACCCTACCCAGCCCGATCCGCGGATTCAAGGCGAAAGCTGAATCCGGTCCTCGGGTCACCTCCGTCGAGGATGCTCCCCTGCGGTCCTCACCGTCGCCTTGCCCTCCGGGCGCCTCGACCGCGATCATCGATCGACTTGTCCACTCGCGGGCCCTTAGCTGGCGTCGGAGTCGCTGGCGACGACCGGCAGGTGCAAGCGGCCACCGCGCGCGATCGGCAGCGCGGCGGCGTGGACCGGGCGCGGCGGCGGCGCGCTCACCGGGCGGATCTCGGGATCGCGCGCGCTCCACGCCTTGGCCAGATCGCGATCGAGCAGGTGCGTGGGCCGCACGTTGCGCAGCGCGTTGAGCATGATCGAGCGGACGTGGGGATGCTCGGCCTCGAGCTGCCCGAGCAGCTTCGTCATCGCGTCGCGCTTGAGGCCATCTTGCGAACCGCACAGGTTGCACGGGATGATCGGGAAGCCGAGCTCGGTGGCCAGCTCGCCGATGTCGGCCTCGCCGCACTCGATGAGCGGGCGCACCACCTCGAAGCGGCCGTCGTCGGTGCGGTAGCTGGCCGGCATCGCCTGCAGCTTGCCGCTGTAGAACAGGTTGAGCAGGAACGTCTCGAGCGAGTCGTCGCGGTGGTGGCCGAGCGCGATCTTGGTGCAGCCCAGCCGCTCGGCGGCGGTGTAGAGGATGCCGCGGCGCAGGCGCGAGCACAGCGAGCAGTAGGTCTGCGAGCTGTCGAGGTGCGACGTGACGACCGAGTAGGTGTCCTCGCGCAGGATCTCGAAGGGCTGGCCGCTGGCCTCGAGGAAGGCGCGCAGGCTGGCGCCGTCGTAGCCGGGCTGGGCCTGGTCGAGGTGCACCGCGACCAGCTCGACCTTGAAGGGCAGCCGCGGCACCAGGCGGGTGAGCAGCTGGAACAGCACGTAGCTGTCCTTGCCGCCCGACATCGCGACCATCACGCGATCGCCGGGCGCGAACAGCGCGTACGACGCGCAGGTCTCCTTGACCTGGCGGTAGAGCTGCTTGTGCTGGCGGGAGTCGGACATCGGCGCATCCTACGGTTCGCGCGCCGGACCGCAAGCGTGCCGCGACGCTCCGTGAACCATGGAAGTGGACGTACCGCCGCTAAAACGGAAGTGCCGCGCCTCGCCAGGTATTGATTGATACGTCCGGAGCGCTCTGCTTAGAGTGCCCGCCATGGGGAAACTAAGCTTACGACTTCTATCAGTCCTGATCCTATCGACGTGGGTCGCAGCGTGCGGCGACGACGGCGGCAGCGGCGGGCCCGACGCTCGCATCTGCACGCCGGTCAACGACGACAACGTCTGCACGACCGACGTCTGCGAGAACGGTCTCCCGGTCCACAACCCGGTCGCGGTCGGCACCACCTGCCCGACCGGTACCTGCAACGCCGCCGGGGTGTGCCAGGCCACCGGGCCTAGCTGCACTGACGGTATCAAGAACGGCACCGAGACCGACATCGACTGCGGCGGTAGCTGCACCACGACCGCCACCTGCGACGACGGTGGCGGCTGTGTCGCCGGCACCGACTGCGACAGCGGCGTGTGCGGCACCGACAACAAGTGCGCAATCCCGGCCTGCGGCGACGGCGTCATCCGCGGCACCGAGATGTGCGACGACGGCAACGGCATCAACGGCGACGGCTGTGACGACGGCGCTGGCGGCAGCTGCCGCGCGACCGCCTGCGGCAACGGTACCGTCACCGGCACCGAGGTCTGCGACGACGGCAACAACACCAACGGCGACGGCTGCGACAACAACTGCACCGCCAGCGCGTGCGGCAACGGCGTCACCGCCGGCGCCGAGGGCTGCGACGACGGCGACCGCGACGACGGCGACGGCTGCTCGATGACCTGCACCGTCGAGACCGGCTACACCTGCACCGGCGCGATCTCGGTCTGCACCACCGTCTGTGGCGACGGCATCCGCGCCGGCGCCGAGGCTTGCGACGACGCCGACACCGACGCCGGCGACGGCTGCTCGATGACCTGCACCGTCGAGACCGGCTACACCTGCACCGGCACCCCGTCGGTCTGCACCTCGGCGGTCTGTGGCAACGGCATCCTCGAGGGCGCCGAGGCCTGTGACCAGGGCGGCAACAACGTCGCCAACGGCGACGGCTGCTCGTCGACCTGCACGGTCGAGACCGGCTACACCTGCACCGGCACGCCGTCGGTGTGCACCACCCCGTGCGGCGACGGCATCACCACCGCGCCCGAGACCTGCGATGACAGCAACACCATCGGCCTCGACGGCTGTAGCGCGACCTGCCGCATCGAGGTCACCGAGATCGAGCCCAACGAGGACGGCACCCCGTCGCTCGGCGGCTCGGGCACGGCTGGTAACGACTTCGACGGCCCGGGCGGCATGGCGGTCATGAACGCGACCAACAACGGCGTCATCAACGTCGCCAACGGCCCCGTGACCATCCTGGCCGCGATCAGCCCCGCGGGCGACGAGGACGTCTTCGCCATCACCAACGGTAGCGCGGTCGCCCAGACCGTACAGCTCGACACCTGGAGCCGCGGCACCGGTTTTGGCATCGGCGTCGCGTGCGGCAACGACAACGCCACCAGCGTCGACACCGTCATCACGCTCCGCAACGCGGCTGGCCTGAGCCTCGCCATGAACGACGACCGCGTCTTCGGCAGCGATCGCTGCGCGGCCCTGAACTACCTGCTGGCGCCGGGCGCCACGGTCTACGCCCACATCATCGACTGGGGCGACGACCAGGCGTGGGTCCCCGGCTATGGCCTCATCATCACGCCGACCCCCGTGGCCTGCGGCAACGGCGTCACCACCGCGAACGTCGAGCAGTGCGACGACGGCAACCTCACCAGCGGTGATGGCTGCTCGGCGACCTGCACCGTCGAGGGCACCACCGAGGTCGAGCCCAACGAGGACGGCACCCCGTCGACCGGCGGCACCGGCATCGCCGGCAACGACTTCGACGCCGCGGGCGGGATGGCCGTGGCCAACTCGACCGCGCAGGGCGTCGTCGATGTCGGCACCACCGGCCGGACCTGGCTCGCCGCGCTGACCCCGGCCGGCGACGAGGACGTCTTCGCGCTCAGCAACACCTCGGCCCTCTCGGTCGAGGTTACGGTCAACACCTACAGCCCGTTGGTCGGCCTCAACGGCCCGTGCCCGTCGAGCTTCGACACCGGCATCACGGTGCGCGACATGGCCGGCGTCTCCCAGACCAGCAACAACGACAAGGTCTCAGGCGTCGACTACTGCTCGCGGGTGTCGTTCATCATGGCCCCGGGCGCGACCCGCTTCGTGCAGGTCGTGGAGAGCGGTGACAACGCGGTCATCGCCAACTACATCGCGACGATCGCGCGCCGCCCGGTCGTCTGCGGCGACGGCATCGTCGCCGGCGCCGAGGTCTGCGACGACGGCAACCCCACGGCCGGCGACGGCTGCTCGGCGACCTGCACGGTCGAGTTCCTCTATCGCTGCGCCGGCACGCCGTCGGTCTGCACCTCGCTGCCGGCCACGGTGATTCCGCTGGCCTGCACCGACATGACCGGCGCGGCCGCGGTCGCGGTCGCCGACCTCGACGACGACTACTCGGACAACGCTGCGCTGCCGTTCTCGTTCCCGCTGTACGGCACGACCATGACCAACTTCAGCATGTCGACCAACGGCTGGATCGCGTTTTTCACCAACGGTACGGACGCGTTGGCGAGCAGCGGGCCGACCAACGCGACGACGGTGCCAAGCACCTCGACGCCAAACGGCTACCTCGCCCCGTTCTGGGACGACCTGGTCGTCAACACCGACGGCCTGCGCACCAAGCTCACCGGCACCGCCGGCGCGCGGACGTTCACCTTCGAGTGGAACGCGGCGCTCTACCGCGGGGCCGGCAACTTCGGCACGATCATCTACCAGGCCCAGATCAAGGAGGCCGGTGGCATCGAGTTCCACTACTGCTCGGGCACCACGGCCCTTCCGGCCGACCTGCCCCGCATCCAGGGCAGCGGCGCGACCATCGCCGCCGAGAACGCGGCGGGCACCGTCGGTCACGCGGTGAGCACCAACGCCGCGTCGATCACGCCGGGCACCACGGCGATCCGCTGGAACATCCCGTGATGCGTTGAGCGCAGTCCTCGACTGACGCTCACGCGCGGCCGGACGGGACACCCCGCCCGGCCGTTTTTGCGTCCGGAGCTCGATGCGTGTCAGTGAGCGAGTCAGGTGCCGACCGTGGGCTCTCGGAAGGCGGCGATGAGCCGCTTCAGGTCGGAGTGCGCCGTCGTCAGGAACGCTCCACTGCGCACCCATCGAGGGTGGCGGGCTGGATGACGAACTTCGGCTGTTGAGTATCGGGGCGTGGTGGCTCAGCATCGCCGGCATGGGGAACCGCGCTACGCGTCTGCTCGGATTGTGGTTGCTGTCGGTCGTCATCGCGAGTTGCGGTGACAACCGATCGCCGGATGTCGATGCGACCGCGGCCTGTACGCCCGTCGACGACGGCAACGATTGCACCGAAGATCTCTGCGATCAGAACGTGCCGACCCACCGCGACCTCGACGCCGGCGCGACCTGCGCGACCGGCGTGTGCGACGGCGACGGCGCGTGCGTGGGCTGTCTCGAGGACGACGACTGCACCACCGACGGCCAGATCTGCGACGAGGCCAGCACCACCTGCGTCGATCCCGCCTGCGACGACGGCGAGCAGGACGGCACCGAGACCGACCTCGACTGCGGCGGCGATTGCGACGCCTGCGACGACGGCCTGCACTGCGCGGTGCCCGCCGACTGCACGAGCGGCGTCTGCACCGGCACCGTGTGTCAGGTGCCAGCGTGCGGCGACGGCGTGACCCAGGGCGACGAGGCCTGCGACGACGGCAACCAGACCAACGGCGACGGCTGCGACGACGGCGTGGGCGGCACCTGCCGCCCGACCGGCTGCGGCAACGGCGTCACCGCCGGCACCGAGGCCTGCGACGACGGCAACGCCAAGAGCGGCGACGGCTGCGACAACAACTGCACCTTCACCGCCTGCGGCAACGGCATCCGCACCGGCACCGAGGCCTGCGACGACGCCGACCTCGACCCCGCCGATGGCTGCTCGGCGACCTGCACGATCGAGCTCGGCTACACCTGCACCGGCATCCCGAGCGTGTGCGCCACGACCTGCGGCGACGGCGTCCGCGCCGGCACCGAGGCCTGCGACGACGGCGGCACGACGGCTGGCAACGGCTGCTCGTCGACCTGCACTGTCGAGCCCGGCTTCACCTGCACCAGCACGTCGCCAAGCGTCTGCACCGCGACCTGCGGCGACGGTCTCCGCAGCGGCGCCGAGACCTGCGACGACGGCGGCACCACCGCGGGCGACGGCTGCTCCGCGCTGTGCGTGGCCGAGCCCGGCTACACCTGCACCGGGGCGGGCGCCGGCTCGTGCACGACCACCTGCGGCGACGGCATCCGCGCCGGCGCCGAGGCCTGCGACGACGGCGGCACGACGGCGGGCAACGGCTGCTCGGCGACCTGCACCGTCGAGGCTGGCTACAGCTGCGCCGGCGCGCCCAGCGTCTGCATCACGACCTGCGGCGACGGCGTGATCGCCGGCCTCGAGGTCTGCGACGACGGCGGCGCCACGGCTGGCAACGGCTGCTCGGCCACCTGCACCGTCGAGGTTGGCTACACCTGCACTGGCACGCCCTCGGCCTGCACCACGACCTGCGGCGACGGCGTCCTGGCCGGCGCCGAGGCCTGCGACGACGGCGGTACGACCAACGGCAACGGCTGTTCGGCGACCTGCACCATCGAGGCTGGCTACACCTGCGTCGGCGCGCCCAGCGTCTGCGTCACGACCTGCGGCGACGGCGTCGGCGCTGGCGCGGAGGCCTGCGACGACGGTGGCTTGCTCAACGGCGACGGCTGCTCGACGACCTGCACCATCGAGGTCGGCTTCGTCTGCGCTGGCACGCCCAGCGTGTGCGTCGCGATCTGCGGCGACGGCATCGGCGCGGCGACCGAGGCCTGCGACGACGGTGGCTTGCTCAACGGCGACGGCTGCTCGTCCACCTGCACCGTCGAGCCCGGCTACATCTGCGTCGGCACGCCCAGCGTGTGCACGGCCGGCTGCGGCGACGGCATCGTGGCCGGCACCGAGGCCTGCGACGACGGCGGCAACCTCGCCGGCGACGGCTGCTCGGGCACCTGCACCGTCGAGCCCGGCTACACCTGCGTCGGCTCGCCCAGCATCTGCACCACGACCTGCGGCGACGGCCTCGCCGCCTCGACCGAGGCCTGCGACGACGGCGGCAACCTCGCCGGTGACGGCTGCTCGCCCACCTGCTCGATCGAGGTCGGCTTCGCCTGCACCGGCAGCGCGCCCTCGACCTGCGCCGCGATCTGCGGCGACGGCCTCCTCGTCGGCGGCGAGGGCTGCGACGACGGCGGCACCACCAGCGGCAACGGCTGCTCGGCCACTTGCACCGTCGAGGCCGGCTACGTCTGCGCCGGCACGCCCAGCGTCTGCGTGTCGAACGCGGTGTGCGGCGACGGCACCACCAGCGGCGCCGAGACCTGCGACGACAGCAACACCACCCCGCTCGACGGCTGCAGCGCGAGCTGCCGCATCGAGCTGAGCGAGCGCGAGCCCAACGAGGACGGCACCCCGTCGACCGGCGGATCGGGCTCCACCGGCAACGACTTCGACGGCCTCGGCGTCGCCGCCGCCAACGCGACCTTGCAGGGCACCATCCTGGCCAGCGGCGGCGCGACCGCGCGCCTCGCCGCGATCACGCCGGCCGGCGACGAGGACGTCTTCGCGATCACCAACGACACCGCGGCTGCGCTCAGCCTCCGCGTCGACGTCTGGAACCGCGCCGCCGGCTTCGGCCAGGGCGTCGCGTGCGGCACCTCGATCGACACCGCGATGCACCTCCGCACTGCGACCGGCGCTAGCCTGGCGCTCAACGATGACCGCAACGGGACCACCGATCAGTGCTCGGGTCTCAGCTTCGTGCTGTTGCCCGGCGTCACGGTCTACGCGCACGTCATCGAGTACAGCGACGACGGGGTCATCCCCGGCTACGGCCTGCAGGTCGGCTTCGCCGCGATCGTGTGCGGCGACGGCACCCAGGTCGCGGGGCTCGAGGAGTGCGACGACGGCAACCTCGGCGGCGGCGACGGTTGCTCGGCGACGTGCGCGATCGAGGGCACCAACGAGGCCGAGCCCAACGAGGACGGCACGCCGTCGACCGGCGGCTCCGGCATCGTCGGCAACGACTTCGATGTCGGCGGCCTGGCGGTCATGAACGCCAACGCCCAAGGCGTGCTCGACGTCGGCACCACCGGCCGCACCTACCTGGCCTCGCTCGGCGTGGTCGGCGACGAGGACGTCTACGCGCTGCGCAACGCAAGCCCGCTCGCGGTCGAGGTCACCGCCTTCACGTCGGACCCGACCCGCGGCCTGGGCCAGCCCTGCACCGCGATCGACACCGGCATCAACCTCCGCAACCCGGCCGCCGTCGTGCTGAGCAGCAACAACGACACCATCGCCAGCGGCACCTGCTCGCGCATCACCTTCGTCATCCCGGCCGGCCAGGACCGCTACCTCCACGTCACCGAGAACGGCGACAACGCCCTCATCGCCCGCTACGCGCTCACCATCACCCGCGCCCCGGTGGTGTGCGGCAACGGCGTGGTGGTCGCGGGCGCCGAGGAGTGCGACGACGGCAACACCGATAGCGGTGACGGCTGCTCGGCGACCTGCACCGTCGAGGGCACGAGCGAGCTCGAGCCCAACGACGACGGCGTGGTGTCGACCGGCGGCTCCACCGTGCTCGGCAACGACTTCGACACCGGCGGCCTCGCGGCTGCCAACATCGACGCCCAGGGCATCGTCGACGTCGCCACCACGGGCCGGACCTGGATCGGGTCGCTGACCCCGGCCGGCGACGAGGACGGCTACGCGGTGACCAACAGCGGCGCGACCGCGATCGAGGTCACCGCCACGACCGCCGACCTGACCCTCGGCCTCGGCCAGCCCTGCGTGGTCGACACCGGCCTCAACGTTCGTAACGCCGCCGGCCTGCTCATCGCCAGCAACGACCAGATCGGCACCGGCGGCAACTGCTCGCGCCTGGTGTTCGGCGTGCCGGCTGGCGCGACCCGCTACATCAACGTAGTTGAATACGGCGATAATGCCCTCATCGCCCGCTACGCGCTGGTGATCACCCGGGCTCCGTCGGTGTGCGGCAACGGCACGGTCCTGCTCGGCGCCGAGACCTGCGACGACGGCAACGGCACCAACGGCGATGGCTGCTCGTCGACCTGCGCCATCGAGGCCGGCTACACCTGCAACGCGGCGGCGCCGTCGTATTGCGCGCCGGCCCCGGTGGCCACGACGCTGGCCTGCGTCGACATGACCGCGTCGACGCCGCTGACGGTCAGCGGAGCCGACGAGGCGGTCACCGCCACCGCCGCCCTGCCGTTCCCGGTGTCGCTGTACGGCACGGCCACGAGCCACTTCAGCGCGTCGACCAACGGCTTCATCGGCCTGTTCGCCGCTTCGACCGGCACCATCACCAGCAGCTCGTCGAACGCGTCGACGGTGCCGTCGACCCTGACGCCGAACGGCTATCTGGCGCCGTTCTGGGACGACCTGGTGCTCGTCAACACCAGCAGCCTGCGCTCGCTGGTGACCGGTACCGCCGGCAGCCAGCGCTGGACGCTGGAGTGGAACGCCACGATCTTCGGCGTCACGCCAGTCTCGACCGTGACCTTCCAGCTCCAGATCAACCAGGGCGGGGCCATCGAATATCACTACTGCTCGGGCACGGGTAGCGTGGCCCGGGTCGGCGGCAGCAGCGCGACGATCGCGGCCGAGAACGCGCCCGGCACTTTCGGCGCCGCGTTCGGGATCAACCAGAACGTCGTGACGCCGGGCACGACCGCGGTCCGCTGGAACATCCCCTGATCGCGATCGGCCTCCGAAGGGCCGCTCGACCCTCGGCGCGCGGTGCTGGTCGCTCGACAGCCTGAGCGGGTATCACCCAGGTCGCGGTCGGTAGGCCCGGCGACACTTCCTCCGGCCTGTTACGATGGTCGGATGACTTCGCGCATCCTGGGGCTGATGCTGCTGGGCGCCGCCGTGCTCGCGGGCTGCGGCGGCACCGACGGACCCAATCAGGCCCCGGTGGTGTCGGGGCAGCCGGTCGCGACCGATGAGGACACCCCGGTCGCGGCGACCTTCACGGCCAGCGATCCCGACGGTGACGCGCTGACGTTCCGCTTCTCGGCGCCGCTCCACGGCACGGTCAGCGGCGACGGCCCGACGATCACGTACACCCCGGCCGCCGACTACCACGGCCCCGACGCGATCACCGCCACCGTCGGCGACGGCGCGCTCCAGGCCACCGCGACGATCGCGATCGCGGTCGCGGCGGTCAACGATCTGCCGGTCGCCGTCGACGACACCCTGGCCGGCGCCGAGGACACGCCCACCGTGGTGCCGGGCTCGACGCTGGTCGCCAACGACACCGACGTCGAGGGCGATGCGCTCACGGTCACCGCGGTCGGCAGCCCCGAGCACGGCACCGTGGTGCTGACCGCCGGCACGATCCGGTTCCAGCCCGACGCGGGCTACACCGGCGCCGCCGGGTTCGCGTACACGGTCTCCGACGGCACCGGCACCGCCGAGGGCCAGGTCGCCGTCGACGTGTCCGACACCAACGCGCCGCCGGTGGCCGGGCCCGACCTGCTGACCGGCGCGGAGGACACCACGATCAACGTGCAGTTCCCGGAGCTGCTCGCCAACGACACCGACGTCGAGGGCGCGGCGCTGTCGATCACCGCCGTCGGCAATCCCCAGCACGGCACGGTCGCCATCCCGGCGGCCGGCGTGGTCGCGTTCACGCCGACCGTCGACTACCAGGGCCCGGCCTCCTTCGAGTACACGCTGTCCGACGGCGTCGCCACCGCGGTCGGCCGGGTCGCGGTCACGGTCACGCCGGTGCCCGACCCGCCGGTCGCCGTCGACGACGCGGCCACCACGCCCGAGGACACCGTGCTGGTGCTGGCGTTTTCGACCTTGCTCGCCAACGACCGCGACCCCGACGGCGACCCGCTCACGCTCACCGCGGTGAGCCTGCCCAGCGGCGGCACCGTGGTGCGCGCCGGCACCGACGTGCGGTTCACGCCGTCGCCGAACCTCAACGGCAACGCCGGGTTCACGTACACGATCTCCGACGGTGCGCGCACCGCCACCGGCCGCGTCGCGATCACGGTGACGCCGGTGCCCGACGCGCCCACGCCCACCATGGACGCCTACGAGACCGCCGAGGACACCCCGCTTACGGTCACCACCGCGATGCTGCTCGCCAACGACTCCGACATCGACGGGCCGTCGATCTTCGTCAGCGCGGTCGGCGGCGCGGTTCACGGCACCGTCGTGAAGATCGGCGAGGACATCACCTTCACGCCCGAGCGCGACTGGAACAACGGCAACGGCGGCTGCTTTTTCAGCTACACGGTCTCCGACGGCACGCTCACCACCCAGGCCCTGGTCTTCCTCGACGTCACGCCGGTCAACGACGCGCCGGTCGCGGTCGCCGACACCGTCGCGACCAACGAGGACAGCCCGACCACCTTCGCGGCTGCCACGCTCGCCGCCAACGACACCGACGTCGATGGCACGTTTCGCACCGTCACCGCCGTCGGCAACCCGCAGCACGGCACCGTCGCGCTGGTGTCCGGCGCGATCACGTTCGCGCCCGCCGCCGACTTCAACGGCGCCGCCAGCTTCGAGTACACCGTCACCGACCAGCCGGGCGCCAGCGCGGTCGGCACCGTCATCGTCGACGTCGCGCCGGTCAACGACGCGCCGGTCGCGGTCGCGCAGGCGGTGTCGACCGACGAGAACCGGCCCCGGGTCATCACGCTCACCGCCACCGACGTCGACTCGCCCAGCGTCACCTTCGCGGTCGGGACGCCCGGCACCGGCACGCTGGGCCCGGTCGCGCTGGCCGGCCCGCTGTCCGCCACCGTCACGTACACGCCTCCTGCCAATTTCAATGGCACGACCACCTTCACCTTCACCGCCGATGACGGCCCGCTCACCTCGCCGCCGGCGATCGTCACCGTCACGGTCGTCAACGTGCCGGTGTGCGACGACGGCTTGGTCGAGGCGCCCGAGACCTGCGACGACCAAGGCACCGCCGACGGCGACGGCTGCTCGGCCACCTGCACCGTCGAGCTCGGCTGGACCTGCGCCGGCGCGCCCAGCGCGTGCGACGAGGTGTGCGGCGACACGCGCACCGTCGGCGGCGAGCAGTGCGATGACGGCAACCCGGTCGACACCGACGGCTGCACCAGCCAGTGCCGCAGCGGCCGGGTCTGCACCGCGGTCGCGCTGCCCGGCGGCGATCGCTTCGCGACCGACCCCGCGACCGGCAACTGCTACGTCGCCTTCGACAGCGAGCCGACCACGTTCGCGGGCGCGCACAGCGCGTGCATCGCCAGCGGCGGCTACCTCGCCACCATCACCAGCGCCGCCGAGCAGGCCCGGGTCGCGCTGGTGCAAAACGACACCCAGACCGCGTGGATCGGCGCGCAGGACGACGGCAACGACACCGACGCGGTCTTCCGCTGGGTCACCGGCGAGCCCTGGGGCTTCACCGCCTTCGCGCCGGGCCAGCCCGACGACGACGCCAGCACCGGCGGCGCTGGCGACTGCCTGCGCCTCGACGACAGCGCGGGTCGCTGGGCCGACACCAGCTGCACGCTCACCACCTCGGCGGCCGGTCGGGTGTGCGAGATCCCGACCGTGAGCTGCGGCGACGGCGTGGTCGAGCCCAGCTACGGCGAGCAGTGCGACGACCGCAACACCGTCGGCTTCGACGGCTGCTCGGCGACGTGCAAGCTCGAGACGCTGTTCTTCAGCGAGTACGTCGAGGGCTCGAGCAACAACAAGGCGATCGAGATCGCCAACCCGTCGCTCGCGCCGGTGAGCCTGGTCGGCTGCTCGCTGCGCCTGTACTCCAATGGCGGGTCGAACTTCACGTCGCTGCCGCTCACCCAGACCATCGCGCCCCGCGACGTCTTCGTCGCGTGTCACGGCGCGATCGCGTCGAGCGTGGCGGGCCAGTGCGACGTCACCAACAGCACCGTCATCAACTGGAACGGCAACGACGCGGTCGAGCTGGTCTGCGGCGTCGCCACCGTCGACGTGATCGGCAGGATCGGCGAGAACCCCGGCCTCGAGTGGGGCACCGGCCTGACCTCGACCGCCGACAACACGCTGCGTCGCCAGTGCAGCGTCACGACGGGCGACCCCAGCGGCGCCGACGCCTTCGACCCGGCGATCGAGTACGACGGCTTCGCCAACGACACCTTCGGCGGTCTCGGCAGCTACGGCTGCCCGTAACCCGCGCCACCTCGGCCCACGCCCCCGCGGGCCCGCGCCGCCTCGAGCCGGCGGCAACGGCCTCGCACGCGCATGCTACGTTTCCGGGCATGGCGCACAAGCTTCGTCTCACCTACAACGCGCCGGTCGTCCTCACCTTCGCGCTGGCGGCCGTCGTCGTGCAGCTGGTTGGCAAGTCGGCTCAGCCGTACTTCGCCGCCTATCCCGACCTCGACGGATGGAAGGCCTATCTCGGGCTCTTCACGCACATCTTGGGCCACGCCAACTGGGATCACCTGCTCGGCAACTTCACGATCATCTTGCTGGTCGGCCCGATCCTCGAGGAGCGCCACGGCTCGCTGCCGCTGCTCGCGATGATCGCGATCACCGCGCTCGCCACCGGGCTCATCAACGCGGCGTTCATGAACGAGGGCTTGGTCGGCGCCAGCGGCATCGCCTTCATGTTCGTGATCCTGGCGTCGCTAGCCAACATCCGCCACGGCGACATCCCGCTCACGTTCATCGCGGTCGCGCTCCTGTTCATGGGCCGCGAGGTGGTGGCGTCGTTCCGCGACGATCAGGTTTCGCAGATGGCGCACCTCCTCGGCGGCACCATCGGCGCCGGCTTCGGCTTCCTGTCGGCGCGCGGCCGCGACATCGCTGGCATGCGAGTGCCGGTCGCGGTCGGGGCGGTGAAGCCCAGCGGGCCGACGCCGCTACGCCTGCCCAAGCCGTGACGCGCGATGCTCAGTCGCACCTGACCGGGGCGGTATCGACGACGAGATCGTCGAACCACACGTCGAGCGGGCCGCTCATGGCGTGGAAGCTGACCGCGCCCAGGTAGAAGCGGTCGAAGTCCGGGCCGTACCATGGCGTGGTGCCGGGCACCGCGAGGCAGCCGTCGCCGGTGGTGTCGACCGAGAAGCTGTCGATGGCGCGGCCGTCGAGGCTGAGACGATAGTGGATCGCGTCGGCCTCGGCCTCGAACGCCACGCAGGTCCAGTGATCGGACGGCGTCGCGACCGGGACCGGCTCGTCGGCGTGGTGCCAGCAGTCCTGGTTGGTCTGGTTGTCATAGAAGACCGCCATCCATCGCTTGTCCTCGGCGGCGGAGAACAGATAGGTCGTGGTGTGACCAGCGGCCGGGCCCGACGGCACCACGCCGGCCGCGCCGAAGAGCGTCCAGTGCACGCTGTTGGCGTCGGTGGCGTTCCACATCATGAAGCGACCGTAGAGATGGCGACGCGGCTGCGCGAACAGCACCCCGCCGCTGGCCCACAGCCGGCCGCCGCCGCTGCCGCCACCGTCGATGTGGGCCTTGAGCGACTGGGTGCCGCTGTAGGCCCGCGTGGTGTCGATCGCCAGCGTGCCCCCGGCCTGCACGTCGGCGCGGAAACCGCCGACCCTGGCGTTGTGGGTCAGCGCGCCGCGGGGTAGCGCCTCGAAGTTCTCGCACAGCGGTTGATTTCCGCAGGTCACGCCGCGGGGGCCGTCGACGCTGGCGTCGATCGGAACCGGAGCGTCGGCCGCGGCGTCGGGGGCGTCGGGGGCGTCGGGCGTGGTCGCCGCGGAGCCGCACCCGAGCAGGACCATCGCGAGCAGGTGGCGCTTCATGGGCCGATGGTACTCGGGCTGGTCAGCCGTCGTCGGGCTCGTCGAGCTCCGCGGCGAGGATGCGATTGCGACCGCTGCGCTTGGCGGCGTAGAGCCGGGTGTCGGCGCGGGCCAGGAGCGCCGTGCCGTCGCCACCGTCGGTGGGGAACTCGGCCACGCCGCCTGAGAACGTGTAGGCCGGCAGCTCGGGCGTGGCGGCCCGCGCGAACAGCCGCGCGCGGATCTGATCGATCACGCCGGCGGCCTGGGTCGCGGTCGCCCGCCGCATCACGATGACGAACTCCTCGCCGCCGTAGCGCCCGACCAGATCCGAGCCACGCAGGCGGTCGGCGAGGTTGCGCGAGACGTCGCGCAGCACCGCGTCGCCGACCAGGTGGCCGTGGGTGTCGTTCACCAGCTTGAAGTAGTCGACGTCGATGAGCGCGACCGCCACCCGCTCGCCGGCCTCGGTGGCGTGGGCGAGCGCCAGGGCCAGCTGCTCGAGGGCAAAGCGCCGGTTGAAGATGCCGGTGAGCCCGTCGCGGATCGCCAGATCGCGCAGGTGGGCCTCGCTGGCCAGCAGCGCAGCCTCGGCCCGGCGCTGCTGGGTCACGTCGCGGTAGCTGAACACCCGGCCGACGATCTCGCCGCGCATGAGCTGCGGGCGGCCGGTGCGCTCGAAGGTGCGGCCGTCGAGCAGCTTGATCACGTCGACGGTGTCGGCCTCGATGCCGGCCAGCACGCCCGAGGCGTCGGCGATGAAGTTGTCGAGCTGCTGGGTGCGCGCGGCGAGGTGTGCGCGCAGCCCGGCCAGCTCGCGGGGTGGCGACTCGAAGCCCCACATCTCGAGGAAGCGCCGGTTGAACGCGACCACGCGGGTCGCGTCGGTGGCGACGATGCCCTCGCCGGTCGACTCGAGCGTCGCGGCCAGGAGCGCCTCGCGCCGCGCGCGCTGCCCCAGCTCGAGGGACAACGACGCCAGGCTGGCGAGGAACGCGGCGTCGCGCTGCTCGGTGACCGCCCACGCGCGCTGGCCGCCGATGTGCTCGTTGCAGACCACGCCGACCAGCGCGCCACCCGAGCGCACCGGCGCGTCGAGCATCGCGCCGATGCCGAGCGGCGTGAGGTAGCCCGCCGAGAACTCGCGGGTCTCGAGCGCGGTGTGGGCGTCGTGGGCCGCGATCGGCTCCTCGGACACCAGCGCCGCGAAGTACTCGGGATAGTCCGAGGCTGCCAGCACGACGCCGTGGGTGTGACGGTTCTCGGCGCGCTCGTACAGATCGAGGCAGCGCAGCGTCAGCTGATCGTCGGACAGCAGCCACACGCTGCAGCGGGCGACGTCGAGCGCGGCGCAGCCGGTCTCGGTGATCGCGCGGATCGCGCCATCGGGATCGGACTCGTAGCGGCGCCACAGGCGGGCCAGCTCGGCGAGGGCATCACCGGAGCTCGACGGTGAGCCGGTGGGGCGGGCCGGGGCGCGTTCAGTCGAGGACAACCGCGCCAGCATACAGCAACCCGGCGCCCGATCCCGGTCGCCGCGGGGTGCTCGCGGTACGATGCGCGTCCATGCGTCGCACGATCACGGTGTGTCTGATCTCGCTCGCGGCCGGCGCTTGTAGTGGCAAGAAGTCGGAGTCGGCGGGGGCAGGGACTGGCTCGACCGTCGCGGTCGCACCGGTCGATGCGGCGGTCGTCAAGAGCGCGCTGGTCGACGCGATGACCGCACCCAAGGTCACCAAGGCGATGCGCGCCGACTACCAGCGGCAGCTCGCCCTGGGCCGCAAGGCGGCGAAAGCGGCGAAGTGGCCCGAGGCGATCGCCGCGCTCGACGCGGCCTTGGTCGCGATCCCCGGCAACGACGTCGCGCTGTCGGAGCTGTCGTTCGCGGCGATGTCGGCCGGCGACGCCGTGACCGCGCGCCGGGCCGGCCGGCAGGCCGTGCTGGTCGCGACCGAGCCCAAGATCAAGGCGGCCGCGCTCTACAACCTGGGTCGCGTCGAGGAGACCGACCGACCGGCGCTGGCGATCGCGCTCTACGACCAGTCGCTGGCGCTGCGGCCCAGCGCGATCGTCGACAAGCGCCGCGCCGACCTGGCCACCCGGGTGTCGTACACGCCGCCACCCTTGCCGTGCTCGACGCCGATGCCGGCCGCGGCGCTGTGCAGCTGTGTGAACAAGACGACCGAGCTTGAGGTCGCGGCCCAGGCCTGCACGCTCACCGAGACCGACCTCGCCGACTTCCAGTACGCCCGCTACGCGACCTCGTCGGTGGGCGAGGAGGAGGTCCTGCTGGTCGGCAAGAGCGACGCCGGCTGGTCGGTGGTCGCGCGCGTCGACGGCATCTACAACCCGGGCGCGTTCGGCATCTACGAGGACTGGTCGTGGACCAGCGCGGACGAGGAGCGCTTCGGCACGCGCTCGATCGCGCGCTTCGTGACCGATAAGAGCCGCTCCGATTCGGACCCCGGCGTCAACGAGTCCGAGTCGGAGAGCACCACGCAGCTCATCGTGTGCGTGCGCGACAACGCCGGCGGTCCGCCGACCTGTCCGATCGCGGTGCCGACGGCGTATCGCTACGACCGCGACGTCCTGATCGACGACGCCGAGGACGGCACCATCGAGCACACGGCGGGCTTGCCGATCGTGCGCGAGACCAAGGTGTCGGTGACGATCGGCGCCGATGGGATCGCGAAGGTGCGCGCGGTCGCGGGGCGACCTGACGCCGCGCTGCTCGGCGACAAGAAGGTGTGGCAGTGAGGCGGGCGGCGGCGGTCGCGCTGGCGCTGGCGCTGACGGCGTGTACCGGTCCCATCGGCGAGGAAGGCGAGCGCGGGCCGACCGGCGATCGGGGCGAGCCCGGCGATCGGGGTGAGCCCGGCGCGGCCGGCAGCCCCGGCGCGCCTGGTCCAGCCGGCACCACCGGCCAGGGCGTCTTCGAGGCCTACGGCACCGGCCAGCTGGTCGTGACCTCGACGACGCAGAGCTTCACCGTGGTGCCCGGGCTCGCGCTCACGGTCGCGGTCCCCGGCGACAGCAAGGTCCGCGTCGACACCAACGGCGGCTTGCAGTGCACCGCGATCGGCGCCGCCTACTCGGTCGTCGATCTCGCGCTCTTCGTCGACGGCACCATCGCCGCCCCGGCCGGTCAGCGCCGCGTCGTCGCCGCCAACACCGCCACCGTCGGTCAGATGATCGCCAGCTGGTCCTTCGGCCGCACGTTCGACCCGCCCGCCGGCACCCACACCTTCGAGCTGCGGGCGGTCACGGTCGACCCAGCCGCCGCGCCCGCCAACGTGTCGAGCGGCTCGGCGGCCCAACTCCAGGGCGTCCTCACCGTCACGATCGTCAAGTCGTAGCGCGCGGCGCTTCGGCCCAGCGGCGGAAGGCGTCGACCGCGCGCTGAGCGGTGTCGTCGGCGAGCGCGGCCTGGGCCCAGCGCGGCACCGAGCGACCGGCCCAGGTGCGGAGCTGGTAGACCAGCGTGCAGCGGGCGTCGTCGAGGAAGTCGATGCGGGCTGCGCCTTCGAGGCCGCGGGGGTCGGTGCCAGCGGGCGTCCAGCGCAACGTGCGGGTGGCGTCGTCGTACGTGTAGCGCAGGCGGTACTCGAGGCTGCCGGTCGACGGCATCGATACGAACTGCACGACCAGGGGGCGGGTCGGCTCGCCCTCGACGACCCGGGCCTCGGCGAGGCCCTGCACCCACGACGGCGTCGACGCGACATCGGCCAGCAGCGACCAGGCGCGAGCCGCGCTGCATCCGACCTCGATGGAGGCTTCCAGCACGGCGGCAGCATAACCCCATGCGCTACCATGGGTCATGACGCCGACGGACCGGGTGTTCCCGATTTGCGATCTGCTACTCGGCGCCGCCCACGCCGACGGGCGGCTCGACCACCGCGAGGCCGAGACGGTGCGCGAGCTGCTCGCCGATCTGGGCGCGGGGGCGCTGCCGGCCGGGCTCGAGGACCACCTCGCCGCGTTCGATCCCGGCGCCTTCGACCTGGCCGCCGCCGCCGCGCCGTTTCGCGGCGACTCGCTCGACGATCGCAAGCGGCTGCTGTATCTGGTCGACGCGATCCACGAGGCCGACGACGAGCTCGACCTCGCCGAGAACGCCTTTCTCAAGGCGCTGGCCGCCGCGCTCGACCTCCCGGCCTCGGCGCTCATCGGCCTCACGCTCGAGGTCGAGGTCGAGGCCGAGGCGCTGCCGGCGCGCTTCGCGGCGGTGCGTCGCGGCCCGCCGCCCATCCCGGGCCCGGCGCCGATCGGCGACGACGTCGAGGTCGATCTCGACTGACGGTCCCGCGATGACGCCCGCGCGGCGCGCGCCGACCTGGCGTTAGAGTGCGCGCATGCCGGACGACGTCGACCTCGTGATCGAAGCCCGCCCCCGCGATCTCGGTGGCTTCACCGTCGGGCGGGTGCTGCCCGCGCCCCAGCGCCGCATCGTCGGCCCGTGGTTGTTCTTCGACCACCTGGGCCCGGTCGAGATGCCGGCCGGTCACGCGATGACGGTGCGCCCGCATCCCCACATCAACCTGGCGACGGTGACGTACCTGTTCGAGGGCGAGATCATGCACCACGACAGCCTGGGCTCGATGCAGCGCATCCAGCCCGGCGCGATCAACTGGATGACCGCAGGCCGCGGCATCTCTCATTCCGAGCGCACGCCGGTCGAGCTGGTCGGCCAAGCTCGCAAGCTGCACGGCCTGCAGCTGTGGTGCGGCCTGCCCACCGCGCGCGAGGAAGACCCGCCGTCGTTCACGCACTACCCCGCCGATGCGCTCCCATCGGTGGCCCAGGTCGGCGCCACCATCCGCGTGCTGGCCGGCACCGCGTACGGCGTGACCTCGCCGGTGGTGACGGCGTCGCGGCTGTTCTACGTCGACGTCCACGCCAGCGCGGTCACGACGCTCGAGGCGCCCGACTATCCCGAGCGCGCGGTCTACGTCGTCGAGGGCAGCCTGGCCGTCGGCGGCAACCACTACCGCGAGCGCCACATGCTGGTGCTCACGCCCGACCGCGCCGTGCAGCTCGAGCTCGCCGCCGGCACCCGGCTGGTGATGCTGGGTGGCGAGCCCCTCGACGGGTCTCGCCACATCTTCTGGAATTTCGTCTCGTCCTCCCAGGAGCGCATCGAGGTGGCCAAGCAGGCCTGGCGCGATCGCAGCTTTCCGCAGGTGCCGGGCGAGGACGAATTCATCCCGCTGCCGGAGTGATCACGGGCCCGCGGGGCTGAGCTTCAACGCCAGATCGAAACTGGCAGTGATCGGCTCGTCGCTAGCATCGCGGGGGATCGCGAAGCGCCAGTAGGTGGCCGCGCCGGCGATGCAGTCGCGCAGCTCGGCGGTCGGCGCCTCGACCGACGAGACCTCACCGCGGCCGACCTCGTTCACGGACAGGTGTACGGTCGCCACCGTGGTCAGGCTGGGGTCGATCGCCAGCGCCTGCTTGTAGCAGCGCTTCAGGGCCGCCAGGTACGAGGTCACGACCTTGGCCGTCACGGCCTCGAAGGTCAGCGAGGTGTCGTCGAGGCTCTTGCCGCCGGAGACCGCGACCGAGGCCACCAGCCCGGCGGCCGGGGCACCGCGGGCTCGGCCCACCTGCACCGACGACAGGTCGCCCACGCCGGAGCCGCGGTCGTCGTCGGAGACCCCGAGCAGCGAGTCGGCGTACCTCTGGAGGTCCTCGTCGGTGAGCCACGCCAGCTCGGGCGCGTCGCGGCCGTCGCGCCGCAGCCGCACCAACTCGGCGACCAGCGCGCCCACCGTGTGCTTGTCGTCGAGCCCGACGGTGAGTCGCGGTCCGGGCCCGGGCTCCAACGGCACCGCGCTCACGCCGTCGTCGCTGTGGACCACCAGCGACAGCGTGCTCTGCTGATCGCGCGGGAACGAGTCGATGACCTGCATCAGCAGGACCGCCGGTAGCGCGGGATCGATCGCGACGCGGACGAGCACGTTGGGCGGGCGCTCCTTGGCCCAGGTCACGACGGGCCCGATGCGGTGCTTGCTCTCGTCGAGGACCGCGTCGGCGACCCGACCGTTGGTGAGCGACGCGACCGCGCGCCCGTCGATCACGAGGCCGGTCTTCGACACCACGATCAGCGAGCCGGGATCCAGGCGCTGGAGGCGGTTGCCGGTGATCGTCGGCAGCGCGGCGGTCGCGAGCGGGTCGGCGGCCGGCGCATCGAGCAGCGGCGCCGGTCCGGTCGCCGTCGGGCTGGGCGCGGGCCCGCTGCTCTTGCCACAGCCGACGAGGATCAAGGCTACCCCGGCGAGTCGTCGCATCCCGCGATCGTTGCGCACAGGCCGGCCTCGCGTCCACCGTGACACCACGGCATCATCAGCTCGCGATCAGCGGCCCCGCCCTCGCGGGGCTCGACCTCGGCCTGCGGACCGCGCCCGCCCCGCGCTGAGGACGAACAGCCACGCCGGCACGAACGCGCCGGCCTCGAGGCGACACTCGACGGTGTCAAAGGTCAGCACGTCGAGGTCGTGCGCCTCGGCCAGCCGCTCGACGTAGTCGCGGCTGTGCCGGTAGCGGCCGGTGATGCCGAGCTGGTAGTCGACACCGTCGTAGCGCTCGACCGAGCACGCGAACAGCCCGCCGCCGGCCAGCGCGGCGCGCGCGGCTTCAAACAGCGGCTCGAGATCGCCGATGTAGACCAGCACGTCGGTCGCGACGATGAGCTCGTAGCGCGCCGTGGTCTCGGCCAGGTACTCGACGACCTCGCCGACGTGGACCTCGTCGTACACGCCGCGGGCCCGCGCCGCGTCGACCATCTTGGGCGCCAGATCGACGCCGTGCATGACGTCGGCGACCGACCGCAGCTGGGCGCCGGTGAGGCCGGTGCCGCAGCCGAGATCGAGCACGTGGGCGAAGCGGCGCTCGGGGGCGACCCGCGCGAGGGCGGCCCGCACCATCTCGGGCACGTGGTACTCGAGCGCGTCGACGAGGAGCGCGTCGAACCGCGGCGCCATGTCGTCGAACATGGACACCACGTAGGTCCGGGGCGCGGCCGCGGTGGTCTCGCCGCGCAGCGCCGCGAGCTTGTGAGGCGTGAGCGGATCGTCGGGCGCGAGCGCGAGCAAGCGCTCGCACAGCGGCACCGCCTCGGCCGGGCGCTCGAGGGAGGTGAGCACCCGCACCAGGTTGTGCAGCGCGCCGAGGTGATCGGGATCGATCGCGAGCGCGGCCCGGTACGCCCCGACGACGCTCTCGTGATGGTCGAGCTCCTCGGCGCCCCGGGCGTAGCTGATGTGGACCTCGACGCGATCGGGGGCCAAGACCCGCGCCCGATCGTAGGCGGCGAGGGCGTCGGCGGGGCGGCGCAAGGTCGCCAGCGCGGCGCCGCGGATCCCGTGCGCCGCGGCGTCGTCGGGGCGGGCCTCGCACGCGCGCTCGGCGGCCCGCAGCGCGTCGGCGCCGTCGCCGGGCCCACCGCGCCGGAGCAGCAACACCCCGAGCCGGGCGTCGGCGTCGGCGATCGTCGGATCGAGCGCGAGGGCGCGGCGCAAGGCGTCGATGGCGTCGCTCACCGCGTCGGTCGCGATCAGCGCGAGGGCCAGATCGTGGGCGGCCGCGACCGACGTGGGCGCGAGCTCGAGGGCGGCCCGGAGCTGCCCGACCGCGGCGGCAGGATCGCCCGCGGCGTACAGCTGCACGCCGCGGTGGTAACGCACGCCGGCCAGGTTGTCGATCGCGAGCTGCCAGCCTGGGCGCGCCGTCAGCGCGTTCTCGTAGGCGCGCGCGGCGTCGTCGAGGAGGCCCTGCGCGGCGAGCGACGCCGCCAGGTTGTAGCCGAGCAACGCGCGCTGATCGTCGAGGGCAGCCAACGCGCGTCGCAGCGCCGCCGCCGCGTGATCGTGCTGGCCGAGCGCGGACAGCGCGACGCCGAGGTTGGCGTGGTGGGCCGGCACGTCGGGCTCGGCGTCGACGGCAGCCTGCAAGGTGGCGAGCGAGTCGGGGCCTTCCATGCGCGGCGCGATGGTAGCACTCGGCATGCTCGACATTTCCGTGCTCACGACCTCCCGGCTGCGCCTGCGACCGCTCGCGCTCGACGACGCCGCGGCGATGGCGGCGCTGCTCGGCGACGATCACGAGGCGATCCAGCAGACCTCCCATGTGCCCGACCCCTGCACCGTCGAGGGCGCCCGCGGCTGGATCGAGCTGCGCTCGGGGCCCTGCTCGTTCGCGATCGAGGTCGGCGACGAGCTGATCGGCACCATCGGGGCGGGGCTCGACGACGACGGCACCGAGGCCGGCATCGGCTACTGGCTGGGCCGACCCCACTGGGGCCGGGGCTACGCGACCGAGGCCGTGCGTGCGCTGCTGGCGTACCTGGGATCGCTCGGCGTTCGTCGCGTCGAGGCCGACACCTACGTCGGCAACGCCGCGTCGAGCCGCGTGCTGGAGAAGGCTGGCTTCGTGTACCGCGACACCGTCGACGAGGTGCAGCCGGTGCGGGGCGGGGTGCGTCGCATCGAGCGCTACCGCTGGACCGCGCCGTGAGGTGGCTGGGGATCCTCGTCGTCGCGGGCTGCGCGCACGCCGCCGCGCCGGTGACCCGTCCGCTGGTGATCGGCGAGACCTTCGAGCTCCGTCGCGGGTCCTGGGCGAGCGGCGCGTGATCAACGTGTACCTGCCTCCAGGTTACGCGGCCGGCGCCGAGCGTTACCCGGTGCTGTACCTGCCCGACGGCGGGCTCGCCGAGGACTTCCCCCAGATCAGCGGCCTCGTCGACGTCTCGATCAAGAACGGCGTGATCCGGCCGGTGATCGTCGTCGGCATCGAGAACTAGCCCTTGGCCTGTCGGATCAACCGCACGTAGGCCTCCGACGCGCGCACCGCCAGCTCGTTGAGCTCGTCGATGACGGCGCCCTCGAAGCGCTCGCCGCGGGGATGGGCGTAGACCAGGTTCACCGGGCGCTGCCGCACCGCGATCGGCGCGACCGCGACCTCGGCCGCCGGCGCCAGGCCCAGGAAGCTCCACAGCGCCGACTCGGTCGGGTGGGCCGCCGACGGTGGCTTGCCGCGGAACGAGCGCAGATCGTCGCTCGCGCACTGCAGGCTCGAGGTGCCGCCGATCGGCAGCGACAGCTCGTTGATCGGGCGGGTCAGCGGGCGCTCGCTGAAGGCGCGCCAGCCCAGCGCGTTGCCGTCGCGGACCAGGAACAGCACCAACGCCGGGAACCGGCCGTCGGCGAAGTCGAGCAAGGTCGTCGCGATCTCGTCGCGGTGGCGGGCGGCGTCGATGCGATCGCAGGCCTCGCCGAAGCCGAGCTTGGGCGGAGTGACCTCGAGCGGCGGCGGCTGGCTGGCTGGGGTCGCGCGACGGCGCGGCTCGAGTCGCAACGGGGGCGGCGTGACCAGCCCGCCGGGTGGCTGGGTCCGTCGACGATCGGCGTTGGCGGCGCTGGTGCGTCGGGTGCCGGGCCGCACGAAGCGGGCCTGTCGGGGCAGGCCGTAGTGCTTCTCCAGGTAGTACAGCGCGCGCAGCTCCGGCACGATGTACGGCGTGATGGTCTTGCCGGTCTGGTCGGTGAGCTGATCGATCGCGAGGTCGTCGCGGGGGTCGATCATCGCGACCGCGAGCGTGTCGAGGAAGGGCGGCAGGGCGCCCAGCGGGATCGCGCCCAGGGTCTCGGCGGTGCGCGCGCTGATCATGGCGATCGCGGCGGGGCCGACCGCGTCGAGGAGCGCGCGGCTCGCCACCGGGATCTGATACAGCTCGCCCAGCTGTTCGCCGAGCCCGTCGATGTCGAGGAAGCCGAGCTCGATGAGGTTGGTCCCGAGGCGCCCTCCGTACAGCACCTGCGTGCGCAGGCCCGACTCGAGCTGCGACAGCGAGATCGCCGCGTTCCGCAGAAGCAACGTCCCCAGCTTCATGGAGCCGCGACGATACCCGATTCGCCCACGTAGCGTGTCGGATCGGCTACGCCAGCATCGACGAAACCCTTGCGGCGCAGGTGGCAGGCGTCGCACCGACCGCAGGCCCGATCGTCGACCGGGTCGTAGCAGGAGTGGGTGAGGCCGTAGTCGACGCCCAGCGCGAGCCCGGCCTTGATGATCTCGCCCTTGGTCAGCTCGATGAGCGGCGCGCGGATGCGGAAGCCGCCGCTGCGGGTGGCGACCTGGGCCAGCGCCTCGAAGGCGCGGACGAACTCGGGCCGACAGTCGGGATAGCCGCTGGCGTCGAGGACGTTCACGCCGACGAAGATCTCGTGGGCGCCCAGCGTCTCGGCCCAGGCCAGCGCCAGCGCCAGCAGCACGGTGTTGCGGGCTGGCACGTAGGTGATCGGCACGTCGCCGGGCGCGCCGATCTCGGCGAGCGAGCGATCTTTGGGCACGGCGAGCTCGCGGCTGGTCAGCGCCGAGCGGGCCAGGGGAGCGAGGTCGAGCTCGAGCACCCGATGCTCGATCGCGCCGAGGGCGGCGGCGACCCGGGCCGCGGCGCGCAGCTCGCATGCGTGGAGCTGTCCGTAGCGGACGGTCAGCGCATGGCACGCGAGCCCCTCGGCGCGCGCCATCGCGAGCGCGGTCGTGGAGTCGAGGCCACCGGAGAGCAGGACGACGGCAGACGGCACGCGCCCTTGTAGCACCGGTAGTAGGCTGCGGCGGTGACCGAGCGCCGTTCGCCGACCGACCTCGCGGTGGCCGTGGTGCCGTGGCTGACCGTGCTCGCGCTGGTGGCGTGGTCGGCGTGGCACCGCTGGCAGGTGCTCAGCGCCACGCCGTATCCGGTCGGCATCGACGGCTACTTCTATTCGATCCAGGTGCGCTCCCTCGCCGAGCACGGTCAGCTGGCGTACCCGGCGGCGCCACTCACGTTCTGGCTGATGGCGATCGCGTCGGCGGTCAGCGATCCGATCGTCGGGCCCAAGCTGGTCGCCGCGCTGGTCGGCGCGCTGATCGCGGTGCCGGGATTTCTCCTCGGGCGGCGCCTGGGCGGACCGCTCGGCGGCGTCGCGGCCGCGGTGGTCGCGGTCACCAGCGGCGGCTCGTTCTTTCTGTCCCTCGAGTTCGTCAAGAACGGCGTCGGGCTCACGGTCGCGATGACCGCGGCGTGGCTGGGCGCGCGTGCGCTGGAGCAACCGTCGCGCGGGCGGCTGGCGACGGCGACGCTGGCGGTGGTGGCCGCGCTGCTCACCCACAAGATGGCCGCGGCGTTGGTGGCGGCGCTGCTGGCGCCCGCGATCGTCGTCGAGCTCCACGCGCGCGTCGGCGGCGCGCGCACGCTCCGGCTGGCCGCGATCGGCGGCGCCGGGCTGGCGGTGCTCGCGATCGTCTTGGGGCTGGTGGCCCCGGCGCGCTTCGTGGCCGCGCGCGATCTCGCCGAGCTGGGCAGCTTGATCGGCGCCGATCCGTCCTGGTCGCTGCCCGCGATGGAGATCCCGCGCGCGGGTCGCCCTCCGTTCGTCCTCGGGCTCGGCGACCAGACCCTCCTCGCGCTCGGCCTCGCGCTGGCGTGGATCGGCGCGTCGGTGGCCGCGATCTGGACCGCCGCGTTGGCCTCACCCGCCCGTCGCGCCGAGCGCGCGATCGTGTGGAGCGCGGTCGCGATCGTGATGGTCACCGCGATCCCGGTGCTGGCGATCGGCGACCCCGACGGGCTCGGGTTTCGGTTGCGGGTCGCGGTCTTCGCGCCGGCCGCCCTCGTCGCGGCCGGCTTGGTCGGGCGCGCGCTCGCCGCGCTCGCGCCGTGGACCCGGGTCGTGGTCCTCGCGCCGCTCTTGCTGGTGCGGGTCGCGGTGGTCCCCGATGAGCCGGTCGAGGGCAGGGTGGTCGCGCATCCCGCGTTGGTGAGCGGCATGCAGGCGCTGGCCGGCCGGCTGCCGCCCGACGCCGTGGTCATCACGTCGGAGCGTCACCTCGGCTTCATGGCCACCTGGTACGCGCGGGTGCCGGTGCGGCTGCGGCCCGAGCCGGTGCCGCCGGCGCGTCGCTGGCGCCTGCTCGCCGGCAACCTCATCCAGCTCGGCTCGCCCCTCGACCGCGAGCTGCGTGCGGCCCGGGCGCTGCCGGCCCCGCCCATCGGCCTGCATCCCCGCGATCCCGACGGCCTGGTAGTAGTGCCAGAATCAACCTGGGAGGTCGTTCTAGCAAAACTACCGCCCAAGCTCAGCCGCTACTGGCGCGAGTGGCACACCCGATGAACCTCGAGCGGCCGCCCAAACCCCACGCCGCGCGCGGCGATCGTCGCACTCGAGGGTGACCTGACCTGGCGGGTCAGGGCGTGCCGATCACGAACCGCGGCGCGCCGTCGCTGGTCGCGAAGCCCTGGAGCGCGCTCCACGACGCCACCGTGACGGTGTCGCCGGTGACCACGATGCCGACGACGGTCAACGACCCGATGCCCTGCTTGACCTCTTGCTCCCACAGCCGCTCGCCGGTGGCGAGCTCGAACGCGACGAGCAGGGTCGGGCCCGACGATCTGCGCGGCTGGTAGAGCACGTACACCGCGGTGCTCGACATGCCGGCGAGGTGGTCCTCCGACGACGCGGTGAGCCGATCGGTCGACGGGATCTCGGTCATCCACGGCACCTTCTTGCCGTCGAGGCGGGCCAGCATCGGCACCCTCGTGCCCGGTGTCTTCGAGCCGACCGCGATCGTGGGCCCGCCCGCGGCGCGGATGAGCCGCTCGACGTTCATGCCCTCGATCTTGGGCAGCGTGCTCCAGCTGTCGAGCGTGAGCAGCCCGACTGGCCGCTGCCAGGCTCCGGTGTTGATGTTCACGCAGACGCCGGGCGCGCCGTCTGGGCCAATGGCGAGGAACCGCTTGAGCACGTCGTCGGGCTTGGACCCCGACGAGTCGAGGCGCAGCAGCGGGTTGGTCGAGCGCTTCTGGCCGGTGGCGTCGACGATCCACCACTGGCCGTCGGCGGTCACGAGGGTCACCTCGCCGGCGACCGGGCTCGCGCACATCGACTCGACCTTCTCGCCCAGCGACAGCTCCCACCGGATCGCACCGGTCTTGCGATCGCGGGCGTGCAGCACGCCGTCAACCGAGGTCCAGTAGACGAAGTCGCCCGCGCCGCCGAGATCTGCCTGATTCAACTCGCTCGACTTGCCGAGGTTCTCGCTCTGCCAAAGCGGCGCGCCGGTCGTGCCCGAGAACGCCGCCAGGTGCGCGTGATCGCCGTCGAGGACGTAGTGGACGAAGCCGACCAGATCGGGCGTGCCGTCGCCATCGACGTCGGTGGTGACCGGCGCGGCGCCGTACCAATCGACGCGCTGCTTGGCGACCTGCTGGTACTTGGCCGCGACCTGCGTGCCCTTGGCGACGCCCCGCATCGCGAGGTACGACGCGCCGCCGCCCGCGGCCACCATCATCACGATCGGGACCAAGAAGACCAGCGCCGACACCCGCTGCCGGGCGATCGGCGGCACGTAGGGCAGTTGCTGCGGCGGGTACTGCGGCGGCGGATAGAACGCTTGCGGCGGCAGCGGCTGCGGAACCTGAAACACCCGGCTGCGCTGCTGGATGCTGGCTACGGTGCCGCAGTACTGGCAGGTCACCGACGTCAGGTGCTCCTCGACGCGGAGGTTGGCGCCGCACTGGGGACACTTGACGACGATCGCGCGCAAGTACCGAACCTAGCTCGCGCCTCGACCGAACGCCATCAGCGCGACCGCGCCTGCGACCCCCGCGACACCGCGATGCCCCACCGATGCGTTCGTACCTCATCGGAGCCAGTGTCGGTCCGCTTGCATTCGGCCACGCTTCGATGAAGATCCGGTCCATGCAGACCGCCCGCTCCTTCGCGGTGGCGCTCCTCGCCACATCCGCGATCGCAACGTTCGCCGCGTGCAACCCCGTCGACCCTCGCGCGGGGTTCGTCTACGGCGAAACTCGCGGTCGCCTCGAAAGCAACGGCCTCCGCTTCGTCATCATGCCCGACTCGTCGACGTCGCTCGTCGAGGTCGACGTGCGCTACGAGGTCGGCTCGCGCGAAGATCCGCCCGGCAAGGCCGGCATCGCGCACCTCGTCGAGCACATGATGTTCCAGCAGAAGCCGGACGGGCCCGAGACCCAGCCGCTGATGCACGCGATCGGTCAGCTCACGACCTTTTTCAACGCGTACACCAACTGGGACACCACGCACTACATGATGCAGAGCCGCGCCGAGCAGCTCGACGCGCTGCTGAAGATCGAGTCGATGCGACTCTACTATCGCTGCAAGAGCATCTCGGAGGACGAGTTCCTGCGCGAGCGCGAGGTCGTCCGCAACGAGATCCGTCAGCGCGGCGGCACCCCCGAGGGCCGCGTCCCCGATCTCGTCCTCGAGCAGCTGTACCCGAAGAACCACGCTTACGCGCGGGTCATCGGCGGCGACGACGCCCAGCTCACGACGATCACGCTGCAGGACGTCTGCGACTTCATGGACAAGTACTACACGCCCGATCGCGCGACGGTCATCGTCGCCGGCGGCGTGACGGTCGACGAGGCCGCGGGCGCGATCAAGAAGTGGTTTGGCCCGCTCGAGAAGCGCGTCGGGGCGCCCCGCATCGACGTCGCGCCGGTCACCTCGGTGACCGCGGGTCGCGCCCAGTACGAGCTCGACCTCGAGCGCAACCTCGTCGTCGTGGCGTGGCCGCTGCCGGCGTCCAACACGCCCGAGGGCCGCGCCGTGCAGTTCGGCATCAACCGCGTCTTCGGCGAGACCGCCGGCCGCGCCCAAGACTACAACTTCGCGTACAGCGTCGAGCCGCTCATCCTCGGTGGCGAGCTCGCGCCGGTGTTCGGCGTGGCCATCGAGCTCAAGGGCATGGACAAGCTCGGCGAAGCGCTCGAGTTCGTGCGGAAGGCGGCGGCCAAGGCCCACCGCAACTTCGACGACGTCAACTGGGAGCAGACCGACGCGTTCAAGAAGCAGTCGGCGGCCGGGTTCCTCGAGGGCATCGAGTCGCTCACCGCGCGCACCAACGCCATCGGCGAGGCCGTACAGTTCGATACCGAGACCGACTTCGACTCGCAGGACCTCTACCTCATCCACGCGCTCCAGCGCATCCAGCGCTTCGACGGCGGCCTCATCGCCCGCGAGGTCAAAAGGACCCTCGAGTGGGACAAGGCCAAGATCATCCTCTTCAAGGCCAACGCGGCCGGCATCCATGGCGACGCCCGCTCGAAGGTGCAGTTCCAGACCAAGTCGCACGACAAGCGCGAGATCCCCGAGGTCGACCCGCGCGAGGCCAAGCGTCCGCTCAAGGTCGCGGCCGAGGTCAAGGTCTTCGACGGCGCCGAGCGCTACACCATGAACAACGGCATGAAGGTCGTGCTGCTCCCCGTCGAGTCACCGTTCCCGCTCATGACCGCGGTCGTCACGTTCAACGTCGGCGACGTCCACTCGGGCTCGGTGCCGGGCTTGGCCGATCTCACCGCGCGCTTCCTCGACGCGCCCCGCGACATGGACGCCGCCGGGATCACCGGCATCGGCGTGCAGGCCGCTAGCTCCAACGACCACACCTACTTCTCGTCGAGCGGCCTCAACATCTACGACACCGTCATCATCAAGGGCATCGAGCGCACCATCAAGGCCGGCGACTTCAACCAGGACGCCGTCGAGTCGTACCAGAAGCGGCTCCGCGAGAACTTCAAGCGCAAGGACTACCAGGCTCGCGTCGAGTACCAGCGCCAGATCCTGACCGCGCTCTACGGAGCCGATCACCCCTACACCCGCAACGGCGTGCTCACGCCCGAGTCGGCCAACCGCATCGGCCACGACAACCTCATGTCGTTCAAGGAGGAGCACTACTCCGCCGCCAACGCGACCATCGTCGTCGTCGGCAAGTTCGACGTCGGCCGCGTCAAGCGCATCATCTCGGACAGCTTCGGCAACTGGAGCCGCGGCCACACCGACAAGCCGATCGACCCGACCCCGCGCGTCCGCACCGGGCCCGAGTTCATCGGCGTCGTCGGTCCGGACAGCCCGCAGGTGAGCGTGACGATCGGGTTCCCGGCGCCGGCCGGCATCGACGGCAACGAGGCGGCGCGCCGGGTGCTCACCGAGATGCTCAACATCCGCATGGGCGACATCCGCTTCAAGCTGGGCGCGACCTACGGCACCTACGCCGGTCGCCGCACCCAGCTCGGGCCGTCGGCGTATCAGATGGGTGGCAACGTCGACGGGCCGCGCGCCGGCGAGGCGCTCAAGGCGATGCGCGACGGCGTCGAGCTCCTGCGCGGCGGCAGCACCTTCGACGTCGACTTCGTGCGGGCGCGCCGCGCGCTCATCGAGGATCTGCTCGGCCAGTCGCAGGTCATCGGCCAGCTCGCCGGCGACCTCGGCGTCATCGCGGAGTTCGGCCTCAAGGGCGACTTCTACAAGCAGCTGGTGAAGCAGATCGCCGCGGTGTCGCCGGCCCAGGTCAAGATGCTCCTCGGCAAGGAGCTGACGCCGACCAGCGAGGTCGTGGTGTGCTTCGGCGACCGTCCCACGCTCGAGAAGACGTTCACCGACGCCGGCATCGACCAGGTGAAGCTGGTCGAGCCTGACTACAAGTGACGCAGCGGCCCGAGCTACAAGCCTGGTGACCCGGCTCGCGCCACCAGGGCCTGGCACTGGGCGGCGCTGATCGCGAGGCGATCGCGGAGGCGGATCAGGTTGGCGGGGAGGTCCTTGGCGGCCGGCAGTGCGCACGGCGCGCCGGTCGCGAACAGCGCGATGATCGCCGCGCGTCCGTGGAGGAGCGGCACCACGCGCTCGGCCCGTCGAGGATCTTCGAGCAGCGCGCCGAAGATGCCGTCCATCAGCTCGCTCGCCGGCAGCTCCGGCGCCAGCAGCGGCGCCAGGTCGTCGTCGGGGAACCTGGCGATCGCGCGGCCCAGCGCGACGTTGACCGCGTCGGAGCGTCGGCCGGGTTTGCCGGCGACGGCCAGGAGCTCGGCGCGCCTGCGCTTGCTGCCGCGCACGCCGACGATGTCCAGCGCGGTGGTCGTGACCAGGTCGGGCTGGACCGCGCCGCGCAGCCAGGCCGCGGTGGTCTTGTCCGCCCACCGGACAGCTTTGCGATCGCCACCGACGGTGCCGGCCAGCATCAGCGCCAGCGCGCGGGCCTCGGCGCGATCGGGCGCGTCGTTGGCGACCGGAGCACGCCCGAGCTTGGCGAGCACCCGATCGGTCGCGAGGCCCACCGCCTGGACCAGCTGCGCGCGCGGACCGTCGGGCGCGATCGCGACCAGCACACGCACCCAGCGCGCGGCCGGCTCGAGGAGGCGACGGTCGGCCGACGCGATGGCCTGGAGGAGCAGCGGCGTGACGTCGTCGAGCGTGGTCTGCCCGGCGCCCAGCGCGTCCATCGCGGCGTCGAGCGCGACCCGCAGCTCGGTCGGCGCCAGCGGCGCGCGAGCCAGCGCCTTCCACCACGGCGCGTCGAGCTGCCAGCGGTAGTAGCCGCCGCCGTCGTCATCGGGAACCAGCCAGGTCGGACAGCTCGTGCCGAGCCCGACCGGGGCCGGGCCGTTGCCGGTCACCACGCAGGCGCGGCCGGCGCTCTTGCCACCCCAGCGCGCGCACACCACGGTGCGACGCGCCGGCTCGAGGCCGCGCACGATGAGCGTCGCGCGGTCGGGCGCGCACGCGATCTCGGCCGTCACCTCGGGCAGGCCCGGCAGCTCGACCGCGTCACGGACCACGTCGGCGATCGGCAGCCCGGGGTCGATCGCGGCCAGCGACGCAATCAGATCGTCGCTCGACGCCGCACCCCAGGCGTGACGGTCGAGGTGGTCGGCCATCGCCGCGCTCACCCGGTCAGCGCCGAGCCAGGCGTCGAGGGTGTGCATCACGGTGGCGCCCTTGTCGTAGGTCAGGTGATCGAACAGGGCGCGCGGCTCATCGATCGTGCGGGGCCGCAGCGGATGGACGCCGGCGACCCGATCCTCGAGGCTGACCGCCAAGCGATCGTCGACGCGATCGAGCGCACGCCGCCAGCGCGGATCGAGGGCCGCGAGGGTGCGATGGGCCTGCCAGGTCGCGATGCCCTCGTTGAGCCACAGCTCGCGCCACTCGGTCACCGTGACCCAGTCGCCGAACCACAGGTGCGCGACCTCGTGCGCGATGACCCAGGCCAGCAGCCGCTCGGCGCGGTCGGTCTGCGGCGCCGTCGCGATCGACCACGCGATCGTGATGAGCCCCGGGTTCTCCATCGCGCCGTTCATGATCGGGACCACGACCAGATCGAGCTTGGGCCACGGGTTGGGGCGCCCGATCGTACGCACCGACGCGTCGAGCACCGGACCCAGGAGCTTGGCGGCGAGCGCGACCGAGCCGCGCGAGCCCGGCACCAGCACGCGCGTCGGGATCGGCGCGTCGGGCACGTCGACGATCTGGAAGCGACCCACCGCGAACGCGACGAGGTAGCTCGGCAGCGGCGCGGTCGTCGCGAAGCGGTGCGCGATCTGGTCGCCCTCGCGGGTCGCGCTCAGCTCGGGCGTGTTGCCGTACGCGCCCACGCCGTCGGGGGTGCGGATCGTGACGGTCCACGGCGCGCGCCAGCGCGGCAGGTCGAAGCACGGCCACGCGCGCCGCGCATCGACCGGCTCGAAGTCGGTGTAGACGAAGCGCTGGCCGCTGGCGCGCTGCGCGAAGACGCCGTCGTGGTCGCGATAGTCGGCCGCGATCTCGAAGCGCAGCGTCACCGGGCCCGGCCCGAGCTGGTCGCGCAGCATCACACCCACGATGCTGCCCGCCGAGGCCGGGATGGCGGCCTCGATCGCGAGCGCCTGACCGTCGCGGGTCACCGCGGTCGGCGTCGCGGTCAGCTCCGGCGCCGCGTGCAGCCAGATCGTCCGGGTCGCTTGGCCGACGTCCACGTCGATCTCGATCGTCCCCCGGTAGCCCTTGGCCGACGGGTCGACCTCCAGCTCGACGCGGTACGCGATCGGGGTGACGTCGTCGGACAGCTCGTCGGGCGCCGTCGGCAACCGCGGCGTCGTCGGCGCCGGCGTCGCGAGGACCGCGCTCGGCGGCGCGACCGGCGCGCGCGGCGGCGGCGTCGCCGGCCCGCACGCGACCACCACGCCCACCCCCAGCCCGACCAGGTGGCGCCACCGACACGCCGGCTCGACGAGGTTCCGACCGGCCACGAGCCACAGCTTCGCAGGTCGGCAGCGCGGCGCAAGCATCCACCGCTATAGTCGCGGCGTGGCTCGCCTCCGGCTGTTCGTCTTCGGTGCGCTCGGCCTAGGCGCCGGCGTCGTCGCGTACCAGTGGGCCGGCAGCGATCGGCCCTACGACGCCCCGCCCGGGCCGCGCGCCCTCGACGCCGGCCCAGCCGCGCGGGTGGTCGCACCTCCGGCCCCGGTCGTCCCCGACCCGCCCCTCGCTGACATCGTCACCCTCGCGCTCCTCGACGAAGCCACCCAGGCTCCCCTCGCCGGCGCGGCGATCACCGCCGGGCTCGACGGCAGCTCCACCTCGTCGTCCGCGATCGCCGCCGCCGACGGCACCGCCCTCCTGCCGGTCACGCCCGGCCGCTGGCACCTCTCCGCCACTGCCGCCGACGGCACGCCCCTCACCCTCGTCGGTGCCGACGACTGGCAGCTCGGCGACACCCCGCCACCGACCGTCCCGGTCCTCCTCGCCCCCGGCGACGGTGAGCTGGTCGGCGAGCCGCGCGCTCCCTCGGCCGGCGATCCCGTGCCACCCGGCGCCGCCTCGACCGTCGATCCCGTGCCACCCGGCGCTGCCGCGCTCGTTGGCATCGCCACCCTCGCTGGCGCCCGCGTCGCCGACGTGATCGTCACGCCCATCCTCGTCGGCGACTTCGGTCCCGGCCACGCCGTCACCCTCGCCCGGGTCCCCGGCCCGGTCGGCCTGCCGCCGCGCCGCTTCGTCGGCACCGCCGGGCTCTTTCGCTTCGACGGCCTCGCGCCTGGCACCTACGCCGCCCTCATCGTCTCGCCCGGCCACGGTGCCGCCCTCGGCCGCGCCACCGCCACTGACACGCTCGCCGGGAACCTGTCAGTCGCGCTCTCGCCCTCTGCCAGCCTGTCCGGCGCCGTCACCGATCAGCACGGCTCCACCATCTCCGCTGCCACCGTCCGCGTCCGCTCTGGCACACTGCTCCTCGCCACCACCCGGACCACCTCCGCCGGAACCTACGCGTTCCACGATCTCCCGCCCGGCGAGCTCACCGTCGAAGCCCGCTCCGGCACCTGCATTGGCGATCACGCCAAGCTCACCCTCCCCGCGGGCCAGCGCTCCCTCCGTCCCCTCGGCCTACTCTGCGAATAGTCCTGATCTTTGGGTCCAGACCTTTGACAATGGTTCGACCCGAGGTCACTGTGCCGCATGGTCGCCGACGCGCTGAGCATACCATTCGATATCCCCTGGACTCGTGTCGCCTGGTCTCGCGACATGCTCGACCGTACCCGCGGTGGCTCGGTCCCCCCCAAGTGGCGATCTTCGCTCGCGGTCTACGCCTATCCGGTCCCGCTCGAACAGACGGCCGACGACTACCCGAATTCGCGCATCGTCTATCTGAAGGTCTCTGCCAGCATCACCGGCTGGGCCGAGAGCGAGACCCTCGCGTACGACGAGGTGGTGTTGACTCCGGATGCCTGGGTCCACGACGCCTGGGACACCATCAACACCGACTGGCAAGTCTCGCAGTACTGGGCCTGTCTGTGCGCGTTCGTCCAGCTCTCTATCCATCCTCGTCAAGCCGCGGGCGTGGCCGACGACGATTATCCGTACGTGATGGACTTCGAGCCCAAGAAGCGCGAGCTGTACGAGGCGGCGACCGATACCAAGGAGATGCTGTCCGCCTCGTCCCGGCGCGCCGGCACCCAGAAGGGCACGACGACGACCAATGGCACCGAGTCGGATCTTGGCATGAGCCTGGGCTTCTCGTACGGCGGGTTCAGCTTGGGCGGCACCGCCAGCGAGAAGAGCTACAGCAGCGCCCAACGAGTCGACATGACAACCAGCGATGCGTCGACGGAGCGGCGCGAGACGCAGGGCTATTCGACCCAGCTGTCGCAGATGTATCAGCTCTTCAACGGTTATCACCTGGGGACCAATCGCGCGCTGTTCGCGATCTTCGCTCGGCCGCATACGCGGACTGACAGCGAGCAGCTCGCCAACAATCTCGTGAACGGCGAGCGCCGCCTCGAGGGTATCCAGGACATGTTCGTCGTGGTCCATCTGCCCAAGTCCATGTCTGGAATCTGCCTCGACGCGTGGATCGATACGGGCCACAAGGTCAACTATCACTCGTCGCCGACGAGCGATCTCGCGACACCGCTCGTGCTGACGAGGCGCCTCGTCACCGGCTGCGGCGACTTCGCCGGCGACCGGCTGCAGGTCGCGCCCACCCCGGCACCGCCGGGGCCGCGGGTCACGGTGATCGGCGAGGCGTTCATCGACGCCGGCGACCGTTTCCAGCGCATGCGTCCTGGCGAGTTCGCGCGGCTTGCCAAGGGGAATCACGTCGTCGCTGCCGACCATCTGAACCTGTTGCAGGCCGAGGTTCAGCAGCAAGCGCTGGCGGCGCAGCTCGCGACCAACTATGCACCACGCCGCTACTCGCAGACGGCGGCCTTTCGACAGCGGGCCACGGTCGCGTTGCGCGGCGCGACCACCAGCCTGGCCACGCTGGTCACGCTGAAGTACCTCGATGGAAAGGAGCAGTCCGACCTCATCGCGGCCGGGGTCAAGACGGCCGGCGACGTCTTCAGCGAGAAGTCGACTGGCACCTGGCCAGCGGTCGTGCTGGAGGTGCGCGCCCGCTTGCTCGACGGGCTTCTCGCCGCCTTGAAGCCCAAGGTCTGATCGTCGATGTCCGAGGAGCTCAAGCCCGTCGCCTACGAGGGAGAAACTCCGGCCGCGCTCGCGACCGCGATCGCGCGTGACCCCAGTGGCCGCGATGCGCTGAACAAGGTGCGCCAGCTGGCTGCCGCCGTCACCGAGCAGCAGCGCGTCGCCGGGGTCGAGCTGCGGGTGATACCGGACCTCGACGCGCTGGCCGGCGTGATCGTCCGCGAGCGGCTGGCCCAGCTGTCGGCCGGGGATCAGCTTCTCTTCCGGACCGTCATCGGGATCGAGCTGCGGTTGCAGCGCGATGGCAAAGCGGTCGCCTCGACCGCGGCGCCGCAGGCCGGCAACAGCGTGGCCGATCCCGTCGAGCATCACCGCGGCGAGCTCGTTCACGAGGCGACCGATCTGGTGGTGCGCGGCGCCGGCCTCGACTTCGTCTTTCACCGCACGTACCGACACCAGACCATCTTCGACGGCCCGCTCGGGCATCGCTGGGACCACGGCTACAACCTGTTCCTGCGCATCGACGACCTGCATGCGGTGCTGTCGATGGGCGGCGGTCGCAGCGAGCAGTACCTGCGACACGGCCACTGGGGCGCAGCCGGCTGTAACTACTACGTGCCGCCCGACGGCGTCGACGCGACGCTCGAGCCGCTCGGCGCCGGCTGGATCCGGCGCGCGCCGGATGGCCTCCGTCACGTGTTCGAGCCCGAGCCGGGTTGGTCCGGCACATTCCGACTGGCACGCATCGAAGATCGCCACGGCAACGCGCTGCGCTTCGTCTACGATGTCGGGCCGTCCGGAGTCGCGCGGCTCGCGCGCTGTCACGTCAACAGCGACGCCCGCTGGGTCCAGCTTTCGTACGACGAGCACGATCGGATCATCCGGGTCGCCGATCATACCGGCCGAACCTGGCGCTACGGGTACGACGCCCACGGCGATCTGGTCCGGGTCACGACGCCCGGCACTCCCAGGGTCGCCACGACCGAATATCGGTATTCGTCGGGCGAGCACACGGGGGCGCTCGCCCATCTACTGACCGACATCTTCGACGCCGCCGGACGCCACTACCTACACACGGTCTACGGGATCGATCGCGGCGCGATCGACTTCAACCGCGTCGTCCGCCAGCGGCTGGGCACCGGCGAGTATTGGTTTCGCTACGAGGCGGTCGAGACGCCCGAGCTAAACTTGGCCCTCGAAGACCGTCCGGCGATGCGCTGCTGGATGAAGGAGCGCAACGGTCACGAGACGTTCTACGTCTACAATGGCTGGGGCGCGCTCCTGTGGAAGCGCGAGCTCGACAAGGCGCCAGGTCGCGCCGCGCGCCAGGTCGTCTGGCGGTATCGTTACAATCGCGATGGCGCGCTGATCGCGAGCCGGACGCCCGAGGGCGTGGTGCGCCACACCCTGACGGGCCGCGATCATTTCTTGCGCGTGCATGGCATTGTCGAGAACAGCGACGAGGCCGCACGGCTGTGGGACCACGCCGCGCTCACCGCCGACACCCGGCGTGGCTTCGGCCATGTGCTGGCGACCGTTGACCGGGCGACGCCTCACGCTGCGGCGGCGTCCGGGTGGGCCGAACGCTGGGGCGACGTCTACGCCGTCGAGGCCGGCGATCTCGTCGTGAGGCATACCTACGAGCCCGCGTACGGACAGCCCCTCACGACCAGCGATCCGCGGACCACGACAGCCAGTGATCCGCGCGTACCCGACGACGCGGCTTGCGCGCGGTTGCTAGTTCATTATGAGTATGACGGTCCCGCCGGCGACCCCACACGAGATCTCGTGCGCGTGGCGCATCCGACGCCGACGTTACCGGATGGCACAAGTGGCGGTCCGGTGATCAGCGAGATCGTAACGCGCGACACGCGGGGCCGGGTGACGCGCGCCCGCAACGCGGTCGGCGTCGTAGCAACGACTGACTACTTCCCCGAGGCCGACGGTGCCCGGGCCGGCTTCGTCTCTCGCACGATCCTCGATCCCGGCGAACGCGCGGCCGGCCATCTCGCGATCGCCACGCATCACCAGGTCGATGCCCTCGGTCGCGTCATCGCGACCACGTTGCCGCGCGGTGTCGATTCCGCCGATGGGCGATTCGTCATCGAGCGCGGCTACGACGCGCTCGATCGAGTGGTCGCCGCGCGCCACGCTACACCGCTCGCGACCGAGACCCGCACCCGGTACGAGCCCGCCGGCAAGCCACAGCACATCGAGACCGACTGGACCGGTCCCTCGGGAGAGCCGCACGGGCTGCTCGTCCGGCGCTTCCAGTACGACGAGGAACACCGCGTCCGCAGAGAGACCTTCGGCGGAGAAGACCTCGGCCGCCACCACCGGATCGCGCACAAGTACGGTGCCAATGGCCTGGTCGCCGTGACGGTGCGACCCAATGACAACAACACACAGTGGCGCTACGACTCACGCGATCTGCTGGTGCGGACGATTCACGGGGCCGGCCTCGGCGAGGGCATCGAAGAGCTGGTGCGCGACCGTGATGGCCGGGTGGTCGAGCACCGCTCACCCGAGGGCCGCGCCACCCGGACTGAATACGATGCGTTCGGTCGCAGCGTCGTGGTGACTGACGCGCTCGGGAACGTGACCCGGACGAGCTACGACCGGGCCAGCCGGCCCACCGTCGTGCGGGTGTTCGAGCGCCGGGATGAGACGTTCGTCTTGCTCGCTCGCACCGAGACGATCTACGACGAGCTGGGCCGCCCGTCACGTCAGTGGGTAGCTCGCTTCGACGAGCCGCCGCCAGCCGTCGCGAGCAGCGAGCTGCCCGACGCCTATCGGTCGGCCGGGCCCGGCCGCGTCCTCGAGACCCAGACCTTCTTCGATGCGGCGGGTCGCGTGGTGCGCGTCGTCGACGCGCTCGGGCATGTCGCGTCGACCGAGTACGATGCCGCCGGCCGCGTGGCGCGGGTCACCGACCCGACCGGCAACCACGTGGAGACGACGTACGACGTCCACGGCAACGCCGTGCGCGTCGACCGGCACGATGTCGTCCGCGATCTCGCCGGGGCGGTCCTCGGCGAGGAGGTCATCACGTCGTTTGCGTCCTACGACGAGCGCGACCGTGTGGTCGCGTCGACCGATCCGCTCGGCAACGTCACGGTGCACGCCTACGACAGCCTCGATCGCGAGGTCCGTGTCACTGACCCGCTCGGCAACGTCACCGAGCGAGCCTTTGACGTCTACGGCAATCTGGTCGAGGTACGCGCGCTCCGGACCGCCACCGGCGACGGCACGGGCGCGCCGCTGCCGCCGCATGTCGTGCGCTTCGAGCACGACGCCTCCGGCCTCGTGAAGGCCCGCGTCGACGCGCTCGGTCGCCGCACCGAGACACGCCACGACTCGTGGGACCGCGCCATCGAGCAGCGCTACCCCGACGGCGCGCACGTCGTGACCCAGTACGACCGTGACTCGCTGGTGGTGGCCGCGCGCGACGCGCACGGGGTCGTGGTCCGCAACCAGCACGACCCGCTCGGTCGACCCGTCCGCACCTCGGTCGACACCGCCGAGGTCGAGCTCGGCCTGACCATCGAGGGCACGCGCCAGATCGATCGCCGCTTCGACGCCCTCGGTCGCCTCGTCTCCACCGCCAACGAGACGTGCTCGATCGCGACCCGCTTCGATTCGCTCGGCCACGCCATCGTCGAGGCCACGACCGTCGTCGGGGCTCCGGCAACCGTGCTCAACCTCGGCCGCACCATCGACGATACCGGCAACCTCGTCGGGCTGACGTACCCCGGCGGTCGCGTGCTCACCCACGTCCGCGATGCCGCAGGGCGTCTCACCGCGATCCGCCACGACGCGGACGGTGACGACTATCCCGGAGTCTCCACCGGCGCGCGCACACTCATCGAGTACGCCCACGCCGGCAATCGCGACCGCACCGTCCGCCGCGCCAACGGCACCACCACCACGTTCGCCCACGATGCCGCCGGCAGCGCACTCGAGCTCCACCACGCGGGCCCGGCTGGGACGATCCTCCGCGTCCAGCAGCTCCGTGACGGCGCGCGCAGCCCGCGCCTGCGTCTCGAGCTCTCCGCCACCCCGCGCGTCGAGCGCTTCGGCTACGACTCGCGGTATCAGCTGTCCGCACGCGCGGAGTCCGCGCCCACGGCCGCCATCGAGCTGACGCCGTTCGCCGCGCCGACCACGCCTCCGCTCGGCATCCCGGCAGCGCGCCAGCCGCTCCTCGACGCGGTCATCGGTCCGCGCCTCGGTCCCGACGCTCCGGCCGGTGCCGACGCCTGGCGCTACGATCTGACCGGCAACCGGACTCGCGTCGAGCCGGCCGCCGGCGCCGCCATCGACTACGCCCCAGTCGATCTGCGCGACCGCTACCCCGAAGTCGCCGGTGCCGCGCACACCTACGATCGCGCCGGCAATCTCACGTCCGACGGCGTGCATGACTACCGTTACGACGCGTTCCGCCGCCTGGTCCGCGTCATCGACCGCCTCACCGGCGCCGACATCGCGCGCTACGCCTACGACCCCGCCGGCCGCCGTGCCATCGAGGAGCACGGAGTCGAGCGCCTCGTGATCGCATACGACGGCGCCGACCGCATCGCCGATCACCGCGCCAACCGCTGCGTGGCGCAGTACGTCTATGGCGCCACCGTCGATGATCCCGTCCATCTCGCGGCCGCGGGCGCCGAGCACTACTACCACGCCGATCTCCAGGGCTCGGTCCGCAATCTCACTGACCGCGTCGGCGCAGTGGCCGCCAGCTACTGCTTCGATCCCTTCGGCCTCATCGTCTCGTCGAGCGGCCCGGCGTTAGGGTCACCTGGCAGCGGCCCCGCCGCGCAGCCCTTCGGCTACGCCGGACGCCCCTTCGATCCCTCCACTGGCCACTACGACTACCGCGCCCGGGTCTACATCCCCGCCCTCGGGCGCTTCCTTCAGCGCGACCCCGCCGGGGCAGTCGATGGGCACCTCTACACCTACGCCGGAAACCATCCGCTCGCCTTCTCCGACCCCTCCGGCCTGGCCCGGCGCGAGTACCACGGTGGTCGATTCGTCACGCTACCGGATGACAACGTCGTGTTGCCATCAGCGTCAACCGCTGGCCAAATGGTCCCCTTTCGCGATGGCGCCTCTGGCGGCACGATCGGGTCATTCGCCGCGCGAGATCGCTCAGACTACGTCGACAACGGGCTAGTGAGCGTCGGCGCCTCTAACGACATAGCCAATCTGCGCATCCGCTCGCTGAAATACAAGTACGGCAACGGCGACACCCTCGACGTCTCTCTTGGCGATATCGACTTCGCCTGCAATCCGTGTCGCACTCCCTCCAGCTTCGAACGAGTCGGCGGCCGCGTCTTCCCGGTAGGAGGAGACGGTCGCCGCATCTACGATCCGGCAAATACTCCCGCTGTCGTCGGCGGCGCGGCGATGAAGCTCGCTGAAGCCAGACAGCTACTCGAAGATCGAGTGCAATATGCCTCGATTGTAACCGCCTTCGCTGGCGCAGTCGCGTCGGCTGGCTTCCTCAACTCGTCCGAATCGGGCGGCGGACATATTAGCCAGTATGCCCGTGGCGGGGTGATTCGCCGGACATCGAACAAGCCAATCGCGCCGCTCAGCCGCGGCACTGCTGCAGAGGGAGGCGGCGGCGGGATGGTCTCCGTGTTCCGCGCAGTTGGTCCCGAGGAGCTTCAGGTGATCCAGTCGAGTGGGAGGGTTCCTGCAAGTTTAAGCGGACTCGAGTCGAAATATTTCTCCGCGACGGCCGAGGGTGCCGCGTCGTACGCACGTCAGGCCGTCCGCGGCTTCGGCGATGCGCCGTACACTCTCGTCGAAGCGCAGATCTCCAGGAGCTCGCTTTCGGCCGACGTACTCATGCAGGTTGATCGGAACGTACCTGCGGTCGTCTTGCCGAATGCTCACTTGCCACTGCTTGGACCGGCGAAGGTCTGGTCCTTCATGCCCATTCCGTGAGGTAACGCCATGCTGCCCGATTTCATTAATCCCGCCTTCGCATTTGTCGCATTGTGCGGTGTTCGATTCCAGTCGCGTTCCGAAGGCGGCCATGCGGTAACGTTTCGGTCGGACTATCGATGCCAGCTTCGATACGTCGACGACACCGAAGAGGCGGACGCGGACGTCCGCACGTACTTCGTCGGTCACGAGAACGCGAGTGCAGGCGATGAGATGGCGATCGTGCTCGCCTTCGTCGACTGGGAGCGCGAGCGAGATCGCTGTCGTGTTGGAAGAGCATTCGAGCTCCGCGAAGGGACCGTTGTAACGGCGACCGGCGTCGTGCGAGGAATCGCGAGGCGGTGAAGGCGGTCACGTTGTTTCGCCCCGTAGGCCTGGAGGAACTCGAACTGGTCAAGCAATCGGGATGGACAAAGTTTCCTCCCCGGCTGCCGGAGCAGCCGATCTTCTACCCCGTGGTGCAGGAGGCGTACGCCGTTCGGATCGCGAAGGACTGGAACGTGGCATCTAGCGGAGCGGGCTTTGTCACACGCTTCGACGTTGATGCTGAGTACTTGAGCCAGTTCGACGTGCAGCACGCCGGTGGCCGGGATCATGCGGAGTATTGGATTCCGTCGGAGCGCCTGGAGGAGTTTAACTCCCACATCGTCGGGACGATCGAGGTCATCGCGGAGTTTCGAAAGTGAGCGCTCATGACCGACCTGTCTCGTGGCCGACGGTTGCGGTCGGCCGTGTCACCGGGAACGGTCCCCTCCGCAACCCCCTTCCGCGGCGCCAACCGCTGTCGTAGTGCTCGTTGGATTGGGTGCAGGCGGCGGTGGGGCGCCCGGCGGGACGCCCGGCATGGTAGGCCCAGGCTTGAGCACCGACCTGATCGACAGCCCGGCAAAGAGCACGTTCAGGCTGTCGGCGCGCGCCCGGCTCTCGAAGCTGTCCCCGAGAACTCCACGCAGATGGGCCGCCCCGGCACCTTCCTTGGCCACGAGGCCGTCGATGTAGGTCCAGTCCGCTATGCACGAGCCCGAGAGCTCTCGGTACGCGGGCACGCTGCGCCCTGGGCAACGTTCGAGTGCTCACAGGCTCGGACCGATCGGGGCCGCGTCGACTGAGGTCGATGCCGTGGCCGCGCCCGACATCTACACGACGGGTATGCCCGAGTTGGATCAAACGCCCAACGCTCGGCCGGCAGTGAGGCCCGGGATAACCTCAAGGTACTGAAGCGTCCACCACCGATCTGGCACATGGTGGTGGCGGTGCTGTCGAGCTTGGAGATCGCGCGGGGGCGGCGGTGATCGTCGGGGTGCGGTTCCACGGCTCGGGGGCGCCGGCGTTCGAGATGGGGGAGGGGCGGCGCATCTACACGATCGGGTCGGGGGCGTGCGACCTGGTGGTGCCGGCGGAGCTGGCGGGGGATGTGGCGCCGGTGCATGCGACGATCGAGCGGGTGGAGGGGGCGATCCGGATCTGTGATCTGGTGTCGCGGCACGGGCTCTATCGGTCGCCGCGGTCGGCGCGGGTGGCGGAGCTGCTGCTACACGCGGGCGAGGTGGGGTGGGTGGGCTCGTGCCCGGTGCTGGCGCTGGACCGGGAACTGCTGGAGTTGAGGTCGAGCTTGGCGTGGTCGATGGGGTTGGAGGCGCATGGGGCGGTGGATGACGGGCTGGTGGCGGTGGCGTCGCGGGAGCCGCTCTTGATCGTTGGGCCGCTCGGGCTGGATGACGAGCGGTTGATGGATGCGCTGGGTGGGTCGGTGTTGCGGGTGGACCTGGGCGCGAGCCGGGCGCTGTCGGCGCCGCTGGCCGCGCAGCTGTTCACGCCGCGGCGGGATTCGCGGGTGGTGTTTCGGGCGACGAAGGAGGCCCGGGCTCGGTCGATGCTCGACACGTACCTCGAGCGGGTCCGGATCCTGCGGTTGGTGCCGCTGTCGGCACGTCCTGAGGAGATCGTCCGGCTGTTGCAGGTCATCTGGCGCGACGAGTTGCACGCGGACCACGAGGTCGGCGTGCTGGGACGGCGGGCCTTGGGTGGGCTCGCGGCCTACCGGTGGCCGGGTCAGATCGATGAGCTGCGCGCATGCCCCGCGGCTGCTCGCGTACCACCAGCGCGGTGGGCTGAGGGCGGCGGCTCGCGCGCTGGGAGTCACCCATCAGACCCTCGCGGGTCACCTCAACCGGATCGGAGTGCCGATCCTCGATCAGGTCGATCGGGAAATGCCACTCGTGCGGCGGACGCGGGCATAAAATCGGAGCGGCCAAGTGCGTGAAGTTGGAGGCGCGAACAATTGTCCGGAACAAATCGCGTCGGTTTGTTCGCCGGGTAGGACGAGGGGGATCGCGATCGCGGCGTTGGCGGGAATCGACACCGTTCGTGCGGCCGATCTGATCCTCGAGCCTCGTTCGACGGCGGATAGGAGTAGGGGGGCCGCGATCGCGCAGCCGACCGAAATCGACGGGAATCGATCGGGCGACCTGATCCGCGAGCCCGTTTCGATGGCTGTAGAGAGTAGGGCCGCGATGCATCGCGGCCGGTGTCACCAACAGGGAGCCGTGCCAATGCATGGCGGCGATCCCGCGGATGGAACCGACGGTCCGCGCGCAGTGGCTCGCCGAGCTGTGCATGCTGCCGGTCTCGCGAACGCTCGCGCACCGTCGCGGTCACCCGCTGTGCGACCGCACGGCACAGCGCCCGTTGACGCGCTGGCCGACTTGGTCGCGCTGATGGTGGCGCGGGCCATCGAGGCAACCGCGGCGCTCGCGCCGTGGTGCGACTCCGTCAGGCTTGCGCCCGGCTTCGCCGAGGACGCGGCCCGATCGATCGTGGGCACGATGACCGCGACGACGGCCGACGGCGATCGAGGTGAACCAAAGACGCGTGACGAGGTACCGGCCTGCGAGGCCCGACCGCGCCGCACGATTTCTGTGTGAACGATTTTCCTCGCCCGGCCTGCGTACGGGTCCGGTCGCGATCAACGATCCCAACGTCGTTCTGCCTCCTCCTCGCCTACCGAGCCCGGTGCCTCTCAGGGAGTGTGGCCGACGATGAGGTCGTCCCCGGTGCCTCCGGTCTGGACCTGCCCTGGGCCATCGCGTCCCGCGATTCCTGCACGGCGGCGCCGCAGGGCCGATTTTGTCGGCGACCACTGTTCACACGCTCCGGGGCTCTGATAGCGTCTCGCCCGCATGGGGGATCGGTTTCTGCTTGCACGCTACGCGCTCGCCGAGGAGCTGACGGGGATCGGCGACGATCGACTCCTCGCGCGGCGGCCCGAGATCGCGGACACACTGGTGCTCATCGAGAGTGCCAGCCATTGGGCGCGGGCGGCAGGACGCGAGTTGCAGGCGGCGGCGCCGGGCGCGATGCAGGGGGCGCTGACTGGGTTCGCGATGGGCGGCCCGGCAGGCGCCGCACTCGGTGCGGTCGCGGGCGGTGTCGGTTCGCGGGTGGCGATGCCAGCAGGCCGGACCGCTTCAACCGTCCCCGCGGGGGCAGGGCCAGGACCCGTCGCGGCGAATCCCGCGGCGAGTCAACTCCTCGCGATG
>Ga0209181_10001213_pt1 | contig 45780 bp, 44 predicted proteins | sample MAT05_FD_187208 | JGI IMG/M metagenome (GOLD analysis project Ga0209181, IMG submission 187208) | Freshwater microbial communities from Lake Fryxell liftoff mats and glacier meltwater in Antarctica - MAT-05 (SPAdes) (version 2) | ecosystem: Environmental > Aquatic > Freshwater > Ice > Liftoff... | reverse complement strand
TGGAGTTGAACAATCTGGTGTCTGAAGGAAAGAGGGGAAGTTGTAATTGCATCGCTAATCAGTTAACTGAATGGCAATTTCGCAATTTTTTGTTTGCGGGCAAAGCTTCCAAAACTATTAATTTACGGGAGACGGATCAGGAGGTCTGAAATTAAAAAAAGAGGGAAATATCAGCGTATTGGACGGTGAACCAACCTTATCGGAAGATTCAATTAGCTATGAGACAATTCTTGAAGATATTTTTGGTATTAAGGATCAATTTGGTATTGAGGTTACTCAAGATCCAAAAGTCTTTAAAGCACTAAAAAATGCAATTTTATCACAAGATCTACCATTTGATGATCCCCGTTTTAATTTGCTTGCAAAGCATCTTTCCGTGCAAAGTGTAGAACTGGCCAATATAATTGGAATGGAAATGAAACAGCTTAAAAGATTAAAGGGATTGGAACAATTATGAGAAGATTTAACCGGGAAGATCTGCCACAAATATTAATCGATAATTGGAAGCAGATTGGAGATAACTATAGCCAGCGAAGAATAGTAAACCCAGGGTACGCTTTTTCATGGCCTCAAATAAACAATATAAAAATTAATCACCTTATCCTCCGTGGCCTACAGCGTCAAACACAGGAACATTGTTCCTATTGTGACAATTACCCGCCGAAAATTGGTGACGAAACTATAGATCATTTTAAACCCAAAACTGTACCGGCATTTTATAATTTAGTGGCTAATTGGGAAAATTTGTACTTAGCTTGTAAACATTGCCAGGAGGCCAAAGGAACCCAATATTCAGAAGAACTACTTCGGCCTGATGCCCCCGATTATAATTTTTCCGATTACTTTATCTATGATTTCGATGAACACAAACTCACACCTAACCCAATTGCTGCCCCTGAAAATCAAAATAGGGCTCAGATGACTTTTAACATATTTCAACTTAATCACACAGGTTTAAGTAAAACCAGGAAACGTAATCTGGCATGCTATCGATCGGGAGAATTTAAAGAGGATGAATTAGGGTTTAGGTTCATATATCAATTTTTTTAACCGTAGCTATTTCCCGGATGGTTTTATATCAAATGCGGTATTAGATTTGGTTCAAAAAATACAGCTCATTTTTTTCCTGCAAACTTTGGAATATGCTACTCTTCCCAATCACATCCAATAGGCGCACCCGGCGGAATTTCTTTGTGTACCGTGGGTTTAGCTTTTTCCGGTGCTTTCATCCGCTCCAGCGCAAGCATAAAATGTGCTGATAAATGGTCTTCTTTTACCAGCTTTTGTTGTGCCTCGATATATTTTTTCAAATCGCTCAAAGCCTTCACCAATATAGCCTTCGTTTCAAAAGAGGCATTATCATCAACAGATGCAGCTAGTAAATAAGTTAGCAGCACTTGCGAAGTTTGTTGCTGTATTAATTGTTCCATTCCTTTTCTTGCCGGTGCTTTCCAGGTATTGGCCAGCAAGAGGTTGATCATCTCCCCAACGCCCAAACCATTATTTTCTACTTCATATTGCACCATCCTGTTCAGCCTTTCCGAATTAAATAAAAATGAAAGCGGTAAATCTGCTGCTGTTTCGGCCGGAGCAAGTACATCAAATGCAAGCCCGGTTCTTTTCTTAAATAATTCCCTTGTAAAATTATATCCTGCGGGGCGGGGAGGAATTAGTTTGCTGATGGTACCTGGTAACAACAAAAATTTGGGATCCAGGCAACTGATGACAGCGTTCATGGCCGTTAACTGGTCATCCTTTGTTAAGGGTTTAGTAATCATTTGCCCATCACCCCTTAATGCATAAGTATAGTTTAAACCACCCACCCACTTGGTTACGGCTTCCAACTGGTAGCGGTGATACAAATACACAGGTACCAATACATCTTCCAAAGTTGCCATTGGCATACCAGGCCGGATATTCTTTTCGCCAAACTGTGCCAATGCTTTATTACGCACTTTTTTCATTTCAATTAATTCAATTGCCGGATCGTTGCCACCATCCCATAAATGTGCAAAGGGATGAAGTCCACCTGGTGCTCTTGAGTCCCGGTCACTGATGAATTGCAATCCGTTTTTATTGGCATCTGTAAGCAACTTAGTCTGTGCAGCCGTCTCATCTGTACCAGCGGGATAATCCTGGTAACCCCAGGTGATGGCCACTTTATCCCAATCGCCGATCTTCAAATCATACGCATTGGAAAGATTCATCTCGCCCTTTGCATTCAGCCTTACCAATGGATGTGGGTAATCCATCACGCTGGCCCGGTTACTTACACTGGCTGCATAATTATGCATCAATCCAAGCGTATGCCCTACTTCGTGTGCCGCTAATTGTTTTAATCTGTCCAAAGCCATTTTCAGCATTTTATCATCTGCCGGCAGTCCGTTTTCGAAAGGAGCCAGTAAGCCCTGTGCTATTAAATAATCCTGCCTTACCCGCAAAGAACCCAATGAAACCTGGCCTTTAATAATTTCTCCCGTTCTTGGATCCACCACCGAAGCACCGTAGCTCCAGCCCCTGGTAGAACGATGCACCCAGTTGATCATATTGTAGCGGATATCCATCGGGTCTGCACTGTCAGGCAACAATTTTACCTGGAATGCATTTTTGTAACCGGCTGCTTCAAAGGCCTGGTTCCACCAACCTGCTCCCTCCATTAAAGCAGTTCTGATTGGTTCAGGCGTTCCGTTATCGAGGTAATAAATAATTGGTTTTACAGGTTCACTAACGGCCACTGTTGGATCTTTCTTTTTTAACCGGTGCCGGACGATCATTTTTTTCTCAATGGGCTCACTTACCGGTGTGCTGTAATCAAAATAGGAGGTATTGATAAAGCTGCTCCTGATATCGAAAACCCTTGGGTTGTAATGTGCATCTGGTAATTCCACAAATGAATGATGCATCCGTAACGTAATGGCTTCAGGTGAAGGGGTAACACTATTCACAAAATTGCCGGTGGTCCCATCCGAATTTACCAGGGTGATGGTTGCTTCAATTTCTGTATTGAGCGGAAAATTTTTGGTGCCGGCAAAATAAATGGCAGAGCGGCTTTTATCAAATGTGTAGGTTCCCTGTTGGGTTGATTTTATTTTATTGGCTGCTTTCATGGCATCCCGTAACAAGAAATCGGTGGCATCTACCAATACGCTGCTATCAGTTTCCGCTTCTATGGTAAAGCCCCACAAGGTTGACCGGGCAAAGGATTGCTCTACCGCTTTCTTTTCATTCGCTTCATTGGTTACAGCCCGGTAACTATAATTGGGTTCAATCATTAAAATCTTTCTGCCGATCCGGCTGAATTGGATGATCCGGGTATCTCCCAGTAAACCCCTGTCCAGGCCAATATCGTTGCTACCCAAACCCGCAGGTAATGATTGCTGGTATAAAATTTCTTCTCCTGATTTATTGATTTCGAACCATATTTTACCGCTGGCTTCTTCCCAATAATAATTCAGAAAGCCTTCCTGCTTTTTCATGTCCCTCGTTTTTTCAGCGATGGAAGGTAATTTTTGTGCGACCAGGAAGGTGGAAATAAAGGAAAAAGATAAACTGAGGATATACTTCATGCGTACAATTTTGTACGCACAAGATAAGGAAAGCTGATTTCCCGAAATCAGTTGTAAAAATTGAAAAGGGAATTATTGCTGTTCTTCTACGTCCTTGTTGTTTTTATACCAGCGGAAACCGATAAAACCCACAATGGCAAAAGGCATGATCATTAAATACAAAATACCACTATTCATTCCCTGGGCTGGTTTTTCCCCCAATTGCTGTGCTGTTTTGGTACAAAGCGAGCACTGGGCATTGGTTGTAGTTTGTACAAAAAACAACAGTAAAAAAGATAATAAAAATATGAGGGCGATTTTTTTCATTGAGATGGTAAAGTTAAACAGCTTTTTTTAAAACAACCAGTTTGTGGAACTTTAAAATTTTTGTATTTTTCCCAATAACAGCCAATTCAACATTTGCTTTCTTTTTTATGTGCTAATTAAGTTCACGCAACTTTGGACTTAAAAAACTGGTGAAACCCGTGATAAATAACATCTTCATCGGCTCAAAAGTTCGTTATCATTTTTAAGTAATTTAAACATCAGACCCGTCCAAATGGTGTTGAGCCCGGTGGGCATCAAAAATCAGACATCAGCCATCAGACATTTTAAATATTGATTTCTCTACCTTTGCAGCCACAATTATTTAACTATAAATTTTATCAATCATGCCCGGATTTGAATTTTTTGGCGATGAGGAACGCAAAGAAGTAAATGATGTTATGCAAACCGGTATCCTGATGCGATACGGCTTTAACGGAGCCCGTAAAGATATCTGGAAAGCAAAAGAACTGGAACAGGCGATCAATGAAACTTTTGGCAGCAAATATGCCCAGTTGGTAAGCAGCGGAACTGCCGCATTAACCACCGCCCTGAGTGCCCTCGGAATTGGATATGGAGATGAAGTCATTATTCCTTCCTTCACCTTTGTGGCAAGTTTTGAAGCCGTTTTGAGCGTAGGCGCCATACCGGTTTTGGTAGATGTGGATGACACGTTAACTCTTAGTCCTCCGGCTGTAAGAGCAGCCATTTCGCCCAAAACAAAATGCATCATGCCGGTACACATGTGCGGCAGCATGGCCGATATGGATGAACTGGTGGCTATCTGCAAAGAACACAACCTGGTATTAATTGAAGATGCCTGCCAGAGTATTGGCGGTACCTATAAAGGCAAAAAATTAGGTACCATCGGCGATGCCGGTACTTTTAGTTTTGATTTTGTAAAAACGATCACCTGTGCCGAAGGTGGTGTAGTAATGACCAACCGGGAAGATGTGTATATAGCCAGCGATGGTTATAGTGATCACGGCCACGACCATAAAGGCGCCGACCGTGGTGCCGATCTTCATCCGTTTATAGGATACAATTACCGGATCAGTGAATTGCATGCTGCAGTTGGCCTGGCACAAATAAAAAAACTGGATAATTTTTTGTCCATTCAGCGTAAAAACAATAAAGCCTTAAGAAATATCCTCTCCACCATTTCCGAAATTTCTTTCCGGCGGGTACCGGATGAAGCAGGCGACAGTTGTACTTTTTTGAGTTGGTTTTTGCCAACCGCTGAACTTACAAAAGCTGTTGTTACCGAAATGAGAACCCAGGGAATTATGGCTGGTAGTTTTTATTGGTTTGATAATAACTGGCATTACATTACCAAATGGGATCATCTGAAGAATTCCGTAACGCTTAATAAATTGCATCCCGACCTGAAAGCTGCAGTGATCCACCAGGCCAACAAAGATTTTTCTGAAAGCGATGCTGTAATGAGCCGGTGCGTTTCTACCCTAATCAGTTTGCTATGGACGGAAGACCAAATACAGGCTAAGGGCGATCAAATGGTAGCCGTAATCAAAAAAGTATTGCAGCAACATGCGGTAACTTATTAAAACTATTATTATCTTGAGGCTACGCCGAAAGATATAATGTATGAAAAATAATAACCGCCGTAATTTTTTACAAAGAGCAGGAGCATTAACGGCTACTGCTTTTTTTTTGTCTCTTGCTAAACCCACCTGGGCCAGCAATTTGGAACGTGCCCAGCACAATGCAGATGGATTGGCTGCTGATCTGTTGGCAACCGAAGAGGAATTCTGGTTTTATATTCAACAATCATTTACAGTATCTCCCGGTATTATTAATTTGAACAATGGCGGAGTATCGCCTGCGCCCAAAACAGTGCAGGAAGCTATGAAGCGGTATTATGATTACAGCAACGAAGCTCCCAGTTACTACATGTGGCGCATACTCGACCAGGGCCGTGAACCCTTAAGAAAAAACCTGGCAAAGCTGGCTGGTTGCGATACAGAGGAAATTGCCATCAATCGAAATTCTTCTGAAGGGCTGGAGACAGTGATTTTCGGGCTGCAGTTAAAAGCCGGGGATGAAGTGGTGGCTGCCAAACAGGATTATCCCAATATCATCAATGCATACAAACAGCGGGAAAAAAGAGAAGGGATAAAAATGGTTTGGATCAACCTGGAGTTACCAACCGAAGATGAAAATTACCTCGTACAGCAATATGTAAAAGCATTCACTGCTAAAACAAAAATTGTCCATATTACTCATATCATCAACTGGAACGGGCAAATACTTCCCGTAAAGAAGATAGCGCAGGAGGCCCATAAAAGAGGTATTGAAGTAGTGGTGGATGGCGCCCATTCATTTGCTCATTTTGATTTTAAAGTTCCGGATTTGGATGCAGACTATTTTGCGGCCAGCTTACATAAGTGGCTTTATGCGCCCATTGGCACTGGTATGTTGTATGTGAAGAAAGAAAGGATCAAGCATATTTATCCATTATTCGCCACCAGCGACGATCCCTTAAAAGATGATATTCGCAAGTTCGAAAATTTAGGCACCCGGCCGTTCTTTATCGAGCAGGCCATTGGCAAGGCAATCGAATTTCATGAAATGATTGGTAGCGAACGAAAAGAAAAGCGGTTACATTACCTGAAAAATTACTGGATGGAAAAAGTGCAGCATATTCCGAAAGTAAAATTGAATACGTCATTGGATCCGAAATGGGGATGTGCCATCGGCAATGTAGCGATAGAAGGAAAAAAGCCCGGTGAACTCGACTCCTTCCTGTTTGACAAATACAAAATTCATACGGTAGGTATTGCCTGGGAGAATATTAGTGGGGTAAGAATAACGCCGAATGTATACACTACCATAAAAAATCTGGACCTGTTGGTTGAAGGGATAACAGCTTTCGCAAAGAGTTGACCGAGGCTGATAGTATAATATCAACCAAATAATCACTTGTATTTTTTCCCCTTTAGGGGATAGGGGTGTTTGGGGTATAGCGGTATTTTCCCTCCATCCGATCACAATCTTCTACACTCCCCAACCTAAACCGAAAAGGGATTTTAGTGGCCTTTTCAAATTTTATTTCCTGCTTGCAAAAAAAGCCTAAGTTGGTAACATAAAAATTGGGCGCAATAACCTGCTTAACTACAGGGGTAGTCCGTTTTGTTTTAATCAGCAAAACCGGAGTTAGCGATAAATCATTTCTGTTTTCCAGCAACAACATTTTCACTGACTTAGCAGGTTCATTTTGCGAAAAAGCCGTGGCGGCTACAAAAATCATGCAAAAAAATATAAATTTGCCTTTTTTATACACTTTACGTAGTTGAATGTGTGTAAATTTACGGTTTTATAGAATAATGGGTTTGCACGTTCGTTAATAAAAATCTTCAATCAGCCTTTAATCAATTTAAAGTGATAATGAAGATAAGAGTGCCGGGAAATAAATACTGATCTTGTAAAACTGATCATATACGAGCTTTCTGGGGTAACTTTTTTAATTCCGTACTAACATAAATTTAATAAACATAACCATCCTGAAAGGAATAATGGAATAAAATATGGCTTTAAGTCAGGGATTATATCAACGACAATTACAAAAATTATCGCCCCAGCAAATTCAGTTAATGAAATTGCTGCAGGTACCTACCGCCCTGTTGGAAGAAAGGATCAAGGAAGAGCTGGAAGAAAACCCGGCCCTTGAAACAGGTGAAGAAGAAGAAGCCGAAGAGTTTGAAAATGATGTTACGGAAGAATTTGAAACCAAGGAAGACGAATTTGACCTGGATGGCAGCAAGGATGAATATGAAAACATTGACATTAGCGATTATGTGCAGGATGGAGATGATGATATTGCGGATTATAAGATGCGGGACGAAAATTATCCCGAGCAGGATGACAGCAAGGTAATTCCACACAGGGTAGAAACCGGCTTTAACGAAATAATGCTGGAGCAGGTGGGTCAGTTAAACCTGGATGATCATAAAAAGCAGGTGGCAGAACAGATTATTGGTAACCTGGATGATGACGGTTACTTGCGGCGTGACATAAGCGCCATTGTAGATGACCTTGCTTTCAGGCAAAACATACAAACTTCGGAAGAGGAAATTGCAGAATTGATTTTGCAGATACAGCAGTTTGATCCTCCCGGTGTGTGCGCCAGGAATTTACAGGAATGTTTACTGATACAATTGGAAAGAAGGATCAATGAAGGCGATGCGGTAGAAATGGCTATCAAAATTTTAGAGAAATATTTTGATGAGTTTACCAAAAAGCACTACGAAAAAATACAACGTGGATTAAATATAACCGACGACCAATTGAGGGAAATCATCAACCAAATCATTAAACTTAACCCCAAGCCGGGCGGTAACATTGGCGAAAGCAGCAAGGGCGAAGGATATGTGATCCCGGATTTCTTTATCATTAATAATAACGGCAAATTAGAATTAACCCTTAACAGCAGGAACGCACCTGATCTCCGGATTAGTGAAGGTTACCGGGATATGCTGAAGGACTATGACCGGGGTACAAAAAAAGATAAACGGCAAAAAGAAGCAGTGCTTTTTATCAAGCAAAAAATTGATTCGGCCAAGTGGTTTATTGATGCTATTAAGCAGCGGCAACATACTTTATTGAGTACGATGGAAGCCATCATGAATTATCAATATGATTTTTTCATAACCGGCGATGAAACTGAAATGCGGCCGATGATCTTAAAGGATATTGCGGAAAAAACCAATCTTGATATCAGTACCGTAAGCCGGGTGGCCAACAGTAAATTTGTACAAACCGAATTTGGTACTTACCGACTCAAGTTTTTCTTTAGCGAGAGTTTACAAACAGACAGCGGCGAAGAAGTAAGTACCCGTGAAGTAAAAAAGATTCTTAGTGATTTGATTGAAGCAGAAAGTAAAAAGCATCCATTGAGTGATGAACGTTTAACAGAATTATTGCAGGAAAAAGGATATAATATTGCAAGACGGACGGTTGCCAAATACAGGGAACAACTCAATGTACCCGTGGCAAGATTGAGAAAGGAATTATAATACCCCCATCCCCCGAAGGGGTGTTAAGAACAGCGTTTATGGATATCACCAACCAGGTTTTAGATAGAAATACATTGAATGCACCACAGACTGACAGCCATTCTCCGATACTCCGGTTTTTTGCTCATTTGTTTTCTTATGTGTTTCACCCGCTTTTTATTCCCTTATATGTTACCTGGTTTTTAGCATTCATTCACCCCTCCTATTTTTCGGGCTTTAGCGGTTTGGGAAAACAGAAACTGATGTTATTGATTGCGATCAATGCTTTCGCTTTTCCGGCAATCACCGTTTTGTTGCTAAAGGGATTGGGCTTTATCGATTCACTTTTTTTAAAAACCCAAAAAGACCGGATCATTCCTTATATCGCCTGCGGCACTTTCTTTTTCTGGACACAATATGTATTAAGAGAGCAAAACTATGTTCCCCGGATATTGGTAGCCTTTATGTTTGGTGTTTTTATCTCCTCTTCCGCAGCATTGATCGCCAATATTTATTATAAAATAAGCATGCATGCCATTGGAATGGGCGGATTAATCGGGCTGTTTCTTGTTATTATGCAGCAAAACACTATGTTAATGACCTGGCCCTTATCGCTGGTTATTTTGTTGACTGGCCTGGTTTGTACATCCCGGATGATTGTAAGTGACCACACGCCGAAAGAAATATATATGGGTTTATTGGTTGGGTTGATTTGCCAGTTTGTAGGGGCTACGATAAATTTATAATCTGTTGGAGGCAAAAGGCAAAAGGAAATCAGTAAAAAAGCAAGAGGCCCCAACCAATCCCGGGGCCATCTTTTCTTCTATCGTGCCTAACAATTGAGGTAATGCCGGATTTTTATTTAAATCTGGCTGTTAAGGATTTTTGAACTGCTACAATATTTTTTTGTAGGATGGTAAATAAAAAGACAACTGCCGTTTTTAATTACATCAATTATTTTTTTGCTTAATTCGTTTGGTATGGCAGGGCAGCCATAACTTCTTCCAAGGGCGCCACGGCTATTGATAAATTCACCGCTCACATAATCAGCGCCGTGTATTACGATCGCTCTTTCATACGCTTTGTCATTGATTCCTTTTTCGCAACCTTTTAGCCTGAGTGAATAACCATGACCTCCTATATAAGTACTTAATGTGGTGTAAAATCCAAGGCTGCTTTGATGCGATTCAGGCAGGTTTGAAAATTCATTCGCATATTCAGTACCCGAATTACGGCCATGTGCCACCCAGGTATTGAATAATATTTTTCCGCTGGTTACATCAATCACAAAAAGCCTTTTTTGGGTAGATGGTTTGCTGAAATCTACTACTGAAATTATATTCTTTTTAGCGATCTGGTTCGCTTTATTTAAATATTCAAATCCCTTTATTGCATAATTAAATGCCGTTTCCGAAAGCCCTGCACTACCCAATTGCCATATAGTATAGCAATCAGATTTTACCTCTTTAATTGAACCAGGTATCTTATTGACCGATGAATTGTTAAATGCTAAAAACGGCAATGGTTTTGATAACTGACCTGCATTATTAACGGTGGAAAAATTTGTGTGGCTCATGATTAAAAAAGAAGTAAGAGCCACAAATGGATAAGAAATAAGTTTTAACATTTGTTTGGTTTTCATGGTAACAACCAGGTGATTGCCGGGATTACCCTTATAAATCGACAAAACCAATACTTTATTGTCAACACAATAATATATATGCTGGTAATGGTATTTGGTTTTTTCTTACCTTAACATTTATTCTGCGGATTAGCCCGATTGCCTGCCTTTTCAATAATTAAAATCATTTTTAGTCATGCATTTATCTCCAAGAGAATCTGAAAAGTTATTACTTTTTTTAGCCGGTGAATTGGCGGAAAAAAGAAAAGCCAGGGGATTGAAACTGAATTACCCGGAAGCGATCGCCCTCATCAGCAGTCATTTGCAGGAAGCGGCCCGTGATGGGAGGTCCGTTGCCGACCTGATGCAATACGGCGCTACTATTTTAACAAGATCAGATGTAATGGAAGGCATACCGGAAATGATTCATGAAATACAGATTGAAGCAACTTTTCCGGATGGAACCAAGCTGGTTACGGTGCATGACCCGATCAGGTAGGAAGGGCAGCCCCCTCTAACTCCCCCGAAAGGGGAGGACAGGGCAGGAGACTTTAAGGCGGTGAACACTTACGAAAATATATAGGTTTGTATTTGTTAAAATTATACTGTTACAAAATTAATAATCCTGCCTTACTCCCTTCAGGGGATGGGGCAAATCTTCTAAACATGATACCAGGAGAATACTTTTTGGCAAACGGGGATATTGAATGTAATATTGGTCGTGCCACTGCCAACCTAACGGTAGTAAATACCGGCGACCGGCCTGTGCAGGTGGGTTCACATTTTCATTTTTTTGAAGTAAACAAGCAAATGGAATTTGACAGGGAAAAAGCATTTGGGATGCGGCTAAATATTGCAGCAGGAACTGCGGTACGTTTTGAACCAGGCGAAGAGAAGGATATAGAGCTGGTAAATTTTGGCGGTAGTAAAAAAATAGTAGGGTTTAATAATTTAGTGAACGGTGAAATGAATGATCAAAATAAAAAGCAGGCACTAAAAAAGGCAGGTAATTTAAATTTTAAAAATAAGACAGATCCTTAGTGCCTTTGCTACTTATCGTCTTTTCGTGAAAACAATGCTAGTAACAGTGCATTATAATTATGGCTTAAGATAAAAGCCAATGCTGTAGTTTTCTATTGAACAAATAATCTTTGCGGCTTTGCCCCTTTGCGGCTTTGCGTGAAAAAAAAGCACACAACATGCCACTACACATCAACAGGATAAAGTACGCCAACATGTATGGCCCAACCACCGGTGATAAAATTCGCCTGGGCGATACGGAATTATTGATTGAGATAGAAAAGGATTATACGGTGTATGGCGATGAAGCCAAATTTGGCGGTGGCAAAACCATCCGGGATGGCATGGCGCAATCGGCAACGGCTACCCGTAAAGAAGGGGTATTGGATTTTGTAATTACCAGTGTAATGATCATTGATCATTGGGGTATTGTAAAAGGAGACATAGGGATTAAGGATGGAAAAATTGCAGGCATTGGTAAAGCTGGTAATCCCGATACAATGGAAGGCATTACCCCCAACATGATCATCGGGGCTTCTACCGAAGTACATGGTGGCGCAGGCTTAATAGCCACTGCCGGCGGAATTGATACCCATATTCATTTTATTTGCCCGCAACAGATTGATCATGCTTTATTCAGTGGCATTACCACCATGATTGGTGGAGGTACAGGTCCGGCTGATGGAACCAATGCCACCACCGTAACGCCGGGTGCATGGAATATTGAAAAAATGTTGCAATCTGCTGATGCGTTTCCCATGAACCTCGGCTTTTTTGGCAAGGGAAATTGTGCCAGCATTGGGCCGCTGGAGGAACAGATTGAAGCGGGTGCATTAGGACTTAAAATTCACGAAGACTGGGGAGCTACACCAGCGGTTATTGATGCCTCCCTTCAGGTTGCGGATAAGTATGATGTGCAGGTAGCCATACATACCGATACCTTAAACGAAGCCGGTTTTTTAGAAGATACCATTGCGGCCATTAATGGCCGGGTAATTCATACCTTTCATACAGAGGGAGCTGGTGGCGGACATGCGCCGGATATTATTAAAGCAGCGATGTATCCGAATATTTTGCCTTCCTCTACAAATCCAACCCGGCCTTATACAATTAATACAATTGATGAACACCTGGATATGCTGATGGTTTGCCATCACCTGGATAAGTCGGTTCCGGAAGATGTGGCTTTTGCAGATAGTCGTATCCGGCCTGAGACGATTGCCGCAGAAGATATACTACAGGATATGGGTGTGTTTAGTATGATGAGCAGCGATAGCCAGGCCATGGGCAGGGTAGCAGAAGTAATTACACGTACCTGGCAAACAGCGCATAAAATGAAAGTGCAAAGGGGTGCCCTGCCCGAAGATGAAGGAAAGGGCAATGATAATTTCAGGGCTAAAAGATATGTTTCAAAATATACTATCAACCCGGCTATTGCGCATGGTATTTCATCTTATGTGGGTTCTTTGGAAACTGGTAAGCTGGCTGATATTGTATTGTGGAAACCGGCCCTTTTTGGTGCCAAGCCCGAAATGATTATAAAGGGTGGAATGATCATCGGCGCAAGGATGGGTGATCCCAATGCTTCCATCCCCACACCACAGCCTGTTGTGTACCGGCACATGTTTGGGGCTTATGGAAAAGCTTTGTTTACCACCTGCGCTACATTTGTTTCAAAACTATCTTTGGAAAAAAATGTAGTGCAGCAATACGGACTTCAAAAAATGCTGTTGCCGGTAAAAGATTGTCGTACCATTTCCAAAAAAGATTTGATACACAATGATGCCACACCACAGATAGATGTAAACCCGGAAAACTATGAAGTAAAAGTAGATGGTGTGCATATTACCTGCGAACCACTGGATGAATTGCCGCTGGCGCAACGGTACTTTTTATTTTAATTTTTATTGTCCGGGCAAAAGAATTTCATGGCAACAGCCTTGCATCGCCCTCTTGTACTACATACCATTGGGCATCTTTAATTACGGATTAAATTAAATGCTGTTTCAGTAAACCATGTTGATAAAGGAGAAAATAGGGAACCTTAATTTTTTTGCGCTGCATAACCGCAAGATCGATTACCTGTTGCTGGAATGGTATGAAACCAACAAACGTATCCTGCATAAAAAAACCTTGGCCGGTGTAGAGGTAGTGCTGAAATTTTTAAACGAAAATCAACAACTTACTGAAGGAGATATTATTTATGAAGATGATTTTAGTATCATTGTAATTGAAGTAAAGGAGTGCGATGCCATCATCATCCGGCCAAGAACAATGTTTGAAATGGCATCTGTCTGTTATGAAATCGGTAACAAACACCTACCGGTTTTTTACCACCAGGAAGAAATACTGGTTGCTTATGAAACGCCTTTGTTTCAATTGTTATCATCGGCAGGTTATGACGTGAATGGGGGAAAGAGAAAGCTGGTCAATCCATTAAAAACTTCGGTTTCGCCCCATGGGCATAATAAGCAAAGCAGCCTCTTTTCAAAAATCATGAAACTGACAAACCCTCCTGAATGAGTACAGCACTCCTGAGTTTGTTACAACTGTCAGATCCCACATTGCCTATTGGCGGGTATGCTCATTCCGCGGGGTTGGAGACTTACGTTCAGCAGGGTATTGTGCACAATAAAGTTACTGCCAGCCAATTTGTAACAGAGATGCTTACAAGAAATTTGCAGTATACTGATGGGGCTTTTGTTTCACTTGCGTATGATGCGGCCGAGGCAGGTGATGTTGAAACGGTTTTGCAGTTGGATGTGGAATGTACCGCCGTAAAGTTGCCGAAAGAAATAAGGCAGGCCAGCCAGAAATTGGGCATGCGGCTGATGAAAATATTTCAACCGGTTAGTGAAAGTAAGTTGGCCGATGAATACAGAACAGCAGTTGAGATAAAGGAAGCTACGGGCCACTATTGTATTGTATTTGGATTGTATGCTCATGCGCTGCATATCAAAAAGCAGGATGCATTGACCGGCTTTTTTTATAATGCCGCAGCAGGCATGGTTACCAACAGCGTAAAGCTGATACCATTGGGGCAGCAGGACGGGCAGGAGATATTGTTTTCGCTCCAACCGTTGATCGAACAATTGGTAGAAAATACTTTGGTACCAGACAAAGAAAAGCTTGGATTATGTTGCACCGGTTTTGATGTTCGATGTATGCAGCATGAGCGGTTGTATTCGAGGTTGTATATGTCGTAAGAAATCACCAGCAACCTTACATTCCAGCTTAGCCATTCCACAATATTATGTTGGGAGGATACAATCCTTTAAAACAACAGCATTAAACGGCGCTAACCAGCATTGTATTATCTTAGCAAACAAAAGTAACCGAACATTGAAAAAAGGATTCTCCGAAATAATAATTGCGTACCTGCAAAAGATAAAAGCTGCCAATAAAGAACTTACCAAAAAAGAACTGTTTAAAGATTTGCTACACCGCCTGTATCCCGGTGAAAGCGAAATACAATCGATTATTGATGCCATCAGTGCCGGGGCGGAGAAAACCATTTTAAATATTCCCAGGCGCAATAAAAAACACCGTGGAAGTGCGGACACGTTGTACAACAAAATAATTATTGAATACGAAAACGATTTAAAGGTTTCTTTTAAACATGCCAAAGAGCAACTGGCCGGTTACATGCTGGGCCAGTTTAAAAGCGGCGAAGGGTACAACTATACTTTAATTGCCAGCGACTTCATCAACTGGAAAGTAGTGGTGCCGGACGTTAGCCAGCTGGATATATTGGATGTCGTGCAGGAACATGAACTGATAATGAATGAAGTTCCTTCCGCATCTTTTACCCTTACTGAAAAAAGTGCGGAAGATTTTTATTACTGGATAGACCGGTTTTTATTTAAAGAAGAAAAACAAAAAGCCACATTAAAAAGGATTGAAGAGGCTTTTGGCTATCAAAGCCCGGTGTTCATTGAATGTTTCAGGAATATTGGCGCTGTGTTTCAGGATGCAAAAAAGTTTGGCGAAGTACAGGTAAGTTATGAGCAATGGAAAAAGTTTTTAAGCATTGCTTATGGTAGCTTTGCCGATACGGATAATGCCTTTATCATCCATACTTATTTGAGCATCCTTGCAAAAGTGCTTGCTTATGAGGTTATCAGCAATGATGATTTTATTGACGACGAAGAAATGAAAACCGTCCTAAACGGCAGCGTGTTTCATAAATATCACATCCGCAATTTTGTTGATAATGATTTTTTTCACTGGGTACATAGCGATCGTTATTTCCATCCACTAAAAAAAGCCTTTCGCCTGATAGCACAGGAATTTGCGGCTTTTGATTTTACTGATCCGGATGAAGATGTGTTGAAAGGTGTGTACCAGGAACTGATTGACCTGGATACCAGGCATGCACTGGGGGAGTACTACACACCCGACTGGCTTTGCGAAAGGGTGGTACAGCAATTTAATTTTAAGCCCACCGATAAAATATTAGACCCCAGTTGTGGCAGTGGCTCTTTTTTACGGGCCGCCATACACAGGCTGAAAGAACAAAACCCCGGCATACTACCGGAGCAGGTAAACAACTGCATTTATGGTATAGACATCCACCCACTGAGTGTACAGATTGCCAAAACAACCTTGCTGGTAAGCCTCGGCAGGGATATTGCAAAAAGTAAAAAGCCTGTTCACCTCAACATTATTTTAGCAAATACATTATTGGCACCAGAAGGTGTAAAAAATTTATTTGGTGGCGAATTTATGATGCAGATTGACAAGGGCAAATATTACCTGAACACACAGGTGTTTGAAGATGTGCACTTGTTTGACGAAGCACTGGAAGTGTGTGAAGAACTGGCCACACAAACACAGGGCAAGAAGCTGGAAACAGAAGCTGTTTTTGCGAATATTTTAAAACGCCAATACAAACATGGCGGTATTACACCACAGGTGTCGGCCAGTTTTTATAAAATATATAGTGGGTTAAAAAAAGTAAAGGAAGCAGGGCGTGACAGCATCTGGAAGTTTATAGTGCAAAACTTGTACAAGCCATATTTCCTCAGCAATAAATTTGATTACATAGTGGGCAACCCACCGTGGTTTACGTTCAGCAGCATAAAAAATGAAGAATACCAGGATATTTTAAATGCCCTTGCGGAAAAATACAAAGTAAAACCGGAAAAGGTTGCCAACTTCCCGCACTTAGAAATTGCAGCCATTTTTTTAAGCTACTGTAGCAGTTATTTTTTAAAAGATTCCGGCAGCCTTGCCTTTGTATTGCCCCGTAGTTTTTTTAACGCCGACCATCACGATAACACCAGAAGCGGCGCTGCAAAAGGTTTTAGGCTCATTGATATTTGGGATTTACAACAGGTATCCCCACTCTTCCGCATACCAAGCTGCGTATTGTTTGCTCAAAAAAATAATGGCAACAGAAAATTACCAGCGTCAGGGCTGATGGGCATTTCATTTGCCGGCAACCTGCCTGCACACAATTGCAACTGGATAGCTGCTTCGCAAAAATTAGGGGAAGAAAAAGTAAATTGGTTTTATAGCAGGCAGGGAAAATCATCTGCCTTTTCCAACAAAAAAACAAAGGCGCAAACAAAAGAAAACCCGTATAAAAAACTGTTTAAGCAAGGAGCTACCATTGTGCCCCGTACTTTTTATTTTGTACAATTAACGCAGGATATGCCACTCGATTTTAATGACAGGCTGATAAATATTAAAACAAACGATGCTGTTCAGCCTGATGCAAAAGTACCGTGGAAGGGATTGGATTTTAGTGGGAGAGTCGAAAGCCAGTTTTTGTTCCGTACAGCATTGAGCAAAAGCATTTTACCCTTTGCATTGTACAAGCCTGATTTAATTGTGCTACCAATAACTATTGAAATGAGTGAAAAGGATAACAAAGAAATTAAACTGCACAATGCAAGTGAATTAAGAAAGGAAGGCTTTTTAGATGCCGCAAGATGGTTTGCCAAAATAGAAAATATTTGGCAGATACAGAAAACTGCAAAGTCCAGAGATATGGCTGCAAATGATAGAATTAATTTTCAAAGAGGATTAACTGATCAAAGCCTGGATGCAAACTTTTTGGTTTTGTACAATGCTTCTGCAAAAGATGCCAATGCAACCATTGTAAAAAGAGATGATTATGAGTTGGAATTTTTAGTAGAAAGTGTTGCGTATGTTTTTTACACCTATGAAATAGAAGAAGCTTATTACCTCACTGCGATTTTAAACTCGACAGCACCCAATGAAATGATGAAAGATTTTCAGGCAAAGGGTTTGTTTGGTGCAAGGCATGTGCATAAAAAAATCCTGGATATTTATTTCCCAAAATTTGATGACAACAATAAAGTACATCAGCAGTTGGCAGCCTTTAGCCAAACAGCGCATGAAAAAGCCTCGTCGTACATAGCTGCCAACCCGCCACAACAGGAGCTAAGCGCCATGCACCTCGGCAGGCTACGGGTAGCTATTAAGAAGCATTTGGCTGAAGAAATGAAGGGTATTGATGGGTTAGTGAAGAAGCTGATTGGGTGATATCCAAGGTTTTTTACAAATCGACTTTATGGTTTTTTTAAATATTTTATGGCAGGCGTAATTTTTAATTCCGAACATTTTACAACTATTACCGGCAAGGTAAAATTATACTTTGCTGTAAAATATTGCATCAGTGCATCAAGGTGTTTAAGCGCTTTTGCCAGATGTTTTTCATAAGTTAAAAATGCTGTGGTGGTTTCAATATTCCCATCCTTTTCACTTACTAAATACCTTGCTCTACGGGATAATGATTGCAGGCTTACGTAAGCTGTATATTCATCTTCAGGAAGTTTTAAAAGAGATAGTTTATTGTAAGGGTTCAGTACATCCTTCACGTCGGCATGTCGTCTGTATTGCAATCCACTGGAAGAAATGTGTGCATTAACTAAATGTAAAGCGGTGTAAAAAGCAACAGTTACCTGCCAGTCAATACAATTATCAATTGTTTGATTGATGCTTTGCAAAAAAGCAATATTACAATTTGCCTGGATGATATGTTCATGAAAAGTTGCCACTAAAAAGGTTAACCAACAAATGGTTTATAGTGGTTGGGTATGGTAATGCCGTCGCAGTTTTCAACAATCATTGAAGTCATATCGAAACCATACTGGTGGTATTTTGCATTAACTAAGGCCTCTGCCAGGTACAATTGCTTTTCTAAATGTTCATCATTTTCATCAATTTGTGCCCAAACCAGTACCTCAGAATCGTTATAGTCAAATGCTAATTTTTGAGGCTTATTATCTTTTATGGTTTTTAGGTAATCCCATAAAATGCTGCCAATAATTTGCCGTTGGGAAAGGTCTCTTGAAAGGTGTGCAACATCAAGGGCATTGCAACCCATTAAAGTATCGTAAACTTTTTTTGTATCCTGGTCAGCAATTTGTGTTTCAATCATCATTTGATGTGTTCGTAAAGTAGCTACCAATTCATCAAACCATTGTTCGGTAGTATTTTGAACGGGATTATCTAATTTTTCAACGATTGCCATATCATAAAAGTAAACATTTTTTCCGCAACTGTAAATTTTGAGCTTATTTTTGGTTTGGCTGTTGGTACGTCGATCAATACAAATTATTTAAAAGCAGCAAGCATCATCAATTTTTTAGTTGTCTTTCCCAACTTCCTTTGTCACTATTCGCATATGGATTTATTGAACGTTTAAAAAATTGGTGGCTCAATTGAAACTTTGTTTTAAAAACCGTTCTCCAAAGCTAAAAAAGAGCAAGCGGGCGTCCCGAAAAGCGGGATTAAAAAGCGCAAGGATGATCCACATTGCTGCTAAGCCCGGACAAAAAATAAAATATTAAAAATGACCGAAAGAAATTATATAAAAATTGGAATTGCCGGCCCGGTAGGTTCAGGCAAAACTGCCCTGATTGAAAGATTGAGTAGACTGATGAGCAAGGATTACAGCATTGCAGTAATCACCAATGATATTTATACAAAAGAAGATGCCGAGTTCTTAACAAAGAATAGTTTGTTGCCTGCAGAAAGAATCATCGGCGTGGAAACCGGTGGGTGCCCACATACCGCCATACGGGAAGATGCCAGTATGAACCTGGAAGCAGTGGAAGAAATGGCCACCCGCATACCGGACGTAGAAATTATTTTTATTGAAAGCGGAGGCGATAATTTATCGGCAACCTTTAGTCCCGACCTGGCGGACCTTACCATTTTTGTAATTGATGTTGCGGAAGGTGACAAAATTCCACGCAAGGGCGGACCGGGCATTACCAGGAGCGACTTGCTGGTGATTAATAAAATTGACCTGGCGCCTTATGTAAATGCTGACCTGGGAGTGATGGAAAGAGATGCCCGTAAAATGCGCAATGGTAATCCTTTCATCTTTACCAACTTAATGAGTCTGCAGGGGTTGGATAGCGTAGCAGGCTGGATAAAGAAATATGCATTGCTGGAACCCGTTGATGAACCCATTTTATACCGATGATTGCAACGCTTCACATACAAACTGCAACCAGAAATAATATTACTTACCTGAAAAATACTTTCTTTTCAACTCCCTTTAAAGTAGCCAATATTACAGAAGATAAGAAAGCGGGTACCTTGCATTTAATGCTGATGAGCTCATCTCCTGGTATTTTAGATGGAGATCAATACCAGGTAAAAATAACACTGGAAGAAGGGTCATCATTGCAATTACATACGCAATCTTACCAACGCCTGTTTAATATGAAAAAAAGTGCTTCACAATCTTTGGAAGTGCATGTATCAGCCGGTTCATCATTTTGCTTTTTGCCGCATCCATCCGTACCACATGCACAATCAGTATTTAGCGCCACCAATAAAATCTGGCTCCAGGAAAACTGTAGACTGGTGTTTGGAGAAATATTAACCTGCGGCAGAAAATTAAATGGGGAAGTTTTTTTGTTTTCAAAATACCATAATACCACCCAGGTTTTTCTTCATGACAAACTGATCATCAAAGAAAATTTATTAATTGAACCATCAACCATCAATCTAAATACCATTGGCCAATTGGAAGGCTTTACCCACCAGGCCAGTTTTACTTACCTGCATGCAGCAGCCAAAATAAAACCCTTGATTGATTTAGTAAATGATTTTTTAACCAACCAACCCGATATAGCTTTTGGCATAACAGAAGCACCGGCAAATGGGCTGATTGTAAGGATACTCGGGAACAAGGCCGAACAATTACATGATTGTTTGAAAAGTATAGCAACAATTTTACCACAACTCACCAAACTTAAACCAGTAGCTGATGCAGTCTGAAATGGACATATTGATCGTCGCTGCTATATCAATTGCCGGCCTGCATACAGCAACTGGCCCCGATCATTATTTGCCTTTTATTGCTTTGTCAAAATCGAGGAACTGGCCGGTTGGTAAAACCATTGGATGGACGATCATTTGCGGAGCCGGCCATGTGTTGAGTTCGGTACTATTGGGTTTGGGAGGTGCGGCATTGGGATGGTCCTTATCAAAATTAAGCTGGCTCGAAGATATACGCGGTGGCATTGCCGGTTGGGTAATGTTGCTCTTCGGTTTTATATATGGCATCTGGGGTTTATATCGGGCAATCCGCAACAATCCGCACAAGCATTTTGAATTACAGGACAATGGTGATATGTATGTGTATCAACACAATCATGGGGCAGCGGTCTCCCGCAATGAGCGGTATAAAGTAACACCCTGGGTAATGTTTATAATTTTTGTACTGGGACCTTGTGAACCCATGATACCGTTGCTATATTTTCCGGCAGCTCAAAACAGTTGGTGGGGAATGGGCTTGCTGATTGGAATATATACATTAGTGACTTTAATTACCATGCTTATCCTTGTACTGTTAGGTTATTATGGATTTGCGTTTGTAAAAACAGAAAAAATAGAACGGTACGTTCATGCATTGGGAGGCTTGACTATATTTATTTGCGGTGTGGGAATGTTGTGGATGGGTTGGTGAACCCACTTTGATAAAGTAAGGATCATACAGTAAATTCCAAACAACTGGATTGGCTTTAATCTATAAAGAAAAGGGTATGAAATTTCATACCCTTTTCTTTATATGATATTGCACATAAATACTTTCCTATTGTAAGGATTGCATTTAACCAGTATTTTTGTTGCACCCTTGTGACTTTGTTTCACTTTTTAGAATTTGTTAAAATATAAGAGGCCTTAAAATCAACTGCCGGATAAATTGTCCCAAAACGATAGTCAATGTCTTGTGCATACCCTACGCCAAAGTGAGAATTAAATGTCCAGTTACTTCCTATTGCTCTTTGAATACCCCAATGAATATTTGTCAAAATGCTGTTTCTTGTTAAATCAGTTTGGCGGTCATTGGGGGTAACATATTTAAATCTTACGCCAAAATAATCTCCAGCATTTAAAAATGGGTTTTTTCCATTTAGACTTCTTGACTTTCTATTATAAAAATACTTTGGTGTCAGTGAAAAATAAAATGCAGGTTTTAATAATTCTAATTTATAATTCAAATATCCTTCTGCAATATCATATCCTCCGCCCCCACCCACAGACAAATCTACTGTTAACTTATTTGAAAGTCTAGGTTCATAAGTAAATCCTATTCCCTGTAATCCTAAGTCAATTTTTATCAAACTTGATAATTTTGTGTTAGCCGAAACAGTTTGGCCAATAGAAAATTGCACAAAACCCAAAAAGAAAGTGAGTAGAAATGTTGTTTTCATAAGATAGAAAATGTTGTTTAAATGTAGGGCTTATTTGCCATACCGTACAACAATATTTTTAGGAAATTAAATAAACTCTATGAGCTAAAAAGTGGCTACCAAAACCAGTATATACCTACCTGTATTTTATTAGCCACTTTTTGTTAGAACTGAATATTAGTGATTAGAACTCCGCACTCTTGGGATAGCGGGGGAAAGGTATCACATCCCTGATATTTCCCATACCGGTTACAAACTGCACCAGTCGCTCAAAGCCAAGCCCAAAGCCTGCGTGAGGGCATGATCCAAATCTCCGTGTATCCAGGTACCAGTTTAATTCCTCTGCAGGTATATTCATTTCCTTCATGCGCCCGGTTAGTTTATCCAGCCGCTCCTCTCTTTGTGAACCACCTACAATTTCTCCAATGCCGGGTGCTAAAATATCCATGGCCGCAACTGTTTTACCATCGTCATTCATGCGCATATAAAACGATTTGATATCCTTTGGATAGTTGGTTAAAATTACCGGCTTTTTAAAATGCTTTTCTACCAGGTATCGCTCATGTTCACTTTGAAGGTCTGCACCCCAACCTTCAATCAGGTAATGAAATTTCTTTTTCTTATTGTGGTTGCTTTCCTTTAAAATTTCAATCGCTTCGGTATATGTCAATCGTTCAAAATCATTGTTCACCACAAAGTCTAATTTTTCCATCAGGCTCATTTCGCTTCTTTCATGCTGAGGCTTTTGCTTTTCTTCTTCTTCCAACCGCTGAGCCAAAAATTCAATGTCTTCTTTATTATTTTCTACAGCATGTTTAATCACATATTTTATAAATTCTTCCGCCAGGTTCATGTTGTCTTCCAGGTCATTAAAAGCCACTTCGGGTTCAATCATCCAAAACTCTGCAAGGTGCCTGGTAGTATTGCTGTTTTCCGCACGAAAGGTGGGCCCGAAAGTATAGATATCGCTGAACGCCATAGCGGCTAATTCGCCTTCCAGTTGGCCACTTACTGTAAGGTTAGTGCTGCGGCCAAAAAAATCTTCTCTAAAATTAATGGAACCGTCTTCATTTTTTGGAGCAGTGCCATCCAATGGCAGGCTGGTAACTTTGAACATTTCTCCTGCGCCTTCTGCATCGCTGGCGGTAATAATGGGCGTATGCAAATACACGAACCCTTTATCATTAAAAAATTTATGCACGGCATAAGCCAAAGTATGCCGTACCCGGAAAACAGAACCAAACGTGTTTGTTTTAAAACGAAGGTGGGCTATCTCTCTTAAAAATTCGAGACTGTGTTTCTTGGGTTGTAATGGAAATTTTTCTGCATCGCTATCTCCCAATATTTCAATGGATATTGCTTTTAGTTCTACTTTTTGTCCTTTACCTAATGATGGAATTATTTCGCCAATAGCTTTTACACAGGCACCGGTAGTAATGCGCCGCAGAATTTGTTCGTCAAACTCGCCCAGGCTAACCACTACCTGTAAATTGTTATTGGTGCTGCCGTCATTCAAAGCTATAAACTGGTTGTTACGAAAGGTTCTCACCCATCCCATTACGGTTGCCTGGTAGTTGGCAGTATCACTTGCCAGCAATTCTTTAATCCTCACTCTTTTGTTAAACATACTCCTGATTTTTAGGATTGCAAAGATAACCTGCAAATGGATGATGTCTGATTATTTCATATCTGATTTTTTATCTGGGTTTGAATAAGCCATCATTTTGCCATCTCTTTGATAATCAGTAATTGGACCTACAAACACTATTATCTTGCATAAATCAGACATCATACATCAAAAAATCAGACATCTCAGCTACCTTAGCAAAATGAAAATAGCTTTCTTCTCAACAAAATCTTACGACCGTGAATTTTTTGACCGAAATGTTACCGAACACGAGATCATTTATTTTGAAGCACGGTTAATCCACCAAACTGTTAACCTGGCTGCAGGTTGTACTGCTATCTGTGTTTTTGTAAATGATAAACTAAGTGCCAACGTTATTAAAGAATTAAAAAAAGAGGGTGTTAAACTGATAGCCCTGAGATGCGCAGGCTTTAATAATGTGGATCTTGCTGCGGCAAAGGAGCAGGGTATTACCGTAGTAAGGGTACCGGCATATTCACCTTATGCAGTTGCCGAGCACGCAGTAGCGCTGATGCTTACGCTGAACCGTAAAACACATAAGGCATATAACCGGGTACGGGAGGGCAATTTTTCGCTCGAAAGGCTTACCGGGTTCGACTTGCATGGAAAAACAGTCGGTGTAATTGGTACCGGAAAAATTGGCCAGATATTTTGCGACATCCTGCTCGGATTTGGTTGCAGGGTGTTGGCGTTCGACGTAGTAGCGCATCAGCCTACGGTAGCAAAAGGAGTAGAATATTTACCCCTTATTGATATTTTCGGACAGGCAGATATTATTTCATTGCATTGCCCGCTGAATGAACAAACCCGGCATATTATCAATGAACAAACCATTGCAATGATGAAGGATGGTGTAATGGTGATTAATACCAGCCGTGGTGCTTTAATCAATACTGCAGCGGCGATTAGCGGTCTTAAAACCGGCCGTATTGGTTACCTTGCTCTGGATGTGTATGAGCAGGAAGAAAAGCTGTTTTTCAATGATCTTTCCGAAAATATTATACAGGATGATGACATCATGCGGCTATTAAGTTTTCCGAATGTATTGATTACGTCGCATCAGGGGTTTTTTACGGAAGAAGCATTAACGCAGATTGCAAAAATTACCATGGCTAATGTGGATGATTTTGCATCAGGCAAGTCGCCTGTAAATATTGTTGTATAAAAATAAATATGCCGGGAATGTCATCAAACTTTGTAAAGGAACACGGCTAGCATTATTTAACTTAAGCAGGTGGGGCAATATGATTAATTTTTTTTGCACTGGTATTCCAATGATCACTCATTTCATCAATAAAGCAAAAAATTATTTGATATAATGATTGGTCGTAATAGCCCAGCCGGTATGCATTCAAAGAGCTGGTTGCCAATACTCGTAAACACAACCCAAAAACAAAAAAATTATATTTTTAAAGAAAAACAGCGTAATATTGCTATGGAATATTGCTGATAAGGTCTTTCCAATCATTCACTGCATCAGACAGTCCCATTCCATTAATCATAATTCTCAATTACTTTTCAGATTTTAAGACTAGATTTTTTGAAAAAAATCATTTTCACTTTCTTATGTATGACATTTTACAACTGAACGATATGCTCGTTCCTGAGTTGCAGGATATTGCAGAGCAACTTGCTATTCCTAATTTTAAAAAAATAGATAAGCAGGATTTAATATATAAGATCCTCGATAACCAATCCATTATGAGTGCAGAAACCAAAAACGGAGAAGAAGGAAAACCAAAAAGAAAACGTACAATAAAAGTTACACCCGCTGTTATTGCAGAAGAGCCTTCAGCTCCACAGGAAAAACCAAAAGCAGAACCGAAGCCAGAACAGAAGCCGGTTAAAAGAAACGAACATCACAATGATAAAAAAAGGGCTGTAAAAAAAGTGGAACCTGAGGAAGATGATGATGAGGAAGAATTACAACCCATTACCAGTGAGCAAAGTACCATTCCAGCCGCAATAGCATCCTTATTACAGGAAGAAGATATTCAACAGCAACAACCGGAATTACTTCAAAACGAGAATAATCAGCAAAATCAATACCCTAACAAACAGTACCAGCAGCGCAGGGATAACCAGGTATTCAATATTGAATTTGACGGAATTATTTTGGGAGAAGGCGTACTGGAAATGATGCCTGACGGATATGGATTTTTAAGAAGCAGTGATTACAACTATTTGTCATCACCGGATGATATTTATGTATCGCCATCACAAATAAAATTATTTGGATTAAAAACGGGTGATACCGTTTACGGATCTGTTCGTCCGCCAAAAGAAGGGGAAAAATATTTTGCCCTGCTAAAGGTGGAAACCATCAATGGTAAAAGCCCGGAAGAAGTGAGAGACAGGGTTCCGTTTGATTACCTTACCCCATTGTTTCCGTTTGAGAAACTGAACTTAACTACACAGTCAAATAACTACAGTACAAGAATCATGGATCTGTTTACGCCAATTGGTAAGGGCCAGCGTGGATTGATTGTTGCCCAGCCAAAAACCGGTAAAACCATGTTACTAAAGGAATTGGCCAATGCGATTGCAGAGAATCACCCGGAGTGTTACCTGATGATTGTGTTAGTAGATGAAAGGCCTGAGGAAGTGACCGATATGGAACGCAGTGTAAAAGCAGAAGTAATTGCCTCTACTTTTGATGAGCCTGCAGAAAAACATGTAAAAGTTTCCACCATCGCTTTACAAAAAGCAAAGCGTTTAGTTGAATGTGGCCATGATGTGGTGATTTTACTGGATAGTATCACCCGTTTGGCAAGGGCACACAATACGGTGGCTCCATCGAGTGGTAAAGTATTGAGTGGTGGTGTGGAAGCGAATGCCATGCAAAAACCAAAACAGTTTTTTGGAGCTGCCCGTAAAATTGAATTTGGTGGATCATTAACCATTATTGCAACAGCGTTGGTAGATACAGGAAGTAAAATGGATGAGGTGATCTTTGAGGAGTTTAAAGGAACCGGTAATATGGAACTTCAATTAGACCGAAGATTATCCAACCGCCGTATTTATCCTGCCATTGATATTGTTGCGTCTTCAACCCGTAGAGATGATTTGTTATTAGACAAAGAAACTTTCCAGCGTATGTGGGTATTGCGTAAGCACATGGCTGATATGAATCCTGAGGAAGCACTCAATACTTTGCTTAAGAATATGAAGGGAACAAAGGATAACGCAGAGTTCCTTACTTCAATGAATGGGTAACAAAATAATTTGATTCATTGATTGACAAAATATGTGGAGCTGCCGGTTTATTCGGCAGCTTTTTCTTTTTGTAACTTAGCAAATTGAAAGTGGTAAATGCGTAAAAGTATTCAGATTACTCATGAAGGGCTCTATCAAAATTTTGATCTTTTATTTATACAATCATTGGCTTTCGTTCAAGCATCCGTGGTTATAACAGGATAACCGGCTAAAATAATATTAGGGGGAATATAGCATTGGCAGTACAAAAAATTACCATAGAACAATTCTTACAACTGGCGCAGCACTGCCCGGTATTGGATGTACGCAGCCCTGGTGAATTTATACATGCACATATACCCGGTGCATATAACTTGCCTTTGTTTACTGATGAAGAAAGAAAAGTAGTTGGTACTGCCTACAAACAGCAAAGCAGGAAAACAGCCATCAAAATTGGCCTGGATTATTTTGGGGTGAAGATGAAGTCCATGGTGGAAGAAGTAGAAAAGTACTCTGAGGAATTTTATAAACCACCAAGCAAGCCTGGAACGGCAGTTCCCCCGTCAGGGAGCGAAGGTGGCGTACTGGTGCATTGCTGGCGTGGAGGGATGCGAAGTGCAGGCGTAGCCTGGTTATTAGATTTATACGGGTTTAAAGTGTATACCCTTTCTGGCGGGTATAAAATGTACCGGCAATGGGCCAGGAAGCAATTTGAAAAGAAATATAACTTCACCATCTTAGGTGGATACACAGGCTCTGGGAAAACATTGATTATCCAGGAATTAAAACAGTGCGGAAAATCCATTATTGATTTGGAAGGACTGGCCAATCACAAAGGATCAGCCTTTGGCGCATTGGGAGAAAGCCCGCAACCTTCGCAGGAAATGTTTGAGAACTTACTGGCCAGGGAGTTGTTTGGGATTAGCCAAAAAATAGCATCGGAGGAAAGCGAAGCACTATCATTGGATGGCAATCAACATACGATTTACCTCGAAGACGAGAGCCAACGGATCGGGTTACTAAACATTCCAACTGATTTATGGAATACCATGCGTAGCAGTTCCGTAATCTTTATTGAAATTCCTTTTGAAGAACGACTTAAATATCTTACAAACGAATATGGAAAATTTGACAAAGAAAAATTGGTAAATGCGATTATCAGGATTCAAAAAAGATTGGGCGGCCTCGAAACAAAAACAGCTATCAATTATTTATTGGAAAACAATCACAAGGAATGTTTCCGCGTTTTGCTGAAATATTACGATAAATGCTATAGCAAAGGGTTATCAAACAGGGAAAACCTTCCGGCATTGTTAAATAAAATTGCCTGTGCAAGCGTTGATGTAAAAACGATCACCAATATACTCATCCATGAAAAGGCTCCTGCTCAATAGCATTATATTCATATTTTTTTTATTGCCTGTTTCACTTTTTGCTCAGGATGCATCATCAGTAGCACAGGATATTACAGGCTTATGGAAAGGCGCCTTGTATAATGATACTACTAAAAAATTTCTGCCTTATGAAATTGCCATCAGTGAAGAAAAAGGAAAGCTGACCGGTTATTCTTACACACTATTTGACATAGATGGTAAAAAGGAATTAGGGGTAAAAAAATTAAAAATAAAAAGAAAGGATAACCAGCTTATTATTGAAGATGCAGAGTTGATCTTAAATGATTACAGCGAACCTCCTCCCAGGAAAGTAAGGCAACAGAGCATTGTAAATATCCTGGTAAATGATACTACTATACAATTAATTGGTAAGTGGAGTACCAACCAAACCAGGGAGTACAGGCCGCTCACAGGAACCATCCAGGTGCAAAGGGCCCTCAATTTCAGGCCATTGGTGTTATTTAAAAAACTGGAAGAATTAAAACTGGATAATGAACTTTCATTTGTAAAGCCATCTTTGACAGCTTCTCCGGATATTGCTAAGAATGAAAAGCCTGCTGATGCAATAATTGTAATATCGCACGTTGATAACAGGCAGGTTGCAATTCAAAAATCAAAAGAAGTGATTGCTTTGGAACCGGCTAAGTTAAACGATGTGGTAGTGGATAATAGAATAATTGCTAAAGAAATTAAACCTTCCGAAGAGCCACTTGCAAAACCTGTTTCAGAAAAATCCAAAGAAATTGCGCTTTCCCCGGTTGAGAAAAAAACAGTTGCAACGGGCACCGGCAATGAACATGTTAAAAAAGATGAAAAGGCAACAGAACAATCGGTTGTAAAAGCATCGACCATTATTAAAGAAGGCTTAGATAACTCACCTGTAACAAATAAAAAATCAGCAGTACCTGTATTCAAAGATTCAATTGGAACAGTGGCAAAACCCAACAACGACCTTGTAAAGAAAGTAGAGGACAAATCAAAACCCATCACTGCACCGGCAACTGAAAAAAAGAAAGAAGCGATTATTGCAACCAGTATTCCTAAAAAGGAAAATGTTCAGCCTATGCCAGGTAACCCGAAATCAGTTGTACCTGTTCCCACAACTAAAGTAAAAACACCTGTTGACATGGCACCTGCCCCAGCTAAAAAAGAAAATACCGTTGCTCAACAAGCAGTTTCCAATCAAAAACCAACGATAGTTTCGGTACCAGTAATAGAGAAGCAGGTACCAGCAAATACGGTAGCAGCAATAGTTAAAACTGAAAGCAAAGCGCCTGTAACCTTTATACCCCCGCCGGAAAAGAAAATGGAAGTTCCTTCCGTGATAGCCGCTCCAATAGGAACCGCAGCCGCTGCAAATGTTGCTGAAAGAAAAATGAACAATACTCAATCTGTATTTTTTGAATCAGATAGCCTGGTGCTTACTTTATATGATAACGGGGAAGTGGATGGCGATACCGTAAGTGTATTGATGAATGGTGAAATCCTTTTTGCTAAACAAGGGCTTTCAACAAAGGCAAACAGTAAAACAATTTATGCCGGCAAAGGAATGCAGGATTCTTTATCACTGGTGATGTATGCGGAAAACCTGGGCAGTATACCACCCAATACCGGCTTATTGATCATCATGGACGGGGAGAAAAGATATGAAGTAAGATTTAGTGCAGATTTAAAAACAAATGCTGCTATTTTATTAAGACGAAAAAAAGATAATTAACCTTATGGACATCACGAAACTGGCTGAAATAAAACTTACACAATATTCTCATGGCGCAGGATGTGGCTGTAAAATAGCACCGAAAATTCTGGACGAAATTTTAACGAGTAATATTGCCAGGCCTGATAATGATAAACTCATTGTGGGTAATCATAGTAAAGATGATGCGGCGGTTTATAACCTGGGAAACGGAACAGCATTGATATCGACTACCGATTTTTTTATGCCCATTGTGGATGATCCCTTCGAATTTGGAAGGATAGCCTCTGCCAATGCAATCAGTGATGTATATGCAATGGGCGGCAAACCTATTTTAGCCATTGCCATCCTTGGCTGGCCCATTAATATATTGCCTCCGGCCATTGCACAGAAAGTAATTGAAGGAAGCAGGAGTATTTGTATGGAAGCAGGAATACCGTTGGCGGGTGGTCATAGTATAGATTCACCGGAACCTATTTTTGGTCTCGCCGTTAACGGACTGGTACCCATTGAAAATATAAAACAAAATAACCTTGCCAAAGAAGGGGATTGGCTGTTTTTAACCAAACCATTGGGAGTAGGCATTTTAACAACTGCGGAAAAAAAAGGCATATTACGGGAAGAACATAAGGGAGTAGCGGCTAAGCAAATGATGCAGTTAAATAAAATAGGTGAAGCCCTGGGAAAAGTAAAAGGTGTGAGTGCGATGACGGACGTTACCGGCTTTGGCTTACTCGGGCACCTGGTGGAAATGGCTGAAGGCAGTGGCCTGAGTGCTGTGGTGGATTTTGCAAATGTGCCTGTTATAATTGAGGATATAAAAAACTATGTTGACCAAAAATCAGTGCCCGGCGGAACCAACCGCAACTGGGATAGCTATGGCAGCAAGATCGGCAACCTTACAGATTTTCAAAAAGCAATATTGGCTGATCCGCAAACGAGTGGTGGTTTATTGATAGCAGTAAACCCCGGCTCTGAAGAACAGGTAATTAATATTTTAAAGCAAAATGGATTGGATAAATTTATTGTGCCTGTTGGGTATTTAACGGCAGCGCAGGAAATAATCGTAAGCGTAAAAAATTGATGTATGCATCTGCAATACCAATATAGTGAATCATTAAAAAAAATTGGTACTAAGATTATTTTAAGGCATCAATTTTAGCAGAAAGCTTCCAATCTTTCTCAGTAACAATATCACCGGCATCATGTGTGTTCAACCAAATTTCCACTTTGTTGTACACATTGGTCCATAATGGATGATGATCCATTTTTTCTGCTGCCAGCGCTACTCTTGTCATAAATCCAAAGGCTTCCGAAAAGTTTTTGAACTCAAACTTTTTATACAGTGTATTGTTTTTTTCTTCCCACATAAAGACTAATTGATAATGATTTAATTGATAATTGATAACTTGTTGCCCTTTTAACACGTTTAAATTACCCAATACTTTATAATACCAGAACAGAAAAAATTATCAATTATCCACTAACCAATTATCAATTAATTTTATCCATTCTAAAAAATAAGGTGTTGTTTATTCTTTATTTTTTCGTTTGTCATTTCATTTACCAGCTGAACCCCTGGCAGTGATTTTATAGATTGCATCAGCGCATGTAATTCTTCAGCCGATACATATTCACCCTTTATCAGCCAAACAAAATCAAGGTGCTTGAACTCCGGTAACAAGTACTCACCATCAAACTGGTTATTGTACAAATAATGTATTACTGACGTGGAAGGTACCGCATATTCATAGATAGAAAAAAAATACTTCCGCTCTTTCTTTGTTAGTTGTATTTCAAAATCATGATTGATCCTGAAATCAAAACCAAGCACCTGGTTCAATTGCCAGCTAAACTGGTAATCTTTTATGGGTGCAACAATACCCAGCAGGATAGCATCTTCAAAAAATTCCTGTGCAATGGATTCGTTGTCTATTTTGAGCTTCATACCCCTGGCCCCTGATGGGGAATTTGATGATGATAATTTATGTCGTTTTATCTTAGAAGCTGTGTAACTTTAATTGGAGTAACTGAGTCAGAAAGCCGATGATGCCATAAAAAACTGAACTTAAACGGAGCGTCGCCAATGTCGATGCCATAAAAAACTAATGATGGTAAACAAATTAATCATTTTTAAACAGCTTCTTATAGAATGTTGTTCAGGTTATTTCCAAATCAGCTCCGGCAACCACTTTAAAATATCACATCCATTATTAATTCTTCATTCCCCCTTTTAACCTTTACCTTGGTGGCATCTCCTTTGTTGAACTTACCCAATGTTTCCATATAACCCTGTATGTCCGAAAATTTATAATCTCCCAACCCAATGATGATATCACCTGCCAGGATACCCGCCTTTTGAGCAGCCCTTCCCTCACTTACCCCATCTGCCCTTACGCCGGTGCCACTGAAAGTATAATCCGGCATTATCCCCAATGATACTTTAAAGCTGCTTTTTGCGCTCATTTGATTTTCCCTGGTTTTCGTAAAAGCAAGTTTCCCTGTTTTATTTGCCTTTTCAACCAGTAAAGAAATAAATTTAATCACCTGCAACTCACCGGTAAAATTAATCTTGGCTGCATCATCCGTTGGTTTATGATAATCCGAATGGGTACCGGTAAAGAAGAACAATACCGGAATTTCTTTCCTGTAAAATGAACTGTGATCGCTTGGGCCGGTGCCGCTGCTATCAAAACTAAGCGTAAAGTATTTATCTTTTTTTGATATTACACTACCCCATGTAGGAGATGTGCCATAGCCTCCGATGCTCAATCCACGTGTACTGTCTTTGAGCCTGCCAATCATGTCCATATTGATCATGTAATTAACTTTGGAAAGATCAGTGGTTGGATGCTCGGTGAAATATTTGGAACCAAACAGTCCCAGTTCCTCCCCGGAAAAAGCCATTACCAGGTAATTGTTATTCTTAAAATTGGGGGCCTTTAACAGCTTTCCCAATTCAATCAGTGCGGCTGTACCGCTTGCATTGTCATCTGCCCCGTTGTGTATTTCCGGGGTATGCCCGGTATACAGGGAGTTACGATCTTCTCCATATCCCAAATGATCATAGTGAGCGCCAATGATGATGGTATTGGGAGCATTGTTATTGATAAAACCAATTACATTGTGTCCGTATCTCTTTTTGTCTGAAATGATAATTTTTAGTTTGATATCAAGTGTGGCAGTTTCCTCTTGCAGGTATTTTTCTTTTGCAGCTTTTGTGATATACAAAACAGGAATGGAGAGCTGGGTTGACTTATCTTTTGCTTCAAACTTTAAATCATCATTTGCAGCGGAGGTATTAAAAATAAAAAATGCGTTGGCTCCCTTTTTAGCTGCGTCGGTTGCTTTCGTTTTAATACCATCGGTTAAATCGAAGTGGGGATTATTTTTATTGGCCTCTATTAATTCTTTAATATCATAGAACCATGGATTGGAGTTTTCCTGTAATGCAATAGATGCCGTGGCTTCCAGCGTGGTATTTGGACAAAATGTAAAAGGGAAATACTCCTGGTTAAGGTGCAGGTCGTTGCCATTGATTATTAAGTGAGATAGGTTATTTACTTCTTTTCCCTCATTAATCTCAAAAGCCTGCAGATAGGTTTCATTTTCGCCCCTTGCTGCAAAGCCTGCTTTTTTAAATTCGGAACTAATATACTCATAGGCTAATTTTTCACCAGCGGTACCGGTTCTTCTGCCTTCTAACCGATCGTCGGCTAAATAATTAACATGCATCTCCAGATTGGAGAGAATCAATTTATCTGCCTTTTTTAATTTTTGGGCATTTGCAAAATGAAATGAAAAAAGTAATATCCAGCAAGTATATTTCATAAAGTTAATTTGTTCGGGCTGTAAAGGTAGGTCAGCCTAATACTACTATTGTAAACTAAATGTAAAATTTATTTTGCCTGGCTCTGCATTGTTGGGGTGGAAATATATTCGTAGTAGTATATGGAGTAATCTTTAAATATCGACGCTTAATGTAGTGACATTTATTTGCTATCCAACACCTTATTTGCCTTGTTTCTAATTTCGTAACTGCAAACCACTGTTTGGGGTTATTTTTGTAGCTCGCCGCCAGGTTGTATCGATATTGAAGTTGGCTTACTACATTTTATTTTGACGAAAAACATAAACATAGCATTAGTGGGCAACCCCAACAGCGGGAAAAGTTCACTGTTCAATGCTTTAACAGGCTTAAATCAAAAAGTTGGGAATTTCCCCGGTGTAACGGTTGATAAAAAAACTGGGCAATGTGGCATTGGTGAAAAACTAACGGCTACCATCATAGATTTACCCGGAACCTACAGTCTTTATCCAAAACGGGCAGACGAATGGGTAGCATATAAAGTACTGCTTCAGCACGATGATGACATAAAACCAGACATGGTTTTGCTGGTTGCAGATGCCAGTAACCTCAAAAGAAATTTATTATTCTGTTCACAGATCATTGACCTGAAAATACCGGTGGTAGTGGCTTTATCAATGATTGACCTGGCAAAACAAAAGGGAACAGAGATTGATATGAGCGGGTTGGAAAGGGAACTGGGTGTGCCGGTGGTAATGATCAATCCAAGGAAAAACAAAGGTATTCCACAACTGAAAAAAATTATTGAGCAAACCTTTTTATCCAACTTTACGGCTCCGAGGGAATTTATAAACAGCCAGGCGCTGGCGGAAAAACCAATAGAAGCAGTCAGGAAATTACTCCCTGACATCAGTGATTATTCAGCGCTGCATTATCTTATCAATCATGAGCATTTTAAACTCACCCATACTTTACAGGACAGCATAGAGGCAATTGAAGTAGCAAACAAATTCAATCCCACTAAAACCCAGGCTGAAGAGATTATGCAGCGGTATGGTCGCATTAAACACATCATGCACCTAACAGTGGTAGAAGCAGATCCGCTGCAGAAAACACTTTTTACTGAAAAGCTTGACAATATTTTACTGGATAGAAAATGGGGTTATTTGATTTTACTGGCTGTATTATTTTTATTGTTTCAAAGTGTGTTTTGGGTGGCGCAGTACCCGATGGATGCAATTGAGTGGAGCTTTGGGGAACTGGGCGGATGGCTTGGCAGAGAATTACCGGAGGTATGGTGGAGCGATCTGTTAATAAACGGAGTAGTGGCGGGGCTAAGCGGTATATTGATTTTTATTCCACAAATAATGATCTTGTTTGGATTAATCACTTTATTGGAAGATACGGGCTATATGGCAAGGATCAGTTTTCTCACGGATAAGCTGATGCGGAAAGCGGGGTTAAATGGGAAAAGCGTAATGCCCATGATCAGCGGACTTGCCTGTGCCGTACCTGCCATTATGAGTGCCCGCAATATAGAAAACAGGAAAGAGCGTTTATTAACCATTATGGTAACCCCATTAATGAGTTGTAGTGCCAGGTTGCCGGTATATACTATTTTAATTGCATTGGTTATTCCTTCTAAATTATATTTTGGTTTCCTGAGCATCCAGGGATTAGTGATGATGGGTCTTTATTTATTGGGTACAGTAATGGCGCTTATTGTATCCTTTATTATGAGGTGGTTTATTGACATTAAGGAAAGGAGTTTTTTTATTTTGGAACTGCCAGTGTACCGTGCCCCGAGGTGGAAAAATGCGCTGACCACGATGATTGAAAAGGCGAAAATATTCGTGTTTCAGGCCGGTAAAATAATAATGGTGATCAGCCTTTTACTTTGGGTGCTGAGTTCGTATGGACCAAAAGCAAAAATGGCTGCTGTAACAACCAAATATGAACAGCTCATTAAAAATAATCCCGAACAGCAGGATCAGTTAAATAAGCAACGTAAAACAGCATTATTGCAAAACTCTTTTGCAGGCACTTTAGGAAAGGCTATAGAGCCTGTAATAAGGCCATTGGGCTACGACTGGAAAATTGGCATTGCACTAATCACATCATTTGCGGCAAGGGAGGTTTTTGTAGGCACCATGGCAACTTTATACAGCGTAGGGGATGATGCAGACGAAAACAATACTACACTCCGACAAAAAATGGCATCTGCGGTAAGGTCGGATGGAAGTAAAGTGTATAACCTTGCAACTGGCATGTCGCTATTGGTATTTTATGTTTTAGCGATGCAATGTATGAGCACGCTTGCCGTTGTAAAAAGGGAAACCAGAAGCTGGAAGTGGCCTGCAATTCAACTGGTTTATATGACAGTACTTGCGTATTCTATGAGTTGGCTGGTATATATTATCCTCAAATAAGTATCAACCTTTTAGCAATACTAAAATTGGATTTATCTTCTGGCTTGTAAGGAAAATAAGGTTTTTCTTGATTTAGAGATTGTATTACGGCTATATCATTCTCCTAATATTTTTCGGGTTAAATGGAAAGCTGGTCCAGCTTTTCTAACTCTTCAGTTGAATATCCTAACCTGCCCGCAAATAATTTATTAAACTGTAAAATATTTTTAGTTTTAGTAACGCAAGCATACCCAACGGAGCCGATAGCTATCAGCGCCTGCCCCTGCCGGAGCACATCAGTCAGAAAGTAAAAAGTTTGTGTTGCCGGCATATGATTCTTTTGAAACACTTACCAGCACGGCTTCAATTAAATAATGAGAAAAAGCCTGCGGTGGATTGTTTGATAATGACACCGGCTTCAACAAAAATGTTTCTTCCTCCACAGATGCACCCGCAAATATTACTGTGTCAAATTTCTAAGGCGCTTCCGTCGTTGGCTACATCCAGTTGATGCGTTATCATTACAGTCGTTTAATGAAGGTTCAGCTTTGCTATCTCCCCGCAAACCGATGCTGCTACGCCATCATTGCCTCCTAAAGAATTTCCATTACTAACGATGCAGTTTGTTTTATACAAGGCCATTTTTGTCTAACTATGCTGCTTTGAAAATGTACTTGTATCCTAACAATGATGAATGGAAGTTTTGCCGAAGTTGAAACAATACTTACTCTTCGGTTTTCAGTTCTGCTGAAATTGTCTTTAGCTCATTTAGTTCATCCAGGTAATTCCTGAACTTTTCTTCATTCCTGTTTTTAAATGCCCCCAGCCGGAATGCGATCCAATATAGCAGCAGCGTTCCCGCCATCATCAGTGCAGTTTCCAGCAGGGCAGATAAGAGGCCGTTTTGCGCTATCTTATGAGGCATAAAGGAAAGTGGCATGATGAGCCCCACTGAAAAAAAGAGGATGCCAAACCATTTTTCATACACTTTGTTTTGCTCATACCCTTCTACCATCGTTTTTAAAAAAATACCAATGGGATTAGCGGAAAAATTATGGTTTAGTTTTTTGTATAACTGAAGGATATTAACGAATGCTATCACAATACAAGTGCCCAACAAAATATAGGGTACAAACTGCAGCTTGTATTTAAAATCAAAAGGGTTGCCGGTTAAAATAGCTATAATCAAAATAAATTCGGCTGACAGCATTGCACAAAAAAACTGGTATTGCTTTTTGATCGATGCAACCCTGGAAGAGGATCGTTCTTTAATCATACTTTCAATGATTTTTTGGCTGATGGCTTGTGATGACTGAATTTTTTTTTCATACAGCTTCCAGGCTGTTCTTAATTCGTCTAAGTTCATGGTTGGTTAATTTGAATGAGTTTACTTAATTTGTTTTTGATACGATTGAGCCGAACCCCAACATTGGAATTGGTAATGCCTAAAATGTCGCCGATTTCGTCGTAGCTTTTTTCATCGAGGTAAAGCATGATTACCGCTTTTTCAATTTCTGTAAGCTGCTCAATCGCCTGGTTTAGCAAACCAATCTTTTCCTGCTGGTCAGAAAAATCGGGGATGCCCGGCATCTCAAATGCATCGGCTGAAAGCATGTTCTTATCCGGTCTTTTACGCTCTCTTCTAAAATTAGAAATAGCGGTATTCAGCGCCACCCGATAAATCCAGGTATTGATGTTTGAATATTTTTTGAAGGATGGAAATGATTTCCAGAGTTGCAAAATGATTTCCTGGAAAAGGTCTTTCTTATTCTCACTTTCATGACAATATAAATTGCACACCTTAAAAATAGTGCCCCGGTGTTGGTTGATTGTCTCAATAAATAATTGTTCCATCTATATTGTCTGTTGTTTGCATCATTAGTCGCATGGTACAACAAAAACTTACACATGGAGAGAATAAATGAATCAATCCATTTCATTATGGTATATAAACCTACACCTGTCTTATCGGCTCTGGCTTCCCGTTTATGCTGAATTTGTAACCGTTAAAATTATTTTTGAGTAAAATAAGGGTAAACGGTACTTCGGCTGTTATATTAAAAATTTACATTTGGATGCCGCAATATCAATAGCAAATCCATACTGGATAAAGGGAATGGAACTGGAAAAAAACAGCACCTTATCGCTACTGCCACAAAGCGATGAAGCAGCCTTTGAGGAGATTTTTAAGTCGCACTTTAAGCGCCTGCATTCCTATGCGTTTACAATACTAAAAGACAAAGCGGAGGCCGAAGAAATAGTACAACAGGTTTTCTTTAAATTATGGGAACGAACGCAAACCCAATCTTTCACAGGATCATTGAATGCTTATTTATACCGGGCTGTACACAATGAAAGTCTCAATTTTTTAAAGCACCGGCAGGTACGAGCCAACCACCAGCTACAGGTAGCCTATAGTATGAAGCAGCAAACATCCGATAGCGATAAAAAAGTGGTGGCGGCGGAACTGGAGAAGCATATTCATACCGCATTGAACGAGCTGCCGGAGCAATGCCGCACCATTTTTCAAATGAGCCGTTTTGATGAGTTGAAATACATAGAAATTGCGGACAAACTTGGTTTATCGGTAAAAACGGTAGAGAATCAAATGGGGAAAGCATTAAAGCTGATGCGGATTAAACTGTATCATTTTTTGAAATTGCTAATTTTATTTTTTCATATTTAATGCCACTCAACTGGAACAGGAATTGAACGATATGAATGATGACCTGCTGGTAAAATACCTGTTGGACGAAGCCTCTGAAGCAGAAGGGAAAAGGGTGCAGGAATGGATTCAGTCAGCGGAAACCAACCATCAACATTACGATCAGTTTAAACAGGTATGGGAGGCCGGCAGGGAGCTTGCGGTTAAATCTACTGTGGACGAAAATGAAGCCTGGAAAAGGTTCCAGGCCCGTGTGTCAAATGGGGGGAAGGTAAAACAGGCACCAGTAACACCCCGTTTTTTATGGACGAAAATTGCCGCTTCATTATTATTGTTGGTGAGTATTTCAGCCTTGCTTTATTTTATTACAAACAGGCAGTCTGCCAATAAAACAATCATTGCGCAAAGTGGGCAGCAGGTTATCACAGATACCTTACCCGATGGCTCGCAGGTAACGCTGAACAGAAATTCTTCCATCACTTACCAAAATAAATTTACCGATACCATTCGTTCTGTTGTATTAAAAGGAGAAGCGTTTTTTAAAGTAACTCCCGGTAAGAAGCAGCCATTTGTTATAACGGTAAATGATGTGAAGGTAAGAGTGGTGGGTACTTCATTTAATATAAGAAGTGAAAATAAAAATACGACAATTGTAGTGGAAACCGGCGTGGTGCAGGTAATAACCGGCGGTACCATCACGGTATTGCAAGCGGGAGAACAACTGCTGCTGAAAGCTGGTAGCAAGGTTGCAAACAAAGAAGAGGTAAGTGATCAACTGTATAGTTATTACCGTACACATGAGTTTGTTTGCGATGAAACGCCTTTGTGGAAATTAGTGGATGTGCTCAATGAAGCGTACGACGCCAACATTACAATTGGCAGAAAGGAACTGAAAAACCTGCCCATTACAACCACTTTCAATAATGAGTCGCTTGACAAAATACTGGAAATTATTCACCTTACATTTGATATAACTGTTAACCGGCAAAACGGGCAGATTATCTTACAATAATTATTTTTAGTGATGAAACATTTTAGCCGCTGCAGCAACTTTATTTATGGTTCCTTCCTGCAAAAAAATTTCGGGCGAAGGGCCTCTGCAATCCGAACTACGCTCTGTTGGAAATTTCTCCGTTGTAAGTATTGGTATATGTGGTCGGGTCAAATATAGCATCGCACCCGACTATAAAGTGGAAATTATCGCCCAAAGAAATATCCTTGATGTGATACAAACATCAAAAGTAAACGGGCACCTGGTTATCAATTCCAAAAACGGCGTTGTCATTAAAGGGAATACAGACATTGAAATAAATATCAGTGCACCCGAAGCAGGTTACCTGCACATGAGCGGCTCGGCCGGAATGATGGTAACAGGCGCCATTGTGTAACCCACTATTGATATAAGCGTTAGTGGATCAGGAAGCATTTTTGTAGACCATGTAACCATCGCAAATAAAATAGATGCAACCACCAGCGGATCAGGAAGTATTACCGTAAAGGAAGGCACTGCCATCCAGGAAGACATTCATATAAGCGGAAGTGGTAACATAAAACTGGACGGCGTTAGTGCAGAGAAAGCAGTTGTAAGCATAAGCGGGTCGGGCAATACGCATTTAAAACTAAGTCAGTCGCTAAATGCTTCCATCAGCGGCAGCGGCTCCGTTTATTATTTGGGCAACCCGCAGGTAAGCGCACATATATCCGGCTCAGGAAAATTAATGCCCAGGTAAAAATTACAAAAGACTGTAACTGCGCAGAACATTTTCATGTAAATGCAATGGCTGGATGATTTGAAATGGTATAACAACACAACAGGTAAACTACGAATCTTTAATAAATTTGGTAATCCTTTAGGTTTGCACTCCATTTTGCGCCTAAGGGTTACTACGCTAACCAAGATCGATGCAAAAGCGTGTATGCGGCATTCCGGTTTAATCGGTGCAACAGGCTTCAACACTGCGGTGAATTACAAACTGTAAAATAATAAACGTAGTAACCAATAGACAGCGGACGAAGTTCTTGTTATAAATGCCAGTGAAATCAAAAGCCTTCTATTTCACGTAAAATTACTTGCATCGAAAGGCATCTGCTTTACTCCCCAGAACAAGGTGCCGGTTCATCGGGAGGGGTTGTGAGTTTCTTCGTGGGCTATCAACCTCTTCTTCTCTTCAGCCACCGTTCCGGCTATCCGGTCGAAGATCCCGATTGTTTCGGGGCAGCTATCAGCGGTTGAACGCTGTTGGGCTTTTATTTTCTTATGTGGTTGCTTCCCCAGCCTGTTTCCTCACCGAACAAGACCTCCGAATTTTATGAGGCTCAGTATATGAACAACTGTGGACTTGAAACTTAATTTATCTAAAGTTTGAAATCAGCCTGTGTTCGGTGAAAACTCCGATCACGGGGCAAAAAAATGTGCCGCCCCTTCCTACCTTTTTTCCGGATTCACAGACGGCATTCGCTTAAGCCCCACACACTGGCCGGCATCTTTGTCCACCGCTTCTGCCTGTTCTTTCACCTGCACCCAATGATAACCATCACCGGCTACAGATCCCGGTCACGGAATATTCACTTTTAGATATTCATTCAAATGCAACAACCGGTGCGGAGCTACCTTGTGTTGATCTGCCAGTTGAAAAGAGGCACTGAGCGCAGCACCCGACATAGCCTGCCATACCCTTGGATTCTTCAATCGTTTTGCATCCCCTTGTAAAGCTAGCCCCTGCCTCGTCGGTAGATTACGCAGTTACTGAACGTACAATATCTACCGCTTTTCCGGTTTCATTCCCGGTTACAGCCAGGATATTCATTGTCTTGTATGCTCTTCCATCCAATCTTTTTAAAAATTTACTATCAATAAAACAATGCCAGTCTGTTTGGGGAATTTTGTTCTGGCCTGCGATTTGCAAAATGACTAAAAAAGAAAACACATGCACATCAACGAAAGGAGTGGTTGGTATTTAGCAGCATTAACATTTTTATTTACTGCCTGCAGTACACCCAAGCGGGGATTGTTTGAAAAACGAACCCCTCATGAAAAATACAAAGCTGGCCTGGATGCAGCAGGTCTGTCTTCTACCCGGCTTGGCACATTGTGGCTGGCGGCTGCCGACGGAAGCCTTGCGCAGCCATTGCGGATAAGCATACCGTATAAAGAAACCGGGTACTTTGAGATGGATCGTCCGCAGGCAGCAGGCTATCTTTTTTCAGCAAAGCAGGGCGAATTGCTAACGGTTAATGTGGCAAACAATCCTCAGAAAGGATTTCTTTTATTTACGGAACTCTGGCAGGTAAATGGAAGCGACAAAAGACTACTCGAAGGAGCTGATACTACAACAAGGTCCATTCAATACGAAGTAAAAAAAAGCGGGGAATACCTGGTGCGGATTCAGCCCGAGTTGCTACTGGGCTTAGCGTATACCATTACTATCAGCAGTGGACCGTCACTCGCTTTCCCGGTAAACAAACAGCACAATCCAAAAGTGATCAGTGTATGGGGCGATAGCCGTGATGCGAATGCAAGAAGTCACGAAGGCATCGATATTCTTGCAAAAAAATATACGCCGGTGGTTGCGATAGCCGACGGGGTTGTTGGCAATGTAACGGACGGTGGCCTGGGAGGGAAAGTAGTTTTTATGCGGCCCCAGGGAAAAAGCTATAATCTATATTATGCTCACCTGGATACACAACTGGTGCAGCCGGGGCAGCGGGTTTTTACCGGTGATACGCTGGGGCTGATTGGCAATACCGGCAATGCAAAATATACGGTGGCGCATTTGCATTTCGGGATTTACACCGGCGGTGGAGCTGTTGATCCGTTGCCATTTGTAAATACGAACTATCCACAGGCAAAGCCGGTAAAAGCAGACACCGCCTATCTCAGGCGGTATGCAAGGACAAAAAATAAAACGGTCATCTATCCAGACCTTACCAACACCAGCAGCCGAACCCAACCCTCCATTGCCGCTGACCGGCTCGTTCAATTATTGGCGGCTACTGATGACTACTATAAAATTCAATTGCCGGATAACAATGTTGGTTTCGTAAAAATAAATGCAGTAACCACACAGCCCCTACGCAGTCAAAAAATAGCGGAGGCAACGCCATTGCTGGATCGACCGGCGCCGGACGCTGCCATAAAAAAACAGCTTGCCAAAGGAAACAATATGGTTGTGCTGGGCAGTTTTGAAAATTATTCTTTTGTAGAAATGGACAATGTCACCGGGTGGGTAAAAATGCGGTAAAAGTTTTCGCCGTTTTGTACATTCACCCGTTTCGTTTTATTGGATAGACTTAATAATTATCAGTACTTTTTCATCGCCGTGTCCTTGATTTTGCGCCGTTTCAAAGCTTGCAAACAAGGGCTGAACCAGCGGCGTATTAAGCCAGCTTCCCTGGTGATTCGTACTTCTGTCACATCTTACAATTACAAATATTTTATTCGTGCCCCCTGAATAGTACGACACTTCAATTGCTCCGTTCATTCGTTTGGGGAGAAGGGTGTTGATGGATTTTATTAATAAATTGCGCTCCCTAATGTTACAATTCATATTTTCTATAATTGGATTAACCAAATTGGCAAATTTTGATTTGGTGGTCGGTGTCCTCACCGAACAACAACTTCGAATTCTATTAGGCTCAGTATATGAACAATAGTGGACTTGTAAATTAATTTATTTGAAGTTTGTATTCAGGCTGTGTTTGTTGACGGCTCCGACCAAGGCAACGAAGCAAGGGCTTTGCAGTGTGGTTATATGCGCTGTATCCTTTTCGCCTTATCCGTAGTCTCACAAACCTTCTCAACTGTAAAACCCATAAGGTTTTTCCAGGCAACATGCATGGATTAAAACTTTATAGGTTTTTATGTCACTAACTTTCGTAACACAATTAAAATGAGCTCGATTTAATTTGTTCTGGTGATAAAAACTTCCCTGCATTCTTTTCCTCAATTTGCCGGGCAATTAATTCAGACTGTTCAGCATACACCATTTGCACAGCAGGATTTTGCTTTAGGCTCTCCCAGGTTTTATGTTCTTTGGAGTTAACATCAGAAGGTTCGTCTGCGATAATATAAAAATGGTCATCCGTACGCTCTCTCTTATAGGTAAGTTTTAATACAGACATCAATGCAAAGTAGTGGCCGAGTTCTTTATCAATGGTTTCATATCTTTTGTGAAAAGGTATCGACTTAGCCGCAATAAAAGCGCCATTTAAACCAATACAATCAATATTAAAATTATAGTATCAACCGTTTACATTGGGGTAAATACTTGTTTATTTCTGTCGTTGTTGAATAGAAAGCCGGTTAACAGCTTTTCCAACGTCGGGTTAAATCTCCATTCTTCAGGCAAAATTTTGAAACATGCTTCCAGGTATTGTTTACTGTTTTCAATACCAAGGTAGAAATTGTTTTCCTCTGTTATGGTCCATATTCTTCTGGATATTGCTTTCGAATTCAAAGTGCCGCAAACTTTATTTGCCGGCGCATCCTGTTGCAATACTTATTCTTGCTTCCGTGGTCGTTATCCTAACCGAACACGAATCCAGATTTTATGAGGGGCAGTGTAGGAACTGTTGCTGACTTTTAAAAATTAATTTGTTTGAAGTTTCAATTCAGGCTTCGTTTGATGATAACACCGAGCAAGAATATAAAATGTAGGAATAAAAGATGCAAAGAGTAGTAACAGGGAGACACAGGGCTGGAGCCCTGCGCCTGGGGGATTTGTATTGCACTGGCAAAGAAGCTTTGGGCATCATCGTTGTGTCACTCTCTTGTACTGTATACCTATCAGGGGCTTTTATTGCGTTTTAAATGATGCGGGAGGTTTTTTTGCTTTGGATTTTACTGGCGGGGTAACATTAGTAACATCGGGGCACAGGGCAGGAGCCCTGCGCCTGCTGGAGCTATCACGTGCAAAAAAAGCAGCGTAACAGTACGTGCAACCAAATGCACAACCTGAATAAGGATTTAATGTAAAATCATATGTATCCATAAACCCGCTGGTTGGATTTAAAATTGATCCTACCGTTTTATAATATATGCTGGCTTGCCCTAAATGATCAGGCTTTTTTTCCTGATCATCGCCGAACATTGTAATTTGACTCATAAATAAATATCTATACAGTTAACACTTTTGTTGATTCCTCCCCAAATTGAGAAATGATTCTTACTGCAATTTTTTGCCCTTTCTTTTTAACCTCTATTGGATGAGAAATATGTCCATACAAACGGTCAAAGGCTTCATCATCAATTTCAATCTTCAACGTTTTTTCTACCTTCTTTTTAGTGGTATCTTTTGCCAGGTTGTCTAATCCCTTTCTCCATTTATCAAATTCGTCTTTATCGCCGCCGCAAAAGAAAACTTGTTTTACTACAAAGTTGCTGCCGTCATAATCTTCGTCTACCATCCAGTAGGCAATGTCTGAAACGTTCCGGGCTTTTACTTCGTCTTTAATGGGGTCGTAAATATCTAAGCCTTTTATTTCAACAGTTACAAGGCCCATCCCAGCCTTCCCCGAAGGAGCAACTCCCTCTCCTTTGGAGAGGGTTGGGGTAAGGCTTATGTCTGGCTCACCAATGGTTACAAAACTTGCTGCTGATTTAGCTGGCTTCTTTTTTAAACCTTCCTGTAATAAGTCATCGTGTATACGGCATTTGGTCACTTCAAAATTGCCCATGCTGGTGGTTTGTGTGCTGCCTTCAATATCGCTTTCAAAACTAAAACCCAATATCACCAGCCAATTTGCATCACCTTTTTGTCT
>Ga0209181_10001212_pt1 | contig 45798 bp, 44 predicted proteins | sample MAT05_FD_187208 | JGI IMG/M metagenome (GOLD analysis project Ga0209181, IMG submission 187208) | Freshwater microbial communities from Lake Fryxell liftoff mats and glacier meltwater in Antarctica - MAT-05 (SPAdes) (version 2) | ecosystem: Environmental > Aquatic > Freshwater > Ice > Liftoff... | reverse complement strand
TTGTGTCTAAAGTCTTGTGTCCGAAGTCTTGTGTCTGAAGTCTTGTGTCTGAAATCTTGTGTCTGAAGTCTTGTGTCTAAAGTCTTGTGTCTAAAGTCTGAAGTCTTGTGTCTAAAGTCTTGCGTCTGAAGTCTGAAGTCTTGTGTCTGAAGTCTGAAGTCTTGTGTCTGAAGTCTTGTGTCTAAAGTCTTGTGTCTAAAGTCTGAAGTCTTGTGTCTAAAGTCTGAAGTCTTGTGTCTAAAGTCTTGTGTCTGAAGTCTTGTGTCTAAAGTCTTGCGTCTGAAGTCTAAAGTCTTGTGTCTAAAGTCTTGTGTCTGAAGTCTTGTGTCTGAAGTCTGAAGTCTTGTGTCTGAAGTCTGAAGTCTTGTGTCTAAAGTCTTGCGTCTGAAGTCTAAAGTCTTGCGTCTGAAGTCTGAAGTCTTGTGTCTGAAGTCTGAAGTCTTGTGTCTGAAGTCTTGTGTCTGAAGTCTGAAGTCTTGTGTCTCCTGTCTAATCTCTCCTGTCTAAAATGCGTTTCCATATTCCGCCTTTTCAATATTTTCTTTATGCTCTGCCGTTTGTGGTATTTTTCGGCTGGTTAGGTTTACAAAATCGTCCCGATCCGATTTGGATAGCGACAAATGCGTTATTAAAGGAGCGGTGTCTGTTGCTGACAGATGTGCCTGACTCCTTACAAATACTGTATGACGGCCTTCACCAACGTCCTCGTCAGGCAGGTGATTCGAGTGCGTTGAAATTATTGTCCAAGCCATCCCTGTCTACCATTGAATGGGGCGCATTTCGTGATTTGGTCAACTATATGGCCCACGCAAAAAACAAATGTGTCATCCTATCAGGCGTAACCGGTGTTGGTGCAACAAAACAAGCCAAAAAAGCCGCCCTGATGCTTACCGGTAGTTTGCCAAATATCCTACAAATAGACTGTTCGCCACAATTTGATATCATCCTGCATGACATTTATATCGGCAGTGGCAAGGATAAGGATTTCAAGAACGGTGAATTAATTCAGTTTTGGGAGCGTTGCAAGGCAAGTCCTAATCAACAATTCGTGGTAATATTGGATAATCTTGATAAAATTAATCCGGAAACATTCTTCGGGCCTCAATTGTGGGAAGGGTTCAGTACGCCACGTGATACCGCTGTTTTAGGAGGTAAGAAAGTGTGGTTACCTTCAAATTGTTGGTTGATTTCTGTGACGCATTTAGGACCGGGTTCTTACACTGAATTTAATGGAGAGCACTTTAAAAGATTGGGTGCTCCGTATATTTTGCGGCCTAACCCCCGCGAATTATTGGCTTATATGCGGCTTAATGCTCAAAAAAAACCAAAAACAAGGGAGGATTCGCTGCGCAGTCAACAATTGCGCGACACAAACTACGTGCGGCACCTCCTGTTTTATTTTTCCAAAATAAACAGCCGACTCCACGAAAAATATGCGGAAGGATATGAATTAGGGCAAGGAAGCAACATCAGAGATGCTTTGGGTAATCCTGATTTTTCTTTCTTAAAAAATGTATACCTGAGCCATGTTAATGGCCTTCACCCGGAAAAATCGTTAAGAGAAAGTGATTTTTCCGGATTAGACTACACTATTAAAACGGGTGGTTTGGAGCCGCATTCCAATTTTTGCGCCCGACAAATTCAATATTTGAAAGAAACCGGATATTTGGTAGAGATTACGATGGTATTAGGTACTGCTTTACTCACTTTCCTTGGGGGTTGGTGGGTTTTCCATCGTCGTGAACAAATCATACGGCGTTACGGGGAGCGAACTCAGGAAATTTACGGTGCTTTCGAGCATCAGGTGATCAGCGCTGAAGTAGCCAGCCGAAAGTTAGAAGATATTAAACGAGAGGTGGATGCCTTAGTCATGCGGCGACAGCTTAATTATACCGAAGGCTTGTATTTTTTGGCTTTTATAGAAGATAAAGTAAAGCGCATAGATTTTTCCCGTAATGTAAGCGAAACCTTTCTCGAATTGTTTCGTACTTTTATGGAAGATGAGGTGCTTACAGAAAATGAATATCAAAAATTGCGTCAGTTTTTACAAACTATACGGCATAAAATACCGGAAGAACTTTACCAGCAATTTAATGAAAAAGTAGAGCGTACTTACTTAGAACAATAAAAATATGGGGAAAAGACAAATAATTTATTGATTTTTAGACATAATGTTTGGTCATTCCAAAATGTCGTTATACCTTTGCGATCCATTTTTAAAACACACATTTTTTCACTATGCCTAAGATGAAAACCCACTCCAGCGCAAAGAAGCGTTTCAAAGTGACTGGTACGGGTAAAGTAAAGCGCAACCGTGCAAGAATGCGCCACCTGATGCGAAAAAAAACGACTAAAGCAAAACGCAATCTGCGTGGAGCTGTCGTTGCACACAAATCAGATCACGCACGCTTAGAGCGACTGCTCGCTATTTAACGGTTGGAATACACAAGCCGATTAACTAATCATCCATTTAATTAGTTAATTCGTATTGATTAAAGTTCGCCAACCTAACACTCATTTTTTAACGAGGATATCGAAACAAAGCGCAGCAAATCTGCCTCGGTATTGCACTAAAAAACAATTTAATGCCAAGAGCAACCAACAGCCCGGCGAGTCGGGCACGCCGGAAAAAAATCATGTTAGCCGCACGCGGCTATTTTGGTGCCCGTTCCAAGGTTTACACCGTAGCAAAAAACACCTTAGAGAAGGGTTGGCTTTATGCTTACCGTGACCGCAAATTCAAAAAACGCATCTATCGCCGCTTGTGGATTGCGCGTATTAACGCCGCCACCCGGGCGGAGGGGCTTAATTACAGCCGTTTCATCCACGCTTTAGATCAAAAAGGTATTACCCTTAATCGGAAAGCCCTTGCTGATTTGGCCCTCAACCACCCCGAAACATTTAAGGCAGTACTAAATGCTGCTCATGCAAAGGGATAGCGGCACGGGAATTAATTGAAAAGGGGTAAATTATATTTTTTCGTAAAAAAAATATAATTTACCCCTTTTCAATTAATTCATTTATGTAAAAAAATATAAAATTTAGTTAACTGTCTTATTGTCAATGGCTTGCAGGACTATTGACTGCTTGCTGAATTAATGAACAGCGACTTTTTAATACACAATAAGTTAGTCATTTCAGATAGATCATTTTTGGGTCAGACAGCCATCTTTTTGCGCTAATAAGCTTCTGCTATCGGCACCTTTATCTCTACTGCTGTCCCTCTACTGTCGCCATCCTTCTCCGGCATATTCTTTATTTGCAGACTACCTCCGATGGCATCTAACCGCTCTTTTGTTACCTGCATGGCGGTTGACTGATGTCCGGGCTTTCGTGCTGCGCGCAATGCGGGGTGTCTAAAAGATAAATACCGTTAGTGGTGCCAAGCAACAATTGAGTGCTGTTGAGCCGGGTGAATGGGTTAAGTTACGTTTTAGAATCTTTGATAGTTATTTACCCAGGATCCGCCTCTGAACCAATTTTGCCCTTCAACAGCCCCCGAAATGCATCCTTTGCGGTGCCGCCTTCGTGTACCACTTTATGTACTTCCCGTGTGATGGGCATTTCCACGCCATATTGTTTTGCCAATTCTACCACTACACCGCAAGTTTTTACCCCTTCTGCTACCATTGACATCTCGCTGATAATATCCTCTAATGACCGGCCTTTGCCCAATTGTATCCCCACATAGCGGTTACGGCTAAGCGGACTGATACAGGTGGCAATCAGGTCACCCATACCCGCCAATCCGGCAAAAGTAGCCGGATGTCCACCCATTGCTGTCCCTAATCGGGTCAACTCCGACAAACCCCGCGTGATAACTGCGGAACGGGTATTGTCGCCTGCTCCGGCACCGTCACCCATCCCCGCTGCAATGGCAATAACATTTTTCAGGGCGCCGCCCAACTCGCAGCCAATAACATCATGGTTGGTGTAAACCCGAAATAATCCCGAACGAAATACATTTTGTAAGGCTTTGGCGATGGTCTCATCCACCATAGCAATGACACCTGCTGCGGCTTGGCCTTTCAAAATTTCCATCGCTAAATTGGGGCCGGTTAGCACACCAGCCGGGTGCCCGGGCATTACTCCCGCAATAATTTCGGTCATCCGCATTTTGGTGCCTTGCTCTAATCCTTTTGACAGACTGACAATAGGCACCCACGGGCGTATGTACGGCTTTGCTTCTTCCAATACGTGCCGGAAACTATGCGAAGGCACTCCCATAACGATCACATCGGCATCTTGAACTGCTTCTGCCAATGAAGTAGTAGCCCGGAGCGCTTCATGCAGGCTTGCTCCCGGCAGGTATTTTTCATTCCTGTGGTGTTTGTTTATTTCTTCCACCGTTTGGGCATCTCTTGCCCACATCAGGGTTGGACTATTTTTAGCAGTCAGAGAGGCGACTGTAGTGCCCCAGGATCCGCCCCCGAGAAGGGCTACACGTAATTTCATACTTTTGTCAGGTTAAGCGTTTAGGTTTGAAAAGGACTATTAAGTACCGACTGTTGGCTGTGGACGACTTAATTAGATACCACATTAATCGGTTTTTCGTTCATGAATGCTTTTAGATTTCTCACTGTTTGTTGCATCAGCCGTTGCCGTGCGGCTGTAGAAGCCCAGGCATTGTGCGGCGTGATAATGCAATTGGGCGTTCCAATCAACGGATGATTTGAGGCCGGGGGTTCCGCATTGAGTACATCCAACCCGGCCCCGGCAATTAAACCCGTATCTAAGGCCATTCGCAGGTCCGTTTCCACAAGGAGCGCCCCCCGCCCCGTATTGATGAGCCAGGCAGAACGTTTCATTTGCTGAAAGGCTGCAAAATTAAAAACACCTTGATTGTTTTCATCTGTTGCGGCATTGAGAGAAATAATATCACTATTTTTCAACAAATCCTCCATTGGCACGTATTGGATGCCACGTGGGGGTAATTGCGTCATATTTCTGCGGTTTACCAATATTTTCATGCCAAATGCCCGGCCAATCTTCGCCACCTCCCGGCCAATATGGCCAAAGCCATATAAACCAAGCGTTTTGCCCGCCAATTCTGTTAGTGAAGTTTTTGTCAGGCAAAAATGTGGCTGCGCACTCCACTCGCCTGCACGCACGGCGGCTTCATGCAAACCAACCCGGTTAGCCAATTCCAATATCAAAGCAAAGGTGTGTTGCGCCACACTCTGACTCCCATAACCTGCCACATTGGTTACCGTAATGCCTTGTTGTCGGGCTACTGCTATTGCTATATTATTGTAACCGGTAGCCGTTACTCCAATATAACGCAGCAACGGCAATTGTCGTAATACATCTGCCCGAATGGGTGTTTTGTTGACAATCAATACTTCCGCCTGATGCACTCTTTCAAGTAGTACTTCAGGAGCCGTAAAATCGTAAATGGTTAAAGTGCCTAACTTTTTTAAGGCATTCCAATCTAAATCACCAGGGTTGAGAGGAAAAGCATCCGTGCAAATAATATTCATAAAAGCGTAATAAAGGTGCAAATTAACCCATAAAAAATAAAAAGCACACAAAAGCATAAAAAATATGCTTTTGCGTGCTTTTCACCCATCTCTGCAGTCGGTCTTATGTCTAATTTCCTCCTCCGTCGCCACTGGCGCGCCAGCGCTCTTCGTCGGCAGAGTTTTGCTTCGCCGTGCATGCACCACTACTGTAGAAAATTATGGAGATATTAAAACACTATTTATCAATCTGCGTTGTAGAAACGGGTAAACAATAACTCAACCATTTGATGTGATTCCTTTCCGCTCAAACTGCCCATCTTTTTGTTTAAATAGAAATAGAACCACTATTCGCACAAAAAGATAGTAGTTTGAACAAAAACTAATCTACCTAAAACTATCAAGTTATTATTTACCCGTTCCTTACCGATTGAATTAATTCATTCCCTTTTAATAATGCATCAAATAGAACCCTATTTTCGATGGCGAGATGAATATATCGCATCAGAAGATGAAAAATCCCCGTTTTTTGGACAACAATACAGCGAATCAGCCTACTCGCACCGACTGTACAATTTCTACCTGCATCCTCAATGGGATGCTTTTGGTTCTACCACGTTGTATGGAAAAATATTACACGTTGATTATGATGAGGGCTATACGCTCATTGAGTTGATCGGCGAATGGAATGACACGCTTCACAATGATATTCATTTTCTAAAACGCAACATTACCGACCATCTCTACGATCAGGGCATTGTTAAATTTGTGTTTTTTTGTGACAACGTACTCAATTTTCACGCAACATTCGAAGACGATTATTACGCAGAGTGGGCGGAAGAAGTGACCGGAGAGGGCGGATGGATATTATTGGTAAATACCCGACAGCACTTTGAAGAAGAATTGCTGACTGCGGGTTTACAGCAGTACCTTCATTTTGGCACAGCATACAACGGTCTAAATTGGCGCACTGCCAAGGCACAATTTACTTTTGCGATGCTGGAAGAATTAGTGGACGGCAGGGTGAAGCATTTATAAAAAGTCCACAGTCAGACAGTCCACAATTAGACAGTCCACAGTTAAAAAGTCCACAGTCATTGAATGCGGACTACTTTCATAATATTTTGTAAAGAGTTGATAGTCAATACTTGGTGGTATCGTGGACTGTGGACTGTCTGACTGCCGACTGTCTGACATAATATCCTCTAAAAAATTGATAATCAATACTTGGTGGTATCGCGGACTGTGGACTGTGTGACTGCCGACTGTGGACTGTGTGTACTCGGGCGTTTTTTTGCTTAAAATTAGCCAATCTATATTTTTTTTGTGAGGATGGGAAAAAACACATAACTTGCACCCAAAAAATAGGTATTCCTGTAGTATAAATAGAGGTTTCACTGCATAAAATATACATTTCACTGCATAAAATATACATTTTTAACTATTTATGTAGTGTAAAATTTATTTTTTAATTTTCAGACCTGCGTTAAAAGATGTTCCAGCGACCAACAAAACCTGCTTTCCCGGCACGCACGATTCTGCTCATCGCAGCGTTGGCAATAGCATTAGTATACCTGCTATGGAACGCACAGCAGGCACCATCTGCTGCCCAAAGCGACGAAAAAACAGAACAGGACGAAGCAGAAAAAGAATCTGCTGAAAAAACAGATGGTGGCCTGTGGCCTGCCGAATGGTTTTATGCCGTTCGGGAATACCCGCATTTCAGCCCGGATGTTGATGCTTATTCGCTTGGGTTAGAAACGGCCCGATTGCAGGAAAATGCAGCCCGAAGCCGTGGTGGCTGGCCTGGCTTTACGGCTCCCTGGACGGTGCAAGGCCCTGGAAATATTGGAGCAAGAATCAATACCATAGCCGTGCATCCTGTCAATCGCGATATTATGTACATTGGTTATTCCGGGGGGGGTATATGGAAAACCACCGACGGGGCTGCCACTTGGCTGCCTATTTTTGACAAACAAAACTTTTTATCCGTAGGAGATATTACTTTAGATCCGAAAAACCCGGAGATCGTGTATGCGGGTACTGGCGACCCAAATATTAGTGCTTATCCCTTTATTGGTGATGGCATTTGGAAGAGTATAAACGGAGGCCAAACGTGGCAACATTTGGGGCTTACCGAAGCCAGAATCATTACGAAAGTAATAGTTGATCCTTCCAACTCCAATATCATATATGCCGCCACAATGGGCTTGCCATTTGAGCGCACCCCGAACCGCGGATTGTACAAAACAACAGATGGAGGTAGAAACTGGCAAAAAGTGTTGTTTGTTTCCGAAGACGCTGGCGTTATTGACCTTGTGATGTCCCCTGAAAACCATAATGTATTGTATGCTGCTGTCTGGGATCGAATCCGCAACAATAAAGAAAGCCTGGTATCAGGAAATAATGCCCGGATATGGAAAACGACCGATGGCGGCACGACTTGGAAAAAAATGGAAGGCGGCCTTCCTCAAGATGCCAAAAGCAGGATTGGATTGACAATTGATCCGCAAAACGGCCAGCGCGTCATGGCTTCCTACGCAGGTGCAGATTTGACATTTAACGCTATTTATGAAACTTTAGATGGTGGTACCACTTGGAAGAAAAATGCCGCAGTGGGTCTTGATCCCTATTTTCAGGGAGGTTTTGCGTGGTATTTTGGGAAAATACGCATCAACCCTTACAATGCTAAGGATATATGGATTTTGGGGGTGAACACCTTCCGTTCGGTTGACGGGGGGCAATCTTGGGCCTTTGCTGTTGGCTCCAACAACGATGTCCACGTAGATCATCACGATATAACATTTACCGACCCCAATGCCTTCCTTTTGGCCACTGATGGCGGGCTGTATCAAAGTACTGATGATGGCCAAAATTGGAATAAAATTGAACAAATCCCAACCACTCAATTCTATCGGGTGGCGTATAATCCCTTTAAATCCGATGTATATTACGGCGGTGCGCAGGACAACGGTACGGTGGTTGGAAATAGTTTTGGCAAAAATGACTGGACACCTGTTTTTGGAGGCGACGGCTTTCAGGCGGTTTTTCACCCAACGGACCCGAAAATACAATATTTTGAATTTCAAAACGGTTCCATTTTTTGTTCTGTTGATGCCGGGCAAAATTTTCTGAATGGCACGGAAGGGATTGATGATGCAGATCGCAAGCATTGGGATATGCAATATATCATGAGTCATCACAATTCGGATATTATGTACACGGGTACCTATCGGGCATATCGCTCTTTCGGGCACCCGGCAGTGTGGCAACCCATCAGCCCCGACCTGACGGATGGCATTGTATTTGCGCCTCGTTTTCACACCATCAGTACTTTGGATGAAAGCGTATTCGATCCTAACTTACTTTATATCGGCACCACGGATGGCAATGTTTGGCGCGGAAATCCTGGTAATCAAAATTGGGAAAAAATCAGCACTACCCTACCCAATCGCTATGTATCGGCAGTAAAAGCCTCGCTGAATGAACCCGACCGGGTATTTGCCGCGCATACCGGCTATCGCGACAACGATTCTACTCCTCGCTTACACCGCTCCGACGATCGGGGCGCTACGTGGAAACCTATTGTTGGTGATTTGCCCAATTTGGCGATTAACGACCTCCAACTCATACCGGGTCATCAGGATTCACTCATTTTTGCCGCCACCGATGGCGGGGTGTACGCTACTTTAGATGGCGGAAAACATTGGGAACGCTTGGGTTTTGGGATACCGGTTGTTCCTGTTTATGATCTTGATCTTAATCCCTCGCAAAAAACGCTGATTGCGGGTTCACATGCCCGGAGCATTTTTTCTTTCCCTTTAGATTCTCTGCGCCTCGGCGCGGATGTTTCGGTATTTGATCCTAATGCAATCCGCATTCCCGGTTTAATGGTAAGACCCACCATTGCCAGCCGTGAAATTGGTATACAAGTTACTAATTTAAATTCAAGCCAAACAGCAGAAGTCGTCATTTGTGATTTGCAAGGCAAGGTAGTCTGGAGCGATACATTTAGAGCATTCCAACGCGAATTGCAGCCAGTGGATATTAGTGCTTTCCCGGCTGGCATATATGTAGCATTTGCCCGTGTAGGTAGCCGAAATTTGGGATACCGAAAATTTGTGGTAACGGGAGAGTAACACGGGAATAAATGAGTGGGTACCTTAAAGCACGTGTATCCCCATCTCAATATTCCATACCAACCATTATATACTTGCGTATCTCGTCTAAACACTAACCTATTCAATATTTCAATACTATCTTTATATGGACACGCTAACTAACCCTACTAGCACGATCGCGACCAACTTACAGGACGCTTTTCCCCTCAGAGGCACCGACCATCTGGAGTTTTATGTTGGCAATGCCAAACAAAGTGCCATGTATTATCAGGCCGCATTAGGTTTTGAATGGGTGGCCTATCTTGGCCCTGAAACGGGGGTCAGAGATCGCGTCAGCTACGTTTTGCAGCAAAATAAAGTGCGCATTGTCTTGACGGCTTCTTTAATGCCGGACAGCGAAATATCAAGACACGTATCCCTGCACGGTGATGGTGTAAAAGTATTGGCGCTGTGGGTGGATGACGCTGAACAATCGTATTACACGGCACTTTCTCGGGGTGCGGAGTCAGCATTTGCGCCCAAAACCCTGCGCGATGAACACGGGGAAGTTGTATTGGCTGCTATCAAAACTTATGGCGATACTATTCACACCTTAGTGGAACGACGCAATTATAGCGGGGCGTTCCTGCCCGGTTATGAGGCCAGAAAAAGCACTTACCCGGTAAAAAGTATAGGATTAAAATACGTGGATCATTGCGTTGGAAACGTGGAATTAGGCGGCATGAACCGTTGGGTCAAGTTTTATCAGGACGTGATGGGCTTTAAACTGTTGATTACCTTCGATGACAAAGATATTTCTACGGAATACACTGCCCTTATGTCGAAAGTGGTAAGCAATGGTAATGGATACGTGAAATTTCCTATCAATGAACCCGCTAAAGGGAAAAAGAAAAGTCAGATCGAAGAATATTTAGATTTTTATCAGGGAGCAGGTGTGCAACATATCGCTGTTGCTACGGATAATATTTTGCAGACCATTGAACAATTGCGCCAAAATGGGGTTGATTTTCTTCGGGTACCCGATAATTATTACGATGAGGTGTCGAAACGAGTCGGTCAAATAGACGAAAAAATTGAAGACCTGAAAAAATTAAATATACTCGTTGACCGCGATGAAGACGGTTATTTGTTACAGATATTTACAAAACCTGTTCAGGATCGTCCTACGGTGTTTTTTGAAATTATTCAGCGCAAGGGTGCCACTTCTTTTGGGAAAGGCAATTTTAAAGCGCTTTTTGAAGCCATTGAGCGGGAGCAAATGCTGCGGGGGACGCTTTAGACAGTCCACGGTCAGAATAGTCCACGGTCAAAAACGCCAAAATTGAACCAATCGAAAAACTTGAATTCATCTATGATTGATAACCACGGCCGGCGGGTCAACTACGTGCGCTTGGCAGTCACTGACCGGTGCAATTTGCGTTGTTTTTACTGTATGCCGGAGGAAGGTATTGAGTTTTTGCCTCGGCAGGCACTCATGACTTATGAGGAAATGGAGCGACTGTTGCGTGTTTTGGCTGATATGGGGGTGGATAAAGTGCGCCTGACCGGCGGCGAACCCTTTGTGCGGCGCGATATGATGTCTTTTATTGAGAAAATAGCAGCGATAGACGGGATAAAAAAAATAGCTCTGACGACCAATGGCACGCTGACCGCCCCTTTAGTAAAGGATTTTAAACGCCTGAAAATCAATTCTGTCAATTTGAGTTTGGACAGTTTGGATGAGCAGCGATTTTTTGAAGTGACCCGCCGTCATGAATTCAAAAATGTCATGCGCACTTTGGATGCACTGCTGGAACACGAAATTGAGGTAAAAATAAATTCGGTGGTGATGCAGGGTCAAAACGAACAGGACATTCTGCCGATGGTACAAATGACGAAAAACCTGCCGGTAAATGTTCGATTCATTGAGGAAATGCCATTCAACGGCGAAGGCCAACATTATGAGAAATGGGTATGGGATTTTCGCCGCATCCTCGATCACATCCGTACAGCCTATCCTTCACTGCGCAAACTGCCCGATCCGCCCGACTCCACTTCCTATAATTACGCCATTGACGGACATCAGGGCACGGTCGGGGTGATTGCCGCATACAGTCGTACTTTTTGTGGTACTTGCAACCGAATCCGCATAACACCTCAGGGCCTGCTGAAAACTTGCTTGTATGATTCAGGGGTGTTCAACGTTCGCGACCTGATGCGCGAAGGCGCCAGCGATGCGAATTTGGGTGCTGCCATATCCGATGCCGTTGCGCACCGCGCCAAAGACGGTCATGAAGCCGAGCAAAACCGTTTTGCGGGGTCACCTGTGCGGGAAAGCATGACAACTATTGGGGGATAGGCAGCAAAAATCTATTTCGAAACGTTGTACCTCAAACCTTTAAATATTAAAAAATATATCATGAAAAAATCTGCTTTACACCTCACTGCGCTTTTATTATTTGCCTGCTCTTTTGTTGCCTGTAAAAAAGACAATTATGCTGATCAACTTTCCGGCAACTGGAAATCTACTGAAGTCACCTTGTCCGGTTTAAACTTAACTCGCAGTTTTAATGTTCAGTTAAATTTGGTATCAGACAATCAGTTTAAAACTGTTTATAATGTATCAGCGCCGGGATTTGCTTTGATCAAAGAAAATTTGTCCGGCACCTGGCAGGAAGACAGCAAGAAGCAACAATTCACGTTGAAATACAGCGATGGTTCGGTTGAGGTATACCAAGTGCTGGAACTGACAGCGGAGATGCTAACAACGGAAACCAACATAGAGGATAAAGTTCTGACGGTTACGTTTAGTCAGCAATAACCTTATTTTTTTAGTTTCAAATACTCTAAAATTTCATTGTAAATTCCCCCTTCATTGGCAAAAAGTGCATAGTTTTTGGCGGTTGTAAACCACTCTTTGGTGGTTGACCGGTGTTTTTTCAGCGCCGCCTCCAAATCAGCCGTAACAAGTGGCAAGGGCAGCCCCCGGCGCATAGCCTCTTCCAACTTAATTTCTATGGCAATATCTACTACTGCCTTGAGGTCAGCGCCTGAAAATTCGGGAGTTTTGCGCGCTATGGCGCGGCTGTCCACGTTTTCGGCGGGTTTTCCTTTCAATTGAATATTGATGATGGCTTCGCGGGCACCTTCATCGGGTGGCGGCACAAAAATAACGCGGTCAAAACGACCGGGTCGCCGGAAAGCGGGGTCTAAATGCCAGGGTGCATTGGTAGCCGAAAGGATGAGTACCCCGTCATTATCGCCGTCAATACCATCCATTTCCTGCAAAAACTGATTAATAAGTTGTTTGCCCGCGCTATGGCGGAGGTCAGAGCGATTGGCTCCGAGGGCATCTACCTCATCAAAAAACAAGACACAGGGAGTAAGGCTGCGCGCCTGTTCAAAAATAGCGTGCAGGTTTTTTTCGCTTTGCCCAATCCACATATCCAAGATATCGCTGATACCAACGGAAATAAAATTGGCATTCACTTCTCCGGCGGTGGCACGGGCCAAATGGGTTTTGCCACAACCCGGCGGGCCATAGAGCAGGATACCACCGCCTATTTTTTTGCCATAGGCGCGATACAAATCCGGGTGGCGCAGCGGATGGATAATTTTCATCCGAATCTCTTCTTTCACGCTTTCCATCCCGCCAATTTCATTAAAAGTAACTTTGGGGCGCTCTACATCTAAGATTTGTTCGGCCCCATCCTGAAGCAAATCGCCATGTGCCGGGGCACGCTGCCGTTCCGGTTCTACGTTATTTTTAATGGCTAAATTGATTTCAGACTCCAAAAAATTATCTTTCAGATTGGCGTCCAACAGCGTCGCCTTTTCGTAGGCATCTTTGGCTCCCTCCGGCTGGCGCGCCCTAAGCAGCAATTTGGCGTACACGATCCACGCAGCAGGCGGTGGTGCACCGTGTTTCGTTATTTCTTCCATAATGACCAATCCTGCCGACGTTTTACTCTGTTCGCCAAATGCAGTAGCCAATCCTATTTTTAGATCAACATCTCCGGGAGCCTGTTTAAGGGCATCTTTGAGTTCTGTTTCTGCTTCCGTCCAGCGCTTTCGGCGCAGCAGTTCGGTACAAAGATATTTGCGCAGAGGCAGGTTTTCCGGCGTCAGGCGCACGGCATCCATCAGGGATTGTAGTTCGTCCATTTTTTTGTGTTTAATTGACGGACAAAGGTACAAATTTATTTTGAAAAAATTTTAAGATAAAATAATTTGCTATAAATTTGATAATCAATTAAATAAATGTTACATTTTAGCAAAACGCCTGCTATACAATCGCTCATTTACCTCCATCACGACCCAATATATCCCGGCAGGTAATGCTGTGACATCAAATTTGGCTGAGAGGAGCAAGTATTATACCACAAAATTGCAGCGTGAAAAATATATTTGTTATATTGTCACAATCGGTTTTGGGCGTTTTATGATACAAAGGTAAGGCGTATTTAAAGCATTTGAAAATAGAGTTTATCACAAATGTTTAGGATAAAAGCGTACAATATTTGCATAAAAGGTTAATAATAAACCATTTGTAAATACACGTATAGAAATAAAATGGTTATGCCAGCAAATATTTAGATCGGGTTTTATCTATTTTTGCTTATTTTCGGCAATTTTCATGAACCATTGTGAACAAACAGATTGAAATTATATACAAATCAAATAAAACTATTGCCAACCATTTCCATTTTTTGTTGTTTATTTGCACCCGCTTTAAGCAACCCTTACGTGTGAAAACATTGTTACAATTCAATTTTTACGGTTTCTTACAGTCTTGCACCTTATGCACTTGCGTCCGTCATCTGCAAGTCTTGTGCCTTAACAATGGTTAGATTTCTTTTTTTTATAGTCATGGTATCTGTGTTGGCCTGCGGCCCATCGGAAACTTCGGGCCTCCGACAAATTACGGCCATCAGCAATGGCCAAATTACCCTGGCTGATGGATCCGTGGTTCCAATTCCGCACTATAATGAACCGGGTTTCATCACTTTTTACTGTGTGCGACACGCCGAAAAGGAAAAAAATAGTACTAATCCTGATTTAACGCCGGAAGGTCGTGTCCGTGCCGAAAAATTGGGCAGGGTCATGGATAATGCGCAACTCAACATTGTTGCCACCACCAACCTGAAACGCACCATGCAAACCGGAGAAGCCGTACAACGTTGGGCAGGCGATCCGGACATTACTAATTTCCCGCCGGAGATGCAAAATGCCTGGTTAAATGACCAGTTCGTTGAAAACTTGGGGAAGCATATTTTTTATGTAGGGCATCAAAATACCGTTCCGCAATTGCTCAACCAACTTACTGGTACTTTACAGCATCAAAACATAGGTGAAAATACTTTTGATCGCTTTTATTTAGCCGTCAGTAAAGGCTTGGGGCAAACAGAGGTATTAGAATTTAGGTATTAAATACCGTTGGATAGTCCGTCAGTCAAACAGTCAGCAGTCCACTTACAGTACCCCTTGCTCAACCATTTAACCATCTCTCAACCATTTAACCATCTCTCAACCATTTAACCATCTCTCAACCATTTAACCATCTCTCAACTTTTTGACGAATTATGTTCGAATATACGCATAATAACATTACCACGCCAGCCACCACTACACCTGGCGACCCGATTGCAGTACAAATTTACACCCTCAAAAACGGGCTTAAATTGTTTTTATCAGTCAATAAGGATGAACCACGGGTTTATTCAGAAATAGCAGTCCGGGTCGGGAGTAAACATGACCCCGCCGATACCACTGGTTTAGCGCACTATTTTGAGCACATGATGTTCAAAGGTACCGATCAGCTGGGTAGTTTGGACTGGGAAAAGGAGAAGCCTGTTTTAGATCAGATAGAGTACTTGTTTGAGCAGCACCGCGCTGAATCTGATGCTGAACGCAAAAAAGTACTCTATGCCGAAATTGACCGCTTGTCTTTTGAGGCAGCCAGTTTCGCTGCCGCCAACGAATATGATAAGTTGGTGAGTGCAATGGGTGCTGCTAATACCAATGCTTATACCTGGGTGGAGCAAACAGTGTACGTTAATGATGTACCCACCACTGAATTGGAGCGCTGGTTTTCCTTGGAGAGCGAGCGCTTTCGCCGGCCCATTCTGCGATTATTTCACACCGAATTGGAAACGGTATTTGAGGAGTATAACATCAATCAGGATCGGGATTTTCGAAAATCGCTGAAAGCCATGCAAGAGGGGCTTACGCCTACCCATCCCTATGGAACACAAACCACGCTGGGGCGCAGTGAAGACTTGAAAAACCCTTCGCAAACCAACATCTACCGCTTTTTTGACCAATACTATATTCCCAACAATATGGCTATTATATTGTGCGGTGATTTTGAGCCTGCCCACGCGCTGGCGCTGGCAGAGCAATATTTTGGGGGATTTCAACGGAAACCCCTGCCGCCATTTAACTTTGAGGTACAGCAGCCATTGACCGCCCGTATAAAAAAAGATATATATGGTAACGAAGAATCTTGGATTGATATGGGCTGGCGCTTAGACGGGGCCAAATCGGAGGACGCAAAAATGTTACCCCTGATAAGCGGCATTTTACAAAATGCACAAGCGGGTTTATTCGATTTGAACCTGATCCAAATACAAAAAGTATTGGAAACTTATGCTTATCCAAGTGTTTATGAAGATTATTCCAGTCTGATGCTGCAAGCCAAACCGCGTGAAGGGCAATCTTTAGAGGCGATAGAGCAGTTGCTGTTGATCGAAATGGAAAAACTGCGCAAGGGAGATTTTGAAGATTGGCTGCCAGAAGCGGTGGTAAAAGACTTGAAAGTGAGCGAAATTCGGGAGTTTGAACACAATAAGGGCAGAGCCTCCGCCATCACATCGGCTTTTATTTTGGGTGTGGAATGGACGGAAATGGTACAACGCTGGGATCATCTTACCCGGATAACCAAGCAGGATATTATGGCCTTTGCGCAAAAACACCTGCGGGACGACAATTTTGTGGTGATTTATAAACATACCGGGGAAGATAAATCCGTGATAAAGATGGATAAGCCCCCCATTACGGCCATTGAAGTAAATCGCGCAGACAGCTCTCCTTTTGCGGAAGCCTTTTTGAAGCAACAAACCAAAACACTTGAACCAGTGTTTGTTGATTTTAAAAAAACAATTCGCAGCAACAGCCTCGGAAAGTATTTAAAAATGCGCGCTGTTCAAGATACGACCAGCCCTCTTTTTCGATTGTATTATATTTTTGATTTAGGGAAACTCAATAACCGCCGTTTTGGAATTTTAGCGGATTATATTTCCTATCTGGGCACCTCCCAATATACTTCCACACAAATGCATCAGGCATTTTATCGGCTGGGTGTTAGTTTTTTGGCTGTTTGTCAGGATGAACGTTTTTATTTAACGGTTAGCGGTCTGGAGGAATCATTTGAGGCGGCTGTACAGCTCATGGAGCATTTATTGGCCGACGCGCAGCCTAATGCGGAGGCTTTACAAAACCTGATAGCAGATATTCTGCAACAACGTGAAAATGAGAAATTAGATAAACGCACCATTTTGGGTCAGGGAATGCTCCAATACGCAAAATATGGCCCTCTTTCACCCTTTACTGATAAGATTTCTAAAGAAAAACTCATCGCCACTCAACCTTCCGAAATCATTGACCTTCTGAAAGATTTGGTAACGATGCAACACGAAATTTTCTATAATGGTCCGCGTTCACCCCGGGTGGTGGCAACCATTTTGAAAAAATATCATCCCGCTGCACAGGCAGCAGTACCACTCAAAACGATAGCAGCGCATTATCCCTTAAAAAAATACCCGGAGATTGGTACGCGTCGCGATAAGGTATTTTTTGTGCATTTTCCTATGGTGCAGGTAGAGCTAATGCTGGTATCAAAAGGTACTCCACGATTCAGTTTGGAAGAACACGCGTTTGCGGAGTGGTATAATCAATATTTCGGGTACGGCCTTTCTTCCATCGTATTTCAGGATATTAGGGAGTCTAAAGCCTTGGCTTACTCCGCTTATACTTACGCTGCTTCACCCAACAGAAAGAACCGGGCAAATTTCTTACGGGCTTATGTGGGTACTCAGCCGGATAAATTACAGGATGCCATCAGCGCTTTTCAGGAGATTTTAGAAAGAATGCCTGTTTCATTGTCACAAATCGAAAATGCGCGGCAGGGCGTTCTGCGTCAAATAGCAGCAGAACGCTTAGTTAAGGCGGATATTTACTGGCATTGGCGCGGAAGCCGTGATAAAGGTTTTGCAAATCGTGACCTTCGTGCCGACATTTATGGCCTCCTGCAAAATGCCGGCGCAGATGATTTGTTGCGCTATCAGAAAGAAAATATTCAGGGAAGGGCTTATACCTGGCTCGTGTTAGGCGATCGCGATCGCATTGATTTTAAATATCTTAAAAAAATTGGGCCAGTTAAAGAACTGACTTTGGAGCAGATTTTTGGGTATTGATATAATGAATAAATGAGGAATGAGGAATCCCGTTACTTTTAGTAATGGGCTGGTCATCAGGAACGGTGTCAAAATAAAGTATCAATCTTATCTGATTCCTTTTCACTCAAATTGCCCATCTTTTTGTTTAAACAGCCGCACTATTAGCCCAAAAAGACAGTTATTTGAGCAAAAACTAATCTACCTAAGTTTAGTACTTTATTTTGACACCGTTCCTTACAATGGTCCGTTAAAAATTTAGCCTTTTAACTCGGTATTTCTCGGTGTTTTGATATTTATTTCAGGTTTCGGTAGGTTGCCGTAAGTCAAAATAAATAAAAAGCGTACTTTAAATGCTCTATTTCCTTTTAAAAGCGTGAGAAATGCCTAAATTTTTTTAACGAACCATTGTCCTTAGGGATAGCCAAAAAATAACTTATAACAATTAGGCATGATTTGCCGACGAATTTTGATAAGTTATTCTTTTATCGTCCCTTAGCGAGGTTTTATTTTTTGAATATTTCCGTATCTTTGCCTAAAATTCACAAATATGCGCACATCATTAATATTCGTATTTTTTGTCCTCTTGTTGCCTTTCACGGCTTTCGCTCAGGGTTCATTGGACAAACAGATTGGACGTATGTTGCTGGTCGGTTTTCGTGGTATGGAGGCCGGCCCCGAAACCAAAATTGCTCAGGACATCAAAAAATACCATATTGGAAGCGTTGTGTTATTTGATATTGACGTATCGCTGCGCAGCGCCGGAGCAAAAAACACTGAACGCAATATACAGTCGCCCGAACAACTGCGCCGCCTCACTACGCAGTTGAAAGCGGCTTCACGCGAACCGCTGTTTATCGGCATTGATCAGGAGGGCGGCAAGGTGAATCGCCTGAAACCTGTTTATGGTTTCCCCTCCACTATCAGCGCCGACAGTCTCGGAAAGATAAACAACTTAGATACCACGTTTCAACGCGCCCGGGCCATCGCCCGTACCCTTCGCAGCGCTGGCATCAACCTCAATTTTGCTCCCGACACCGACCTTGACATTTGTCCGATACCCGACAGCTCGATTATACATAAAAGTAAGCGTTCTTTTGGCAAAGATCCCGCACACGTTGCCGCACACGCGCAAGCCTTCATTCGTGCACACCATGAGGAAAATATATTAACGTCTATCAAGCATTTCCCCGGCCACGGCAGTGCCATGAGTGATACCCATGCCGGTTTCGTCAACGTGACAGAGGTATGGAAAGCCGCTGAACTCGAACCCTTCCGCCAGGTCATCGCTTCGGGTAATTGTGATATGGTTATGACCGGGCACCTGTTCAATGCCTGGTTAGACCCGCTGCACCCGGCTACTTTGTCGGATGAAATATTGAACGATATTCTCCGGCAAGAATACCATTATGATGGCCTTATTATTTCTGACGATATGCAGATGGGGGCCATTACTAAAATGTTCGGCCTGGAACGCGCCATTGAATTGGCGGTCAACGCTGGTGTAGACATCCTGCTTTTTGGCAATAACCTCAATTATGATCCTGACATCGCTGAAAAAGCGTTTAACACCCTCAAAAAATTGGTTCAGGAGGGAAAAATTTCAAAAAAGCGCATCAAGGAAGCAAATAAACGGATACTGAAACTGAAAAAGCGGCTGTAAAAAAGTTAACAGTCAGACTGTAAAAAAGATCACAATTGCTGTCTTGTAATCGCGATATCGTCGGGTGTGGACGACCAACGTACAATGCTTTTGTCTGAAGTCTTGTGTCTCATGTCTGATGTCTTGTGTCTCATGTCTGATGTCTGAAGTCTTGTGATGTGTTCCCCGATATCGTCGGGCGTGGACGACCCGACGTACGTCACGCTCTACGGGCTTTTGTGTTCTTTTGTTTCTTTTGTGTTTCAAAAAATACGCTACGTTCTGTGATGTGTTTTGCGATATCGTCGGGCGTGGACGACCCGACGTACAATGCTTATGTCTTGTGTCTTGTGTCTGAAGTCTTGTGTCTGATGTCTTGTGTCTGATGTCTTATGTCTTGTGTCTGAAGTCTTGTGTATGATGTCTGAAGTCTTGTGTCTGATGTCTTGTGATGTGTTCCCCGATATCGTCGGGCGTGGATGACCCGACGTACAATGCTTATGTCTTGTGTCTTGTGTCTGAAGTCTTGTGTCTGAAGTCTTGTGTCTGAAGTCTTGTGTCTGAAGTCTGAAGTCTTGTGTCTGAAGTCTGAAGTCTTGTGTCTGAAGTCTGAAGTCTTGTACTTCTCTCCCGTTTATTCCTCGCTTCGGGTAAAGGTAATAAAAAATCCGAATGGTTTGATTCGGTCGCGAAAGGCGGTGTCCCAAGGCCAGGCCATCAGGAGTTCCCAATGCCATCCCGGAGGATTAGGCGTAAGAGCTTCATCAAAGAATTTTCCGGATTTCCGGTTTACCGACTTTATAGTGCCTGCGTGGGGGCTTGCATTACACCTTCCAAGGCTAACGACATCGGGCCTCCAGTTTTCCCGGGTACGAAACTTGAGTAGCAATGAATCTTTCCCGACAATTCTGACGGTAACTATCCTGAATCCGGGATGGGTACTCCAGGCTTCGTCGGGCTTTTTGAAAACGCCCTCTCCGGTTCCTTCACTGAATTCTGAAAAATACAATTTTTCTTCCTTCCATTTTTTTGTTTTGCTGGCCCATTGTGCCGGCGTTTTTTCAGAGTATTGGATAATGGTATCAACTGGTGGTTGAGCAGAAAGCAGCCCGATAGTGATAACCAAAATACCGATAAATGATATTGGGTAGTGTCGCATTGTTTTAGTGTTTTAGTGTTTTAGTGTTTTAGATTACATCTCAAAATACCATTGATGATTTTCCTGTTCCCAAATCTTTACAGTCGGGTAGCGAAAAAGCAGGTTAGCGAATAGTATGTGATAGTCAGTGGGTGTTACCTCATCGTCCACAGTTCCAGTGGCGCTATTGGATAAGCGCAGAAATACAGATTCCGGAATCATGGTGTCTACACTCAAGTCTTTCAGTTTTATCTGCATGGGAGATACCTTTAATGCTTCTAAATATTGGCTTAAAAGATTGGATAACAAACCTTTATCTTTTATATGGTGTGGATAAATACGTTTCATATTGACAATAATTTACATTAGTGTATAGTTTATTTTTGTGCCATAGCGAGCGTAGCCATGCTCAATTTGGTACCCGGTATGTCTAATATAATTTTGGCGCAGTATTCCAAGGTAGCACCGGTAGTCAGCACGTCGTCTACCAATAATATATGCTTATCCTTTAATAAATGGGCGTTAGATGCTTCAAAAACAAATTCTACGTTAGCAAAACGTTCCATGCGCTTTTTTCGGGTTTGCGATTCAGAATGTGTATTTCGGTGCAATGCTCCGGCCATGTACGGAATATTCATTGCTTCTGCTAATCCTTGAGCAATCATCGCGCTTTGATTGTAGCCCCGTTTGCGTTCTTTATAAGGATGTAAGGGCACACACACTACACCTTCAATTCCTTTAAAAAAGGCTGATTGTTTCAGTTTTAGCCCCATTTCTCTGCCCAATTGGCTGCCAATTTCAGGGCGATTGCCGTATTTTAGCCGGTGCAAGGCTTTTTGGATGGGGCTTTTTTTAGAAAATTTAAATAATGCAGCGCCTGTTTCTAAGGGTACACGGCCCCAAAATCGGGCAGTAAATTCATTCTCGGCCATCGTATACATATCCTGAATAATCAGGCGGCTGCGGCAAGATGCACAGAAACAGGAATTTAAGATCGCAGCCCGATCGGTGCAGGCCACACATAAATTAGGAAAGAACAAGTCAGCAGTGGCAATAAACCATTTGTTGGCTGAAAAAGCAGCCAACAATCTGCGAAAAAAGGCCGAAAGTCTCGAAGGTACGTTCGGAAGCGGAAAACCAAAAGTTGCATTCATGGACGAGGAGGGAGGAATTGATTAATATTAAGTGCAAATATATGGGAATTTTTATGATAAAAACAATCTTTAATTTCAATAATTTTCATATTTAATTTCACGCAGTTTTATGTGTAATTTTTTAAAATATAATAGTAAAATACGTTTCAAAAAAACAAAATTAAATTTCAGTATTAATAATGTTAAAAAAATTTAATATTGCAACATTAATAAGTAAATACGATCAATTGCAAATACAGAAAGGGTGTAAAATAATTGTTCGATTATTTGGCGTTTAATCAAAATTAAGTATATCTTTACATTCAGATTTCAATGTAATATTTTACCTTTTAACTATATTGTCAATAACATGAATTACATATCTCGTATTTCTCCCCGCGAAGCTTACGCAGCTTATATCATGGGCAGTGTATTGGTTGACGTTCGCGACCAAAAAGAAGTGGAAGCCAAATCTGTTAGTGTCAACAATTTGATTACTTTGCCATTGAGTGAATTGGATCAGCGCTATGGCGAATTACCTACCAATCGTCCGGTGGTAGTAATGTCTGGTGCCGGCATAAAAAGCCGGCAGGCCGCACAGTTTCTTTCAGAAAAAGGGTATACTAAAGTATCCACCTTAGATGGCGGGCTGCTGGCTTGGGAAGAAGAAGGGTTGCCAGTTCGTTAAGCAGCGTATTGACAATTACCGGCCACTTAATAACGGTGTAAGATAGAAATTTTTCACGTAGAGAACACAGTGAAGACTATGTTCTCTACGTAAAAATGATAATGCTATGCCTCGTCTGGAGCCATGCTCCATTGCGCTGGCGACCGCCAAAGGCCGGAAAGCAACAGCTCCCGCATAAAGAGATATTCTTTCGGCAATTTATCGTACATGCGCTCAAACAACTCTTCGTGTGCCGACATTTCATGTTTCAGGTCTTCCCGATCCAAGGTCATAATTTTATCAAAATCTTCTTTGCTAAAATCCAACCCGGTCCAATCTAAGTCCTCATAGCGGGGCATCCAGCCGATGGGGCTTTCTACGCCACCGGCACGACCACGCACGCGCTCCACTACCCATTTGAGTACCCGCATATTATCGCCAAATCCCGGCCACAAGAAATTGCCTTCTTCGTCTTTCCTAAACCAGTTGACACTAAAAATGCGCGGTGGATTGCTCAATTTTCGCCCAATCTGGAGCCAGTGATTGAAGTATTCGCCCATGTGGTAGCCGCAGAATGGCAACATGGCAAAGGGGTCGCGCCGCACCTGACCGATTTTGCCAAAGGCCGCAGCAGTCATTTCAGAACCCATAGTAGAAGCCAAATACACGCCAAAATTCCAGTTGAATGCCTGGTAAACTAAAGGAATAGTAGTGCTTCGTCTGCCGCCAAAAATAAAGCCCCGAATACGTACGCCTTTCGGGTTTTCCCAGTTGGGATCAATAGAAGGACACTGTGCAGCAGGAGCCGTAAATCGGGCATTAGGATGCGCAGCAGGTTTCCCGTTAGCAGGGTTATAGGGCTTGCCTGTCCAGTCGGTCATGCCTTCCGGTATTTCTTTTGTCAATCCTTCCCACCATACATCGCCATCGGGCGTAATGGCCACATTGGTGAAAATGGTGTTTCGACTGATGGTGGCAATAGCATTGGGATTTGTTTTATCATTGGTACCTGGTGCTACCCCAAAATAACCCGCTTCCGGATTAATGGCATACAGACGACCATTTTCATCGGGTTTTATCCACGCAATATCATCCCCGATGGTGGTAATCTTCCAACCATCCAATTGCTTGGGTGGAATAAGCATGGCAAAATTGGTTTTCCCGCAAGCGCTGGGAAATGCCGCTGCGATGTACGTTTTTTCTCCCTGAGGGTTTTCAGCGCCTAAAATCAGCATGTGTTCGGCGAGCCAGCCTTCATCGCGGGCAATATTGGATGCAATGCGGAGTGCAAAACATTTTTTTCCCAAAAGTGCATTGCCGCCATAACCGGAGCCATAGGAAATAATTGCTCGTTCCTGCGGAAAATGTACAATATATTTTACCGTCGGGTTGCAGGGCCATTTGCTGTCTGCCTGGCCTGGTTCAAGCGGTGCACCTACGGTATGTAGGCATTTTACAAAATCTCCTTCATCGCCCAACGCCTTTAGCACGTGGACACCCATGCGAGTCATGATTTTCATATTGACTACTACATATTCAGAATCCGAAATTTGGACTCCGATGTGTGATAAAGGAGAACCCACCGGCCCCATGCTAAATGGAATAATATACATGGTGCGACCTTTCATACAGCCTTTGAACAGGTTCTGCATCGTAATTTTCATTTCTTTGGGGTTTACCCAGTTGTTCGTTGGTCCTGCGTCTTCTTTGCGTGGTGAACAAATGAACGTGCGATCTTCTACCCGGGCGACATCGCTGGGGTCGGAAAAACAAGCATAGCTATTGGGTCGTTTTTGGGGATTCAGGCGAATAAAGGTACCCTTATCAACTAAAAGTTGACAAATTTCCTGATATTCGTCTTCCGAACCGTCACACCAGCGTACCTGATCAGGTTGACAAAAGTCAACCGTTTCCTGTATCCAGCGCAGTAGTTCAGCGTGTTTGAGTGTGGTGTTGTAGTTTGTTTGCTTCATTTTATACAAAATAATTGGTAGAGCGATTTTGGCAATTGGCTCCTAATGGGTGCAAATATCAAAAAAAAAAGATAAATGGTTTTTAATTTATAGATTTTAGTTAATATTTGGAACTTGGGGATGCCGCAAACTATTAAATAGCGGGCGCAAACAGGTACCGGAATTGATAAAAGTATTCGCACGATATGACTTTTATCAACAAATCTACGAACGCTTCGGGTATACCTTTGCAAAAAAATAAATTATATGAAAAGAATACTCGTTCCTACCGATTTTTCAGACCCGTCATTAAATGCCCTCAATGTTGCAGCGCAACTTGCAGTGTTAGCCGATGCTGATCTTTATCTGCTGCACGTCAATGAAATGTTTCCTTATGCAATTCCTGTTTCTGAATATCCTTTCCCGGTCGTGGGTTTAGACCTTGAAGCATACGACCGGGAAATGAAAAACAAGATTCAGGGAATAAAAACCCATTTATTAGAAAAGCCACGATTTCACCAGATTCGCATCCATGCGGCGGTAAAAGACGGACCTATGGTTCCGGTAATGACAGAAATGATAGAAGATGAGTGCATTGATTTGATTGTGATGGGTACATTGGGTGCCAGTGGCTGGAAAGAGGCCTTGATTGGTTCTAATACCGAGCGAATAATTCGACATGCAACCTGTCCGGTATTGGTCATACCCGAAGGAATAGATACGCTGGATGTTAAACGCGTATTGGTTCCCTCCACTTTAAAATCAGATCAACAAGGTGTTTTTAAAGCTGTAAAAGCATGGCAGGAACTATTAGGGTTTGAAGTGCAATCGCTGTACCTCAATGATCCGCTGAACACTCCGACGCATGGCAGCATTGAGGCAGAAAAAAATCGTATAACGGAGCAAGCCGGGCTGCGAAATGTATATTTACACATTTATGGCTTATCACTCAATGGCGAATCAGCCATACGGTCGTATGCGGCGGATATGAAAGCCGATTTAATTATCATGGGTACCCATCAACGTCGAGGATTATCTCACCTCATGTTTGGAAGTGTTACGGAAGATACTGCTAATCATGCGGAAGTACCAGTTTTGGCGGTGCCGATATAGTGATTAAAAATGAAGTGTTGTACGTCCATGATTGGTCTTGTGGAGGGCAGGGTGAAGGTGCAGGCAGTTATGATCGTTGCAACCGCATTCGGCCGGTACATTACAGAGAGGGTACCTTTATCATTGACTTTATAGACACCAAAAACAGCAATCAGGTTTGGCGTGGCGTAGCGGTAAGTATATTGGATAATATAAAGCCTAATGATTTAGATAGCCGTATCAAAGAGGCGGTACGATTAATTTTCAAGAAATTTCCGGAACGCCCCATACCTTACACTGCTGCATATTTCACACCAAAATAAAGCGATTACAGGTATAAAGGCACATACCCTACGCTGTAGCATACCGATTGCCCTATCTTTTAAAACACTTCCACACCATTATGTTAGGTATACTAAACAATGAACAAATTGACCATCTGCTGCACAGCCAGTATGTTGGGCGAATCGGCTGTCATGCCGAAGGGATAACTTATGTTGTACCCGTCATCTATGTTTTTGATGGAAAATACATTATCGGGCATACAAATTTAGGTATGAAGGTAAATATGTTGCGCCAAAATCCGGAAGTCTGCTTTGAGATAGATGAGGTCAAAAATATGGCCCATTGGCAAAGCGCTATCATTTGGGGGCGCTACGAAGAGCTCAGTGGTTCAACTGCACTTGATGCTATGGAACAACTTGCCACGCGCCTGATGCCGGTAATGACCAGTGAAACCAACCAGCCGAGTCATGGTGTTTTTGCTGATCAGCCAGTATCAGGGGTGTATTTACCAGTAATTTATCGTATCGTTATTACAAAAAAAACGGGACGTTTTGAAGGGGGCGGTAGTTAATACTGCTACAGGTTTAAACACACCGCAATGCAAAAAAATGACCTCGCCACCTGCTGCCTCGATGAGGCTAATCGTTTCCATTGGTTACAAACTCCTTTTTGCGCAAGCGCAGTTGCTCTGCTAACCGCAGGAATTGCCCGTGACGAGGGCAACTTTGTTTAAGAAATAGATTAAAGATGATTAGTGTAGTCCGTCAATTACCTGTTTTAGTGTTGCTTTACTCTGAACGCCGGTTTCGCGCCATTTCAAAGCTCCGTCTTTAAAAATCATGATGGTCGGGATACTTTGTACCTTGTATTGTTCAGCCAATTCCTGATTCTTATCCACATCAATTTTGAAAATTTTAATATCGTCTCCAAGGTCTGATTTCAGGTCTTCTAAAATGGGGGAAACAGCACGGCAAGGGCCGCACCAGATAGCAAAAAAATCTATAATAGTGGGTGTCTCGCTATCAATAAGATTTTGAAATGAAGATTTCATAAAATGGGTAGTAAAATAACATTATTTATGGAGTATTTGGCCGATTGACTCAATCGTTTGCCCTTCTGCCAACGCTAATTCCTTTAAGTGTTCTTCCAACTCGGCCAGCCAGTTGTCTAATTGATCGGTGGCAGTATTTCTTAGGCGCTCCAACCATTTTCGGCCGCTTTCTGTATAAAAGAGGAAGTACCCTGCTCCGGCGAGCAGCGCAGCAGCCAGTAAAATTTCTCCAATAGTTCTGTTTTGCATGGTGACCTATTTTTCTGTTTGTTTTAAAATTTTTTCATCCTCTTTGTTTGTTTTTCGGAGACCTTTCCGAATGGCAACGATGCCTCTTCGGAATTGGTTGTACATTTTTACTTTTGTCGGCACTGCCGGCAATATTTCTGCCCCCCCTTTTTTCGGAATTTTGAGCATCGGTAAATATTTTAGCGCAATTGGAACAAGAAACTTGAAAACAAGCGACCATTTTGGGTCTTTCAGGACTAAATCCGTCAAAAAACTAAGCGGTGGCAGCGCAATATCCCCGGATGGGGCATTATTCGATGGCTTCCGGCCTCCTTTCAAAAAACCATTTATTGTCATTTTGAGCAAATTAGCCGGTTCAATGTCCTGACGAATCTCCACAAAAGTTTTTTTTAATTCCGTACGTTGCTGCTCAATTTGGGCTTTTAATTCCATTTTACGGCGTTGCAGTTGATCTATATTATCCATTTGTAGTCGTTTTTTTTGTAGTTTCATCGTGCAGAATAGATTGAATGACTTTTGCCCGTACAAATGGGCGAACCCACCGAAAGAACAGGATAGCAATAGGAATAAAAACAAGTCCTGATGAGGCAAAGCCACCGGCACGATTGCCCCAAAAATCGCCAAGCCACCAGGCGAAACCCATGCTAAAAAAGAACAATACAAGAATTGCAAAGACAAACACCGTAAACATACCAGCCATACTGGCCGCCAAGTTTGCTATTTTTTCGGTAGATGTCAGTGATATATACTCCCACTGCGTTTCGAAGTGTTGGTTAACTTGTTCAAAAAGCCGGCTTATCACCTGATGATCATTCATTTCGTCTGCCATATTTCATTCATTATTTTTGTGCAAAAATGGGGATAATACAAAAATCTACCAACGATAAAAGTTGTGGTAGACGTTGACTTTTATCAATTAAAAGTCTGCTAAAATTTTGAGGAAATTGCATTGAAAATATGATTAATATGGCTTTTAAAGACTATTGCAAAACGTCGGGGGTTGAAAAAACAGAATCAAAATTTAAGAGATGTTTCAGGGTCGTGTCTTATTTTTTTTGTTTTCTTTTAAAAAAATGCAAAAGTATGGGATTAGTCCTATTTTTGCAGCAAGATGAAAAACCCAATTCCTGCGACATTCACTATTTATGCTTCAAAAACGGTTTGGTTCTGGGGCTTCCTTACTTTTATTGCAGATTGTTTTTTGCCACAGGGCGCGAGCTGCGCCATTTTTTATGCGCTTTTATTGTTGTTTACCGCTTTTAATCAAAACAAGTCGCTGTCCCTGCGTACATCAGTAGTTTTCTCTTTACTTCTGTTGATCGCGTTGTGGTTTAAAAATGAAGGTAATTTGCCTCATTTATTCAGCAGCGGCTTGGCACTTGCCGCCATTTGGTTAGTATTTCTTTTTGCTCGAATTATTCGGCAATCACAGGAGCGCTATAATGCTATTTGGCGACAAAACAGTGCAGGATTAATCTTAGTTAACTCAAAAGGTGAAATTGTGCAAACAAGCCCCGCTATCCATGAATTTTTTGGCTACGAAGAAAGTGATTTGCAGGGAAAACCAATTGAAATATTGATTCCGAACAGGATGCACCAGCAACATCAGCAGCACCGAAAGCAGTTCCACGCAAACCCAAATCCAAGAGGTATGGGGGTAGGTCTTGATTTATTAGCCAGCAGAAAAGATGGCAGCGAATTCCCGGTAGAGATAAGTCTCAGCCCTTTCCATTCGGAAGCAGGTGACTTTGTGATTGTTTTTGTGGTAGATAACACCGTGCGAAAAAAATTAGAACAAACATTAATCGGGCAAAAAAGAACCGATGATATACTCCAGGTTTTAAACAAATCTTTAGAAAAAGAACGGGAATTGAGCGACCTGAAGAGCAGTTTTGTCAGCATGGCCAGCCACGAATTTCGTACACCGCTAACCAGTATTAGTTCTTCAGCAGATTTAATTGCCATCTATACGGAACGGAAAGACTTAGAGAAAATAAAAAAACACGGGGAGCGCATTAAAAATTCAGTAGAAAATTTGACAGCCATTCTGAGCGACTTTTTATCTTTGGGAAAAATAGAAGAAGGTAAAATAACGGCAAATCTTCGTACCATGAATCTGCCGGAATTGGTGGAAAATGTGCGCGAAGAACTCAAATACGCTTTTAAATCGGGCCAAATGATGGAGTATAAGCATACCGGTACTGAAATAGTTCAATTAGATCCTGCCCTTTTAAAAAATGTATTGCTCAATTTAATATCGAATGCAATTAAGTATTCACCCGAAAACACCAATATTCTGGTAGAAGCCAAGGTCTCAGAAGACATGATTAAAATAAATATTATTGATGATGGAATCGGTATTGCTACCGAAGATCAAAAAAAATTATTCGAGCGCTTTTTCAGAGCAGGTAATGTGAATAGCATACAAGGCACCGGGCTGGGGCTGTATATCGTGAAAAAATACGTAGAAATGATGGGTGGAAATTTTGGTTGTACCAGCAAACCGGGAAATGGCTCGACTTTTTGGGTAGTGTTTCGAAATAAAAAGTAATAAATATGTTATATAAAATAAATGTGCCCATTTTCTCGTAGCGCAAGTAGATTCCTTATGATTGCCACGACAGGTGCCCGCTAAATATCATGACAATCATTGATAAATGTCATGATATTTACTCGTTATTTCTCCAACCTTTGCGTATCATTTATAAAACGTTCCCTACCAATATCCTTTAACGCCTATTTATTTATGCGTACCTTTTTTTCTTTTTTTCTTTTTTGGGTTTCATCAGCCATCGGCCACAGCCAGATTGTTTGCAGTGTAGGTTCCAAACCTGTATTTGAAATGGTTGGGACGGAGTTGCCCGCCTTGCGAGGAGAAGCGGTTTTTGAATTAAAAAACTTTACTTTAGTGATTGGCGGAAAGTTTATGGATACTTCCATGCCTGATAGTATGGGTGTCTATAATTGCGATGTTCTTTTAGTAGACCATAAAGCGAAAAAAACATACACCTTGCCGACTGGTTACTTTCCACCTGGCGTAGACGATCAGTTTTCCGGAGTCTACTATTGCTATACCATGACCCACGACACGGCTTATATCATGGGTGGGTACGGCTATCTATTGGCTGGCGGCTATGAAACCACTTTTGATTATATGACTATTTTTTCTGTACACGCCTTGATTGACAGTGTGTTAGAAGGCAAGAGTTATTATTCCCTATTTGAAGTAGTATATGATCGCAACTTGGCGGTCATGAAGGGCAATATGATACGAATCGGTGCTTATTTTCTGGTATTTAACGGCAAAGAAATGACTGCCATACAAGACGAATTTAGTGATCGGATAGAATCAAGTGAGTGGGATTTTATGGGACAAATACGAAAGTTTCGATTAAAAAAAGAGCAGGACCATCAGGTGATAGAGGAGTTCCAGATATGTACTAACGCCGCTAATTTTTATCAATGTATGCCTGCTAAATGGGGGCCAAAATCAACCACCGAGTGGTAAAAAAAATTATGGAACAAGCACCTGTATTCATCCGTTTGAGATGACTCATACAAGATGAAATGGCCTTCTTCGGATTTTCCATATATTTGCGGCAGAAAACTGACCACTACTTTGCCAAAAAATAACATATTTTATTATATGTTGAAAAAACATTGTGCGGGAATAAATACTTTTTCGATTCAACGCAAAGGAATTGATGGCAGATATTTAAAAAATTCATCATTTACAAATATGCATAAAATACTCATAATAGAAGACTCTGATTATGTCCGGGATAACCTGTCTGAAATACTCAGCCTCAATGAATACGAGGTAATTGCTGCCGAAAATGGCAAAATAGGAGTAGAAAAGGCGCTGAAAGAAAAACCGGATATGATTATCTGTGACGTGATGATGCCTGAATTGGATGGTTATGGCGTATTGCAAATCTTGAGTACCAACCCGAAAACAGCAGATATTCCCTTTCTGTATTTAACTGCAAAAGCAGAAAAAGATGATTTTCGCCAGGGTATGTCCTTAGGTGCCGACGATTACATTACCAAACCCTTTGATATAACCCAACTGCTACAAACGATGGAGCGCCGGTTACGCAAAAGTGAGCGGTTACGTCTGGCATCTGCCCAAAATGTTCCTTTTGAGCAATTTATCAACGAAGCCAAAGCATTGGAACTACTACAAAATCTTTCTACTGACCGGGAATTACGGCATTACCAGAAAAAAGATGTATTGTTTGAAGAAGGCGATTATCCCCGATTTTTGTATTATATAGAAAAAGGAGCGGTTAAGTTATTCAAAATGAATGAAGAAGGGCGGGAGTTTATTATCCGAATCGCAACACCTGGTCATTTTTTGGGCTATTTGCCCTTGCTTAAAAATGACCGTTATACCGAAAGTGCTGCTATTATAGAGGCTTCAGACATCCGGCTTATTCCCAAGGATGATTTCCAAAAATTAGTCTTTGGCAACCGGGATGTAATTGCTCAGTTTATCAAATTATTGGCCAATCACGTATCAGAACAGGAACAAATGTTGCTTGATTTAGCGTATAATTCTGTCCGCAAGCGGGTTGCAACGGCCTTAGTTAATATGAATATCCAAGGTAAAAGTGAGATTCATTTATTGCGCGATGATTTAGCCGCAATCGTTGGTACCGCCAAAGAAACATTGGTGCGTACGCTTTCTGATTTTAAAACTGAAGGCTTGATTGACATTCGTGACGGACAAATTAGGGTGTTAAAGATAGAAAAACTACAAGGGATACCTAATTAAGTAGTCCACAGTCAATATTCCACAGTCTCACAAACCCTTGATAATAAGGTAATTAATGAAATTAAAAACTACGATTATTTCTATTTACCTAATTATCTTCGTCAAAGCCTAATGATTTTTATCAATCGGTAGTTTGATTTTTATCATTAATCCGGTGTTGCTGATCTAAGTACTTTTGTGAAAACTGAATCAGTATGCATCTCATTGAACAACCTTTATTAACTGCTTCATATAACTCAACTAAGCATATATGCTTTCATTGTCAGGAGGTTTGCCCTGATGAACGGCTGCGCCTTGAAGACAAATATTTTTGTTGCAATGGGTGCCAAATGGTCTATGAAATCCTGAACGCACACCAATTATGTGAATATTACCGTTTGGATACCCACGCCGGGCAAACGCTTAAAAATACCGGTAAAACACGCTCCTATACTTACCTGAATGACCCTGAAATACAGGACAAATTATTGGATTTCAACAGTAACTCGGTCGCGCAGACAACTTTTTATCTGCCACAAATGCATTGCATTTCCTGCATTTGGCTATTAGAGCAATTAGGTAAACTCGACTGCGGAATCACCCATTCGCGGGTAAATTTTCTAAAAAAAACGGTCACTATTCAGTTTGACCCTTCTCGCACAACACTCGGCAACATTGCTGCCCTGCTAGCTGCTGTCGGCTACGAACCAGACATTAACCTCGGTGACATCACCAACGCAAAGCCCCCCTTAATTAGTCATACCTTAGCCCTTCAAATTGCTTTGGCAGGTTTTGCATTTGGCAACATTATGCTGTTTAGTTTCCCCGAATATGTCGGTATGGATGCCGAAACTTTTCGCTGGTTTTCCAATGTATTTGGCTGTCTTAGTATCGCGTTGGCATTGCCTGTTTTGTTGTTTAGTGCACGCAATTATTTCATCTCTGCCTGGCAGGGGTTGCTACATCGCCAGCTCAACATTGACATTCCGTTATGCCTTGCCTTAGGATCACTGTTTTTACGCAGTGTGTGGGAAATACTAACGCATACCGGCGCAGGTTATTTAGATTCCTTTGCGGGACTGACCTTTCTGCTGCTCATCGGAAAATGGTTTCAACAACATACGTGGAATCAGTTATCCTTTGAACGGGATTATACGTCTTATTTTCCGGTTGCAGCTACCCTTAGAACAGCAGACAAGGAAATTTCCGTACCAGTCAATCGCTTAGTACCGGGCGATATCATCTTTGTTCGGAGCCAGGAAATTATACCGGCTGATGGTATTTTATTGAAAGGGGATGCCTTAATTGATTACAGTTTTGTCACCGGAGAGGCAGCACCGGTTTCGGTAAGAAACGGTGAACGTGTTTTTTCAGGAGGCAGGCAAACAGGCGCCGGTATCGAAATAGCACTCACCCGACGGGTGTCACAAAGTTACTTGACGGCTTTGTGGAATAATGAGGTTTTTAGCGCGCCTAAAAGGGCAAAAGATACGATGAGCGGTTTGGCCGATCAGGCTGGTCGTTTTTTTTCGTGGTTAATTCTGGCAGTAGGCGGCGGAGCATTTGCCTGGTGGTGGCTGTTTCAACAAGACATTCTAACGGCCCTCAATGCATTCACCGCCGTGATGATTGTTGCCTGCCCCTGCACCGTAGCGCTTTCCATTCCATTCACGCTCGGAAATATCCTGCGCATTTTGGGCAGGCATCAGTTTTACCTGAAAAACAACGGGGTTATAGAATCCCTTGCTGCTTTTGATACCACTGTTTTTGATAAAACAGGCACCATTACACATAATACCGGACAAATACTTACCTATAAAGGTCCGCGTTTGGATTTTGATACTAAACAAAAAATCAAATCATTGGTACATCATTCACCGCATCCGTACAGCCGCCAAATTAGTACCTTATTATCGGAAATCCCCGTACAACCCGTGGAAGATTTTGAAGAAATACCCGGTTTAGGTATTCGCGGTATCGTAAATGGGCAACTTATTGAAGTAGGTTCCGGAAAATTTGTTCATGCAGGAACCGACAAACCTGCCGGTACATACGTGTCGGTTGAAGGCAATATTTTGGGCAGGTTTGAGTCAAAAAGTAGTTTTAGGGAAGGATTAATGGACGTTTTGAAATATTTTAAGGGTAAAAAAAAGCAGAAGGACAGCCCTCCGTCGGGCATTTTTCTGCTTTCCGGCGATCATGACCGGGAAGCAATTGCTTTGGCGGCTTTTTTTCCCGATAGCAATTCTATGTTTTTTGACCAGGTTCCACAAGATAAATTAGATTTTATAAAACAGTTACAACAACGTGGACAAAAGGTGTTAATGATTGGAGATGGGTTAAACGATGCCGGAGCGTTGCGCCAAAGTGATGTGGGTATTGTCATTGCAGAAAATACCAATAATTTCACGCCTGCCTGTGATGCCATTTTGCAGGCAGGGGAATTTGCCCGGCTGCCACAATTCATTCAGTTGGCGCAAGCGGGGGTCGGCATCGTACAGAAATCATACCTTATTGCGCTTTTATACAACACAATAGGTTTGAGTTATGCGGTTAGTGGCACCTTATCGCCATTGGTGGCTGCGGTATTGATGCCATTGAGTTCAATTTCCATAGTGCTATTTGGAGTAGGTATGGGAAATTTGGCTGCACGAGGCATAATCCACAGTCGACAGTCCGAACCGACATACCCTGCAAACGATTGATAATAAAGTCATTAATCCAATTAAACCAGCGATTATTTTTGCACACTGTACTATGTCATCCATTGCAAATTCATTTTTCAAAAACAAAACGCATTGGTCTTTTCTGATCTGGGTTTTGGCCATTGGAGTCTTTGTGGCAGACTTGCTGCTACCGCAGCGGTTTGACATCGTATTTGTCTACTTATTGGCGCATTTCTTATCTATTTTTTTTAAAAACAAAAATGATGTATTGTTATTAGTCGTCATCACAACTACACTTACGCTGGTTGTGGCGGTGCTTAAGCCGCATGAAATGCCCTTAGAAGAAGCTATGCTGGAGCGCCTGTTGCCAGTGTTAAGTTTTTGGGCAGCTGCTTATTTTGTCATTCTATTTATTACCTTACGGGAGCAGGAGGCAAAGCAAAAGAGCCTATTTGAAACCTTGTTTCAATATGCCACTAATGGAATGTTGCTCACGGATTGTACCGGCTCTATTCTAATGGCTAATCCGGCTGTAGAAGGTCTTTTTGGATATAAAAAAAATGAACTGATCGGTCAACCCGTTGGCGTACTGATTCCAACCCGATTAGCAGGCCGACACGAAGAGCACATCAAATCATTTAACCAATCTCCCGAAGCACGGAGTATGGGTACGGGGCTACATTTAAATGGCATGAAAAAAGATGGCTCAGAATTTCCGGTAGAGGTTAGCCTTAGCCCTTTTCATACGAATGAAGGTATGTTTGTGATGGCATTTGTAGTGGACAATACTTTCCGAAGGAATTATGAAAACTCCATCTTGCATCAAAAGCAGGAACTAACAGCCTTGAGCGAAGCGTTGCAATTGGCCAATGAAGATTTAGAAATAAAAGTAACAGCCCGCACGGCGGAATTGGAAGCGGCAAAGAATAAAGTGGTGGTTTCCTTGTTCAAAGAACGCGAACTGGGAGCACTTAGAAGTGGTTTTGTGAGCATGGCCTCTCACGAATTTAGAACGCCGCTTACCACCATTTTGTCGTCCTCAGATCTGATTCAACAATACGTTGAACGCCGGGATTATGAAAATATCAGCAAACATACAGACCGTATCAAGTCTTCGGTGAACGGGTTAAACCGAATACTAACCGACTTTTTATCGCTGGGACGATTGGAAGATAAAAAAATATCCATCAATAAAGAAGAAAGGGATATAACCGCCGGTGTGAAGGAAGTACAAGAAAACCTAAAACATTTATTCAAGCCCGGACAGACATTGACATGTTACCATGAAGGCAAATCTACTGCCTTCATAGATCATATTTTGCTCACAAACATACTGACCAACCTTATTTCCAATGCTGTAAAATATTCTCCTGAAAACGGACACATTACGGTAAAAAGTTCCATCCTGAATGACGTAGTAAAGATCAGTGTGCAGGATAGTGGCATTGGCATTCCAACCAATGAGCAAAAACACCTGTTCGACCGATTTTTTAGGGCCAGTAATACCGTCGACAGCACTCAGGGTACCGGATTGGGGTTGTATATTGTACAACAGTATACCGTATTGATGGGCGGCAAAGTAGGTTTTACCAGCAAAGAAGGGGAAGGAAGCACCTTTTGGGTCGAGTTTTAATCCTGCTCCCTATAATCCATTGGATCGACCATGGGTTGTTGATAGATTTCCTGAGCCAATGCTTTTTCATTCTGTTGCTCCAAGGTCAGGTCATCAGAAACACTGGTTTCCAACCAAATATTGCCAGATTTTCGAAAAATTTGGAGGTGTAACCCCGTCTCCGCTGCTACCATGCGTTCCACTTCCCAAGTGCGCATATAGGGTTCTATGACCAGTGGGCACTCCGCCTTAAAACCGGAAATATTTCCCAATAATTCAAGCAGGTTGGTCACCATAAACTTGGCATTACTGCTGCCATGTTCCTTGTGGGCGCGGGTAAAAAAAGCAATTTTCAGGAAGGGAAAAGCCGCATTAAAGGCTTGTTGTGTTTCGCTGACCGTAGCAGATTTTAAGATGGATAATTGCATAAATAAATGGTTATTGGCTGCAAAGCCGATATTAATTGATATTGGGATATTGGGATATTGATTGTCTAATATTACTCGCTTATTTATCAGCTTTTTAAGGATGCAAATTTCAAGGTGTGCCCACTAATTCACAGTAATAAAAATCATGATTCCCGTTGATTTGTGTCATCTTAGGGAGTAACCACGCCCCCGACTTTTGTGCCGTTAATCAATCAATTAATTGATGATTGACCATTACGATCTCTGATGTCTTCAACCAAATCTTGCAGTAACTAATAACCAGTACCTAGTTTATGAAAATTATGCTTTTTCTGATTCTAACAAGCCTTTTGGTTGCGCTCGGCTTTCTGTTTGTGTTCTTTTGGGCGGCAAAGGACGGTCAATTTGACGATGATTATACCCCGGCTGTTCGAATACTATTTGAAGATAAAACAACAGAAACTACTGGCAGTCAAATAGTTAACAGTCAACCGTCAGCGGCCACGCTAAATACTAAACCCTAACACCAAACTTAATTACCCGTACTATTATATTATGGAAAAATTTTATTACGACAACAAAATTACCCGCGCTTTTGGCACAGCATCTTTCATTTGGGGGCTGGTAGGAATGTTAGTAGGTCTCCTCTTAGCATTCCAATTAATTTATCCGAGCCTGAATTTAGGCCCGTGGCTTACTTTCGGGCGGCTTCGCCCGTTGCATACCAATGCCGTCGTATTTGCTTTTGTAGGCAATGGTCTTTTTATGGGTATTTATTACTCCTTGCAGCGACTGCTTAAAACACGTATGTGGAGCGACCGGTTATCCTGGGTGCATTTCTGGGGTTGGCAGTTTGTTATTTTATGTGCGGCCTATACCCTGCCAATGGGCATGACCACGAGCGCTGAATATGCCGAATTAATCTGGCCCGTGGATATATTAATTACCTTAGTTTGGGTTATTTTTGGGGTTAATATGTTTGGCACCATTCTTACCAGACGAGAACACCATCTCTATGTGGCTATCTGGTTTTATATCGCTACCTGGGTGACAGTAGCAGTATTACATATTGTGCGCAGTTTGGAAATACCCGTATCTATGACGCAGAGTTATCCCATATTTTCGGGTGTTCAGGATGCTTTAGTGCAGTGGTGGTATGGCCATAATGCCGTGGCATTTTTCCTGACCACACCCTATCTGGGTATGATGTATTATTTCCTGCCCAAAGCGGCTAACCGCCCGGTGTTCTCCTACAAACTTTCCATTATCCACTTTTGGGCCTTGATTTTTATTTATATTTGGGCAGGGCCACACCACTTATTATATTCTTCACTGCCTGACTGGGTACAGTCGTTGGGTACGGTGTTTTCCATTATGCTGATCGCTCCTTCGTGGGGAGGTATGCTCAATGGTCTGCTGACTTTGCGCGGGGCGTGGGATCGCGTACGCCAGGATCCTGTGCTTAAATTTATGGTAGTCGCTGTCACCGCCTATGGGATGGCAACATTTGAAGGCCCGATGTTATCCATTAAATCGGTCAATGCTATCAGCCACTTTACCGATTGGACTATTGCACACGTACACGTCGGGGCATTAGGTTGGAATGGCTTTTTGACTTTTGGGGTCTTGTATTGGCTTTGGCCTCGCATGTATAATACAAAATTGTATTCCACCTCCTTGGCCAATATACATTTTTGGGTTGGAACATTAGGTATTATCATCTATGCCGTTCCGCTGTATTGGGCAGGCTGGACACAGGCACTCATGTGGAAAGAATTTACCCCGGAAGGTACCCTTGCGTGGGGTAATTTCTTAGATACAGTAACGCAAATCATCCCAATGTATATGATGCGGGCAGTGGGAGGGCTGCTATATTTTACCGGGGCTATTATAGGAGTCTATAATTTAGTAAAAACAGCCAAGCAGGGCGTTTTCGTGGCTAATGAAGCAACCGAAGCGGCTGCTCGTGAAAAAAGACCAGCCGCAGTAGCGGGTGAATACTGGCACCGCTGGATTGAACGCCGCCCGCTCCAGATGTTACTCTGGAGTACTGTCCTGATTGCCATCGGCGGTATTGTGCAGATTCTTCCAATGGTATTTATTGAAGACCAGGTGCCAAAAATATCCACCGTCAAACCCTATACCCCGCTGGAACTTATGGGTCGCGACATTTACATAAAAGAAGGTTGCGTAGGATGCCATTCACAACAAATTAGACCGTTTCGCGATGAAACCGAACGCTATGGCGAATACTCAAAATCCGGTGAGTACATTTACGATCGCCCATTTTTATGGGGTAGCAAACGCACCGGCCCCGATCTTTGGCGCGAAGGCAATAAATACCCGGACAGCTGGCATTTCAACCACATGATTGAGCCGACCAGTATGTCGCCAGGTTCCATTATGCCTGCTTACCCACATATAGCCGAACAGGTCATGGATATGCGCGATTTGCCGGCAAAAATTCATGTATTGAAAAAATTAGGTACACCTTATCCAAAGGATTTTGAAAAAAACGCCATTGCAAATGCACAGGAACAGGCAACACAGGTAGCAAAAAAACTGGCTGAAGAAGGCGTAAAGGATAAGCACTTAGAAGACAAAGAAATCATTGCGATTATTGCCTATTTGCAACGATTGGGTACGGATATTAAGGTAAAATAATAGACATTAGGAGGGATGGCTATGAGCTAGGTAAACCCGCTCTAAACCCCGCTAAACCTTTTTATTGACGATTGATGATTACATGATTTATGATTTTTGATGTATCTGTGTGCACCGCTCAAATACTTAACCCCTCTAAATCCCCTCTAAATCGCTCAACACTTTCACACCATGTACAAATATTTGCTTCAATCCGTGGATGGCATCGCTTATTTTGGTATTGCCACCCTGCTTTTGTTCTTTATCACCTTCTGTGTTTCGGTTATCCGGGTATTTTTCTTCAAAAAAGAAGCAATACAACACCTCGCTAACCTGCCATTAGAAGACTAAAGAACTGTTTATAAGGAACGAGTCAATAATAAGTTATCATTGATAAGTTATCATTAATAAGTTATCATTAATAAGTTATCAATGACTCGTTCCTAATCTGATTTTAAAAATTGAAACACATGAAAAATAAAAAAATTTGGCTGGTAGGTATAATGCCAGCCATCACGATCACTAACATTATCGGTCAGGCAGTTGTTCCTGCCCAAAAACCAGTTGCACAATTAAATGACATCCTTTTTTGGCTGTTGATGGTTACTTGTGTTGTAGTATTTCTGGTAGCCATCCTTTTTATTGTGAAAACCAATCAACTTTTATACAATAGACTAATGGAATTGGAATTTGCCAATAAAGGTATCATATTGCCACAGGCGGTAGCGCAACCCGAAGGCGAAAGCTTGTGGGAAAACATGCGCAAAAAATATTGGAACAATCCGATACCCATAGAGCAAGAGTCGGAAATCACCTTTAATCATGCTTACGATGGCATCCGGGAATTGGATAATCGCCTGCCGCCTTGGTGGGTCAATATGTTTGTCCTGACCATTATTTGGGCAGCAGGATATATGTGGTATTACCATTTTAGTGACAACGGCCTGTCGTCAGCAGAGGAGTATCAGGTAGATATGGAAATATCCCGAAAAGCAGCGGCCGTTGCTTTGGCCGGCAAAGCCAATTCCGTAGATGAAAGCAGTGTCACTGTTTTGTCGGATGTCAGCTCTTTAGAGGATGGTGAAAGGGTTTTCAAAACCCTGTGTGCTGCCTGCCATGGACAAAGTGGCGAAGGAACCGTTGGCCCCAACTTCACCGATGCCTACTGGATACACGGGGGTGGTATTAAAAATGTTTTCAAAACGATTAAATATGGGGTACCCGAAAAAGGAATGATTTCTTGGGAAACGCAACTCAAACCGATTGAAATGCAGAAAGTTGCGAGTTATATCCTTGGATTAGAAGGCGGCACTCCCGCCAATCCAAAAGCGCCACAAGGGCAGATTTGGAAAGAAACAGCCCAAGACACCGTTAAAACATCAAAGTAACAATCCATATTGTCGTTACCCTGTCGGGTATTTTGATGAAGGTATCCGACGGCACGACGATAAAAGTCAACAGCCGTATTGCGCTAAGTCATCGGCTGGGGTTAAAAACGGCCCGACCTTGCACTCAAATAGAAAAAGAAAAAGATGATTGAAGCCAAGCCCAATACTTCCTTGCATGAACAGGCTGCCGTCATAGAAGACACGGAAGCTTACCGCGATCACATTGCTACGGTGGATCAACAGGGCAAACGCATTTGGCTATACCCCAAAAAACCCAAGGGCAGGTTTCATAATGCGCGAATATGGGTTAGTATCGCTTTTTTATGCATTTTTTTAATCCTGCCCTTGATCAAGGTAGAGGGTGAGCCGCTCCTACTGTTGAATGTTATGGAACGCAAATTTATCCTATTTGGGCTATTGTTTACGCCGCAGGATTTCCATTTGTTTGTGCTGGCCATGATCACTTTTATTGTGTTCATTATTTTATTTACGGTGGTGTTCGGGCGGCTGTTTTGCGGATGGGTTTGTCCACAAACGGTATTTATGGAAATGGTTTTTAGAAAAATTGAATATTGGATAGAGGGCGATGCCAATGAGCAGCGAAGATTGGATGTAGCCCCGTGGACTACGGATAAAATAAAGAAAAAAACCATTAAACACCTTGTGTTTTTTGCTATTGCCGTGATAGTGTCCAATTACTTCCTAGCATATATCATCGGCATGGATCAGGTTTTGGCCATTGTAAAAGAGCCTGTTGATCAGCATTTTGCCGGCTTTTCGTCAATGATCCTGTTTTCTGGCATCTTTTATGGCGTTTTTGCCCGATTGCGCGAACAGGTTTGCACCACTATTTGCCCTTACGGTCGGTTGCAAAGTGTTTTGCTGGTGAAAGATTCTATTGTAATAGCCTACGACCACGTGCGGGGCGAACCTCGGCAAAAATTAAAAAAAGAGCACCAATATGCGGACAAAGCGCCAATTGCTTCCAAAGACCCCGTGCAGCATTTACAAGATTTTATCCGTGCCGACGCACATCCATTAGACACACCGCCGCCTGTACCAAATAGCCACAGGAAAAGCGATTGCATTGACTGTAAACTCTGCGTACACGTGTGTCCTACGGGTATAGACATCCGAAACGGCACGCAATTAGAGTGCATCAACTGCACAGCGTGTATTGATGCCTGCGATGCAGTGATGGATAAAATCAGCCGACCACGCGGATTGATTCGATATGACTCTATGACGGGTATCGAATCCGGATATCGCAAAATCTTTACACCCCGGGTGTATGGCTACAGTGCAGTACTAATTGCTTTGCTGGTATTGGATGTTTTCCTGATAGCAGGCCGGGGAATAACGGAGAGCATTATCTTGCGTTCCCCAGGCCAGCTGTACCAACAAAAAGACTCGACCCACCTGACCAATCTCTACACTTATGTACTCATCAATAAATCAAATAAACCACTGCCTGTACAGCTGACTACTGCAACACACGGTGCAATTATTCAGGTTGTTGGTCAGTTGCCATCCTATATACCCAAAGGCGGCAGAATCGAAGGTGCCTTTTTTGTGGAAATGCCGATGGATTTATTAGAAGGTCGTAAAACACCCATTTTGATAGAAATTATTTCAAATGGAAAAAAAATAGATGAAGTGAAAACCAATTTTATGGGACCGGTAAATTGACCTGAGGAACCATTTTAAAAACTGATTATCAAGCAATTAACTTAATTATTCATGAATTTTAATTGGGGTACAGGTATTGCACTTTTTTTCAGCGCGTTTGCCATCAGCATGGTAGGCATGGTAATGGCTTCCCGCAAACACCTTCCAAACATGGTACAAAAAAATTATTATGATCTTGACTTAAATTATCAGGATCGTTTAGAAAAAAAACAAAATACAGCGGCATTAAAAGTGTTGCCACACGTTGAGTATGACGACACTATTCAAATGATACGCGTCATATTTCCCAAAGATATGAAGGTAGAACGCGGCACCGCAAAATTCTACCGTTCATCTACTAATGATGATGAGTTCACCGCAGGTATTGAAAATATTTTTGTGTTGGAAGTGCCTGCTCAACACCTCACGAAAGGCTGGTGGCATATAGACCTGGATTGGGAAGCCGGGGGGAAGAAATATTATCAGGAAAATACTTTTTTAATAAATTAAATTTTTTAAACACATGAAAAAGAACATGAGCTCATTCGACCGTATTGTGCGTGTCATATTAGCAATGCTGTTTGTCGGTTTATTTTTTATGGGTACTGTTACCGGAATACTCATCTATGTTTTGCTGGCCGTCGGAGCAGTTTTCGTTCTAACCAGCTTAATGGGATCATGTCCCATTTATTCCTTGTTTGGAATTTCAACTTGCCCTTTACCGGATAAAAAAGTATGATGGATATACTGCCTGCCATCCTGCTGGGCGTTGCCGGCAGTTTGCACTGTGTAGCGATGTGCGGCCCGCTCCTTTTGGCGCTTCCGGTAGAAAGCACTATTAAGCGGGCTGCACTACAGCAAATGCTCCCCTACCACAGCGGACGCATTTTGACCTACGCCGGGTTAGGTATGTTGTTTGGCTTATTTGGTAAAGGCATTGCAGTAGCCGGTTTTCAGCAACTATTATCAATTATATCCGGTATTTTTATGATCGGTATGGCGTTAATGGCTTGGCGCTTTGAATATTGGATAACCGCGTTACCCGGTTTTAGCAAATTTACCAAAAAAGTACAACAAGCAATGGGAGGGTTGCTCCGACAGCAACCGCACGGAAAAGATTTTTTAATAGGATCATTGAATGGCCTCTTGCCCTGCGGTATGGTCTATGTAGCGTTGGCCGGTTCTATGGCAACGGCCGGGCCTTGGGAGGGTGCTATTTTTATGGCATCCTTTGGATTAGGTACTTTGCCCATGTTGTTATCATTAAGCCTGTTTGGACAATCCGTAAAAGGGTTGGTTCGCCAAAAAATTAAATTAGTACAACCTGTCTTATTGATTTTTGCGGGTTGCCTGCTCATTCAGCGTGGATTACATATAGACCTGTCGTTTCTGGAAACTGCCACACCTAAAGCCACTTTGCAATGTCATTAAGTCAGGTGTGGCGAAATAAGTAGTCCACAGTCAATAGTCCACAGTCCACAGTCCACAGTTAATAGTCCACAGTCTCACTGCTAAAAATAAATCACATTATGAATACTTTTAGAGAAATTTCCACCTTAATGACCGGCCATAAAGCGCTGGTAACCGTCAGTCCGACCGATTCCCTGTTGCGTATCAAAGAAATTTTTGATACCCACACCTTTCATCATATTCCGGTAGTTCGCTATCGTGAAGTGGTGGGCATCATTAGCAAAAATGATTTTGAACATTTTATGGGAGGTTCTTCCTTGTATGATGATGACCGTTTTTTTAATGAAACCCGATTGAAACGCGCTACTGCCGAGGAAATCATGACTACCCGACTCGGCAAAGTAGAATCCACCGATCGCATCAACGTCGCGCTGGAAATATTCATCATCAACCGTTTTCACGCCTTGCCGGTAGTGGACGATGGAGAATTAGTCGGTATAATAACCCCCTTTGACATACTAAAGGCCCTTGCAGAAGAAAAACCAGCCGACCCAACATCTGTTTACGAAACACAAACAAATATATGAAATACGCATTATTTGAATCCGAACCTAAAAACGAGCACAGTGGTTGCGAAGGACAGTGTAAAAATTGTGGAAAAGCCCACATCAAAGTTCTGGGGCGCGATGATGCCGATATGAAGCAACTTACAGCCCACATAAAAAGTGCATTGGAGGTATTTCCCATGAAACACCGGCTGGTAGAAGTTACAGATGCTGCCGCTCTGGAGCTCAGCGAAGCTGCCGCTTACCCTGCCCTACTGCTGGATGGTACACTCGTATCAGCCGGGGAGACCCTTTCAGTAGCAGAAATATTGAATATGTTCTGTGATCGCTATTTGGCCCACAGCAAATTGCATCAGCTTCGCACCATATTAGTCCCGGTAGATATGAGTCCTGTTTCCGGCAATGCCTTGCGCTTTGCCTATCAAATAGCGTTGCATACCGGTTCAAACATAGAGGTACTGCACGTAATGGACAGTATTTTTGAAGGGCAATACCCTTCACCATCCGGTTTTTTGGCCAATTATCAAAAAACATTGCAACGAGAACTGGATGAATTTATTGAGGCAACACTCAAAGATCAAAAAATTGTTTGGGGGGCTGAAGTCTCCATGCCTTCCGGCATTACCTCCCCACAAAAGCCCTTAATTCCTATTATTAACGCAAAAGTCACGACCGGATTTCCGGATAGCGCCATAGAAGAACATTCCGTCAACGCCGACCTAATCGTAATGGGTACCAGCGGAAAAACATCGCTGAGTGAGCGCCTGTTTGGTTCTATCAGTATTGAAGTATCAAAATTCTCCCACTGCTCCGCCTTATTCATACCACAAACTGCTTCCTTTAAAGACTTTAAAAACATTTTATACGCCAGTAATTTTGAGTCATTAAACGTGCTTCGCATACGACAGGCAATTGCTTTTGCAAAACACTTCGACAGCCAAATCCATTTCGTGCATGTTGGGCCTCCGAGTGAAGAAGGAATCAGCTGGCAACGAACACTCTTTGAAGCGGACTATTCAAATGCTCAACCAGGCAAACCATTCTTGTTTTGTAAAATGGTAGAAAACGAAGGAGTATTGGAAGAATTATACGAATACGCCTATTATCATCAAATTGGATTATTTGTTTTTGTCACCCACCAGCGTAATTTTCTGGAAACCCTGTTACACAAAAGTGTCACCCGAAAAGCACTACTCAACAGCGATTTACCCATTCTAATCATGCACTCAGATGATGATATGAATTGAGGGCACGACAAAATCGGGTTATGTGCCGCCAAACCCGTTCGGCTCGCATCAAATATCGCTGATGTTGCGCCGAAATAGGATCGGTGATATACTTCACGCCGCAAGGTTTTGTGCATGTCGAAATAGCTGAAAATTGTGGGTTAAACGAGTCTTTAATTTCTTTTTCATAGGTTTTTTGTGCAACGAGTTCAAGAAATCGACGATAGCGGCTTGA